>Ga0315537_1002759_pt1 | contig 13242 bp, 15 predicted proteins | sample SalMarSW160270MG_FD_203091 | JGI IMG/M metagenome (GOLD analysis project Ga0315537, IMG submission 203091) | Salt marsh sediment microbial communities from the Plum Island Ecosystem LTER, Massachusetts, United States - Salt Marsh Sediment SW1602-70 ... | reverse complement strand
GAGCTTCTTCTCCGTCGTAATCACGAAATCCTTTTATTGGGTTTGAGTTGGGTGTCATTTTAATTTTTTTCCCATAATCTTTAATTTTTCTTTGCAACTTTTAATCTCCCAATTTTTTTCTCCAATAACTTTATAGCCTCTTTTTTTATAAAAATTAAATGCATATGGTGAAGGATTAAGGTTTAATTTTTTGATTCCTTTCTTCATTGCATATTCTTCAACGAACTCTAATAGTTTAGAACCAATTCCTTTTCCTATTAAATCAGCTTTGACAAAAAATCCACCAATTCTTTTTCTTCCTACCTCTAAATCCGCTGTTCCGATTAATTTGTTTCCTTTCCATGCACAAAAAATCTTCCTATTTTTCATATCTTCTAAAGTTCTTTTAAGAGAAGCCCAATCAAGAAGATAATCAAAAATTTCAGAGGAATATTCTTGTGAGGAAATTCTTTTTAGAGTATCTCTTCTTAAAAAGCTAATTTTTTTTGCGTCTTGTTTCCTAGCATTTCTTATTGTTATTTTCATTTTCTCCTCTCAAATTTTCAAAAAGGGTGAAAGGAGGGAATCGAACCCTCTTCTCGCGAGCCACAGTCGCACGTACTACCAATATACTACATCCACCATAATTTAACTTAGAAGCCAAGCTATTAAAATCTTTTCTAACAATGCCGATAATCACAGATTTTAATTGCCATATTGAGAATAAAAAAAAGAACTTTTTAAATTTAACTATCAATAAAGTTAAAAATTAAAATTTTTTAATAATTGTAGAAGTTTACAACTTTAGTCCATATAAACAATAAAAAAGAAATTTGAAATTCCTAGAACTCTTTGATATTTGTTGTTGAACAAATCTGTTCTTTGCCTGATTCGTCTTCGAAATAAACTGTAACTTTAACTTTGTTGGGAGATGTTAATCCAGTGTCAAAGTCTGTTTTTTTCACAGTTCCTAATACTGGAATGTTTCCTGTAGCATTCATTACACTGCTGGCACTACCACTTGCATCTTCGAAAACTAATTTCACTCCAGCAATTTCTTCTCCTGTAGCTGTCCTTGTCAATGTTACATTACAGAAAGCAGGGTCACCGCTGCATTCAACCATGCTCGCTCTCACATCAACATTAAGGCATTTTGTACCAATGTCAACGCTTCCTACCCCGGTTCTGACAAAATTCATGTATGCAACATACAGAATTCCAATAGCAACAATAACCAGCAATATAATTATCAATGAAGTTACAATCATCGATAAACCTTTTTTATATTTCATATTAACCTCTTTATATTTTATAATTAAAAAGAGTTTTTAAATATTTCTATTAAAACTGTCCAGCAATTTAAAATATTCCTCTTTGCTGATTACTTTATCTGTTTCTGACAATCCAACTTTCTCGGCAAATTTCCAAAATGCCTGTGGTTTATAGCCTCTTTTTTTTAATGATGCTATCGTCGGTAATCTTGGGTCATCCCACCCGGAATATTTTTTTTCTTCAATTGCTTTTCTCATTTTTGTAGAAGACAGCTCAAGGTCTTTGAATTTGTACCTCCCTAAAAAACCAACCCAGGGAAATTTTTTTCCTAAAACTTTGTAAATCATTTTTTGCCTTTCTGCATTATCCCTGTGGTCTTTTGCCCGTATAACGTGCGTCATTTTTGTTTCAATATCATCTACAGGGACAGCGAGATTCATCAGGGGCCAGACGCGGTATTTTTTCTTTTGCAAAGGATGTGGTGTCTCATTTATCCTCGCCAGGGGAAAATCCCTCATTGCAGGATTTTTGTGTGCCATCCCATAAACTACTTCAGAAGTTTTAAATCTCAAAACAGCCTCGCCTTCTTCGAAAAAATCTTTCTTACTTTTGCCTGTCTTTAACATTCTATTCCAACGAGTTTCATTTTGCTTTCCAGTTAATTTTCTGCAAGGACAATCCTTCTTGTTCTTTACATACTTTCTAAATTTATCGCCAGAGCAAGTACAAACATAAGCATAACCTTTTTTGATTAATTTTAGTGCATACTTATAATAAGTTTCCATGTTGTCAGATTGAATCTGAATCCTAGCAATTCCGTCGAACAGCCATTTTGATTCTTCTTTAATCATTTTGTATGCTAAAGGATAAATGTTCTCTGGATTTGTGTCTTCAATTCTGACATAAAAATCTCCTCCGTACTTTTTCACATAATCAAAGGAGATGCACGCTGTCATGGCATGTCCAATGTGGAAGGGTCCTGAAGCAGAAGGTGCAAACCTCATAATAACTTTTCCTTTCTTTGCGCCCGGAAGTTCAGGCAAACCCTCGCGGACTTTTCTCTCACTAACTTCTCTTTTTAATTTTTCAAATTCTTTTTTTTGCTTTTCAATAGAAATCTTATTAACTTCCTTCACAATTTTAGAAATCTCTTTGATATATTTTTTAACATCTTCTTTTTTTAACCCTTCATTAAACAAGCCAGAAATCACTGCTCCCTGCTGAGCCTTGCCTTTATACAAAAGAGCATTTTTTAATGCATAGGCGCGGGCTTTTTTTTGTAAGTCTTTCATACCTAAAAACAGAAAACATCATTAATAAATTTAATCAAAATCTATTAACATCAATCTTCTTCTCCAAAACTTCAATTCTTTGCTGCAGATGATAAATCTGATTTGAAAGGTCTTCTATCTTGGTTGTCATTTCTACCAGTCTTTTTGCGAACTTTTTCTTTTTTTCTTCTGAACCAGAAACATCCACGTAATCTTCTGATTCTGTATTTGAATTTGAAGCCAAATTCCCAAGGAAACTGAAAGCGTTCTGAGAAGCAGACTCATCATTTTGAATCTGGGAGATTTTCTCCTGCTGTTTTTTATATCTTTCAGTTAAATCAAGAACTCCTTTCTTTTTGCCAAATCCTAAAAATCCCATGTTCAATAAAAGCAAACAATGTTTTTATAATTTGTTGTTCTTAAAACTTTAAGATTGGCCTGCTCCGGTGGATCTATTTGTTGAGCAAGAAATAAATTTTTACAAAATAAGGTTCAATCAAAGATTTTTTAAAGACAAAACTGTTTATTAAAACATGGGAGAAATGAAAACAATTCCTGAAATAATTCAGGAGGTGAGCGCATATTACAAAAAAAAAGGCGGGCCAGAAAAAGAGCATACACTAACATATGATTCCTCCTCGGAAACTTTAGAGCCGATTTATTTTTTTATTGTTGATTTAATGGAGGACATGGGGTTCAGTTCAGAAAAGCTCGTCGATAATTTTACATCTTCCCCTGGTTCAGGGCACTTTTCAGAACTCGGACAAAGAGCGACAATAATGCAACAGCAGGGAACAAAAATTTTAGCAGATATAAATACTGTTTTGAGGAGCGTTCTTAATATTGTTTATGATTTAAAAGAGTTTAAAATAAGACTGCAGAGTTATGTTGATTTAAACTCCAGCGATAAAAGCAAATCAGAGGCAGCAAACCTTTCCCTGAAGCAAATTTGGATGGACAAAGTGGATATCCAAAAAGGAAATTCAGCTATAAAAGCAATGGCTCTTGGTCAGGCAGGATTCCAAACATTAATTGATGCATTCTTGGTTGTTAAAGATGAAAAAAACGTGGATAAAATTGATTTAAATGACAGGGTAAAAAGAATTTTAAGACCGAGAATTCAGGAGTTTAATATTTGGTTAAAAGAATCTGAAAAAGAATTAAGAAAGAGATATGGAATGGAAAGAGCTTATTTGAAAAGTCAGGTAAGCAGTTTGAAACTTTATTCCCGTTGGGCAAGACCTTACCTAAAAGCAGCACAGCAGCTTGAAATGAAAGAAGGCAGGAGAGAACCTGCTTTGGTAAAATTATTCAACACAATTATGCTTGAACTGACATTACTGGGCAAAACCAAAATAGATATAAAAAATTCTGCTCTTGAAGGGGATTTGCCTTCTGATTTTCAAAACCTTAGAGTCAAAAGAGATTTTTACAGTTGCGTTCTGGTTGATTTTAAATTCAGGGGAATTCCTCAAAGAATAATGCAGAGAGGAGATTATGTCTTCGGAGGAAAAGCAGAAGTGACTTTCAGAGCTTATGCATTAAACGACGACGAGCTCAAAGGAATAGACAAAAAACTTGAAGATTCTGATGTTGAGGATGCTTTAAGATTAATTGAAGGGACAACAACAGAAAGTTTGGGGGAATTGCAGAAAGAAATTAATTCATTTTTAGAGGAACAGGAAAAAGAAACAGGGAAACAGGAAAAACCAAAAGATGAATCAAATCCTTTTTTAGCTTTAATTGGGCATTACAATAAAACAGAGAAAAAAACAGAAACAAAGACAACAGAAAAAGATATTCAAATAAAACCAGATAACTGGATTGAGAAGACCCACTTAAGAGCTCTTGCGGCAAACACTGCAAAACAGAGCGCTTTCGACTTGTTTGACAGATACAAAAAAGCCCACGACATGGCAAGTTATACCTAATATGTCTATACAATAAAATTTTTAAAGTAGAAAAAATTAAATAATATATGGGAGGGGACGTAAATTCTCTTAATGAAAAACTGGAAAGGTATCGTGCTGTAGTAAAGGATTTAAAACAAGGTTATCGCTTCATAAGTCCTGATCATCATTTTGAAATTAGTTACCCCGCATTGAATGAATCTGCGCGCAGAATTTCGGAAGTTCTTGCTGAAGAACCCATTGCTAGTGAACGTGGAGAAACGTCAGAGGAGATTTATAAACATTTATTTGGAAAGAAAGAAGCAGAAACCAAAAGTTTTAAATTAGAAAAACAAGTAACGACTGGAGTATTAGTTTTCTTATCAGTTGCTCTTGTAACATTGGTCTTGTCACAAACAAAACTTTTGACAGGTTATGCAATCAGCAATATCCCTAGCACGACTTCAGGCATAGGAATTTTTATTTGCATTGCAGGAATTCTTGGGTTTTTGTACTACAGAAACAGGATTAAATAAATTAATTTACTTAACTTTTGGAACATGTCGATAAGATTATATACTTCTTTATCTATTATAAATTATGCCCAAAAAAGAAAAAATTTCTGAAGAACAAAAAGAGGAAGAAACTCGCGACGAGTCTGAATTAGAAGAAGAAATAAAAGAAGATGAATTTGAAGAAATCGCTGAAAAAGTTTCTGGTGAAAATTCAACAGGAAAACTAATTGATGAGACTTCATTCAGAGAATTTATTCAGCCTTCCACTAAATCAACTGCTCTTGTTTTAGAAAAAATTGCAGAATCACAGGAATCAGCAAATTTAGAACAGAACATTTTTCCAATTTCAACAGACACTGAAAAAAAAGAAGGCGGAGCAGAGTACACAACAGTTCCATACGAGCAAAAATATTCCTCTGGTAGAGAAGAAGAAATTAAAATAGGGGAGACAAATTTTTTAATCAGACCATCTGCAACAATAAAAGTAGATACAGCGAGGGCAAATTTACGCCCAGAGACAGGACAAACTTTTCAGATTAATCCTGAACTTCAAACTTTAAGGCAATCAGGAACAGAAAATCCTGAAGAGGAACTTTATATTAAAGCAGGAAGATTAGAAGAAAATAACGAACTTCCTTTTGAGAGAGAAAGAAAATATAAAGGAAGGAAAATTTAGATAAATGCAATTAAACAAAATAAAAAGAAGTTTTATAAATAAATCTTCATTAAAGTAGACATGGAAAAAAAGGGGTACACTATCAGCGACATTTACCAGGGGGGGTATTCTTCTCTGAATCCTTCTTATGGAAATCTTTTTATAGGATATCACGCTGCAGCAGGAGAACTCGGAGCTCCGACAAAACCAGATACTGCGAATCAAATTCAGCAGGTTAACCAATTATTAAATCAGGGAATAATTCCTATAGAAGTTGGAGTTTTAGATCCAAAAATTTTTGAACAAATTCCTAAACAACACTTCAAAGAAATTGGCCGCCAAGCTGAATTAACTGGTGCTAAGATTTCTGTTCATGCACCATTAATAGAACCTTCTGGAATAACCGAACAGGGATGGAATGAAACGAACAGAGAGCTTGCAGAGAGACAGCTGAACAGCGTCGTTGAAAAATCGTATGAGATTGACAATAAAGGAGGGATGCCAATAACAATACATTCTGCAGGAATTCCAGGAAAAGAATATAAAATGACTCCTGAAGGAAAAAAGACAGAAAGATTAATTGTAATAGACCAGGAGACAGGAAAAATGTCCCCAATGGAGGAAGAAATAAAATATTATCCGAAAATGGAAACTCTAAAACCAGAAGTTGAAGAAAAAATCCAAAGAGGAGAGATAACCAAAGAAGAAATATTCCAGAATAAAGAAAAATATTTCCAACGAACTCCACTCTCGAAAGGAGAAGTTTACTCTCCTGAAAGAGAATTAGAAGCATTAAATAATACTCAATGGGACAATTCTCTTTCACAAGTTGTTTTTTACAAAGAAGGAGCAGACAGAATTTTGTCTGAAAATGCAATACAAGTTCAACATGTGATGAAAGAGTTAAATGAAAATGGTCCAGGAATATTAGATAAATTTCCTGAAATGCAAAAAGCATGGGGGCATGTTGAAAACGCTCAGACGTATTTAGAAAATACCCAGCAATATTTAAATGGATTATTTCACAAGGCGTACAAATATGGTTCAGATAAAGAAAAAAGATTCTTAGAAGAAGCATCAGAGCAATTTAAAAAAAATTTGCCGAAATCATTCGACCCTGTTCAGGAATCTAAAGCAATTCAGGGATTGATTCTAAATCTAAAGCATGTTCATCCCAGCTTATACGTTCCTATAGAAGATTTTGCTGTTGAGCATTCTGCAAAAACTTTCGCGAATGTTGCATTTAATGCTTATGACAAATTTGGAACCAAGGCTCCGACAATTAGTATTGAAAATCTCTATCCTGGTATGGCATTTGCTTATGGAAAAGAAATGGACAGGCTGATTATGAATTCAAAGAAAAAGTTTGTTGAAAAAGCAGTTGAGAAAGGATATTCTGAATCAGTTGCAAAAGAACAGGCAGACAGGATGATTGGAATGACTTTTGACCTCGGACATTTGAACATAGCAAAAAAAAGCGGATTCAAGGACAAAGATTTGATAAAAGAAGCTGAACAAATTGCAAAACATGTAAAGCATGTTCACCTGGCAGATAATTTTGGTTATTCAGACAGCCACCTTCCCCCTGGAATGGGAGATGTTCCAAATAAAGAAATTTTGGAAATGTTGGAAAAAAAAGGCTTTAAAGGAAGGAAAATTATTGAAGCAGGTGCTTTTGCTGCTAATTTTGGCTCCCCTTTTTCATATGTTTTAGAAGCAATGGGTTCCCCAATTTATTCTATGCACATGACTCCTTACTGGAATCAGGCTGTAGGATTACAACAAGGGTATTATTCCGGGATGGGAGCAATTTTTCCAAATGTTAATTATCAAACTTTTGGAGCATCATTTTCCCAGGTTCCAATGGAATTAGGCGGACAAATGCCAGGAGCAGGCGGAGCAAGAATGAGCGGGAAGCCAATGGAATAAATTAATGTTAAGATATCAAATAAATTTAAAAAATATCTTCTCTTTTTTAAAAATGGATAAAAATTCCGCTAAAGATTTTTTTGTTAATCTTCTTAGGGATGATAAAAAAGAATTAAGAATAATAATCTCTATAGCTACGCTTGGGGCTGTCTTATCAGTGTTCATTCCTTACATATACGGAAGATTATTTGACCTGGCTTTGATACCGAATACGACAATAAGTTTGCTTTTTTCTCTGATAGGAATTTGGATAATACTAGGATTGATTTCAAATTATACCTCGACAAAGACGGCTGTTTTGGGAGAAGTATTGGGTGCCAAAACCTCTTTGAAATCTGAAGCAGAAGCATACAGCCACTTTCTGACACTTCCAATTTCGTTTCATAAAACAAAAAAAGCCGGCACAATTATAGAAAAAGTTTCAAGAGGTTCATGGAATATCCAGTATTTAATTGAAATCATTTCAGACATTCTTCCTTCTGTTTTATTCCTGATATTTGCATTAATAGCGATGGTTATTATCAAATGGGAGCTTGCTCTGATTATTTGTTTTTCTTTTGTGGTCTATTCATTTGTTACAGTAAAAATGACGAAGCCTGTTCTCAAAAGCCAGAAAAAAATGCATAAAATTTTTGAAAAAGAATATGGGAATGTTTATGATAAACTTTACAATGTTTTCCTGGTAAAAAATTTTGCAATGGAAGAAAATGAAAAAAAAGAATTCTTTAAATCATTTGTGAAAAAAGCTGTTCCTCCTTACAAGGAAAGTGCAGAAAAAACAGCAAAACTCTCTCATGCACAAGGAGTAATCTATAACTTAAGTTTTGTAATTGTTCTGGGTATCGCAATTTTTTTTCTGAGAAACGGGCAAATCACGCAGGGAGAATTCATAATGTTTTTTGGATACATCACTCTTTCATTTAGTCCTTTCTTTAAACTTGCTCAGTTCTACAGATATTACAAGAGAACATCAGTATCAGTCAGAAGATTAATCTGGTTAAAAAATTTGGTCCCTGAAGAAGCTAAACACGGCGACAAAATATTAAAAGATTTCAAGGGAAAAATAGAATTCAGGAATGTTAGTTTCAATTATACAAAAGACAGAGAAGTACTGAAAAATATAAACTTGAAAATTAATCCGGGTGAAACAATGGCTTTTGTTGGAGAAAGCGGAGTAGGAAAAACAACTTTGTCAGAATTAATCCTTGGTTATTATAAACTTAATAAAGGAGAAATTTTACTGGATGATATTAATATTTCCAAACTAAAACTGAAATGGTTAAGGAAAAATATTGCCATTGTTCCCCAGGAAATCAGTATATTTAATGATACGCTGATAAACAATATAAAATATGCTAATCCAAATTCAAGCTATGAAGATATTGTAAAAGCTACCAAAGCGGCTTACGCTCATGAGTTCATTTTATCTCTCCCAAAAAAATACAAAACCTTGGTTGGAGAAAGAGGAATAAAACTTTCTACAGGGCAAAAACAGAGAATTGCAATTACTATGGCTTTTCTGAAAAACCCAAAGATTCTCATTTTGGATGAGCCAACATCTTCTCTAGACGTAGAATCAGAAAAGAATGTGCAAAGAGGAATAAAAGAATTAATAAAGGGGAGGACTACATTAATTATCGCCCACAGATTTTCCACATTAAGAAATGCTGACAGGATAGTTGTATTGGACAAAGGAAAAATCATTGAAATAGGAAGCCACCATGAACTAATGAAAAAGAGGGGCAAGTATTATAAATTTTACAAACTGCAGAAAGGATTGAATTAAAAACTTTTAAAAACTAATTAAGCTTTACACAATAAGAAAAAAGATGGTGAAACGAAAAAAGAAAACAAAAAAGGAATCTAAAAAAAATAAATCTGAGATTAATAAAAAAAACATTCCCACATTACAATTAAAAAAAGAGAGAGACATTGCAATGGATTTTGCTGTGAAAACGTATAAAAAATTTAATAAAATTATTAAATCAATAATCTTATTTGGCTCTACTACAAAACAAACTGCAGTTGCTGGTTCGGATATCGACATCGTGATTGTCATCGACGATGTTTCAATAAACTGGGACCAGGAATTAATTGCTTGGTACAGGACAGAACTTGACAAAATTTTGAGAGGGAATCCTTATGAAAAAAGCCTGCATATTAATACAATAAAACTAAGCACATGGTGGGAAGATTTGATGAAAGGAGACCCGGTCGTCTTAAATATTATAAGGTACGGCGAAGCTATGGTGGATATGGCAGGATTTTTTGAACCTTTAAAATTCTTATTAATACAAGGAAAAATAAGACCAACCCCTGAAGCAATTTACAATTGTCTTCAAAGAGCTCCTGCACACATCGCGAGAAGCAAAGCATCTGAACTAAACAGCATCGAAGGATTATACTGGGCAATGGTAGATTCTGCTCACGCAGCATTAATAGCAGCGAATGTTTCGCCAGATTCCCCAGAGCACATTCCTATTGACCTGAGAGAAAATTTTGTTAACAATGGGAAACTAAAAATGAAATATGTTGTCTGGTACAGAGATCTTCTCGTGCTTCATAAAAAAATAGCACATGGTGAAATCAAAGACTTGAAAGGAGTTGAAATAGACGAGTGGCAGAAAAGAACAGAGGAGTTCTTAGATGTCATGGCAAGATTAGTAAAAGAAATTGTTAGTTAATTAAGCAAATACCTAATAAAGAAAATCATAAACTCTTTCACGAACTACTTTGTCGGTAACGCTTCCTTCATAAAAAAGATTATCTATACCAAGTTTTTCAAGACAAACTTTTATTCTTCTTGAAAGGTCTTCTTTATTCCCTCCAAAAATTCCTTTAACATAATTGAAATTATTTCTTTCGTCTGTCATTTTTATTGGGAACCCTGTCCAGCAGGGGTGCCATTTTTTGGTTTATATTCATTCGCTACCTGGCTTAGTAAAGCATTTGGCTCTGAATAAAAATCTATTTTTTCTCCAATTTTTCTAGCAGCAGAAATATCATATGCTCGGATAAGAGCTTTATGTGCATCAAGTGCATCTTGATATTTTTTATCTAATTTGCTTAAATCTAATTTTCCATCTTCAGAAAGTGCGCCAGTTTCTTTTGCTTTTGTTATAATTTCCATGTAGGATAAATTCTTTAATTCCTCAGGAACTTCATCTTTGAGAGTTGCGCCATTATCTTTAACTAGTTTTTCCAAATCTCCTAATTTTGCTATACCTAAACTTGTTCTTGTTGTGCTATACATCTCAAATTCGACTTTATCTTCACTAGGTCCATAAGTAGGACCAGCGTAACCCATTTGTTTTCTTTGAGCCTCTTCTTGTTCTCTAATTCTTTTTCTTACTTCTTGGGCTTCATTACTTTCTAAAATAGGGTCAGAAATACTCTCTGCAGCATCATAAAATGCATCACCATAAAAAGCTCTTTTCTTTCTGATTTCATTTAATCCAGCTGCACCCAAATATGATTCTAAACTAAGAGTTCTCACTGCAATTTGTTCATCTGTTAAATCTTGATTATCATTTGTCATATTAAATCTCAGAATTCAAGCTTTATAAACTTTTCTATTTTGTTACTATCAGATAAAAGTAACAATCTCATTGCTTTTCATAAATCATCTTAATCCTGCAGGGAAGTTTAGATTTTACCTGCTTAATTGTTTTTCTCACAAATTGAACTGCTTTTTCATTTGCCACAGCAATGAAAAAAATTTCTTTATTCTTCTTTACAATTGCTGATTTTCCGACGGGCTTACCATACGATAACTGCATGCCTGTTTGCATTCTGTCTGCACCAGCAGCAGTGAGCATTTTATTTTCCCGCTGGATGTGATGCGGGAACGGGATTACTTTAAATAAATACTGCCCTGAAAACGCCTTGTCTAATTTTTTATTTACATACTGCCTGCACGCTTCAAGAGCATTGTGTCTTATCTGGACATCCTCTGCTGAAACAACAGTCAATTGGTGCGGGAGTTTTCCGTTATTATAAAGTGATTCTTTTCCCATAACGAATTTGACAATCTTCTGCGGAGGGACTACCTTTATGTAAGATTTCTGCCTTTTTTTAGAAACTCTGGTAAATGGAATTACTTTCCTTTTTGAATATGCAGATGCTTTTCTTAATGACGCCATTTTATTTTATATCAACCTCCGTGGTGACTGCCTGCCCGGGAAGTCCTTTTTCAAAAATCGCCCTCACCACTCCATTGTTCCCATGAGCACCTGCGATTTTTCCTTTGATTGTTTTTCCAGCAGGAGATTTCCATTCAACTTCTTTTCCGACGAATTTCTCAGCATCTTTCCTGTTTTTGCTTCCTTCCACTTCTATTAAAAAATGTCTTGGCTTGTAAGTGTGCCTTCCTCGTCTGAATTGGATAACTTTTGCTTTCATAAGAGAAAAAGAAAGAATGTGTTTTTAAAAGTTTCTTAAGGGATTGATATATTACATTAAATAAATATTTATAAACAAAAGTAAATCTATTATCTAATGTCATTAGAAAAAATCGGAGTAAGAGTATCTGTTAGAGGAGGGGTAAATAGGGTAATTGATTCTTTTAAAATAGAGGATAATCAAGAAAAAGAGATAGATTTAAGTGAAGATGAAAAAGATGTTTTATCAAGTGGACCAAAAGAAGTATATTTAGGAAGGGAGTATTATCAAAGAATTAGAGATTGTGGAATGACGAAAACTAATAATCTTGGTCCAATACTGGAGTTTATATATGAGAGAGCTAAAAATTAAAAGAAAAATTATTTCCCCCCATTAACCAACTCGCATCTCTGATTATATTCAATCAAATCATTGATTAAAATTCCCGCATTTTTTCTCGCTTCATCAACTTTATGAAAGTTTGATTTGCCTTTCTTAAATTCTTTTTTTGCACCTATAACATCTTTCAAAATCCTCAGATGCTGCTGGGTGAACTTACCTGTTTTAACAAATTTCTTTTCAAAATCATTAATGATTTCTGCCTGCGCCTTTTTTCCGAGCATGGCTTTCAACAACTCAAAAACATCTTTGTAAATCTGCTCTATTGTTTTTTCCTGTGCTTTTTTCTCAATTTGTTCTCTTAACTCTTTAAGTCTCTTAAGATAGTCTTCTGATTGCTGAACAAGCAAATCAATTTCTTTTCCGCTAATTTTTTTGAGTCTCTCATGCTCGTAGTCTGCGAACAGTTTCACAACTTTTTCAAGAATGTTGATGTACTTCTTTTCCAACATTTTTTCTTTATCGACGAAGATTTCTCTCATCAATCCGGGTGTTTCTTTATGGGTTGGCGGAGGAGAACCATACAACATTATCAGTGCCTGCGACGGAGTCAGAACCCCGTAATAAACATCAATCATAGCATCAATCAGCCTTCTCTCAATCATTTCTTTTGTTTTTTCAGCTGTCCGCATAAACATGTCAATTGCTTCCGGAGAAGGTTTCAACTTGCCCATTTTAAGCAGAGCTTTCCACGGCATAAATGTTCCCCTGTCATAAATTGGAATTCCGTCCCTGATAAAAGTAAAAATGACAGGATGCGCATCCTTAACACTTTCCCAAAAATCAGTGAGAAGGTATGTCTGAATATGCAAAGTATTTTTCACACCTGAAAGAGCCATAGCTTCAGAAACATATTGGTAGATTATGCTCCTTAATCTTTCTTTTAATTCAAGCCTTGGCATTCTTTTAACATCAGTGTCGTTGATAATCACGAAAACATCTATGTCAGAAGT
>Ga0315537_1002757_pt1 | contig 13255 bp, 10 predicted proteins | sample SalMarSW160270MG_FD_203091 | JGI IMG/M metagenome (GOLD analysis project Ga0315537, IMG submission 203091) | Salt marsh sediment microbial communities from the Plum Island Ecosystem LTER, Massachusetts, United States - Salt Marsh Sediment SW1602-70 ... | reverse complement strand
CATGAACTTTCCGTGGTCTACATCGGAAGCCTTGACTGGCAACCAAACCAGGAAGGAATTGTTTGGTTCCTTAACAAGGTATGGTCACAGGTTCAGGAAGCCTGTCCCAACATAAAAATGCGCATTGCCGGTCGCAATGCACCCGGTTGGCTGGTCAGAAAATTCAACCAGGCGAAAGTAGAATTTGTCGGTGAAGTGGAAGATGCCAGCGCTTTTATCCGTACGGGCACGCTGCTGATTGTTCCGTTGTTATCCGGTAGTGGTATACGGGTGAGAATAATACAGGCAATGGCCCTGGGTATTCCTGTTATCAGCACTCCCAAAGGGATACAGGGTATTGATGCACAACCGGGTGAAGAGCTGTTTGTTGCCCATAACCCGGAAGAATACAAAGATCACATCGTAACACTGATGAACCAAAGCAAAATCAGAAACAGCATAATCACAAACGCAGAACGTTTTATCAGTGAAAATTACGATAACAATAAACTGACAGCGGGTCTGCTGGAATTTTACTCGAAACAGATTACATGACTGCCATAAAAATATTTTTCTGGATATTCACGGGTTTTATCTTCTATACCTACCTGTTTTACACCCTTTTGCTGATGTTCATCCGGTGGTTTAAAGGAATGATACATACAAAATCCAACGCCTCATTGCCTGATGAGTTGCCATCCGTGACCCTGTTGATAGCTGCCTATAATGAACTGGATGTCCTTGGTGAGAAAATTGAGAACAACGCCGCAATCGATTATCCAGGGGATAAGCTGAAGATCGTATGGATCACCGACGGATCCGATGACGGAAGTCCCGACATCCTGCGTAAATACCCTGATCAGTTCGTCTGCCACCAGGATGTGAGGGAGGGAAAAAGCAGTGCCATTAACCGTGGAATGCAGTTCGTCGATACTCCGTTTGTTATATTTACAGATGCCAATACGATGATAAACAGGGAGTCGATAAAACTGATAACCGGGGAGTTTGCCGACAGTAACACGGGTTGTGTGTCAGGAGAAAAAAGAATCAATACCAGCAAAGTAGATAATGCGGTGGGAACAGGCGAAGGGATTTACTGGAGGTATGAATCATACATTAAAAAGCTTGAATCGGACATAAGCACGTCTATTGGATGTGCAGGCGAACTATTTGGTATACGAACCGGACTTTTTGAATCCATTGATAAAAATGTGATTAACGATGATTTTCACATCTCAATGCAGGTTATCAGAAAAGGGTACAATGTAAAATATTGTCCTGAAGCCTATGCTGTTGAAAAGCCTTCCATCAACATCCAGGAAGAACTCAAAAGAAAGATTCGGATTGCCACTGGGGGAATCCAGTCGCTGGTCATGATGAAGGATATGCTAAATCCCCTGAAACATGGCTTCTTTGCCTTCCAGTTCCTGTCGCACAAGGTATTCAGATGGACAGTTGTCCCCATATCGATCCTTCTGGTTTTGCTGTTTAACCTGATGATCGTGGTTGAGAACCATTTTAACATGGATATCTACCTTATAACATTCACGTTACAGGTGATATTTTATCTTTTCGTGCTGGCTGGAAAAGTAATAAGCGATAGCCGCATCAGGCTGAAATTCTTTTTTCTCCCCTACTACCTTTATATCATGAACTACTCAAACATTGCAGGAATCTGGAGATTTATCCGCGGCAGTCAGTCTGTCAAATGGGAAAAAGCGGGCCGTGTGAAGTAGGCAATCAGATATTATTCCTTATTTTTCACTATTTGGTTAGGGAATCTTATTTACAAATAATACTTTTGCGGTGTATTTTTTAAACCCATATGAATTGCTTTGGAAATGACTGAAATCAACAAATCCGGGAATCCGTTTCATACCATAGAAGAAGCCATTGAAGAGATCAGGGATGGTAAGATGGTAATTGTGGTGGATGATGAGGACCGTGAAAATGAGGGAGATTTCATCGTTGCAGCCGAATTGATTACTCCCAGGATTGTTAATTTTATGGCTACACACGGCAGGGGACTGATCTGTGTTTCACTTCCTGAAGAACGGTGTGAGGAACTGGAGCTTGACCTGATGGTCGGACAGAATACCTCCCTTCATGAAACCCAGTTTACGGTTTCGGTGGATTATCTGCATAAAGAGTGCACCACCGGAATTTCTGCAAAAGATCGTGCCATGACGATCAAAGCACTGGTGAATAATGACACAAGACCGGATGACCTGGCAAGACCCGGGCACGTTTTTCCCCTGAAAGCAAAATCGAAAGGAGTTATTCGCAGGGCAGGACATACAGAAGCTGCGGTTGACCTGACCAGACTGGCAGGTTTACAACCCGGTGGTGCACTGGTTGAGATTATGAACAGCGATGGGACTATGGCAAGACTTCCGCAACTGATAACCATTGCAGAAAAATTCGGCCTGAAGATAATTGCCATCAAAGATCTGATTGCCTTCAAATTACAGAAGGAAAGCCTCATCGAAAAGGGAGCCATGGTCAAATTGCCGACAACATACGGTTCGTTTAACCTGATTCCTTTTCTCCAGAAATCGAATGGACAGGTCCACGTTGCCCTGATTAAAGGGAAATGGACAACCGCTGATGAAGTAATGGTACGTGTCCATTCATCCTGTGTAACGGGGGATATTTTCGGATCGCTGCGGTGCGATTGCGGAACTCAACTCCATATGGCAATGGAAATGATCGAGAAGGAGAAGCAGGGTGTAATCCTTTACATGAACCAGGAAGGCAGAGGAATTGGATTGTTCAACAAAATAAAAGCCTATAAACTGCAGGAAGAGGGAAGGGATACCGTGGAGGCAAACATAGACCTTGGGTTTACACCGGATGAAAGGGACTACGGTGTTGGCGCTAATATATTGCATGAACTGGGACTGGGAAAAATCCGTTTAATTACCAATAATCCGGTTAAACGGGCTGGTTTGGAAGGATATGGACTAAAAATTGTCGGGAATATACCGCTTCCGGTAAAACCCAACCCGCACAACGAATTCTACCTCAAAACCAAACGGGATAAAATGGGCCATTTTCTGGAATTATACCAGGACGATGAGGATAATTGATAACGGATGGAAAATAAAGATGTCAGGATCGTTTTCATGGGATCACCGGAATTTGCTGTTCCGAGTCTTTGCACATTAATAGAAAACGGCTACACGATTGCAGCGGTTGTTACCACGCCTGATAAACCCGCCGGAAGGGGCCTTAAAGTGAAGCAATCTGAGGTAAAACAATCGGTTTTAAAAAAAGGATTGCTCATTCTTCAACCGATAGACCTGAAAAATCCGGAATTCCAAAAAAAAATTATTAATCTGAAACCGGATATACAGATCATCGTAGGATTCAGAAAGCTTCCTGAGGAGATCTGGAGTATTCCCAAATACGGAACATTCAACCTGCACGCTTCTTTCCTTCCGAATTACCGCGGCGCCGCACCGATAAATTGGGCAATTATCAATGGAGAAAAAGAGACCGGGGTCACCACCTTTTTTATCAATGAAGTGATTGATGCAGGTAAGATCATTTTCAGGGAACGGGTAGCCATCGGAGAGGATGAAAATGCCGGGGAGCTGCACGATAAGCTGGCAAAAACCGGAGCTGAGCTGGTACTGAAAACTACCCGGGCTATTGTTGAAAAAAAGGTACTGGAGACCGATCAGGATGAGTTGCTGAAATCGATGACAGGAGAATTGAAAAGAGCACCCAAAATACACAAAGAGGATTGTACCATTAACTGGAATCGTAATCCTGAAAGTATCTATAATCTTATTCGCGGATTATCCCCCTATCCTGCCGCATGGACCCTGCTCCAATTCCCTGCTGAAAGAAAACTGGTCTTAAAAATCTTTACCTCAACTCCAGAATTCATTGAGCACGATCAACCTCCCGGGACCCTTGTGAGCGATCAAAAAACCTACCTGAAAGTAGCTGTTCCCGGAGGATATATCCACCTGCTGGAACTCCAGTTGGAAGGAAAAAAAAGGATGAAAATTTCAGATTTTCTGCGTGGAAAACAGGTTGAAGGGTGCAGGGTGGAGTAGGACACCAACATTCGCCAAAGGCGTGCCTTACGCTTGCGCTGAAGCTTCAGCATAGGCGCATGGCACAACATTCAACATCCAACATTGAGCCCACTCCGAAAAGTAGGAAAATAGAAAAATGCCACAAAGACACAAAAACACTAAGTTACACAAAGAATTCATTATCAATAATTTACTTTTAGTGCATCTTAGTATCTTGGTGCTTTAGTGGCGAGATTATTACTTTTCGGAGTGGGCACAACATCCAACTTTCAAAATTAAAGTGGTTTTCAGTTTTCTTTTACCGAGAACCCCCACCGAACGACTATGTCATTCAGTCGGGCGGGCAGCAACCAGGAACCAGTACCATCTTTTAATGCATACTGCCTACAAATCACTTCTCTTCGTCCCTTTTCATCAGCCATAGCCTTGGCGAAGGCTGACAGTCTCCCTGTCTCACAGTCTCATTATCTCTCCCTCTCTCACTACTCATCCTCGAAAATCAATCGAATTTTTCAAAGAATATTCGTGATTTTCGGGACTACTCACATCTTATCTCCGTCTCCTCCCTCTTCTCCGCTTCCCGGGGCAGGCCTGGTTTTTCTTAACCATAACTTCTGACCGACCGCCGGTTCTTCCCCCTCTGCCATTAAGTTCATTTTATACAGGCTTGCCAGTTTAATACCATACTTCTGTGAGATTAAATACATTGATTCCCCCTCTTCAACCGTGTGATAATCGTATCCAAATTCCGCCCTGTTTCGTTTGGGTTGCAGAAAAAGAATTTGTCCGGGTTCAAGTGCAGCATCCCTGGAAAGTTCATTGTATTTGAACAGCTCCCAATACATCAATTCAAACTCCTCTGCCAGATCGATGAATGTATCACCCGGTTTAACAACCACATAGTCTATCCGGTTCATCTGCTCAATGGATCGTTTATTCAAATCAACCGTAAAGTTGTCAATATCCGTCACCTCGTTATTGTAGCTCTCCTGATCAGGCTCAGTTTGATTTTCAGACACAGCCACCTGGTCGGCAGGAACATTTGTTTTTGCAATAATTCCCCGGTCATACACCTGCAGGTTATTCTCCTCAATGATCCGGATCAACAATTCCGCATATTCCCTGTTGGTTGCGTATCCGGCCTTCTTCAGTCCTTTTGCCCAGCCTTTATAATCGGTTTGTTTCAGGTCAAACAGAAACGCATATCGCTCACTGCCGCGAAGGAAATCGGAATGGTCCCTGTATGATTCCCAGGCAGATGCATATTTCCTGAAGCACTCGTTCCTTCGATCATCATCATGATAGATGCGTTGTCCCCTCCAGTTGTCATGGCACTTTATTCCAAAATGGTTATTGGCTTTCAGTGCAAGTGTGCTGCTGCCGTTATCTGATTCCAACAATCCCTGAGCCAGTGTTATGCTTGCCGGAATACCGGTACGGTTCATTTCAGAAACAGCCAACTCACCGAACCGGTCAATATACTGTTGCCGATCGGTAGTAACAGATCCGGGAGCTATGGATGCATACCTGGCTGACTTGCATGAAACGATAAAAAGCACTAACAGCAAAAAAAACGGAATGCGTCTCATGGATTTCATTTGCGTAAAAATATAAAAATATAATTGTAAATTTGAACAAACAAACTGGATAATGACCCGGGAAATAAAAACAATCATTCATGAATTTGGCTCCGTTTCCGAACTTAAACCGGAGGAGAGGGCACTGGCGCACAGGGCTGAGAAAGCAGCAGAAAAGGCATATGCCCCCTATTCACGATTCAAAGTTGGGGCAAGCGTTCTGCTTAAGAATGGAGAGATTGTGGATGGCAACAACCAGGAGAATGCAGCTTATCCCTCCGGTATTTGTGCAGAAAGGGTGGCAATATCCTATGCTGCTGCAAATTTCCCGGATCTTCCGATACAAACGATTGCCATTGCCGCTTTAAATAAAGAAGAGCTTACCCGGGAGCCTGTATCCCCATGTGGTTTTTGCCGGCAGGTTATGATAGAAACCGAGCTTAAACAGGATAGTCCGATGCGGATTATTCTCGTAGGCAAGGGGAAGGTACAGGTAATTGAGAGTGCCAGGCAACTACTCCCTCTCTACTTCGATGGTTCAATTTTTTCAACAGGTTAGTGTTTTCCCGTCATCTCTTCCTGAAAAAGTGACCAGAGTTTCTCCCCTGGAGGGGAAGCAGTAAGTACTAATTCTTGCTTCCTTACAGGATGGATAAACCGAATTTCCCTGGCATGCAGGCATATTCCGGCATCCGGGTTTGATCTTGGAAATCCGTATTTAAGATCACCCTTCACAGGGCAGTTTATTTTTGCCAGCTGACAGCGGATCTGGTGATGACGACCGGTAAACAGGTCAATTTCAAGCAGGTGGTAATTCTTTAACGAGATGAGTGTACGGTAAGCAAGCCTGCCATTTTTTGATCCGGGAACCTGCGAATCATGGGCATATGATTTGTTTTGCCTGGCATTCCGGGTCAGGTAATGATTCAGTTCCCCTGAGGAAGGAACGGGTTTATTCTTCACAATCGCCCAATAGGTTTTCCTGATATTCTGATCCCTGAAAAGAGTGTTAATCCGGCTGAGAGCCTTACCGGTCTTCGCAAACACTACTACTCCCGAAACGGGCCGGTCAAGCCGGTGAACAACACCAAGAAACACATTTCCCGGCTTATTGTATTTCTCTTTCAGGTATTCTTTAATGGCTATATCCAGGGATTTATCACCCGTTTCATCCCCCTGCACCAGCTCAGAAGATGATTTATTTACGGCAATCAGATGATTGTCCTCATACAGTATCTCCATATCGGGAAGATAAGGGCATTGCGTTAATATTGTTCCTTATCGTTCGGGAAGTCAAGTGTGCGAACATCACTAATATAGGTCTCCACTGCACCAAGAATTTCCTGATAGAGGTTGTGGTATCGTCGTAAGAACCGTGGCGAAAATTCCTGTGTGATGCCGAGCATATCATGCAGAACAAGAACCTGACCATCAACATCTTTCCCTGCACCGATTCCGATAATGGGGATTTTAATCTCCCGGGCAACCTTGCCGGCAAGTTTCGCCGGTATCTTTTCGAGAACGATAGCAAAGCAACCTACCTCTTCCAGGCTATGTGCATCTTCGACCAGTTTATCCGCTTCATCGTCATCCGTTGCACGAACAACATAGGTGCCAAATTTATGGATCGACTGCGGCATTAATCCAAGGTGTCCCATAACGGGTATTCCGGCAGATAAAATGCGCTGTATCGATTTGAGGACCTCACTTCCACCTTCCAGTTTCACAGCATGCGCTCCGGTTTCCTTCATAATTCGTATCGCCGAGGAGAGTGCTTTCCTGGAGTTTCCCTGATAGGTCCCGAACGGAAGATCCACAACAACCAGTGCCCTCCTGACAGCTCTTACAACCCCTGCAGCATGATAAATCATTTGATCGAGAGTTACCGGTATGGTGGTGTCATGACCAGCCATAACGTTGGAAGCTGAATCACCAACCAGGATAACATCAATCGCTGCCTTATCTAAAATCCTTGCCATTGAATAGTCGTAGGCGGTTAACATGGCTATTTTTTCCCCTCTCAGTTTCATCGCAATTAGAACATGAGTGGTTACCTTCCTGACTGTTTTGTGAAGTGACATGGTTTGATTTTTTTGTATCAACTGCACAAAGCTACAAATTTGTTGGATTTAAAGGAATATATTAACCGCTTATTGATGATAGTAGCCCAGGGGATGCTGTCTTTTTGTCATTCAACATGCAACGAATTCTTATAATCGTTCGATCAGGTGTCATTATTACATATAACTGACACTATTTCAATATGGCACAATGATTGATCAAAGGAATACAACACGAAAATTTTGAGCATTTATTATAAATAATACCGACTATGAGTAAAATTATTGGAATTGATCTTGGTACCACAAACTCCTGTGTCTCAGTTATGGAGGGGAATGAACCGGTGGTTATTCCCAACAGTGAAGGGAAAAGAACCACTCCGTCGATGGTTGCATTCGTTGAAAACAATGAGCGAAAAATAGGTGATCCGGCCAAACGACAGGCCATTACCAATGCGCAAAAAACGGTTTATTCCATCAAACGGTTTATGGGAGAGACGTATGAGAAAGTTGGTGAGGAAATAAAACGAATGCCCTTTGAAGTTGTGAAAGGGGAAAACAATACGCCCAGGGTGAAGATTGATGACAGGCTTTATTCTCCGCAGGAAATATCCGCCATGATTCTTCAGAAGATGAAAAAAACGGCAGAGGATTATCTGGGACAGGAAGTGACTGAGGCAGTGATAACTGTACCGGCCTATTTCAGCGATTCGCAGCGGCAGGCAACAAAGGAAGCGGGCGAAATTGCCGGGTTAATAGTAAAACGGATCATCAACGAGCCAACTGCCGCTTCCCTTGCATATGGACTTGATAAGAAATCTTCCGATCTGAAAATCGCTGTTTTTGACCTTGGTGGTGGTACATTTGATATATCTATACTGGAACTTGGTGATGGGGTTTTCGAAGTAAAATCTACCAATGGGAACACGCATCTGGGTGGTGATGATTTTGACCAGGTAATCATTGACTGGTTGGCGGACTCATTCAAGAAAGATGAAAACATTGATCTGAGAAAAGACCCAATGGCACTTCAGCGGTTGAAAGAAGCAGCTGAAAAAGCTAAAATAGAGTTGTCCAGTTCAACCAGTACGGAGATAAACCTGCCCTATATCATGCCGGTCGATGGTATTCCCAAACACCTGGTGAAAACATTAAGCCGCTCACAATTCGAAAAACTCGCTGATAAATACATCCAGGCTGTTATTGAACCCTGTAAACTGGCATTGAAAGATGCAGGATATACGGCTGCAGATATTAATGAGGTGTTGCTTGTTGGCGGGTCAACACGTATTCCTGCTATTCAGAAATTAGTACAGGATTTCTTTGGAAAAACTCCTTCAAAAGGAGTTAATCCGGATGAAGTGGTTGCTGTCGGCGCTGCCATTCAGGGAGGGGTCCTGACCGGTGAAGTAAAAGACGTCCTGTTACTCGATGTTACCCCCCTGTCCCTTGGAATAGAAACCATGGGTGGGGTTATGACACGATTAATTGATGCAAACACAACCATTCCATCGAAAAAAGCAGAAACCTTTACAACGGCTGCTGATAACCAGCCTTCTGTAGAGATCCATGTTCTTCAGGGTGAGCGTCCCATGGCCGCTGGCAATAAAACCATTGGCCGTTTTCACCTGGATGGAATACCACCCGCTCCACGCGGTATTCCTCAAATCGAGGTTACATTTGATATCGATGCCAATGGCATTCTGAATGTCTCGGCAAAGGATAAAGGAACCGGGAAAGAGCAGAGAATCCGTATTGAAGCATCTTCCGGTTTAAGCGACGATGAGATCAAACGGATGAAAGAGGAAGCCAAAATGAATGAAGAATCGGATAAACAGGCAAGAGAAAGAGTGGATAAACTGAATGCTGCCGATAGTATGATCTTTCAAACTGAAAAACAACTGAAAGAATTTGGCGACAAGTTGCCCGCTGATAAAAAGGGTCCGATCGAAAAAGCACTTGAAAGCCTGAAAGAAGCCCATAAAAACCAGGATATTGATGCTATTGACAAGGCAACTGCAGAACTCAATACAGTATGGCAAGCAGCATCAGAAGAGATGTATAAATCCAGCCAGACAGCAGATGCCGGTGCCGGATCAGCCCAACCCGGCGAGGAAAAGAAAAAGGATTCAAAAGGAGATGATGAAGTTACCGATGTGGACTTCGAAGAGGTAAAATAACCCGGTTCATACGAATTAAAAAGGTCCCTCCCGCTATCCGGGTTCGGGACTTTTTTTTTATTTTTACTTCCTGCATTGTAATTAATGCATTACCATCCCGTTTTATGTGAAATGAAAAACCGTAATCCAACCCCAGCATTAATCCGACATCCCCAAATGAAATATGTACCCAGATTGTTGCTTTTTCTATTGTTTTTTATCCCGGTACTAACTATTGCTCAATCCGTTACCTTGAAAACCGATACGGCGATTAACCGGATAGATGAGAACGGTTTAAAACAAGGACATTGGGTAACCTATTACGAAAACGGGAATAAAAGGTATGAAGGGTTTTTCAAAGATGATAAACCGGTTGGGACCTTCACCAGGTTTTATGAAGATAAAGGGACCCAATCTATCCTGGAATTTGAAGAGGATGGCAAGGAAGCCAATGCTCGTATCTATTACAACACAGGAAGCCTCGCTGCAGAAGGTCAGTACATCGAACGGTTAAAGCATGGTGAATGGAAATACTACTCCTTTTACGGCTCAAACGTAAGCTATTCGGAGAACTATGTTCATGGGAAAAAACACGGTATTTCAACTGTCTATTATCCAAATGGAAAGGTGTCCGAAATACTTAATTTCAGTTATGATAAAGTACACGGAGATTGGATTCAGTACTTTGAGAATGGCAGTGTATCACTCAAAAGCACATTCAAAGAGGGCAAACTTCATGGAGATTATGCACAATACTTCCTGACCGGGGCACCCTATATTATTGGTGAATACAACCTGGACAGGAGAGACGGTGAGTGGTTTATTTACAATGAGAAAGGAGAACAGGTTGTACGATTCGATTTTATAATGGGTGTGGCAAGAAACCAGGATGAACTGGACCGGAAGCAGGAAGAATTTCTGAACCAGTTGGAAAAAAATAAAGGGAAAATACGCGAACCAAGTATATCTGATTTTTAATAAATAACCACCGACTCCCCTGATATGGAAAAGAGTATTTCCCTGTTTGATCTGAATCTCAGAATTAAAGAGGTGATCAAAGGTTCACTGCAGGATCTCTATTGGGTTGTGGCTGAGATAAGCGAGATGAAGGTCAACAGCGCAGGACACTGCTACCTTGAGCTGGTGGATAAGGATCCGGACAGCCTGCACATTAAAGCCAGGGCAAGGGCTACTATCTGGGCCTATACATACCGCATGTTAAAACCCTATTTTGAGTCAGCAACGCGGCAGAAGCTTGATGCAGGCATAAAAGTCATGGCCAAATGCAGCGTTGAATTCCATGAAGTGTATGGACTCAGTCTGAACATCCAGGATATAGACCCGGCTTATACCGTGGGTGAACTCGCACGAAAAAGAGAGGAAATAATACGCCGTCTTGAGCAGGAAGGCGTGCTTTCCATGAACCAGGAGCTACCACTGCCCCCGGTTCTGCAGAAAATAGCTGTAATATCTTCTGCAACAGCCGCTGGTTTTGAAGATTTTATCCGCCAGCTGGAGTTGAACGACTATCGCTTCAAATACTACTATAAACTATTTCCTGCAACAATGCAGGGATCGGAAGCAGAACATTCCATCATCAATGCACTGGACCGTGTGCACGTCTACGAACATTTTTTTGATGTGGTTGCTATCATCCGTGGTGGCGGTTCCCAGGCAGACCTGAGTTGCTTCGATAACTATCAGTTAGCCTATTACATCACACAATTTCCCCTGCCTGTAATCACTGGAATCGGACACGAAAAAGATGAATCCGTGACCGATATTGTTGCACATACAAGGTTAAAAACACCCACTGCCGTTGCAGATTTCATCATCCAGCAATCGGTTGTGTTTTTTACCCGCCTACTTGAAATTCAAAACAAAACCATAAAACTCACCGGAATAGAGGTTCAAAAGCGAGGCATGCACCTGGATAATATAGCCAATTCCATCGCCCTGAAATCCAAGCATTTGCTTGCTAACAGACAACATGTACTCAACAAAGCAAGCGAAAAATGCATGTTGATCGGTAAAAATTACCTGAAACGGAAACAGGAAGACCTGAAAAACCTGATCCGGTCAATACAACCACAGGTTAAGAATGGTATTCGATTCCAGAAAAACAGGCTAAATACGATTGAAAAAACGACACAATTCCTCGACCCGGGAAATGTACTGAAGAGAGGATATTCAATTACCTCTTCAAATGGCCAGGTAATCAAAAAATCAAGTGATTTAAGCCCGGGAGATGTAATTAAAACAACTTATTTTAGCGGAAAGAGTATCAGTACAGTTGAAAAAACAGAATGATGAAGCGATTCACCATACTACTCATTCTACTTGGTATTGCTTTCTCAATTACCAAACCTGCCCTCTGTCAGCATCATGTTGCCGATAGCTTAAAAAATAGATTGGAGTCGGCTGATAAGTCGGAAAAAATCAATATCTATATCGATCTGTCAAGGATTTATTTAAATACTTCTTTAGTTGCTGCATTGAATTTTGCAGAAGAGGCACTGCTACTCAGTGAAGAGATCAATGACAAAAAAGGAAGAGCCGATGCGCTGAACCGGAAAGGAAATGTCTATTTCCTGTTCGCCGAGTACGAGAAATCACTCGGATTCTACCTGGAATCCCTTGATCTTAGAGAAGAGCTGGGAGATCACGAGGGAATAGCCGGCTCATATTCTAACATTGCCCTGATTTACAGTGAGTTTGGTGACAACCAAAAAGCCATTGAGTACACCCTGAAATCGTACCAGACATTCCTTGAAATTGGAGATAAACAGAAAATGGGAATCTGCCTGAATAACCTTGCCTACCTTCATCTCGAGACAGAACAATACCCCGCAGCATTGGATTATGGATTGAAAACACTTGAATTGTATAATGCATTGGGTGATTCGACGGGGATCTCGGATGCCCTTAACAATTTAGGAGACATCTATAAAGAGACGAAAAAATATGATGAAGCCCTTTCCTGTCATCTTCAATCCCTGGAACTCAATATTGAATTGGATAATTCGTTCAGCATTGCTAATTCGAATTTTAATATTGCACAACTCTATTTCGAGATCGGTGATTATGAAAACGGATTTCGTTACCTGTCGGAAGGATTACCCCTCGCTGTTAAACTGCAATCCAATGATCTGGTCATGGAAATGTATTCATTGATGGCTCATTATTACAACATTCAAAATGACTATACAGAAGCATTGGAGTACCGTGATCTTTCCCGGCAGGTAGCTGACAGTATTTACAACCAGGAATCCAACGACCGAATTACAGCAATGCAGGTTAAATTTGAGGCTGAAAGAAAAACTGAAGAGATTTTGTTATTAAAACAGGATCAGAATATTAGAAATCTTCAGAAGAAAAAACAAAGCGACATGATCAGGTATTTGATCCTTTCCTCTTTGCTGGTGTTAGTT
>Ga0315537_1002756_pt1 | contig 13260 bp, 6 predicted proteins | sample SalMarSW160270MG_FD_203091 | JGI IMG/M metagenome (GOLD analysis project Ga0315537, IMG submission 203091) | Salt marsh sediment microbial communities from the Plum Island Ecosystem LTER, Massachusetts, United States - Salt Marsh Sediment SW1602-70 ... | reverse complement strand
ATTTTGTTTTCAACGCACAATACGATGTGGACACAGACCGCTGGAATTTATCTGCGCTGAAAATAAAGCTTCCTCAAGACGGTTCCGGACAACTGCCGAGCATCCGGCTCGAAGCGGGTAAGCTCCAATACAGCAAAATCTCGGAAGGTCGGGTAAAAGTTGCCGCCTCTGTGCCTGTTAAGGCGGAATTAGGATTTGATGAAGAGACTCAGCAGGGCTACAAGTTTGATATTACAACCGCCACGCTGACCAGCGGTTATGGTAAAAGCCACCTGACAGGTTCCTGGGAGCCGGGCCTTCTTACGCTTACGGGCGGTCTTTCTTCCACGGATATCTCTGTGCTTGAAATGGCCTGGTCTATAGATGTTCTGGCCGCTGAGTTAAAATACGAACCTGACAGCGACTATTCGTTTGCGCTGAGAATAAAAGGTTTGCATTCCAAACGAAGCCTGCTGCTCGATAAATTTGCATTAATGGGGCCTTCTTTTTTGGAGAAGTCCGGCCCATTCGCCGCCTTACAGAAATTTTTTAGCCGGTATAGTCCCGCCGGCAGAATCAATATTAAACTCGATGCATCGGGCAATCTGAAGCAGCTCGCCGAAGGCACTTTGACAGGCATAGTTGACTGCTGTGATGTTACGATTTGCGACAATAAGTTTCCCTACCCGATAGAGAATCTGACCGGAATAATTGATTTCACCAGAGACAAAGTGACATTGAATAACCTCTGCGGCAGACACGGAGATGTTAAGCTTTTCTTTAACGGCTGGTCCGGCGGATTCGGGGATGCCTGGCAATATCAAACTCGTATGACAAGTAGTAATATGGCTCTGGATGATGATTTGTATAATGCCTTGAACGAAAGGCAGAAAAAATTCTGGACCGTTTTTTCTCCGAGCGGCAAAGCGGCAATAGATTACCGCCTGACAAGGCACTCACCGACCGACGAAGGAAAAACACTTGTCGTTGAGCTTCTTGGCACCGATGCCGTGTACCAGCACTTTCCCTATCCGTTAAAAAATCTTTCAGGCCGGCTCTTTTTCAATCCCGATGATATAATTTTTTCCAATGTGGTCTCGCAAGTAAACGAGCGAAAAATTATCGTCAACGGCAGGGCCATAACGACCGGTGACAATGGGCCTGTATATGATATTACAATCGACGTAAATAACATACCGTTGGATTCGACCCTTGAAGCGGCGCTGCCGCCTCAGCAGAAGAGCTTGTATGAGCAGTTTGCCCTTGCCGGCCTGGGCGATGGTCATATAAAGGTTTCCACATCCGGGCAGGATACCAACTCAGTATCTTTTACCGCCGATTTGTCTTTCAGGGATGCTTTTTTAAGGTCGAAGCAGCTGCCGTTAGCTGTCTCCGACATATCGGCAAGTGGGATTTTTACTCCTGATATGATACTCATCAAAAGTTTCGTCGGCCGGCATAGTGATGGTTTGCTTTCCGTCCTCGGGCGGATTTGGCTGGGCCAAAAATCTCAGCAGCTTCAGTATTCGCTGACGCTGAGCGGCAGCAACGCCGAGTTAAACGACCAGTTGTTCGGCCTGTTACCGAAGCCGCTGGAGAGAAACGTCCTTGAATTTCAGCCCGTCGGCAGGATAAATTACATCGCAGTTTTAGACAAGGGCGACAGCAATGACTATCCCGATTACAATATAACGGTGGATTGTCTCGGTGATGGCATAAATTACAAGAGGTTTCCTTATCCATTAAAAGATATCACCGGCCGCCTTATGATAACAAAAGACCTTATCAAGCTGACTGATGTTACCGCCGTTCCCGCTGGTAGTATCATGATAGTCGAACAGTCGCCCGTCATAAAATTAAACGGCGAGATTGTCCTTACGGATAATGATTTCAGCAGCGCCCGGTTTCAGCTTGATGCTCGCAATATTTTTTTCGATGAACAGCTTGGTTTTGCTTTGCCTGAGTACCTTAAGCCCCTGTATCAGAAGCTGTCGCCGACCGGCTGGTTCGACGTGAATTCAGCAGACATAAAAATATCCGGAGCCGAGGACGGCCGAAAGTATGTCGATTTGGATGGCACTGTTAAATTCAGCGAGTGTAATTTCAACTTACCTGGTGTCATAAGCGAATTTACCGGTGAATTAAAGACCAAATGTCTGTATAAAACCGGCTATGGTTTCAATAATGGCCGGGCACTTCTTTCTGCGCAGATGCTCAGGATTGGCGGAAAGGCCTTTACGAATTTGCTGGCCGATGTGTATTATGATAATAATCGCCAGGTTTGGTTTAGCAAAAACCTTGTTGCCGACCTTTATGGCGGCGGGCTCACGGGCGAGCTCGAATTCAAACAGCCGGCTGACAGCCCGCTGGAATATTTCCTGCAGGTGGGTTTTGATAATGTCGATTTGAAGCAGTATCTTTCGGACGCGAGCTATCAGTTGAAGTCCCCTGGCTCTGAGCCGCCGTTAGGCGATTATACCAGCGGTAAAATGGACGGCTCGTTGAGTGTCGGTTTTCAGGGCGGTGATAGTTATTCCCGCGTTGGGCGGTGCCGGCTGGACATCAGCGATATTCAGGTCGGAGAAATGTCACCGATGGCGAAGTTCCTACAGTTATTGAAGCTGACAAAGCCGAGAGATTACGCATTCAACCGGATGTTGGTCGATGCATACATTATGCAGGACAGGGTGTTTTTTGAGCAGTTCGATTTATCCGGCCAGGCTCTTGCTTTTACCGGCTCAGGCTGGATGGGCCTGAAAGACCGGAATATCAATTTGGTTTTTGCAGGCCGAGGCGACCGCCTTGCTTCGGCGGACCCTTCCATTTTCCAGTCTCTCGCTGAAGGACTTGGCCGCGCCGTTGTGCGCATCGAGGTAACCGGTGATATTTATGACCTGCACGTTGAGACAAAGGCATTTCCTGTTTTAGAGGATTCCCTGCAAATTCTTGGCACAAAACCGGCTGATTTGAATCAGTAGCCCTCAGTCACTCCCGGTTTTTCTAAGCGCAAGCGTGTAGATATTTTTCCCCCGCTTGAGAAATTTTCGTTCGTAGTTTGTTCCGGTTTTTTCTTCGTTCCCGGCGCCTGATGCGGGAAGAAATTCGACCTCTTCGAGTTTTTCATTTTGGGCCGCTGTTAGTTGTTTTATTTCTTCGAAATAATCGGCGTGGTCGGTGGCGATTCTGATTTGCCCGCCGGTCTTTAATGTGCGGATAAGCTGCTGCAGGTTGTCGGGGCAGAGCAGCCGTCTTTTATGGTGTTTTCTTTTCGGCCACGGGTCGGGGAAGTAAATGTGGTAGCAGTTCACGCAGTTGTCCGGCAGGAAATCGGCTATGAAACCGGCCGCTTCGGTTTGGATTATACGAACGTTTTTCAGCCCCCATCGTCCGATGCGGTCAACTGCGTGGCGATAGTATTTATTCGCCCATTCGATACCTAAGAAATTATCGTCAGGCAGTTCCTTTGCCTGGTTTAAAAGGAAGGTGCCCCTGCCGGAGCCGATTTCAATATGGACAGGGCCGCAGCGTCCGAAAATCCGGACAAAATCGATTTTTACGTCCAAATCCTCGGTTCTTAATGAAATCGATGGATATTCTTTCAGTTTTCGAGCCATTTTATTACTTTATGTCCATTAAAGGCATCAAATATACAAAACAGTAGGATTTAGCTTCATCCATTATACGAAAAATGCACCTTTAGGTGAAGTTTGCCCTTGCCTGCATGTCTTTTTGGGATTAAAGTATATATATAAAGCATTCGATAACAGGGCGATGGGTTGATTGTTGGCTGGTGCGACCTCATTATGGGACTTTAAACGCAGAGCCAAAAGGGAGAACTGAGAAATGATTCTCCAATTTATTAGAATACGGCGTAAGCAGATTCTGATAGACATCAATACGCAAAAGGATTTTCTCTTAGCTGACGGCAAGGCCTGCATAAGGAACCACAGGAGGGTTCTGGCGCACATTCGCAGGGTAATGGCCTGGGCGAGATGCCGCGGTGTCCCTGTAATTTCCACTGCTGAGGTTTACCCAAATAATAATGGCTGTAAGATTGACTACTGTCTTGACGGAACAGAAGGACAAAAGAAAGTTCGATATACACTGCTGGATAATCGTATAAGTTTTCCCGCTGACGGCAGCACGGATTTGCCGAGAGATATGCTTCGCCAGTACAGGCAGATTATTCTTCACAAGCGTTGCGTTGACCCCTTTGAAGAGCCGAGGATAGACCGGCTGCTCAGTGAAATTCGGGCCTGTGAGTTTATTCTGGTCGGCGCCTGTCTCGAAGGCGCCGTTATGGCGACCGCTTTGGGCCTACTGCAGCGGGGCAAGAGGGTCAGCATCGTTGTTGACGCCGTCGGCTCGAATAGTAAAAGAGAAGCCAGGTTGGCGCTACGCAAGATAGAGGCCAAGGGGGCTAAATTGATTGAGACCAGGAAACTTGCCGGCACGTCGCATCTAAGGCACGTCGGCGTATGTCACTGCCGAAGCTGCCAGAGCGAACACCAAAAAGAAATCATCGAATAAATTTGATAATTCGCCGATTCGCTAATCTTTTTTCGCCGAACAGTTTTCCTGCTTAGTTATCGGACGTCTTCGCCGACTCTTTTTTCATCATCAAAATAACCGGTGGATAAGTTTCCATAATAGGCGCCTTGAAATTGGGTTTGTTTGGGTTTGTTTTGCATATTGGTAATTGGTAAATGGTAATTGGTAACTGGTTATTTGGGCTGATGTTACGCTCATTTTGCTGTTTTGGAAATTGGGTTTGTTTTGCATAAAAGAGTTCATATTTCAGCCACAGAGGACACCGAGGGACAGAGATATTCAGCCACAAAGGTGCTAAAGCACGAATTTTAACCGCGGATTTGCGCGGAAAAATTGTCCACGAATCCATTCGACTGCGCTCAGGACAGGTTTACACGAATTATCACTAATTATATCTAACTCCATAATTTTGCGCTTTAAACTTTGGTTTTACGCTTTCAGCTTTAAATTTTCCGCTTCTTCCGAGATACGCTTCACGATTCACGAAAACCGAATCGTAGTTTACATTATACCAAACTACATCTATTTGTTCAATAATTATTTAACATTTTCTTTGAAATTTTTTACTCATAGTGCTCTAAACGTAAGTATTTAGTTATTCTAAGATTATAAATCCTGAGCGAGGAAAATCCAAGTCGAAGGATAAAAATCTAACATTTTTTATAAAAAAACATCCCCGCGCAGGCGGGGACCCACATAAATCGCTATATACCAAAGACTAACAACTATACACGAACAACTAAACACAAAACTCGTTTTGTAGAAAAGTGCGAATTGATGAATCTCATGCGCAATAATCAACTTACAATGCCAAAGAGTCTCTCCTTTCCAGTGGTCCATTGACTTATTCAAAACTTAAGGGTATAAGGGAAATTAGTAAGAATAACATCATTGTGAGCGACTCGAATGCCTGTTATTGCCGAAAAATCAATTACTATCAAACCTTTCCTCAAATGGGCAGGTGGCAAAGGCCAGTTAATCGGTGAGATAGACAAGCGTCTGCCCAGGGATGAAATACGCTCTGGCCAAATTGATACTTATGTCGAGCCTTTTGTTGGCGGAGGGGCTATCTTTTTTCACGTCGCTTGTCATTTTCCCGAAATTAAGCACTTTTATCTCTTTGACATAAACCCGGATTTAATTACCTGCTATAACGCGATAAAAAGTAATGTTGAGGAGTTAATCTCCGAATTGAAATCTTTAGAGGCGATGTTTAAAAGAAAAAGGTCTTCTCGGAGAAATTTTTTCTACGAAATACGAGAAGAGTTTAACAATAATTGCGATCCTGCTAAGCTGATATTTTTGAACAAGACCTGCTTTAACGGCCTATACCGTGTCAATCGCAGCGGCTACTTTAATGTCCCTTTTGGCAACTACAAGAATCCCAAAATCTGCAATGAGGAAAACCTGCGTTCCGTCTCAGAAGTGCTGACAAAGGCAGATATAATCTGTGCAGATTTTGAGAAAACAGAGCAGTACATAGATGCTGATACCTTTGTTTATTTAGACCCGCCTTATAGACCAATCAGCCAAACAGCAAGTTTTACTTCTTATTCTAAAGATGACTTTAATGAACGTGACCAATTGCGTTTAGCAGAATTTTGCAGACGAATCGATTCTAAGGGTGCCAAGTTTCTTTTAAGCAATTCAGACCCCCAAAATGGAGATCTCACAGACTGCTTTTTCGAGGTTCAATACAAGGATTTTACAATCGAAACAGTCAGAGCTACCAGACAGATCAACTGCAAACCATCAGGCCGAGGGCAAATCAACGAACTTTTGATCACCAATTATTAAGGTAAATTTTATGTCTGATTTTTTAGCTTTTTTGGCAAGACTTATATCACATCTGAAAATAGATCTCTCCATAGAAGAGTTTAAAAGAAAAATTAAAGATGAGCACGAATTAGCTGCGAAAGTTTTACATGAGATAAATAAATTCCTCTACCAAAAACATGCAACTTTAGACAAAGAATACATTTCAGAATTTCACAAGTACTGGAAATACAATCATGAGAAAGTACTTCAACCCCATATAGGTGAAAAAGAAGCTTTGAAAGTCGCAAAGGTGCTTGAGAACATCTATGCTAAGAATGCTATCAGAGTACAGCTTAATACTCTCGATTTACAGCCAGAAGAAATAGCTAATGTGAGATTTTTTACTGCAGTACAGGACTTCAAAATAGATATAAGTGCTAAGGCTAATCCATTTGAGCTTTACAAGCTTAAGCCAGATTTCTTCTCCCCTGATAAGATATTGCAAAATGAGCTGCTTATCGATGAATTTCTGAATAGAATTGGTGCTGAATCACAACGTGACAAGAGGAAGCCATGGATGCGTGAATCTGCAAAATTATTGCTACAGAAATACGATAGCTCCGCATTCAATATCAATAAGTACCATAATGGAGATGTCCTTGAAATAAAGAAAGCTTTAGCAGAGCCCGAGAAATATGGCTTTTCTCAGAAGAAGGCTGACATGTTCTTGCGCGATATGGCTGACTTGAATGTATGGACTTATAAGAAGAACATAGAAGAAATAAACGTCATGAGTGATAAGAATACTATTCGGATAGCACTACGCACAGGAATTTTACAATTTAGAATTCCATTACTTGCAAGCTATCTGGATGTTTATTGCTATCAGTATTCTCTCGTTGATAAATGGAATGTAAAAGCTTGGCGTGAAGTTTGGAAAATCTGGAATACAATCACAAATAATCATAGACCCCCAACGCCAGCTTCTATTGATTATCTAATATATCGTATGGGGAAATTGGCCTGTAAACCTTCCGCTCGCTTGAGAAAATGTCCACCTTCTAAGCCTGTAAACAAGAAACGTCTGGACAGTTATGTACGTCAAGACCAGTTGATTTTTAATGATAACTATTATTGTATATTTGAAGAAGTGTGCAAGCCAGAACGAAAAATTCTTAAACACCCGATGTCCATATCCATCGAAGGCCAAACAGGTTGGAAAAGTGGGAGAGCTGATGAAGGAGGTGGAGGGGGCATACAAAGTTAATGACTAATTTAGAAGAAGAACCAAAAAATATTTGTGTTTATTCATCCGAATTTACAACTGTTTGGTCATTTCCTGAGCGAGGTAACTGGGCGACGCATAATTCAAAATATCGCGGTAATTTCGCACCACAAATAGCACGAAATATTATTGAGATGTATACCGAAAAGGGGGATTCCATTCTCGACCCAATGGTTGGAGCTGGCACAACTCTGATCGAAGCAAAACTGTTAGTAAGAAATGCACTTGGTCTTGATATAAATCCGCAGACCGTCGAAATTGCTAAAGAATCTTTGCAGTTTAAGCACAATCCGCCAAGCCGGCAGAAAGTCCAGGTTGGTGACGCCCGTAATCTCTCATTTTTGAAAGAGAATTCTTTTGATTTAGTCCTGACCCACCCGCCTTATATGGATATTATCAAATACTCCGAAGGTAAAATCGAAGGCGACCTCTCAAATATCTCAAACTTGTCTAAATTCTGTGATGAAATCGAAATAATCGCTAAGGAGCTTTTGCGGATTCTCAAGCCGGATAAATACTGTGCTATTCTCATCGGAGATACCCGCAAAGGAAAACACTTTGTCCCACTTGCTTTTAACGTTATGCAGCGGTTCTTAAAAGTAGGCTTTGTGTTAAAAGAGGACATTGTAAAAATCCAGCACAACTGTAAATTTACCGAACGCTGGCGAACTAAAGCGGGACGTGATAAGTTTTATTTAATAATGCACGAGCATTTATTTGTTTTTCGCAAACCCAATCCTAATGAAGATCTTTCTCGCCTCAAATTCAGCCGTTTCCTTTAGCTTCGTGATTTATTTCCCGCAAGCCAAAAATCCTGATGAAATTTCCTCCGCGATTAAGATTTAGTGAATTAGTGAACTGGTTATTAGTGATTCGTTAATCAGTGTAAAACCGCGGTCAATTTATATTAGACGGGATTTACAGGTTAATCCTGTTATCCTGTCAGATTATTCGTGTTAATTCGTGACTAATTATTTGTTGCTCATACACAGTCAGCGTGGCAAAAATAAATCAGTGCCTATCCGTGTAACTTTGTCCTGAGCTTGCCTTCACTGAGCTTGTCGAAGTGTCGAAGGAATCCGTGTCTAAAACTCCACCAAGTCAGCCAGAATCAATACTATCTCGTCTCGATATTTCCTTAGAAAATCAAGCATTGGTCTAGACGAGGAGTATGATGAGTAAGATTGCGACTGCAAGAGCTAGAAGGGCAATAATCCAAATTTTTGGGGGAATACTTTTTTTGTAGAACTGCATATATAGGTCTCCATGTCAAATTTCATCTGCCAAACGGTACGGCTCACCGGCGCTGCTGGTCCGGTTGCAATAACTTCAATCGTTAATATCTCTTTTTCACATTATATCACCATTAGCCCAACTTTCAACAAAAATTTCCCGCAAGCCAAAAATCCTGATGAAAATTCCTCCGCGATTCAGATTTACTGGATTGGTGAATTGGTTATTGGTGATTGATAGAAAATCCCCCGAAGCAGGCTTCGGGGCTAAACAAATGGATTCCTGCGTTCGCAGGAATGACAAAACCTTATAATCTGCGAAATAGGGCATACACATAGTGATAATTTGCCATTCTACCTCAACGGGACTTCACCCCGTGAGATAATCCTTCACTCGTCCATCCTCTGTCCTCTGTTATCTGACCGCCGCTTGGGCTGCTGCTAATCTTGCAATCGGCACTCTGAAGGGCGAGCAGCTTACATAGTTCATTCCGACCCTGTGGCAGAAATCGATGCTGGCTGGCTCGCCGCCGTGCTCGCCGCAGATACCGACCTTCAGTTTCTTTCTGGTCTTTCTGCCTAATTTTGTCCCCATCTCAACTAATTTGCCGACGCCTGCCTGGTCGAGCGACTGGAACGGGTCAACTGCGTATATACCCTTTCGAACGTATTCGCCTAAGAACTTGCCCGCATCATCGCGCGAAAAACCCATCGTCATCTGCGTAAGGTCGTTCGTCCCGAAGCTGAAGAATTCCGCTTCCGTAGCAATCTCATTCGCTGTCAGCGCCGCTCTCGGCACTTCAATCATCGTGCCGATGAGGTATTTGACTTTGGCCTTTCTTTCCCTGAAGACCTTATTAATTTCATCGACTATCTCATCTTTGACCAGCTTCATCTCTGTAACCGCCCCGGTCAACGGAATCATAATCTCCGGCAGAACGGCTTTGCCTTTCTTCTTTACGTTCAAAGCCGCCTCGATAATCGCCCTTGCCTGCATTCTGCCGATAGCAGGGTAAGTTACGGTCAGCCGGCACCCTCGATGTCCTAACATCGGGTTGAACTCGTGAAGCTGCTCGACCTTTTCTTTTACCACCGCTGTTTTTACTCCGAGCCGCCTTGCCATCTCCGCCTGGCTCTTCTCGTCCTGCGGCAGAAATTCGTGCAAAGGCGGGTCCAGCAGTCTAATCGTTACCGGCAGCCCCGCCATCGCCTCGAATATTCCCTCGAAGTCGCTTCTCTGATAAGGCAGCAGCTTTTTGAGCGCGCCTTCGAATTGTATTTTCGCCCTGGCGTATTTCTTCTCGATTGTCTCTTTATCTTTTGGCGTTTGTGCCGCGCTCAATTCCGCCAGCATATCTGCATAATCATCCGCCGCCAGAATCATCTGCCGCACAGGCCATATCCGCTCGCCCTCGAAGAACATATGTTCCGTTCTGCAAAGTCCTATCCCTTCAGCGCCGAATCCTCTGGCCCGTTTTGCATCTTCCGGCGTATCTGCGTTTGTGCGGACTCCTAATTTGCGAACGTCATCGCAGATTTTCATAAATTTGCCGAAATCGCCGCTCATAGTCGGCTCAACCGTCGCCAGTTGTCCCGTCATAATTTCGCCGGTAGAGCCGTCCAGGCTTATCCAGTCTCCTTCTTTGATGACCTTGCTGTCGATGCTGAGTTTCTTTGTTTTATAATTGATGTTCAGGTCGTTGACGCCTGCCACACAGCATTTACCCATCCCTCGTGCGACCACTGCCGCGTGTGAGGTCATCCCGCCGCGAGCAGTCAGGATACCTTCTGCTGCATCCATCCCGCCGATATCTTCCGGGCTTGTCTCGATTCGGACAAGGACAACTTTTTTACCTTTTTTATTCCACGCTTCTGCAGTATCCGCCGTGAAGACCACCTGCCCGACCGCTGCCCCTGGCGATGCCGGCAGGCCCTTGGCGATAACATTGCGTTTGGCCTTCGGGTCGAAGTGCGGATGCAGCAGCCGGTCTAATTGCTCCGGCTCCACACGCCCGACCGCCTCTTTCTTTGTAATCAATCCATCCTGCACCATATCGACCGCAATCTTCACCGCCGCTTCCGCCGTCCGCTTGCCCCGCCGCGTCTGCAATATATAAAGCCGTTTGTTTTGAATGGTAAATTCCATATCCTGAGTATCTTTGTAGTGCTTTTCGAGGCGGGTCATCAGGGAAGTCAGTTGCTTGTAGGCCTTCGGCATAACCTTCGAGAGTTTTTTCAATTCGATGGGAGTTCTGATGCCGGCGACGACGTCCTCGCCTTGGGCGTTCATTAAAAACTCGCCGTAAAACTCCTTTTTGCCGGTGCTCGGATTGCGAGTGAAACATACACCCGTGCCGCAATCTTCGCCCATATTGCCGAATACCATCGCCTGGACGTTCACGGCGGTGCCCAGCAGGCCGGTAATTTTGTTCAACTTGCGATATGTAACCGCACGAGGCGTGTTCCAGGAACGGAAAACAGCGTTAATCGCGTGAGTCAATTGAGTTCGGCCATCCTGCGGGAACATTCGGCCTACGTGCTTTTTATATACGGCTTTGTATTTTTCGACGACCTGCTTTAACTGCTCGGCGCTAAGCTCATTGTCCAGCTTGACCCCTGCCTTTTTCTTGGCGGCGTCAATTACGTGCTCGAAATGCTCGTGGTCGCAGCCCATAACCACATCGCCGAACATATCAATAAACCGACGGTAAATATCGTATGCAAAACGAGGATTTTTGGTCTTTTTTATAATGCCATCAATCACATCGTCATTTAATCCGAGATTAAGAACGGTGTCCATCATTCCGGGCATTGACACGGCTGCTCCGCTTCGGACACTGACTAGTAAAGGTTTTTTGGGGTCGCCGAGCTTGGCGTTCATCGCTTTTTCGAGCTTGGCCAGGTTTCTGTCAACTTCTTGGGCAAGGCCTTTCGGCCATTTGCCGCCTGATTTGTAGTATTCGCCGCAAACCCTTGTGCTGATAGTAAAGCCCGGCGGGACCGGAACGCCAAGGTTCGTCATTTCCGCAAGATTTGCACCCTTGCCGCCGAGGATTTCTCTCATCTTCGCGTTGCCTTCGGCCCTGCCGGAGCCGAAAAAATACACCTGTTTTGTTGCCATTGTCAAAAATCTCCTTCTAAGCTAAATTGCGTATTCAAAAAACCTTAAAAACGTCGGGATGATACTCCATACCCTAAATACATAAATCCGATAACAATCCCATAGGGAAAAGAATCGCGCAGTTTACAGCATGAAGGGAAGGATGTCAAGACTGAAGTAACTCCGAATTTCCGAATCCAAAGCCCTAAATTCGTCATTCGTAGTCCCTATGGGATGCCTTACGGCACTACGGAGAATAGACAAATTCTAAATGTAAATGTTCAAAATTAAATCCTATGTAGAATGTAGGGCTAAATATTGCTTTGTTTGTTGTTGTATTGACAAAGTGGGTGTTGGCGATACAATGGAGATGTTGGGCTTTTTTGGTGGGAGTAGCTCAGTTGGATAGAGCACCGGATTGTGGTTCCGGGGGTCGCGGGTTCAAATCCCGTCTCTCACCCTTGTCTCGTATTGCGTGATGCGTATTGCGTCGTGCGTATATCGTATGTCGCATCCCCCATTGGGAGAATCCATAGAGTAAATTGACTCAATACCAATGTTGCTGTCTGTTTTATCTGCCTGAACTAAGCCGGAAAATCACTTACGGATCCGGGTAGCCCGGATATTTATACCAGGTGGCGGTCTGGCCTACAATCTGGTCGGTGAACATCGTGGTGTCTGTGCTGGTGATGGTCGAGCCGCTGCTATCCTGCACATCAAGAGAGAGCATGCTTGCGGCAATTCCAAAGCCGGGCTGGGGTTGCACACCGAAAGTCGTCCCGTCATAGCTGCCGCTTTCACTGATGCCGGTAATGTAGTCCTCGTCCGTGGTGGTAGAACTAATTTGGGCGTTGTGGGGCACTCCCACCTGGGAGCCGCCGCTGTCGCGCTGCTCAAACTGCTTTTCGGCAGTAACTGTTACCGACTCGGCGGTCCCGCCGAATGTCTGGCCAGTTCCTACAACCCAGGTGTCGGCAACGGAGCACGCACCAGCTTCACCGCCAACATACAGCAGATTGACACCGCTGGCGTCGATGCCTTGAGTTGCAAGGAAGGCAGAGCTTCCCCCGCTGCTATTTGTCCGCAAGGCCTCTGCCTGGAATGTCGAGGAGAAATCACCCACTGACCCATAGTAGGTTGCAGACAGGTAGGCCCATCCTGTTTCGCTATTTGTGTAATTCGCATACGTCCCGTATGCCTGACCTTTGCCGAGCAGAGTGAACTCTGCGGTGACGGCCGTAGAATTCTCACCGCCCGGGCCGGGCAGATCGGCGGTAATAGTAAAATTCGGGTTGGTAACATTGAAGTTAACGGTTGCGTTAGGGGAGCCCGGCATAGCCATCGCCGGCGAACCA
>Ga0315537_1002754_pt1 | contig 13264 bp, 18 predicted proteins | sample SalMarSW160270MG_FD_203091 | JGI IMG/M metagenome (GOLD analysis project Ga0315537, IMG submission 203091) | Salt marsh sediment microbial communities from the Plum Island Ecosystem LTER, Massachusetts, United States - Salt Marsh Sediment SW1602-70 ... | reverse complement strand
TCTGTATGGACATATGATCCAGAGCACATAATTTGTGATGATAATTGGTGTATTTGGACCCCAGGTGATGGTCCAGATGACTTAAGAATAGAGCCTGGATTTGGTTATTGGATTGTTGCAAATAAGGGTTGTACCTTAACAATTGGAGGAAGCTTATTATCTCCTGGAAGAACACCTCCAAGTAGAGATTTATATCCTGGATGGAATTTAATAGGTTATTATGGAATGGACGATCCAGATGATGATGGATTTATAGAAGGGTATTATGGACCAGCAGGAAATGGTGACGAGTCTTATTGTGCTCTTTATAGTTTAGTAAATACAAATGCTATGATTCCTACAAAGAGATGGAGCTCATTATATGGTTACTGGGAAATAACTGAACCTCAATTTGAAGGATATGGAATGTGTGATAAATTAGACCCTGGTGCAGGATATTGGATACACATGCCTGCAGATATGGGACAATACAGATATGCACCATCAACAGGTTGTCCAACAGCTTTCTGGGATTTAATTTGTGGTATTGCACCATAGGAAAACCTTAAATAGCTTATAGAAATCTAAATTTTGACTAAGATGGAAAATAAATTCATTATTTTGTTTTTTGTATTTATTTTTAGTTCTGCTTTTGTTGTGGCTCAGGGGTTAGCAGTTCCACACCAATTCTTTGGTACAGCTACATATAATGGAGCAGCATCAGAAGGAATAAAGGTTGAGGCTTATTATGAAGGTTCTGTTATAAAAACTGCTTTTGCAATAAGTGGAGGATTTTATAATTTAAAAGTGCCAGATCCTGATGATGCTAAAGAAAACGAAGTAATTAGTTTTTATCTTAATGATGTAAATACTGGGCAAACTGCTGTTTTTGAAAATGGAGTTTCTACCAAACTTGATTTAGTAGCTACAGGAGCTGCTTCAAATCCTCCTTCTGATGGAGGCTCCCCAAGTGGCGGCGGAGGTTCCCCTAGTGGTGGGAGTGGAAGAACAACTAAAACAACTTCCTCAACAAATAATGAAGATACAGAAACACAAGAAACAGAAATTTTAGACGAACAAAAAGAAACAAAAGGGCAGGAGACAACACAAGAACCTCAGATTCAGGAAAAAGGTTTTCTCTCAGGAATAACAGGGGCTGTTACTGGAACTCTGGGAAAAGCAGGAACAATAGGCATTGTAATATTTATCATAGCAATAATCATAATTGCAATATATGCTTCTGTTATGAAGAAAAAAAATTCTTCTAAAAAATAAAATTTCATCGTCGGCATTTTACTAATTTTCATTGATTAAGAGTAACTAAGAAAAATATATTTTAAATTGCAATAATGTTTAAATAGTGTTTCTCGTTGGATTATCTATGATAAGTATAAAAAGAGTTGGAGTTGTAATATCATTGATAATTTTAATAAGTATTTTTTCTGTTGGAGTTTTAGGTGCAGACGAATGCGCGAGCTCTCCTGGAACTCTTTCTGTTCAGTCTGAATGCCAGACAGATGCTGATTGTGATGATGGAGATCCTTGCACACTAGATGAATGTAGGTGTACAACTTATTGTAAGCATACTATTATGGATTCTTTAGAGCCAGACACCAATGTTCTATATACCACAAAAGATAATGGGCAGGAAAGAGAAGATTGTGAAGATGGATGGATGTATGTCAATTTTGAGTATGATGATGTTGTAGTTAATTTTTATTCAGAAGATATTTGCAGTAATTTAAAGAATGTAGAATACACAAGAACAGGCTGGAACACTTACTGGGAGCAAGGAGGAGGATTTATTGGAAGTGATGAGTCAAAAGAAGATGAATGGAACTCTGACCCAGATGATGAATGGACAGAAGAACAGTATAAGGTGTGCGGAAGGGCAAAAGATATGTCTGGAAACCAGGAAAATGATGGTTTAGATGTGGAGGATGTGCCAGATGATGACTGTTGCATGTTATGCATAGATAAAGATGAGCCAGACCAAGTGGGAAATATCATTCATTCAAATCCAGGAAACTGCGTGAGCAATTATATAAATGAAGCCCCTGAATTTACCTGGAATGAAGCATCAGACACCGGATGTGCAGGTATTGATTATTATGAAGTAGAGGTTTATTATTCAGATGGAAGCATATATTATGCTGTTACAACAACACAAACAACAATAACAATAAACAACCCAGCAAACGGAGAAGATTATTATATTAAAGTCAAGGCAGTAGACAAGGCAGGTAATGAAGGAGCTTGGAGTGAAAAGAGTGAAGATGTTTATTATGATACAGAAGCTCCAGTAGTTGAAATAACAACTCCTGCAGATGAATGGATGACAGGAAATTTCAGTGTTTCTGAAACAGACACTGACAATCTGGGTTTATACAAGTGTTATTACAGAATTTGGAATGATGGAGATTTTACTCTGGATTGGACAGAAACTGCCTGTAATGGGGATGTTTACATTGACGTAGATGCTTACTGCCCGGTTGATGGCCTAAACAACTGCTGGGTTTACAAAAAAGCTGTAGATAAAGCCTGTAATGAAGAAGTAAGGTGGAAAGAGTTTGATATAGACACCACCCCTCCTGTCGTCGATAAAATAGTAGGAGCTCCAAAATATCCTGGATTTGGGTGGTTGCAATGGATTATTGATTTATTTATCACAGATGAAACTGAGATAGCAATAACCTGTGAAGATGAAGCTTCAGGAGTTCAGGCAATTTATTATAAAATAAATGATGGAAATTTCACTGAATACTCTGCCCCATTTACATTAAGCCCTGATGGTGTTTATTATATTGAATACTATTGTGTAGATAATGTTGACAAGGAAAGTGAGCATAAGAATGAAACAGATAAAGTAGATACAGAAGCTCCTGTAACAACAAAAGAGTACATAGGCTCAAGATATCCTTTAGAAGGATATCCAGAATGGATAAATTCTGAAACACTGATAAATTTAACAGCAGAAGATAGTGAAGTTGGTGTTGGAGAGATTAGATACAGGGTAAGTGGAGTTTTAGCAGGAAAATTTTGTAATGAGTGTGAAGACTGGATGACTTCATTAAGGCCAGATATAGGGCCTTGGAATACTTATGAAACACCATTTAATATTCTAGAAGATTCTTGCCATGTTATTGAATATAGAAGTATAGATTTATTAGAAAATCAGGAAGAGATAAAATGGCAGTGCATTTCAGTGGATAATATCCCTCCAACAATAGAAATTATAAACCCTACTTTAGAGGAGGCAGAAAACATAGAAAAATGCGTGCAAAGTATTGTGGTTAAAGTAGAAGATGAAAAATCAGGAGTTAATGAGTCAAGTATCTATGCTGAATTATACTATGAAAATGGCACAGCTGTTCCAAATCATAAATTACAATTAATAAAAACAGTATACAGAACATATGAAGCTTTAATGGACAAGCAATTGCCAGCTGGAGAATATACTTTAATAGTTTATGCTGAAGATAATTTAGGGAATATCAGGGAGGAAAGAATAACTGAAAATCTTGCAGAGACAGTTTTTGTAGAGCACATAACCCCTGCAACCTGTGAAATTGACCCAGAAACAGGAGGAGAGTGTGAGTTTACATATCATATATGCATAAGAGGAGAAAATGGCATAAAGATGTGGATGAACAAACTAGGAGAATTAGTGACTCCAGGAATGATGGATGCTAAGGTATCTAAAGATGATTATTATGCTTATGTAGGATTAAAACATGATGGATTTGAAAGTCCGGCAGGGTTCCTACAGCTTACTCCAGATTGTGAAAAAATAAATGGAAGAACAGAATTTAACCTTCATCTTGATGTGGATTCAGAAGTTGCAGGAAGTATTGGCCAAGGGGTTCATGATTTAGAGTACTGGATTAGGTCTTCATCTGATGAGTGTAATCCTGATTGTACCGACGCTGATGGGGATGGGTTTGCAATTGAGGGAGGATTATGCGGAGAAATTGATTGCAAGGATGATGACTCTTCAATTAATCCTAATGTAACCGAAACATGTGATGGATTAGACAATGATTGTGATGAAGATATAGATGAAGACTGGCCTGAACTGGGAGAAGTATGTTATGTGGGATTAGGGGTTTGCGAAGATTCTGGAAACTTTGTATGTACATTAGCTGGAGATGGTACTGAATGCAGTGCTGTTGCTGGACTGCCAACAGAAACTCCTGAAACAACCTGTGATGATACTTTAGACAATGATTGTGATGGTTTAGCAGATACTGAAGATTCTGATTGTCAATTAGAGTAAATTATTTAATTTTAAAATGCAAAAAAAAGCTTTTTTGGTGATTTTAGCACTTGTATTAGCAGCAAGCCTGGTTTTTGCTGCAGAATATCACGGAAAATTAAGTGTAGATGTTGGAGACGCCTCAATTGTTATTAGTCCAAAAGAAGCTATTTGCGGAGATAATCAGGTAAACCAGGCATGGGAACAGTGTGATGGAAGTGATTTAAGGGGAGCAACTTGTAAGAGTCTTGGATATGACTCTGGAACACTGGCTTGTTCTGATTGTGTATTTGACACTTCAAATTGCCAGACATCTCAACCACCTAGTGGTGGCGGAGGTTCTACAGTAAGTGGTGGCGGAGGAGATTCCAAGTCCGCAACAACTAAAACATCGGCATGTGTGGAAAACTGGAACTGTACAGCATGGACAGATTGTAAAGATGAAAAACAGACAAGAGACTGCACTGACTTAAATGGATGTGGCACAACAAGACTAAAACCTATGACAATAAAAACATGCTCTGTTGAACAGGCTGAACTCACACTAAAAACCCTTTCATCTCAGGAAAACGGAAACTTTCTTGGAGGAATAACAGGTGCTGTTATTGGTGCATTAGGACCTACTGGAACAATTGGTGTTTTGATATTTATCATTGGGATCGTAGCTATCTTGATATTTGCAGTCATTATGAAGAAAAAAGAGAATGCTCAGAGAATTAAAGCTAGATCTAAAACATGAGATATATAACATGGTCTCAAGGTGTAGAGGAAGTAATTAAAGGTGCTGATAGCAGTGGAAAAATTTTTTATGCTTTAAAACACACTCTTACCATTCGTGGAAGAAAGAACAACAATACAGAAGGCCCTTATTATTCTTTATGCCTGCCTGGAGAGCCTGATACTTTAGTATTATTCTCAGGTATAAAAACCCCTAAACATTTAACAGATGCAATAAAATCTGCTAGAACAATAGGGTCTAGTTTAGCTAGAATAGAGTTAAGAAGACCTTTAAGCATACCAAAAATTGAAAAAGTTATATTAAATCAGATTCCTTATGATGTTCAATTTGCAGAACTATTTGTTGAAGAAAGAGCAACATTCTTAAGGCACTTAGTTGGAAAAGGTGCTAGATAACTCCTAATTCTTCAGCTTCTTTGCTGTAGCCAGTATGCTCAAAATCATAATTAAAAAACTGCAGAAACTCTTTTAGTATTATCCTGTTAGTCCTCATTCTCTTTAAAAGATTAAAAACATAGTTTGTAAAGCAATACGGGCATATAGAGGCTCTAGGCTTGCCGCAAGAAACACATCTTGTTGATTTCCCACTAAGATTATTTGTTTTTTCAACATACTCCCTTATTCTTGTAAGTATCTTATTTTTAAGCGGATAAGAAGACAATGAGGAAAGCCATGCTTCTATCTGTGTTGTTAAACAGGCTGGGCATAAAGGATTAAAAACAGCTTCCCGGCAGTCCAAGCACTCGTAAAATCGTTCAGAAGCCAAAAAAGAGTTGTTTTGTAACATCTTAAAGAAAAATATGCAAGAACCAAACAATGCAGGTTCTTTACATAAATTTAATAGTTGTATAGACCAATGTAAATGTGGGCGCGCCTAAAGAATTCATACACCTTTTTAACACACCAACATTTTGTCTATTCATAAAAAAGAAAGGTGAAATTAGTTTATATATTTTTTGTATATATATGTTGTTCTTAAAAGAGTATATATCACAACAATATTTAAAAACATACTTTAGATATTAAATCTCGAGAGAAAAATGGGAAAAGGGATTATAGAACACACCAAACATCAAGGGTGGAGTTTTAAATTTAACTAATAATAAAAAAATTCTCAATAGTAAAGTTTAAATCTACCAGGTCCGATATACTTTTATGCCAACTGTAAATGTTCATTACCTCATTACTCGGTTTTATAATGTAAGACTAAATGAATTTATAGCCAAGTATTCTGAAGAAGGGAGGATTACTGATAGAACTCTAACTGGTGGGTTCATGGTCTTAGAAAGAAGAAAAAAACACCAATTTGAACCAATTGCTACTTGGTTAAATAATTTTAGGAGTGAATTGTATAAAAAATATAATCTGAAAGAAATAGATGTTAATGATTTAATTATGGAGTCTAATAAATTAGCTTTATTCTTCCAGCAGTTAATTTTTCTTAGAGATTCTATAGAAGCACCAAAATATAAAGAATTAGAGAGAAAATTATTTCCTAATCTAAATAGTCTGTTTAAAGATTTCTCTGAAATATTAAAAAATGAAGATTATAAAGATATTTTAAAGTATATAAGAGAAAGAAGTCCTGTTTTGAAAATAAACATAATGAATAAATTAGGAAAGTATCCAGTTAAAAAAGAATTGATAGTTATAGATTATAGACTTTATCCCGAATTTAAAGAGCATTCCAAAAAATTTAGAGTATTAAAAAAAGAAAGTGATTCAAATGGTTCATTTAAACACAATTTAATAAAAGGAGTATATGAAATCTCTCTACCTAAAAGGGAAAGAATGGAAGTTATTGATTTGAAAAAGGATGTAGTATTAGATCTCAGTTTAATCTTATTTTGGCACTATATCTTTAATGTATTAACTAATTTTTTTATTTACCTGAAAAACAAATTAAATAAGAAGAAAAAATGAAACTTAAAAAATGGCTCGTCGTGAAATATTAGAATTTCTTGACGAAATTATCTATTTTTCTCATATTTTCTTGATTTGTTAGCAAGATAAAATAAAACGAAGCTAAAGAATAATATAATGATAATTATAAATAAAAATTCAGTTTTCGGAAAAAGATTTTGTTTAAAATAATCAATAGAAAGTGCAAAGATAAAACATAATGCAACAAAGAGCCAGACCCCTGAAAAGGCATAACCAGTATTTATCACACCATGTAACTTATATTCCTCATTTTTTTTATAAAATTTTTTCATTAATAAAAGAGTTATTATATAAACTATAACCAATAAGATTATTTTACTGATCTTACCTGACCTAATATTAAAGTAAAAAAAAGGCAAGAAGAACAATGTAATTAGGGACATCAAAAGAAAAAGTTTCAAAATTGGTCTAGGGTCTTTTAATTTTTTCATATTTTTTAAAATACATTTAGCTTTTTAAACTTCTTCCTAAGATTTATAGGATTTCCATATATATTTCTTTAACAACAACTACTATATATTTTTTGTATATATATTCTTCATAATACTAATCTTTAAAAAATAATTCCTCTTAGTTTTTTAATGGAAGAACAATACATCCCGTTACTAAAAACAGGAATTTATGCTGGAGCAGTACTTCTTTCTGTGCTGGGAATTTCTGCAGGATTCACAATATCAAGTTGTATAAGTTCTAAGTACAAGAATCAACATTCTGCAGAAAATACAAGAGCACAAAATGAACTAGAACAATCGCAGAATGAAAGAACAAGAGAGCTTTTAGGCGACGAAGACTATTCTAATCTCCTAGAGAAAAGACAAGAGTTTGCTGAGGAGCAAATAGAAAGATGGCAGGCTAATAAAAATAATGCTGGCCTTTTTCCTCCTGATTTAGAAGAGACTCTTAATGCCATATTTGGAAAACTAAAACACTAGATTATTTAACAAACAGCCCGCAATGGCATATCCCTTTTTCTTTTATCTCACTTAAATGGAAAATACAAGGACAAATTATTTCAGCATCTTTTTCTTTATCTCCAGTGACTCTTCTGCACGGGCAGTATAATTCTCCTTTTTCTTTTTTGTTTTTCAAAAGCCCTTTTATTATGAATTTTACTATTTTACCGTCGGGATTAATCTTGAAGTTTTGCTCTTTTGCATACTGCCTGGATTTTTCTAAAAGTTCTTCCTCAGATTCTTTTTCAGTATTTTCTTCTGCCATTTTTACATTTTCTGTAAGATTTCAATCCTTCTCTTTATTGGGGGGTGGGTGGAAAAAGCATTTTGAACTTTTTTCTTAAAAGGGTCTGAGATAAATAAAGGTGCTACTGCTTTATTTATTTTCTTTTTTTCTTCTGCTGTTGATGGCGGATGTTCTGCATCAATTTTTTTTAATGCCCCAATCAACCCTGTTGGGCTTCTGATGAACTTAACAGCAGAAGCATCTGATGAATACTCTCTTTTTCTTGAAATTGCTAACTGGACAAGCATGACTACTATAGGAGCAAGAATAGCTAAGATAATGCCAATAATAAGGAAAATTACCTGGCTGTTGTCTCTGCTTCTTCTTCCTCCGGCAATACTGCTCCACCACAAGCTCCTTAAAAATATTTGGGAAATTATTGCCACCATTCCGACTAAAACAGCAGTAAGAGTCATAAATCTTATATCATAATTTGCAATATGGCTTAACTCGTGTCCAAGAACTCCTTCTAGTTCTTGTTTGTTTAATTTTGTTAAAGCTCCTGTTGTAACACAAATGACAGCATGTTCTGGGTCTCTTCCTGAAGCAAATGCATTTATCTGTCTGTTTTCCATAACATAAAGCCTTGGTTTTGGCATTCCACTTGCAAGGCATAATCCTTCAACAGAATGGTGATATTGTGAGTATTGTGTTTGAGAAGCTGGCTTGGCATTAACTGAAGCTAAAGCAATCTTATCTGATTTATAATATCCTGTTATAATATAAACAATAGAGATTATAATAGCAAGAACCATTATAATCATGAAATAATCAGGCCCCATAACTAGTCCAATAACATATCCTAAAGCAAGCAAAACTATAAACACAATTATCATTAAAAAAACCGACTTCCACTTATTTCTGGAAATTTGGTCATGAAACGAGATTCTCTCTGCCATTTTTAATAAATAATGAGAATAACTATTTAAAGATTTACAAGTCAATCTTTGGCATTTCTTTTGATGCTGCTGGAATCTTCAAATAATCTTTTTTCTGTCTGCCATAAAGTTTAAAGAAGATTACTCCAGGAAACTTTTGAGAGGCGTTTTCTAAATACAATACCCCATCATTGTAGTACTGTCTTGCATATGCTACTTTATCTTCGATAGCAGATAGTTCCTGCTGTAAATGTAAGAAATTTTGATTTGCCTTAAGGTCTGGATAATTTTCAGCTATTGCAAAAATGCTTTTTAATGCATTCTGAAGAGCATCACCTGCTTTGACCTTTCCTTTAATATCTCCTGCTTTTAACATTGCAGCTCTTGCCTTTGTAACATCTGCCATTATCTGTTTTTCATGCTTTGCATAACCTTTAACAACCTTAACTAAAGCAGGAACAAGATCTGCCCTTTTCTTTAGTTGAACATCTATTTGAGCAAGACTGTTGTTAATCCTATTGCCAAGAACAACAAATCTATTGTAATAATAAATAAGAATTATTGCAATTATCACAACCGGAATTAAAATCCATAGCCATATCATGGAAAAATAAGAAAAAGGGCATTTATAAAGATTATCCTTTTTAGAAAATTCTAAAAATCAAAATATTTAAATAAACCATAAATCTCTCAATTAAGTAAAATGGTGTCAGTAGATAAAGAAAAATGTATTGGATGTGGAGCTTGTGCTGCTACTTGTCCGGATGTTTTTGAAATGAAAGAAGGCAAGTCAAATGTAAAAAAAGGAAAAGAAAGCTCAAAAATACCTTGTGTTAAAGAAGCAGCAGATGGTTGCCCTGTTCAGGCAATCACTCCTTAATTTTATTTTTTCTTTTTAATTTATTGTAATGATATGTGCATGTTTTTCCTATTGTAAAGAGGATTGTTCCAACAAACCCTAAAAGAAGATCAATCATAGTATCATCATTTTCATTCATTATGATTTTTAGTTTAGAGATTCCTGAAATATCTCTTATATAAACACCCTGAAGCTGAAATCCAAAGAATTTATCCAATGCAAACTCTCCTATTTCAAATAAAGCTAATAAGGAAATTGCGATTGAAAACGTTATAAAAAGCTTCATAGAAAAGCTAACACCCCTTATTTTATCAATTAAAAAGAAGACTATAATGCAGACCAAAATAGGATTTAAGAGATGCAAAATCTTATCATAATTTGAGTATAGAAAGTATAAAGGACTAAAAAGCACCCCGGTAGTTGAAATTATAAGAAACATTAAGTAATGAATCCTTTTGAAGTCTAATCTGAAAAATGAATCTGCAAAACAGAAGATTATAATAGAAAACATAAATGTAGATGCCCTGACAAAATAACTTGTGTTCTTCAAAGCATAGAGAAAAACAAATATAAGTATTCCTGCCAAAGTGTACAAAATATACTTAGTTTTTTTCTTCATTTTACCCTTTTTATCAGAATAAATAGAATAATGCAGATTTAAACTTTACTATAGAAAGCTTTATAAAGACATATGAATTATGATTCATATGAAAAAGAATGCATACCATATATTTTTCAGCAAACTTTCTAATCCTTTAAGAATAGATATAATTTCAAACTTAGAAAAAAAGCCAAAATCTGTAAATCAACTCTCCAAAAAGCTTAAGGTTGAGCAAAGTAAATTAAGCCATGCACTCAGAGAATTAAAAAAATGCAATATTGTTAAGGTTGAGAAAAAAGGCAAAAACAGGGTATACAGTTTAAGTCAAACAATAATTCCTATTTTAAGATTAATTGATTGTCATGGAAAAAACTGTGGGAAATGCAGGGGATATAGAAAATGAAAATAGAAATTGAGTTTGGAAAAATAAAAGTTGACAGCAATGAATTTCACGATGTAATAATCTTGCCTTCAGAAAAAGTTTTAGAAAGAGAGTATCAAAAAATAAAAGGAAAATATGGAACAGGGCATGTTATCGACGAAAAGGAAATAGAAATTGTTGTCAGGGAAAAACCAGAAGTTATAGTTATAGGAACTGGTTTTGATGGAATGGCAGGATTGACAGAAAAGGCAAGAGAAAAAATACTCAAGAAAAATATAAAATTAATAGAAGAAAAAACTCCAAAAGCAATAGAGACATTTTTATCTTTAAAAAATAAAAAAGCTGCAGTTCTCCATTCAACATGTTAAAATGAAACAAATATATCTAGATAATGCCGCTACAACAAAAGTTGATGAAAGAGTTTCATTAGCTATGCAGCTGTATTTTGCAGAAAAATACGGAAACGCAAGTTCTGTTCATCTGCTTGGACAAGAATCTAAAAGGGCTCTGGAACAAAGCAGGGTTGTTATTGCTAAGTCTATTGGAGCTAAAAGTGATGAAATAATCTTTACATCAGGAGGAACAGAGTCAAATAATCTTGCTCTAAAAGGATTGTTTTTAGCCAATAACAAAAAACACATTATAACAACAAAAATAGAGCATGACTGCGTTTTAAATGCATGTAAATGGCTTGAAAAACAAGGAGCAAAGGTAGATTATCTGGATGTAAACAAGGAAGGATTTGTAAATCCAGAAGATGTTAAAAAAGCCATAACTAACAATACTTTAGTTGTTTCAATAATTCATGGAAATAATGAGATAGGAACAATACAAAATATTGAAGAAATCGGAAGAATATGCAGGGAAAAAGGGGTTTATTTACATACAGATGCCTGTCAATCTTACACTAAAACAAGACTAAATGTTAAAAAACAAAATCTTGACCTTGTAACACTAAATGCTCATAAAATTCACGGGCCTAAAGGAGTTGGTGCCCTGTTTGTAAGGAGGGGAATTAAAATAATTCCTTTATTGCATGGTGGAGGGCATGAAAAAGGGTTAAGAAGCGGAACAGAAAATATCTCTGGAATTGTTGGTTTTGCAAAAGCAGTTAAACTTACAGGAAATAGGGACATAAAACAAATGGAAAAACTAAGAGATAAATTAATTGAGGGTATTTTAAAGATTCCAAATACAAAACTTAATGGTCCAACTGAAAAAAGATTGTGCAATAATATTAATATATGCTTTGAGAATATAGAAGGAGAGGCTATAGGAGGTTATTTGGATGCAGAAGGCATTTGTAGCTCTACAGGCTCTGCCTGCTCCTCACATACTTTAGAAGCAAGCCATGTTTTAAAGGCAATTGGAAAAACAGATTTAGAAGCCAACAGCTCAATAAGATTAAGTTTAAGCAGGTATAATAAAGAAGAAGAGATAGATAAAGTTTTAGATGCTCTGCCAAAGGTAGTTAATAAATTAAGAAAAATAAGTCCATTTGCAAAATGAAAAAAAACAAATTTAAAAAATATGCAGCTGAATTTAAAAATGAAGCTGAACTCGAAGAAGAACTTGATGAAGATATGCTGGACAAAGACGAAATGGAAAACGAGCACTTTAACGACGAAGATTCAGAATGAAGCAGGCAAAAAATAAAAAACAAAAGATAAACAAGAAAATGAGTTTTGATGAAATAATGCAAAAAGAGCCAGAGGCAAAGGGGATTTTTTTAGAAAGAGGAATGCACTGTATTGGATGTCCAATGGCTCAGCAAGAATCTTTAGAACAGGGAGCTCTTGCCCATGGAATAAATCCAGATGAACTTGTAGAAGAAGTTAATAAAAAATTAAAAAAGAAAAAAGAGAAGAAGTGAAACAATTAAAATGAAGAAAGATAAAGAAATTTTGGAAAAAACATATGAAAAACCAGGAGTTAGAGGAACAAACATCTGGAATTATTTTTTTATGGAGAAAAAATGAAAAACCGATTTGAAATTTATAATAAGGAGGTTATGAAGCATTTTCTTAAACCGAAAAATATGGGCAAAATGCAGAAGCCAGATGCAGTTGGGAAAGTTGGCAATCCAGTCTGTGGAGATGTTATGTATCTTTATATTAAGATAAGCAAGAAGAACAGAAAAGAGTATATTAAAGATATTAAATTTCAGACAATGGGCTGTATTGCAGCTATTGCCACTTCTTCTATGATTACTGAATTAGCAAAAGGCAAAACTTTAGAAAAAGCTAAAAAAATAACAAATAAAGATGTAGTTAAGTCTCTTGGAAACCTGCCCTCATTAAAAATGCATTGTAGCAATTTAGCAGCAGATGCTTTAAAAAAAGCAATTGAAGATTATAAAAAAAAGAGCAGGAAATCTTCTTCTTTAAAA
>Ga0315537_1002752_pt1 | contig 13276 bp, 11 predicted proteins | sample SalMarSW160270MG_FD_203091 | JGI IMG/M metagenome (GOLD analysis project Ga0315537, IMG submission 203091) | Salt marsh sediment microbial communities from the Plum Island Ecosystem LTER, Massachusetts, United States - Salt Marsh Sediment SW1602-70 ... | reverse complement strand
CGGTAAAGCGAGCTAATTCCGCGATACTGTTAATCGGCGTGACTACTATGACGGCGTTGTCACCGGCGGTCAGGTAATTGATTCCGGCCGAGCCGAAGAGACCGCCGTTGGACGAAGCAATGTCAACAGAGACCTGCGGTGCGGCGAGTCGATATTTTCGAGCGGCGCCGGTATCGGTCCTTATCATAGTGCACACACACTGTCCCCGGAAAAGCGCCTGATTCGACGGCAGACAGAATTGTGCGCTATCCCGTGCCGTTATCGTGAGGGGGGCGTCACTAATGCCGCCGGTCAGCTCGGTCCCCGTTGCAAAGAACAGCATACGGGAAAGACCTGTCGCCGAGATGTTTTCATTGTTGGAATCGTACACGATTTCATTAGCTGTAAACTCCGCGATTTTGCTCTGGTCGGAAAGAGATATCGCAGTGATAACCGCATTATTATTGGCCAAGACCTTTTTTACACCCGCTACTGACAAAGCGGATACGCTTTTCTGCTCCTGCTGCAGCTCTATAGTAATGCTCTGCGCCTCCAGGGTGTACTTTCTGGGCTGTACCGGATTGTCCTGGACCGTTTCACAGAAGCAATCGCCCTCGAAGAGAATTGTATTGAGCATGGGAGAGAAATGTACAGTTTCTTTTGCAGTTATTCGAACGGGTGGTGTTTTGCCGGATGTGCTTGCTGGCCGGCCCCACAGCGTCAGTTCCGACGGTCCCGTGGCTATAATGTTTCCTCCATCTGCAAAGTAGTCGATGCGAGGTGCGATGAACTGTGCCGTATCCCTGTCGGCCTGGACATCATGGGCAACTGCGGTAGCCCCGCCTTCGGCCACAATGTGTTGTACATAAGCCGGTTCATCGCCGGGTGACTCCGCTGCCAGTACGGCTGTAATCCTCGGAGCGGCTATAGTATATCGGCGTCCGTTTTGGGGCTCGGTGCGGATAAATGTGCTGAGGCAATTACCTTCGAAGGTTATGCGCCTTGAGTCGGGATTAAAAGTAAGCTGGTCCTGTGTGGTTATAGTTACGGTCACATTACCGCTGTCTGCTGCATAATCTTTTGTGTGGTATGTTAATGCAACGGGTCCGGCGGCTACGGCCTGTCTGGTTACGGCGTCGTAATCTATCGCCACAGCCCTTAGAGAGTTGACATCGCTGTGTTCAGTAATCAGGTCGGGGTTTGATTGCAGAGCCGCCGGTGCGCCTGTAACCGTCGTCAGCAGACCGGCCTGTGGAACGGGAATGTCCATGGGGTAAACCACGAGGCCTTGGTGACAGGTGACAATGACGTCGAGAGGTTCATCTGCAGATACATTTTCAAGGTTGTCGGGTTCTATAGGCTCGGTGCCAAGACTCCGTACAGCAGGGTCTTTTCTGCGAAATATATTTTGTATGGTAAGATTGTCATCCGCTATGAGCACCTGCCCGGCGGAGCGGACAATTACGTTTGTATTTAGTACCGCTCGATACTTGTCCGCAGCACCGACCGATTCGGGCTTGTCGTCAGGCGTGGCAGGTTGATTGCCGTCGGAATCCTGCCTGGAGCCTGTCTTGCTGCTGACCCTGTTTAGGCACAGGCTCTCAAGGTCAATAATTCTGAACAGCTCTAATCTGTCTTCTGCATAGTTGTAAACAAGCTCCAGGCCTCTGCCGAGTAATTGTATGTCTTTGCCCAGGACCTTCACGGGCCCGGCGGTGAGAAACAGCGAACGGTTACTAATAAAGACAATGTCATCAAGATAGATATCAACCTGCTCCGGTCCGGTCCGGTCCTTAGATGTGATATGGACGACGACGTTACCCCTGAGCGTAGCCTCTTTAATGTCCGCGGCGTCCGCCAGGTCGTCGGCAAGCACAACCCCCAATTCTGCAGTAATTCGACAGTCGAAGCCCTGCTGGTACAGATTCAGAAAGGGTTTTGAAATCTCCCACTGGTCGCCGCTCTTGTGAAGCAGCTCTTCAAACCCAAATTCCCTGCCGACCTGCCTGTCTTTGTCGAAGTTTACAAATCGGGCCTTTTCAACCGTGCCTATACCAAGCGCTCCCAATCTGCCTACCTCGTTGGAATCGGCTGATGTTTGTGGTTTAACCGCACGGGGTGTTTCTATTGTTATCCTGGATTTGCCGCCGAGGTATGTAAACAGAAGATATGCAACCAGAATAATCTGCAGTGCAAATAGTCCCACGTATATTTGTCGCCAGTTCAAACGCATAGAATACAAAGATAACAAATAACCCTGAAGAATGAAACTCATGTCGTTTTACAACGATGCCTTGCCGGACTCTTCACCCCCATTCGTCCGAATCAGTCGAGTCGAATACCCTGCTGCTGCAGCCAGTTTTTCAAATCACCCATCTCGCTGTTGAATATCTCGTTGTCATAGTCTTCTTCAAGTTTTCGGATATTACCGGCCAGTTCGGGCTGCTGCTCGACAAGGCTGTTCAGCCGTTTTTCAAACTCTTCACTATTCATCTGTGTGTCGTCCAGGGGTATTTCTATTTCGAGGATGCCTGCGAGCCTTCTGACGACGGAGGCAATACACATAGGGTTGTATCCCTGTACGTAGGCCGGAACGGTACAGACGAAGCTTACCATTTCGATATTATGATTCGCAGCCAGGGTAGTCATATAAGTTACGATACTGGCGGGTCCTTCATAGTCGGAGAATTTAACGCCGTAATGAACAAAGGTTTCCTTTAGCGCGGGGTGCGATACGGAACAGAACAGCCGAGGTTCACGGGTGTGCGGAACCAGACCGGCTACGCTTCCGATGAAGTATATCCTCTCAATGCCGGACTGCCTGCAAACTTCGAAAAGGGCGTCAGCGAAGATGTCCCAATTGACGTTTGGTTCGGTCCCGGAGAACAGCAGGAGGTTGTGCTCGCGGCTGCAGTAGAAGGTATTGGAAGGCAGGTCATAGGCATTTACCAGGCCGTCCTCGATTTTACAGTGCGGCCTGAATATCGAGGCTATTTCCATAGAGCCGGGGAAGTTATAAAGGTAAAAACCGCCCGGCTTTATTTCAGCGGTTTCTTTGGCGCTGAGCTTGTCAACAAGATAGTTGATGGTGCCTGTTGAGACGTCGCCGCCGTCCATCCAGCCGGAAAGACCCATCACCAGCCTGCCCTTATGAAGCTCGCACGTTTCTTTAATGATGAGCGTGTCGTTATTCATTGTTAAACTCTAAGCCCTAAACTCATCAGATGTTGTATCAATTTGAAGTTGTTTAATCCAGCTAAAAATGGATACGTCTGACAGGCGGGGTCAGTTTGGCGGTACCGATTTATCATTCGCGGATAATGTCGGCGATTTTCATCAGGCGGGAGGTATTGTCGCGCTCGGCCTCGGAGAGCTTGTCGAAGATGAACTTGATAGTCTGCTGCATCTCGGGGATGACGACATGCTCGAGAACGTTGACCCTTCGGCGGGTCATCTGCAACTCGGCGGCCAACAAATGAGCCTGCTTTTCCTTCTCGGCCAGCTCAATTAGTTTGTCGAAGGCCTTTTCGAGGGCAAGCAGCGCCACGTCAAGCTCACCTGACGTTGTCGCAAAACCGTAGCAGATAATCTCGCCGGCCATCTCCCTGGCGAGATGCGGCACCTTGACATTCATAATATTAGCAAGCTGGATGGTCAGACTGAACTTCTTGGTTGGTATTTCCAGAGCGGCTTTGATGTTCTCAGGCTCCATTGTCGCCCGTGCCAACATGAACCTGCGGCAGGTCTCAAGTAACTGCTTTTCCACCTGCTGACGCAAAGGCTGAATCTGTCTGGCTATCAGCAGCAATTGCCGTGAAATCTCATCACGTTTTTCACTGAGCAGATGATGTCCGCGTACCCCCAGGGCCAATCGCCTTCGCAGGTGCAGCAACTCCATTCTTGTCGGATTGACACGAAGCATATTTCGTCGCCCGTCGCAAGGCCCACGGCCCACGTTAGAGTTTGTTAATAAGGTTAATCAGCATACGCATTTCGTGATTTAAGAGTTCTGCTAATTCTGCCAGCTCATTATCAGTAATATACTTTCGTCTATGAGCAATGATTGATTGAGTATCAAGCTCTGCGCAGGAACCCAGTGAAATTTCGAGAAAATGCCTGTACTCTTTGTTGTGGCCTCTTACAAAACCCTCTGATATGTTGGACGGGATAGAAACAGACGCCTTTCTCATCTGCATTGTCAAACCATATATCTCCTCACGGGGAAATTTGGCTGTTAATAAATACACGGTATCGACTATCTCGATGCCTTTTTGCCAGACCTTGAGGTCTTTGTAATCCTTGACTTTCATTCGCTTTTGTCCTCGGACGAGTCACGTGGGCCGGGCGACGAGTCACGGTTGCTCTTTCGGAAGCGGGGCATATACTTTTCAATCAGTTTGACATCGATGCGCTTAAGTTCTGCGTTCTCGAACATGCTGAGCAGCTCCCAGCCCAAATCGAGTGTCTGCTCGATAGTTCGATTTTCATAATAGCCCTGTGAGACATATCTGGCCTCGAACTTGTCGGCGAAGGCCATAAACTTTCTGTCTTCGTCGGAAAGGGCGTCTTCACCCATGATAGTCGCAAGCTCCTGGGCTTCCTTGCCGCGGGCATAAGCGGCGTAAAGCTGATTATATAAATCTGCATGGTCCTCGCGGGTCTTGTCAGGCCCGATTCCCTTGTCTTTCAGACGCGACAGACTCGGCAGGGCGTCAACCGGCGGCGCTATGGCTTTTCGGTGCAGCGACCGCGATAGGATAATCTGCCCCTCAGTAATGTAACCTGTCAGGTCCGGCACCGGATGGGTCTTGTCATCTTCGGGCATGGTCAGTACCGGCACCATCGTGATGGAACCTTTCTTACCTTTTATTCGGCCTGCCCTTTCATAGACAGTTGCAAGGTCGGTATAGAGATAGCCGGGATAGCCCCGTCTGCCCGGCACTTCCTTCCGGGCGGCACTGATTTCACGAAGGGCCTCGCAGTAGTTGGTCATATCATTGAGAATGACAAGTACGTGCATGTCCTGCTCAAACGCTAAATACTCAGCGGCGGTCAGGGCGAATCTCGGAGTGGCAATTCGTACGATAGCAGGGTCGTTCGCAAGGTTAATAAACATGACCGCCCGTTCGATTGCGCCGGTTTCGGTCAGGTCGTTGATGAAGAACTGGGCAGCTTCGAAGGTGATACCCATCGCGGCGAAGACCACAGCGAACTGCTCACCCTTGCCGCGGACGGTCGCCTGCCGGGCAAGCTGGGCGGTCATATCGTCATGGGGCAGACCCGCACCGGAAAAGATAGGCAGCTTCTGTCCGCGTACCAGCGGATTCAATCCGTCAATGGTTGATATGCCGGTTTGAATAAACTCGTTAGGATAGTCACGGGCGGAAGGATTAATCGGTGCGCCGTTGATATCGAGTGACTGTTCGGGGATTATAGCCGGTCCATCGTCCTTAGGCTCACCGAGACCGCTAAAAACACGTCCGAGGATTTCGGGTGAAACGTTAAAGGTCAACGGCTTGCCAAGAAAGCGAACGGTGCTCTCATCGACATCGATACCGCTGGTGCCTTCGAAGACCTGAACGAGGACCTTGTCTCTTTCAACCTGCAGGATTTGACCGTGCCGAATCGAGCCGTCGCCAAGCTCGATATCAACGATATGGCCGAACCTGGCGTCGTCGACCTTCTCCACCAGCATCAGCGGGCCGTAGATATCTGTTACTGTCTGATATTCCTTGAGCATTTTCCTACACCTTAACCGGTTGGAGTTCTTTTATCTGTGTTTCAATTGTCTTTCTTATCTCGCTGATTTTTGTAATTTTCTTCTGAGGTATATATTTGGCACGTGCGATTTCTTCGCGCACCGGCAGCTTGAATATATCCGCTGTATCTGCGCCGGCTTCGATAGCCTGCAGCGCCATCTTGTGGAAATGCAGTACCGTTTTGAGCATTTCGTATTGTTTTTCAAGTGAGGTAAACGTGTCCACCTCATGGAATGCATTTTGGTGCAGGAAGTCCTCTCGAATGGAACGGGAGGTCTCGAGTGACAGCCTGTCTTTCGGCGATAAGGCTTCTGCGCCGACGAGTCGAACGATTTCCAGAAGGTTCGATTCCTGTTCGAGAAGACTCATAGCCTCTCTTATCATCTGGTCCATCTCGATACCCTGGTCCTTATCTTCGAAACATCCTTTCAGATATTCCTTATAGAAGGAGTAACTGGTCAGCCAGTCGATGGCAGGGAAGTGTCTCTGATAAGCGAGCCTGGCCATGAGCGACCAGAACACTTTGACTACGTGTAGTGTCGCTTGCACGACCGAATCACTGAGGTCACCGCCGGGCGGGCTGACGGCACCGATAACCGAAAGGGCGCCCTCGCGCTGCGGTTTGCCCTGGCACTGCACGCGCCCGGCCCTTTCGTAGAACGATGCGATTCGGGCGCCGAGATAGGCGGGGTAGCCTTCCTCTGCGGGCATCTCTTCCAGGCGCGTTGAAATCTCACGCATTGCCTCGGCCCATCGGCTGGTGCTGTCGGCCATAAGAGCTACCGTGTAGCCCATATCGCGAAAGTACTCGGCGATGGTGATACCGGTATAGACTGAGGCTTCGCGAGCAGCTACCGGCATGTTCGATGTATTGGCAATCAGTACTGAACGCCTCATCAAAGGTTCGCCGCTTCGCGGGTCTTTCAGTTCCGGGAATTCGGTCAATACATCGGTCATCTCGTTTCCGCGTTCGCCGCAGCCGACATAGACCACAATATCTGCATCGACCCACTTGGCCAATTGGTGCTGCACCACCGTTTTTCCCGTTCCGAACGGCCCGGGCACACAAGCTGTTCCGCCCTTGGCGATTGGGAAAAATGTGTCGATGACCCGCTGGCCGGTAGTCAGTATTCTGTTCGGGGCCAATCTTCGTATAACGGCCCGCGCATTACGCACGGGACATTTCTGCATCAATTGCAGATTCGTTTGGCCGTCTTTGGTTTTGACAGTACCGATTGTATCTGTAACGGTATAATCGCCCTCTTTAAGACCTGCTACTGTCCCGATGACATCTTGCGGCACCATTATCCTGTGGTTGACCAGTGAACTTTCTTCAACCTCACCAATGATATCACCGGGGCCGACCTCCGTTCCGTTATTGATAGTCGGCCTGAAGTGCCATTTCTTTTCTCTATCCAGGCCCGGCACAGTGGTGCCGCGGCTCATAAACGCACCTTCAGCTTCGTACAGCGCGTTGAGCGGTCGCTGGATGCCGTCATAGATACTCTCAATCAAACCGGGTCCGAGCTCGACGCTCAACGGCGCCTGCGTATCAACGACGGGTTCACCCGGCCCGATACCGACCGTATCCTCATAGACCTGAATCGAAGCCAAATCCTCATGCAGCTCAACAATCTCCCCGATAAGGTTGAGCTTACCCACTCGTACCACATCGTACATTCGCGAGCCGGTCATGCCTTCGGCCACGACGACAGGGCCTGCCACTTTTACAGTTCGCCCTTCTTTTACCTCTGCCATTATTTAGGACCTCTTTAACTTTAGTCAGTTACTTTTCAACACATTAACGCCCATCGCCATCTTCAGCGCCCGGCCGAGACTCTGCGTGGCGAAGCCCTCGGATTTGGTAGTGAACGGAACCACCAGCACACAGGGCAATGTCTTTTTTCGAACCGCGGTGAACACTTCCTCAGCCTGCGGCGCTATGTTCTCAGCCACGACCACCAGTGAGTATTTTTCTTCGAGTATCTTCCTGGCGCCATCGATTATCGACTGTCGTTCGTCTGTAACGTCGAACGTATCGACTCCCAGCGCCGAAAACGGCATCACAAAATCCGAACCACCTAATACAGCTATCTTGCTTTCCATTATTCTCCGATTCGGTCCAGAATCAGTCTCGTTTCGAGATTGTTTTTCTTGCCGGTCAATATCAGTCTGACTATACGAATCTCGCCTTCTTTTGTCAGCAGGTACGCGATTACAGGTTGCGGTCCCGCCGTTATCTGCTTAGTCTGACTAAGGAACCCGGCGAGATATTTGTCGAAATTTGCTTCCAGTTTCAGGAACGATTTGTTGGCCGAAAGATAACTGACGCCCGAATCGACCGTCTCATAATATGGCGTTGCAAAAAATAATGCGGCTACCGCCTCGTATCCGACATCAAGGCCGTGCCTGAGACGCTCGATTTCAAGGTATCCGCCCTCAACGAAGACATCGCGCAGTTCCGATTCGGTGAACTTCAAACGCAGCATCGTTTTGATATTGAGTATATCCACCTGTATTCTGAAAAGGCTCTCAAGAAATTCACTTTGCAGCTCGTGGGCCATAGAAATCTTATACCGGGCCTGTGACGCATCGAGTGCAAAGTCAATGTCTCTGACGTTCTTGTTCTCGTAATAAGCCAGCACCGCCTCTTCTATCGCCTCCTGCATATACTCCGGCAGGGGGGCATAATCCTCCTGCTCGAATATTTGCTGGAATTCATCTGCAGGTATGCTGCCATTGTCACTGTAATCAACACCGATAGGCTTGTCCGTCAACTGTCTTCGCAGGGCCAGACGCAGGTTGGCGAAATCATCCTTTTCTTTTAGCAACTGTATAAGCGGTTCATCAAGCATCAGGCTGACAAATAACCCTCTTACATCCGAACGTTTTTGAAGCAGCATCTGTTCAACCTGGCCAAAATCCTTTGTCCCGGATGGCAGGGCATACTCGGTGGAACTCAACAGGTCAAGTGCCGCCGCAAAATCCGGAGCATTGGCCAAATCGAGAAGTACTGCTCTACTGAGCAATTGCGTCTCGAGGGCGCGAACCTTGGCCGTTGCAAATGCGTACCGCCAGTCGTTGCCGCCTACAAGCGGGTAGGTATAAAAATCAATAGTCGGCGCCTCTGCAATCGCGTTCACTTAGCGTACATCCTCAAACATCTCTTTAGCCAAATCTATCTCCAGCTCCTTTTTAGCCTCGTCGAGCAGCACAGCCAGCGATACGTTGTTCCTGATTCTACCTCTTCGCAGTACAAATCCGGCGTCGACGGCCTCTCTTTCCTCCGACAATCTGAGATTGCCGTGAAAACCGGGGCCGAGCTCGCGATTGACCTGCTTGATAAACTCATGGTCAATCCTTTTTTCGTCGGTATCGACGATGACCTCTTCGTCGCCGGTCTCGACCGCAGCAGTCATCAGCTTTTTCATCAACCGGCGGTACTCGTCGTCCGGCATCCTGGTAAGCTGCTCCTTAGCCTTGTCGAAGACCTCTTGCAGCAATTCTCTCTTTTGTGCCAGGTGCTCCCTGGCGATATCCATCCGGGCGGCGGCGAGCATGTGGGCCTTTTTGTCTTCGCATGCCTTTCTTGCAAGTTCGTTCGTTTGAGTTTTGTATTCACTGAACTGCTTATCAAGCTGCGCCTGCTCGTCAGCCTGTTTTTGCCGGGCCTCGGATTTTATCTTGTCGGCCTCGGCTTGCGCTTCGGATAGTATCTTACTTATTACCTGTTGGGCTTCCATCTGCACTGTCCTATTGATTAAAAATCAAAGTTCATCGTTTTATGCGGCAGCAGTCGCCGCGGCGGGCCAATGAATTCCGAACCACAGGATGAATAATGTCACCAGCAGCCCGAGAATCGCGTAAATCTCGACCATAACCGCATAGACAACACCGGCCTTAAAAGCCATTTCCGGCCTTTTGGCAGCCATCAGGATACCTCCTGCGCAGACCTTGCCCTGTTGAATCGCGCTGAACAGGCCCGCAATTCCGACGGGCAGACACGCTGCTAAAATCTGAAGACCGAGTACGACGCTTATTTCCTCGGCAAGTCCGCCGCCGAAAAAGTTCATCTGCAGCATTACGATGAAGGCGCCAAGAAAGCCGTAGAAACCCTGCGTGCCGGGCAACACAACCATGATAAACATCTGGCCGTAGCGCTCCGGTTTTTCACTGAGCACTCCTGTTGCACTTCTGCCGGCGATGCTGATTCCAAACGCCGAGCCGATGCCTGCCAGAAAAGCCGCCATGCCCGCTCCCAACAAAGCTAATGCCATTCCGTAACTCATTGTCTGTCCTGCCTTTCTTGTCCCAACGAATTATTCATTCTTCTGCTCAATGTAAATGTATTCATATTGCTTGGTCAGAGGCTTGAACTGCCTGCCTCCGCCAACCAGAAACTTGGGGAAAAACTCGACATATTGCAAACGCAGCGTATGCACAAATGCGCTTAATATAGCCAGCAGCATATTAAAGACGTGCCCGCCGATGAGAATCAGTATCGTAACAACAAATCCGATGACAGGTATGTTTCCGGAGATTTGAGCAATGACGTTGATAGCCATAGCAAGCCCCGCTCCTACCATACCCAGAGCCATCAACCGAAGATAGCTGAGCACGTCGCCCAGATAAAACACACTGCTGAACAGGTTATAGAAACCCATTCCCAGCCGAGCTCCGATGCCGCCTTGCCGATGGCTGAAAAGAAAAATCATAACGGCAGGCACAATCGCCGTGTATCCGAAAATCCCGCTGGTCTCAGCCGGTATCGCGCCGGCCTTGCTTGCGCCGAACAGGACAATCGAGTTGAGCATAACAATCCAGGTTAACTGGTCGCATATCGCTGCGACGAAGTCCTTTCGACGGATGTTATGGAAAAAGGCGATGGCAAGACCGGTGATAAGCTGGAAGTAACCCAGACCGACTGCCAGGCCGAAAAAGAGCATCGGGTTTTTGAAAGGGTCGAACCACATCATGCGTTCTCTAACCGGTCCCAGCGCGGGTATAAACTTCTGTATTCCATCCCCGAACCAGCCGCCGGTCAATGCTCCCACAATAACCGTGGCTGTCGCGCACAAAGCCAGCATATAGAGCAGCTTTTTATCGCCCTGCATTTTTACGATAAACAGCGCCAGCATTGCGAGCATCAAAAGTCCATACCCTGCATCGGCGAGGCACATTCCGAAGAAAATAGCAAAGAACGGCGCCAGAAACAGCGTAGGGTCAAGGTTGAAATACTGCGGCATACCATACAGACGTGTCACCACCTCGAAGGGCCTGACCAGCCGCCTGTTCTCTATCTCGACCGGAACTTCTTCACCCTCAGCAGGTTCAATTTTTGTTATCTGGGCAGCTTCGAGACCGGAGATGATTTGCTCGAGTTTGCGGTAATCCTTTTTTCTGACCCATCCTTCGAGGATGACCGTCCGTTCGGTAGCGGGGCAATCGCTGGCGGTCTGCTCCCTATTAAGCAGATTGGCATAATGGTCGTGCAGAATCTGCAGCTTGACAAAATTGCGAGCCAGCTCTTTTGCTTTCGCCTGTTGCTGCTGGAGCTCATTCTGCACCTGAACCAGTTTTTTTTCGTTCTCACTTATCAGTTCAGCAATGGTCCCACTCATGCCCTCAAAGCTGACGGACTCGAAATCAGCCGAGCGCAGGAGCTTGTGCGCGTCGCCCGCACTGTCCTTCAGGGATACAACGAGAATCGCAGTCTGCGTCCCGACACTGCCGACTTCTTCGATTGCCGCCCCGGCTTGGGCCAGGCGCTCGGTGACGTCAGCGAGTTTGTTGGCAGGCAGCAGCCCCGCAATACAGGTTGCCTTTTCCAGCTCAGTCAATTCTTCAACATTGATATCGAGGGCCGCCCAGGGCTTCAGCCGTGTCAGAGTGCTCTGTATGTTTTCTATTTCACTGTAAAGCTTTTCGATTTTCGATTCGATATCCAAAGCCGTCTTAACCAGCTCATCATCTGTTTTATCTTCAATGACGCTGTCGTAACGACTCTTATCAATCACGACCCGGGGCGCCAGTGCCGCAGTCAAACCTTTCGGTGTATCTGCGTAATAGCGCAGGAACGTTACGCTTTTCGAAATGCGGCCGAGTTTTTCCTCTATTTCGCGAGGCCTGTTGCCTGCCGTCTCCAGGTCCGGATAGTGTTTACTCACCATCGCTTCTTCGGCATTTAGTATCTGGCAAATGCCGCTTTGCTGCAGGGTCTCCAAAAGCTGCGAGGCCTGTAACTTGTGACAGGCAATCAAAATTTTCGACATGGAAGAGATGGCCATGCTTAACCCTTCAGGTACTCCATTACTTTAGCTGCTGCTGCGGGGATTTTCGGTGACACCTTTTCTCGAAGCTCATCACGGTCCTTTTGACCTTGCTTGTCGAGCTTTTCTACTTCGGATTTTCCTTCGGCCTCGGCTTTGGCCACCGCCTGGTCAATCGCCTTTTTTCTTTCCTGTTCCGCCTGTTCGAGCATCTGCTGCTTTTGTTTGCGGAACTGCTCGGCCTGTTGGTGTGCGTCGGCCTTGGCTTGCTCTATGATTTGCGCCGCCTGTTTCTCAGCGTCCTTTATTCTCTTTATCAGCTCCATCTGATTCTCCGGATACCTGCCTTATCGATAGAAATGCGGAAGATATTATATTTTTCGGCTAATAACAAGCGATATAGGCATTTTTCTTCGCTTAAAGGATGGAATCCACCTTTGCAGCCATCTGTTTGACATGGCCGAGCGATTTGGCAAAGCAGGCTTGCTCAACATCACTCAGGTCAAGCTCGACTACCTTTTCAACTCCATTCATACCTAATATTGCCGGCACTCCGACGTAATATCCGCCTACCGAGTATTCCTTGTCGCAATAAGCACAGCAGCAGATAAGGTCTTTGGTGTCCTGAAGAATTGCCTTAGCCATTTTAACAGCACCGGCGGCAGGGGCGTAATAGGCGCTGGAGCCAAGCAGGTTCACAACCTCAATACCGCCGTTACGGGTCCTCTCGATAAGGGCCTCTATCTTCTCATGGCTGAGAAGGCTGGTAAGGGGCTTGTCATTTACCATTGTTAATCTGGGCAAAGGGACCATATCATCGCCGTGGCCGCCCATCAAAGTTGCCTTCACATCCTGCGGGCTGACCCCGAGTTCCAATGCGATAAAATAACAAAACCGGGCGCAGTCCAGGGCGCCAGCCATTCCCACAACTTTTTGTTTCTCGAAACCACTGACCTTTGCCGCGGCATAGACCATGGCGTCGAGTGGATTGCTGACTACTATGACGAAACTATCCGGGCAGTATTTGACGATTTTGTAGGTTACGCTTTTTACGATTTCAGTGTTCCTGGCAAGCAGGTCGTCTCTGCTCATACCGGGTTTTCGCGGCAGACCGCTGGTGATAATGACTATGCTGCTGTCTTTAGCTTTCGTCCAATCGGTAGTGCCCGTGATGTTAATGTCATACCCGCTCAGCGGCGCAGCCTCAGCCAGGTCGAGGGCCTTGCCTTCGGCAAGCCCTTCGACGATATCTATCAGGACAATATCAGC
>Ga0315537_1002750_pt1 | contig 13291 bp, 10 predicted proteins | sample SalMarSW160270MG_FD_203091 | JGI IMG/M metagenome (GOLD analysis project Ga0315537, IMG submission 203091) | Salt marsh sediment microbial communities from the Plum Island Ecosystem LTER, Massachusetts, United States - Salt Marsh Sediment SW1602-70 ... | reverse complement strand
ACCCCTGCGGCCTTTGCGGCGAGTTGCAATCCGCCAGGCTCCGCTGCGCTCCGCCTGCCGGATTGCAGGATAAAGAACGTGGATAACTCTCTAATCGAGGTTGGTACATAATTCGGGGTCAGATCACCGCTATTTGTTTTGTGGATTAATAGAATCGCAAAATCGCTCGTTGACAGTATAGCAGCCTCAGCAAATTTTTCAATAGTGCAAAAGAGCATAAGTACACAGGAGCACGTATGTATGAGTACCGAAGAGAACAAGGTGGGAAGAAGTTTTCTGCTGTTCTAAAATCTCCAGAGAAGGCGCATAGCAATCGCATCAGCCGAGGCGGTATGCTGATACTCGATGCAGTAGGAAATATTGTTTGTGGCATCAATTTTAGCTCCGATATAGGTGCCGAGCTCTGAGGCCTGGTCGATATCATACGAGCTGTCCAAATCGTATCCAATCTTCGGTATACCCGTAGTAGATGCACTACCTTTAAGGTCGAGTTTGCCGTCCATAAAGTGGAAAAATCCTCCGCCGTAGAGCGAAATACCCCTGGTAAGCTCGTAGGTCGGGCCCAGCGCGATTTGGATCTCCTGCATGTTCAGCCTGCCTGACATCGGCATCGTATATGAGATGCCGCCAACCATAGTCGTCAGGGGCAGCGAATCAAATTCAGACTCTGCCCAACTATATTGAGCCAGCGCACTCAATTGCAAAGCATCCTTTTGGTAAAGAGTTACCCCTGTACGGAAACCAAAGCTAAAATGTGTATCACCGTCACCTTTCCATTCGGCATCTGCCGCACCCAGACGTATGAATGCCTCCAGGCTGTCGGTAATACCATAACCAAGATTAGCGTAAGCCTTCTGCACTTCAACGCCGTCAAGACTGAGACTCTGTTCCTGGGATTGGACGCCGATAATATCGCCATTGGTAAGGTTATTAATCGTTAAGATGCTTCTGCCTTTTGCTTCGAAGTCCATTTCGCTGAAAGAATAATCGGCCCCGATACAGAATTGTCCCCTTTTGAGTTTGTCTGCCGGAGAGCCTATCGGATCCAAAGCGAAGCTGACTGAACTGCAAAAGCATAGCACTGCAATTGCAGCGGCTAATAGTGGTTTTTTCACTTGAACGAACACCCCCACCTGAAAATATGCAGTCATTAACACCCCCAATTTATAAAACCATTATACAATATTAACGATATCTTGTCAAGATTTATTTCATCGTCCTATAAAAGACGTCGGGCTGTAAGCACCTGTATTCACAAATACTTATAAACGTCAATCACATATAATATGGACACAAGCCGAAGTCCTGTTTTGTGGGCCGGGCTGTCTTTTTTAATTGAGAATATAGGGCTTTGAGTGTAGCATTTGAGATTGCCACGGCCCCCTGCTTTCTTGCTTGCCTCTGCGACTCTCGTCGCAAGACGAGGCAACAGGCAAAAGCAAGACGGGGGCCTCGCGATGACAAAGGGGCTTGATGCTCGTAAGAATGTTGAGTAGTTAATTGGTATTTGTTGTGTAAAGCGAAAATCGACGATGTCACCCCTGCGAAAGCAGGGGTCCAGAGTAAAAAAACTGGATTCCCGCTTTCGCGGGAATGACAGATACTGTTTCCGCAACAGGAACTAATTAGTGAGTGGTGAGTATTATTTGCGATTGATTGGGAGAGGCAGAACAAATGAACGAATCGGAATCGAAAAGTGAAAAACTAAAGGAGAGCCGCCGGTTCAGCCAGGAGCAGTACGATATGCTCAAACGCTGCTCAGATAAAAAGGATATAACCGAGTGGAACGAGTGGCGAAAAAAGCATCCTGATGAGGATGTTCTTCTGGAAGGGGCTGTTCTTTCTGGGGCGTGTCTAGACGGTGCGTTGCTTAATGGTGGGGGATATAAGAATGCTATCACAGAAGAATATGAGAAGTTTGAAGGAAAGGTTCATCTGGAAAACGCAAACCTGAGGCGAGCAAGTCTCAAAAATGCAAAGCTATGGGGTGCATTCCTGCAAAATGCTCACGTGGGATATGCGCACCTTGAAGGTGCTGACCTTTGCTATGCTCAGTTGAAAAATGCGTATCTTATGGAAGCTCATCTTGAAGACGCAATATTTTTAGAAGCAAATCTAAAATACGCAGAACTCTCTCTGTCTGAACTGGAACGGGCAATGTTGACAGGCGCACATCTGGAAAGTGCGGATCTTACGGGAGCAAATCTGAAAGAGGCACATCTTGAAAACGCACATTTGGAGGGGAGCAATCTAAGGGACGCAGACCTGCAAAAGGCTGAAGTCGGGAATGCTCACCTTGAAGGTGCGAAACTTCAGGAAGCTTCGTTGATGAGCACCCACTTTCTGGGAGCCACTGTTGATGGCAATACAAACATGTGGAAAGTGGGCGTGAACCAATTCACAATACGCATAGCAAAGAGCTGGCACTATACAGACTTCTCTGGCGTTCCGTTAGAGAATGTCATAGTAGATCCTCCAACCAAGCAACTTATAAAATACAACGTCAGACGTAAATACTGGTATAAGTGGATCACCGAGAAAAATTGGTATGAAGTTTTTCATGACGAAAGTAACATTATCCCCAGAACATTTCTCGATAGATATATTCATTCTCTGATCCATTTGTTTTTTTGGATTAGTGATTACGGACTTCGAACCTGGCGAATTATAGTGACTTTCTTTGGTTTGGCGATAACATTTGCGGTAGTCTATCGGCTATGTCCAACCTTCGTCATGGTCAACCAAGTGGTTGGTGATATTAGAGGATTTTGGCACGCATTGTATTTTTCGGTTGTTACAATGACAACGTTGGGATTTGGTGACATTGCTGCAAATCCGGATAGCTGGGGTGGACAGACATTATTAATGTTGCAGGTGATTTTGGGTTATGTTCTATTAGGTGCGTTGATAACGCGGTTTGCGGTATTATTTACGGCCGGTGGGCCGACAGGAAGGTTTGCAAATGAGCAAGAGAAAAAAGGACAAGGAGAATAAAGTGCAAGGTAAAGTCGATCGTACCAATATATCAGAGCGGGCTAAGCGCGCTATTACAGAGATTGTCGAGTTAACCGATGTGTTCTGCCAGAAGCACCTCAACGAAGAATATCCCAGGCTCTGCGAAGAAATGGCAGCTATGCTCTACGCATTAGACGTACCGATTGAAAAGGGAAGAGCAGTTAGCTGGGCCAGCGGGATAGTCCATGCTCTTGGCTGGGTGAACTGCCTTTACGACCCAACAATATCGCCGCACATAACTTCCAGAGAGATAGCAGAGGAATTCGGCGTCTCCCAGGGAACGATGACGGCGAAATCAAGAATGGTCCGTGATGGGCTTGAGATGGTGCCGCTGGATCCGGACTGGTGCATATCAATTGAGCCCGAGGACAATCCGATGGTCTGGATGGTGGATATCGGCGGGCTTATGATGGATATTCGCTATGCACCGCGCCAGATGCAGGAAGAGGCGTATCGGCTGGGACTGATACCTTTCATCCCTGCTGATAAGCGTGAGCCGGAACCCGAATCCGGCACAGGAGCGAAAATCATAGAATTTCCTTCTAAGCAGAGTGGGACTTCCGGGCCCAAAACACCTCAGAAAACAACAGACGATGGGCCTTCATTATTTGAGGAATTGGAGAAACAGGGAATATCGGATGCCGAATAAAGAGCGGCGAAGTGAGGACAAATGACATAGGATGAAAGACAAATTGGTTTAATAGATTCCTCGACTCCGCCTTCGGCTGCGCTCGGAATGACGATGAGGAATATTGAATGTCGAACAAGGGATATCAAATGCCAAATGATGAAGCAGTAATTGATAAAACGAGTGACGAGCGACCTGCGACGAGTGACAAGACTGTTGCGTGGTGGCACTGGCACAGGCGATTGTATAACTGGGTGATTCATTTCGCCGACACAAAGCACGGCTCAACGGCTTTGTTTTGCCTGAGTTTCGCCGAATCCAGTTTTTTCCCCGTCCCGCCTGATGTCTTACTTGCGCCGCTGGCGCTTGGTGCTCCGAAGAAATGGTTGAGGTTTGCTCTGGCCTGCTCGATCGCATCGGTGCTCGGCGGTATCTTAGGTTATTGTATAGGGATGTTCCTTTGGTCTATAATAGGTCAGTGGGTTTATGCTCACCTTGGTTCGATTGGTCTGACAGAGGTGAATTTTAACAAATTCCAGGGCTGGTACGACAGGTATGATTTCTGGATAGTATTTACCTGTGGTTTTACGCCGCTGCCGTACAAGGTTTGCACGATATCCGCAGGCGTGGCGAAGATTAATTTTATTGGCTTTCTAATCGCTTCAACCGTTAGCCGCTCTGCGAGATTTTTTATCGTGGCGGGGCTCATGGGCTGGAAGGGCGAAAAAATCCGTCCCTTTGTCGAAAAATATTTTAATTGGCTTTCACTGGCGTTCGCGGTACTATTGATTGGTGGATTTCTTGTGATAAAATGGTTGCGTTAAGTTCAAAAACTTTCAGTGGGACCGGAGGGCTGAATACTGAATGGTGAGAATGAACGATAAGCAAAAACAAACACTTCTGAAGGTCGCGTGCGATACCGTTGAAGCGGTTATAAGGCGGGAGCCAATCGAAAATCCCCAATCGGACGACCCTGAGCTGAACGCGCCTTGCGGGTGCTTTGTAACATTGAAAAACCAGGGCCGATTGCGGGGGTGTATCGGCCAATTCACTTCGGACAGCCCCTTGATAGAATTGGTTGGCCAGATGGCAAAGTCATCGGCGACCGGCGACCCGCGTTTTTTTGCTGACCCGATAAGTGCCGGCGAGTTAGACCAACTTGATGTCGAGATATCGGTTCTCTCGCCTTTGCAGCGAACGGACGAGCCGTTAAGTCTGCGATTGGGAGTTGACGGCATTTATATAAAAAGTGGGCATACATCAGGCTGCTTTCTGCCGCAGGTTGCTACCGAAACCGGATGGAGCAAGGAGGAGTTTCTTTCGTACTGCTGCGCTCACAAAGCCGGTCTGCCTCCTGATGCCTGGCGAGAGCCGGAAACGGAAGTCTATCTGTTCACCGCTGAAGTATTCGGAGTTGAGTTCAAAGAGATATAGCTCTCTGTTTCGTTACTTGTCCATTTCGTTGCCCACTACATAGCCGCCCCCTGCCCCAATAGCTCCTCCAACTAATACTCCTCCGGCGCCACCTGTCACGCCTCCTATCACCGCACCGCCAATCCCCCCAATCGCGGCACCCGTTTGGGCACTGTCTGCGCAGCCGTTCATAAGGAGCAAACAGACGCAAAGAAATGCTAACGTCACGATTATCACTGACCTGCCTTTCATCTTACACCTTTATCTTGAACAATAATCCGGTATTTCCCATATACACCAGTAATCAACACAGCCAAGCCTCCAGACTTGATTAGGTTACCAACTCTTTCGTAAAATTGCAATTGTTTTGGTTCTTTTCGTGTAGTTTTTTCGTGATTCCTGGTATCGCTACTCCCGAAGTAATTGTATCTGTCTTATCGGGCCGGCCATAAGTTTAGACGAAAAATGCCGTATATGTGGACAAAATATAATGGATTTCATATCATTTGCAGCCGATGTTAAAGATAACTTGGAGTTCAGGGTTTTTGAAGTATATTTCCTGGGTTTGGCTTTAGCCCGGCAAGGCGGTAGATTGCCGGTCTAAGTAAAGATGCTGGCCTTCGGAGGAAGGATTGGAGTGAGGAAGTTCTCGCTAATCTGCATAATCATTGTTTGTCTGGCCGGCTGTTCCGGGCCCGATAAAATCGAGATTAACAGTGCAGGCAGCGCTCAACGGCTCGATACCTATGCTGGAATAGCGGCGTATTTGCAGGGCCAGGGTCTGCCGGGGCTGGAATCTGCGGAGGTCTGGAAGAATGGGTATGGGCCGGGGCTGAAATTAACTACCACCCACTATGAGATTTACACGACGCTTTTGGAGCCTTTTATACTTCGGGGGATAAGCGGCTTTGTTGAGTCGGCCTATCGGGCCTATAATAGTCAATTGCCCGAACCTATCGAAACAAAAACCAAATTTATTATTTATCTTTTTGCCGACCGCGGTCAGTGGGAGGATTTTACGAAGAGCTTTGCGGGCAGGCAGGCGGAAATGTTTTGCAAAATAAAGGCCGGTGCGTATTATCATAACGGCGCCTGCGTAGTGTATGATATCGGCAGAGAGCGAACTTTTTCGGCTCTCGGGCATGAAGGATGGCATCAGTTTAACGGCAGATGTTTTAAGTTTCGTCTGCCAAGCTGGCTTGACGAGGGGGTGGCAATGCTTTTTGAGACACATGGAAGCGAGGGTGGGTTGTTTTATTTTGAGCCGGCTGAGAACCTGTATCGATTGGATGGGCTGAAAAAAACGCTGACGAAAAACATGATGATACCGCTGAAAGAATTGGTTACAATGAATCCCGGCGATGTGCTTGCAATGGACCAGACCGAAGGTGTAATGGCTTTTTACAGCCAATCATACGCATTAGTGCGATTCTTGCAGGAAGCAGGTTACGGCAGACGATTAGGTGTTTATCGCAGGCTGCTCGCAGACGGCTTAAGAGGAGACTGGGCGCTCGACGAGGTGAACAAAACAATAGCAACAGATAGAAACATTCCGAAGACCGTTCTTTGGAACCGAATTGTCGGTAGAGGATTATTTGAAGATTATATCGGCGATGATTTTGACCAAATCGAGAAAGAGTATCTGGCTTTTTGCAGGCAAATAGTCAAGACTCAAGACTAAAAACCCAAGACCAAAGACACAAGACTAAAGACGCAAGATCCAAGACTAAAGATTTATGTCTGAACAGTCCCAATACTCATTCATTCTTGCATCGGTTTCGCCCCGACGAAAACAGTTATTGGCGGAGGCCGGCTACAAATTTACGGTCGTTCGGCCCGATATCGATGAGTCAGCTTTTCCGGTTGAGGGCATCAAGGCCTGTGAATATGCCGAACGATTAGCTTTGGCCAAGGCGAAAGATGTCGCTCAAAAGCACCCGGACTGTTTGGTCATCGGGGCCGATACCGTTGTGGATTTTGAGGGGCAAATTATCGGCAAGCCCGCTGATGCGAAAGGGGCCGAGCATATAACCAAAAAGCTCTTTAGCAGGCCCCATAAGGTGATAACCGGCATTGCAATAGTCAGATTACGCGACGGCATCGAATTAAGTGAATGCGATACAACGACCGTTTATCCGAAGCGCTTGACGTCTGAACAAGTTGCTAAGCACATCAAAAGCGAATCCTGGCGGGACAAAGCGGGGGCTTATGCGATAAAAGAAAACGGAGATGAATTTGTTGAGAGGATTGAGGGAAGCCTGACAAACGTAATGGGCCTGCCGATGGAGCTTCTGCAGCGACTGCTAACAGGGCTTATTGGAGACGGTACAAGTCCGTAATGACACCCATCAATTGAGATGTAACAGAAGCATACATCGAAGAAATGGGGGCAGCTTAACGAAATACATCAAACAGTGCTATCCTTATTAAAGATTGAACAAATCCGTAGAAAAGAACAAAAAGCTACTTGTGTCTTTAACAAGAATCTGTTCTTATAGAGCTTAGAGCTGGACCTATGGGTTTGAGAGGGTAATATGTATTCGTATTTTTTAGAGAAATCGTTTCAAATAATTGAGATTTGAGGAGAGTTTAAAATGGCGCGAAGGATATTCTTAGCTGTTCTGGTGATATGTCTGACATCTTCAGCAAACCGATTGGCGTTTGGACAGGACGGCAATGATGGGTGGATTTCTCTATTCGATGGGAAAACGCTTAATGGCTGGAAAGCCAGTGAGAACAAGGGAACATTCGGTGTTCGGGACGGAATTATTGTGGCCCAGGGGCCGCGGAGTCATCTGTATTATGTGGGCCCGGTGGAGAATGCGAACTTCAAGGATTTTGAATTTAAGGCCGACGTAATGACAAGGCCCGGTGCGAATTCCGGAATGTACTTCCATACGGAATATCGGGAAACCGACTGGCCGCGAAAGGGATATGAGGTCCAGGTCAACAATACACATTCGGACTGGAGGAAAACGGGCAGCCTTTACGGCATAAAGGACATCCGCGAGTCGCCGGCGAAAGATAACGAGTGGTTTACGCAGCACATTATCGTCGATGGCAGACAGGTCACTGTCATAGTTAACGGCAGAACTGTTCTCGAACATACCGTAGAAGAAACCGGCTCCGGCAGAAGAGGCCGAAGCCTGTCGAGCGGCACGTTTGCATTACAGGGTCATGACCCGGGCAGTACGGTTTATTACAAGAACATTATGGTAAGGCCCCTGCCAAGACCGGATTTCCCCATAGTTGACTACCACGTTCATCTAAAAGGCGGCTTGACGTTGGAGGAAGCAATTCAGAATGCACAAGCAAGGGGGGTGAAGTTCGGCATCGCGGAAAACTGTGGGGTTGGATTTAAAGTGACTAATGACGAAGAGCTGCAGCGTTTTCTGAAGCTTTTGGAGGGCATGCCTGTTTACAAGGCGGTGCAAGCGGAAGGGCGCGAGTGGCTAAATCTTTTCTCACCGGAAATGATTGCTAAATTTGACTACGTGTTCACAGACGCTATGACCTTTACGGACAAACGGGGCAAGCGGATACGACTCTGGATTCGGAAAGAGGTGCAGATTGACGATAAGCAGGACTTTATGGATATGTACGTCGACAAGATTGTTGCAATCCTGAATAACGAGCCGATTGATATCTATGTCAATTCAACTTTTTTGCCTGCGGTTATAGCGGACGAGTATGATACGCTGTGGACGTCGGAGCGAATGGATAAAGTTATCAGGGCCGCTGTCAAAAATGATGTGGCCATAGAAATAAATGCCCGATATCGAATTCCCAGCATGGCTTTCATAAAAAGAGCCAAGAAGGCGGGTGCCAAATTCTCGTTTGGGACAAACAACAGCGGCAGGGAATTGGGACATCTTGAATATTGCCGGAGAATGGCGCGGGAATGTGGACTCACTATAAAAGATATGTTCTCGCCGAGACCCGATGGCAAAAAGCCAATTCAGCGCCGGAGAGTTTCCCGTTAGGAATATTTAAATACCAGTCTTAATGAAGGCATCCATACTTTGAGAGATTTTCCTTGACGGAAAAGTGGCTGATTTGGTATAAATACAAATAGTGAAGCTTGTGCCTGCGAGGTCGGTCATCTGCTGATTTGAGGTCATCCAGCGGGCGCAATTCTTGTAGTTTTCCGGGTAGAGGAGGAGTCGTTTTGTATTATCAATCGTTTTTGTTTCAGCCCACTTTATAAGGAGGATTATTATACGCAACAAAGTGATAATTTTTGTTTTTATTCTGTTATTAGGCCTGGTGTTGACAAGCGCAGTAAAGGCAGACCTCGTTGGCTTATGGAGGTTCGATGAGACATCCGGCACCATAGCACATGATGCAAGCGGCAATGGGCACAATGGTACCCTTGTAGGTGACCCACGGTGGGGGCCTGGAAAGATAGGCGGTGCGCTGGAATTCGACGGCACTGATGATGTTGTGGAGCTGGGCGCATTTGACGTCGTGGGTCCGGGTATAACTCTCGCTGCCTGGATTAAACCGGATGATTTCGACATTAACGATGGCCGTATCATCACCAAGGCGAATGAATGGCTCGCAGATGACCACTGGTGGATGCTAAGCACTATTGCAGAAGCCGGTGAAACGAGACTTAGGTTCCGTCTGAAGACGACGGACGACCAGACTGTCCCCACGCTGATTGCCAGCTCTGGGCCTTTAGTAACCGGTGAGTGGCAACACGTTGCTGCAACCTGGGACGGCACTACGATGAGACTATACCTCAATGGCGAGGAAACCGGCAGTATTGCCAAGGGAGGTGATGCTGTTGCCACCGATTCCTCTGTCAAGGTGGCAATTGGCAGCCAACCCTCTGACGCCTTTGCTACTGACGTATCACACATAAGCAAATTCTTTGATGGCTTCATCGACGATGTACGTCTTTACAACGGGGCGCTAAATCAGGACGAGATTAAAGTTCTTATGGAAGGTTCCGGAGGATACCCGTTTGCCTTTGGTCCCACTCCGCCTGATGGTGCTTTATATCCGGATACATGGGTGAACCTTAGCTGGTCGCCTGGGGATTTTGCGGTCTCACACGATGTATATTTCGGCGAGAATTTTGACGATGTGAATGCCGGAGCCGAAAGCATGTTCCAGGGCAACCAGACCTCAACATTTTTAGTTGCCGGCTTTCCCGGATTTCCTTATCCGGACGGCCTTGTCCCGGGTACGACATACTACTGGCGAATCGATGAGGTCAATGACACCGAACCAAACAGTCCGCGGGTGGGCCCTGTCTGGAGCTTTAGTATTCCTCCCAAGACCGCCTACTACCCAGACCCGGCTGATGGCGCAGAACAGGTAGAGACGGCTGTGCAGCTTAGCTGGACAGGAGGTTTCGGTTCAAAATTGCACACCGTTTACTTCGGCGACAATTTTGATTATGTAAGCAATGCAACCGGTGGACTTCCCCGGGGAGTTACAACCTATAATCCGGGCACACTTAAATTGGCCAAGACTTACTACTGGCGTGTCGATGAGTTTGATATTATCGACACGTTTAAGGGCGACGTCTGGAGCTTCACTACTGAGGGCGCCGTCGGGAGCCCGAACCCGGCTAATGGCGCTGTGGATGTAAAGCAGACACAGATTATTACCTTCTCGCCGAGTGTCTTTGCTGCTTCGCACCAGCTATACTTTGGCACTGATAAAGGTGCCGTGAAAAATGCCGATACCGGCTCACCAGAGTATAAAGGCACCAGGGACATTGGTTCTGAGAGCTATGACCCCGGAAAGCTTGAGTGGGATACCACCTACTACTGGCGTATTGATGAGGTCAATAACGTCAATACCGATAGTCCGTGGGTAGGCAACCTCTGGAGCTTCACGACCGCCAACTTCCTTGTCGTGGACGATTTTGAGTCCTACAACTACCTTGATCCAGATGATCCCAAGAGCAACAGGATATGGAACACGTGGATAGATGGATACGACGACCCGGAAAATGGATCTATTGTAGGTTACGAATATTCCTTGCCGATAGAGCAAACTATCGTTCACAGCGGCAACCAGTCGATGCCGTTTTTCTACGACAACATTGTCGGGTACTCTGAGGCAACTTTGACATTGACTTACCCGCGTGACTGGACCGAGAATGCTGTCAACACGCTGACGATTTGGTTCAGAGGCAATTCAGCTAATGCTGCTGAACCGTTGTATGTTGCTCTCAATGGCAATGCAGTCGTCACTCACGATAATCCAAATGCAGCACAGATAGATACCTGGACACAATGGAATATCGACCTGCAAGCATTCGCCGACCAGGTCGTGAACCTTGCCAATGTCAATACGATTGCCCTTGGTTTAGGAGATAAGAACAATCCCTTAGCTGGTGGTTCAGGTACGATGTACTTTGACGATATTCGTCTGTATCCTCCTCCGCCACAATAACCGGCACTGTAGTATATAATTGGGCTGACAGGCAAACTTATGCTAATTCGGGGCTTATACTGATAGATTCAGCATGGGCCCCGTTTTAATTGACTTTTCGCTATTTATTATTTCGGGATTGCTTCGATGCAAAAACATCAAATAAATTTGTCGGGGGGCATAAAATAATTCTCAAAAATAGTAACACAAAATCCCCCTAAAAGCATAGTTTATCCTTGACGAGGAAGTGTCTGATTTGGTATAAATATAGTCGGTGAACATTATATCTGCGTATGAGGATATCTGCGGATTTCGCTCCTCAAAGCCGCGGAATCATCGTAATTTATCGAATAGAGGAGGAGTTATTATGTGAGGCACCGAGTTTTAATCGGAGCTTTGTGCTTCGCAAGTGAAGATGTTTTACATTTCAACTAAAAATTCATAAGTTGAAAACAACAAGTGTTTTGGTGTGTGGCCAAAGCACAGTCGTCGTTATCGTAACCTTTTTTGTAGGAGGATGTATCATGAGAACTCGAATAGTCTGGCTAACAGTATTTTTGTTGATAGGATTCCTGGAATTCGGTCCAAGCCACGCACAAGAAATCGAAAATTTGCTTGTTAACGGCGGCTTCGAGGACGGTGTAATGGAGCCGTGGACCACATATGGAAGCGTTACTACAGAAGTGGTTGAAGAATTGGAGGGCGCAGCGATTGAGGAAGGTCCTCTCGAGGGGAACTTTTGTTTACATATTGTAGTTCCTGCAGCGGGTGCAAATTTCTGGGATAGTGGTCTGCAGCACAGGGGACATAATATTTTTGAACAAGACAAGAAATACACACTTTCCGCCTTTCTCAAGTGTAGTAGTGGTACACTTGATATCAATTTCAAACCGGAGCAAGACGGGGATCCATGGCCGGGATATGGTGAGCAGTCCTTCACTATGACTGAAGAATGGACGGAATATAGCACAACAACTCCTGTTTTTTCTGAGGACGTCAATCCGGCGTCCGTCACATTCCACATTCAGTATGCAGCCGGTGATTTCTGGATCGATGGCGTAAGATTTTATGAAGGCGACTATGTCGAACCTTATCTCGGAGAGAAATCCTTGGCCTCGAGACCCGTCCCTGAGGATGGCGCCCTACATCCTGATACGTGGGTGAACCTTTCCTGGAAGCCGGGAGATTTTGCTCTCTCGCACGATGTGTACTTCAGCGACAATTTAAACGATGTGAACAACGGCACCGCTGATGCGTTTCGAGGCAACCAGGCCTCGAATTATTTTGTTGCCGGCTTTCCCGGATTTCCCTATCCGGAAGGCTTGATTCCAGGCATGACTTACTACTGGCGAATCGACGAGGTCAATGATGTTGACCCGAATAGTCCCTGGAGAGGCGATGTCTGGAGCTTTGGTATTCCACCCAAGACCGCCTACTTCCCGGACCCCGCTGATGCTGCCGAGCAGGTAGACCCGGCTGTAACTCTTAGGTGGACGGCAGGTTTCGGCTCGAAACTGCACACAGTCTATTTTGGCGACAATTTTGACGATGTGAACAATGCTGCTGGGGGTCTTCCTCAAGGAACTACGACCTATACTCCCGGCACACTTAAATTGGCTAAGACTTACTACTGGCGTGTCGATGAGTTTGATATTATCGAGACGTATAAGGGCGACGTCTGGAGCTTTACTACTGAGGGCGCTGTCGGGAGCCCGAACCCGGCTAATGGCGCTGTGGGTGTAAAGCAGACACAGATTATTACCTGGTTGCCGAGTGTCTTTGCTGCTTCGCATCAGTTATACTTTGGCACTGATAAAGGTGCCGTGAAAAATGCCGATACCG
>Ga0315537_1002748_pt1 | contig 13293 bp, 10 predicted proteins | sample SalMarSW160270MG_FD_203091 | JGI IMG/M metagenome (GOLD analysis project Ga0315537, IMG submission 203091) | Salt marsh sediment microbial communities from the Plum Island Ecosystem LTER, Massachusetts, United States - Salt Marsh Sediment SW1602-70 ... | reverse complement strand
CGTGTATGCCACCCTTATCCCTTAAAGCGCTTTGGCGTCATTACCTGAGGCAGGAGCCCGGTGCGTTAGTAGCGCACGCCGGGATCTGTGCGGGGGGTGCGAGGTAACTCGCATTCCTACCGCGACGGAAGTCCTATTTCCGTGCAAAATTCAGGTATTAAATAACAACCAAGTCGGTCTTTGAAGAGTATATCTATGTAATTTCTGTCAATATTGTTTAAGTATGTTTGACGACCTTTAAGGCAAAGTCCTTCTTCTATTAATTCGGGATATTTTTCAATAATATCTTCAAATTGATTTTCATCCATAAAATATACTCCTATTATCAATAGAGCTTATTTTAGTGATTTCCGTTTTATGTATAATGTCCGTGTCTTTTCTTCATTTTTAAAATTGGCGAACGGTCGTGCTTACCGGCCGGTGCATAGCGGCAGCGAAGCTCCAGTCCGCGTACAGCACGTGGTTAACCGCCAATTATTTCATTCAAACCATCAATGATGAGAGCCAATTCTTCGTCAGATACTTTTGCTATCTTCTTGCCGATCCGCTTCGTTGAAAGAATTCGAATCTGGCTGATCTTTACCCAAGATTTTTTTGGAAGCTCGGCATCCACAAGTTCCATGGTCAGCGGATAACCAGCCCTTTGTGGCTGACTGGTGATCGCTACAGCAATGACAGTACCAGATCTCTCATTAAACACATTATGGCTTAAAATAAGAACAGGGCGTAAGCCGCCCTGTTCGCTACCAATGACTGGATTTAAATCTGCCCAGTGTATGTCGCCCCTTAATATTCTGGCCATTCTTCTAACTCCGATGAAAAGCCTTCCTCCGCTAAGGATTGTTCGAAATCTGGATCAAGCTTGGCGCACTCCTGGGCAAGACGACTTTTCTCTATGCGCATTAGTTTTTCGGTAACAGCCTGCTGGATAGCTTTGCTGCGGTTTGGAAAAAATTTCGATTTAACGAGAATATCGAGCCGTTTAAGTGTATTGTCGTCAATTGTAATTGCGATTTTCGATACTGCCATTTTAATCACCTCCGGTATGACGATACATCATACTTGGAAAGTTTGCAAGCATAATTTTACTGACGGTTCGGCGAACTTACCGGCGCGCATAAGTAAAAGTGCCCTGCTACGGATTCTCCGAGATAGTACGCCGGCCCTCCGCGTCCGGTACAGTGAAATGTTGTGTGCCGGGCTTGGCCCGGCTGCTAAATGGTGCTGTCTGACATTATGACACAATTGTCGGGCAAAGTCCAGATCCACCCTGACGGAGGGGAAGGATAGCCGAAGGCAAGGTCTGTTGCAGCAATGCAACGGCTGAAGGGCTGGAGCAAAACGTAAGGAGAGCCGCAGGCGAGAGCGACCAAAAGGGAGCGGCAACCCGGAAGCAAAGGCGTGGGTCGACGTACAGGTATGCCCCGTGCCCAAAAGGCAGAGGGCAGGCAGATTTGAGGCGGGGGGAGACCGGGACGAGTCCGCAACACAGGATAAAGTCCTCTATCCGTCAAATGGTTAACCTCCGTATATCTGACGATCATGCGCTGAAAGTAGTCCCGCTTTCAGCGGGAGAGGTCCGCTACGCCTCGGACGTTGCCGCTGAAATACAACCGGATTAGAAGGGAGAACCGGTAGACCAAAATTCCGGCGCTGGTGGGTTATCGAGTCCTGACCACCGGCGAGCCTTACTCCGCAAGGAGGCGGGAACACAAAGATAGGCATGCAACAGCAGGCATACAACCGAGTGAGCAAACCGTAAGGCAAGCCCATCGTGTAGCGGAAGTCAGCAGAGGGCATATTAAGCCGGAGGAAACGAGCCGCGATGGAATAGACGCGGAGGACTCACCCTGGTGAAGGCCCGAACGGTGCCGCCTGCCGAATGGCAGGGGTAAATGGAGTGTGACTATTTCTTAACCCTTAGTAATTTTAAGTAAAATTGACTTTATCTCCATAACATTCCTTTTGCCCGGTCTTATCCAGAAAATAACTCATCCAGATATCGTCCGATCCTGTTTTGGAAACAGACGTTGAGAATTCACACACCTTGAAACCAAGGGTATCAAACAACTCCCGGGCCTTTGGGACTTCCCAATTAATTAGCCACTCCAGTACGATCTTCCGGCCTGTCCCGGTACTTTCACGGGGAGCTACAGGGCAAGCAGGGCACAGCGGGGCCCCGATAGCGGGATCTCCACTACGTTACGACAGGCAGGATTTATGGTACAAATTTATGTTTTTTCGTTCTTTTAAAAAGACACTAAAACAAAGATGGGCCGCTATGGACCAGCCCTTTCAAGGTGGTATTATTAAGATTATAGACTGAGCTGGAGCCAAGGTAAAGTTAAGACTATACATGAGTCTGTTGATTAATGAGGATTTTCGTTCAAGATCAAGGCATTCGAAAAAAATAACCACAGGCATATATTTGATATTCCGAGGATTATTTTTTGAGCATAACGCAGAGATTGTGCGAAAAGACCATTAATCAACAGACTCATACATAACATCCGTTATCTGGACAGGCGATCCCAGAACTCTTTGCCCTTATCTAAATCCATACCTCGGCTATGACCTGAAGTGTTATTCGGGGGTTGAATGCCTCTCAGCCGTGCGATTCGATCTTCCAGTGGCGGGTGGGTTGAGAATAAACTCATCAGTCTTTGCCCGGAAAGCGGATTTACGATAAACATGTGAGCCGTGGACGGATTGACATTGGCGGGAATTCTGGCCGAGTAATTCCCCAGTTTTTCCAATGCGCGTGCCAGACCTTCACTGTTTCCGGAAAAACGCGCGCCCGATGAATCCGCCAGATATTCACGTGACCGGGATATGGCGGTTTGGATCAACATGGCGGCTATCGGAGCAAGAATTGACATGATGATCAACCCGAAACCGCCCATGCCTTTATTATCGTCTCTCCCTCCTCCAAAAATAGCCGACCACCGCGCAATGCTCGCCAGCATCATGATGGCTCCGGCCATGGTAGCTACGATCGAACCTATCAAAATATCACGGTTTTTCACATGGCCAAGTTCATGACCCAACACTCCGGCAAGTTCCTCACGATTCATGATGTTAAGCAGACCTTGGGTAACCGCCACCACCGCATGTTCCGGATTCCTGCCCGTTGCAAAGGCATTGGGAGACTCCTGAGGGATGATGTAAACTTTAGGGGTGGGAAGATCGGCTTTCCGGGCAAGATCCTGCACAATAGAATAAAGTTCAGGGGCTTGACCGGGCGTTGCTTCACGGGCCTTGTACATGCGAAGAACTATTTTGTCCGAATACCAGTAGCTTACAAAATTCATTCCCGCTGCAAAAACAAACGCAATGATCAATCCCTGGCGCCCGCCCAAAAGCTGGCCGATCAACAGGATGAATACCGTCATAACTGCAAGTAAAATAGTTGTTTTAATTTGATTTCCCATATTATACAATTTCCTTTTAAATGATGAATAGTAAGGAGACCTGTTACCTAAAAAACTATCGATAATATAATTCTACTTTCAAAAAATTCAAGTAGGCAGCTTTTCGAATAATAGGCAATGCCGCCTCCCATGGCAAACGCGACAATCAACGCAACCCTTTGATCTATTATGATAAAAACGGACATGCCGTTGAAGCCATTCCTCAGGAGACCCATGGCCCCAATTGCCAAAAAGTTCGGAGGCAAATTTGGAAAGATGGAAAGTTGGTAAAGGAAACTGTCGAAGAAGTCCGTGGTTCTCCGGCACCCGTTATCCGGTATTGCTCCGCTCCACCCCCTCCTGTTTAAAAATGCTTGACGGATAATTTAATGGTGTCATATTCATAGTTGTTGTTTTTGGAAATAATTAGGGAGTTTCAATATTAAACCTAAATTAAGCGATTTATTACTCGATTTGCACCGATCTCTTGCGCATCAAGGATCCGCGAAAATCCTCGACATATCCACGGGTATGCCTGTGGTTTTCGCGAACCCTTATGCATCAAGATCTCAGCACATCTCTTCGCAAAAAATCGCTCAACTCAGGTTAAACTATCGAGTGTCAAAGAGTGTCAAAAATGATGTCTCATCTTAGGTTTAAAATAAGTTTATGTTTCTATGTCATAATCGCTTTGTCCGGTCTGATTTCGGTGTGTTGGGCAGCGGTACCCAAAGTGCTGGAAAACAAACAAAGCCCCACAGCGGTGAACCATCAGAAGCCATCGCCCGAGATCGATCCCGCCGACATCGAGCTTAAACTCAATGGTGTCAAAAAGAGTTTGGTTACCGCTGAAGCAACGGAAAATCAACAAACAGCACACCAATTGGGAATAACCCTGCCCCAGTTACAGGAACGAACAGTAAAGCTCCGGGAATTAGACAGCGTCTATCAGCGACTCTTGACAGCCTTGAAAAAAAAGAAAATTTTGGAAAAAGAAGACGCCCTTTTGAAAGAAAAAGAGCAGAGTCAGCAGCAGGTAACCCTTTCTAAAAATCCGCCGTATTCCCTGAGTTATTATGACACCATTCTCGATAAGTTGATTACCGACGACCATAAGAAGGAAACCGCCATTTTAGGGATCCGCCTGGCCGATAAGGCTTTGGAGGATGCCAGAGCGAAGCTGGATGACATCGGGCAGGATCTGCGAAAATCCAAAGAAGAACTGGAAGCAATGGAACCCCGGGAGGTGACTGGAAAACTGAAGTGGGAACTCGAGCAAGCCCGATTGAAACTGGAGACTGCTCAGGCGATTTTCGATTTGCAAAGGACAACCAGGCAAAATCTTTCCATCGAAGCTCGACTTGCCAAACAAAATTCGGATGTTACACAGCAAAACCTCGTTTGGGTCAGCAAAAACTTGCATTTTGATAACGCCGACCTGGAAAAACAGATCGAAGACATCAATCGGAACAGGGATGACCTTCAAAAGCGACAGAAAGATCAGCTCCGTGGACAGATGAAGGTGGAGACCGCCTGGCTTCAGGCCCAGGAAAGACTCGGGAATGCCAGAAAAAAGACAGATATTGCTTTGGCCAAGGCCAGATTAGAGGCCGCCGACGCCGAGCGGGAAGCCTCCCAGCAGCTCCTGGAACAGACAGAGGATATGTTGAACCTGCTAAATCAACAGGAACAGGTGTGGAGAAATCGTTACGGGCTTGTCAAAGGCGGGGTGGATCAAGAAAAAATAGACGCCTGGAAAAAAGAGATTGAAGCCGGCAAAGTAAAAATTGAACGCGCTGTGCGACTTCAGGAAAGCTATCAAAACAGTCTTCAGCCTCAAATTACATCCCTTGAAAAACAATTATTGGATCAGGGGTATTTGAAAGATTTACGACGCGAGCTTGAAAATAGATTGGGTGCGCTAAGGACGTTGGAAAGGGGTGGTGTCGAATATTTGTCGATGCTGCAAGCAACCTTACGGTTGAACCAGCGGCTTCTGGATGAGATTACCGATAAACACGAACACGTTGATTTGTGGAAAAAACTAACCACACTGACCGGCAAGGTAAAAAACATCTGGAACCTGGAATTGTGGGTTATTGACGAACACGGCGTGACGCTAAAGAAACTGGCCATGGCCCTGATCATCCTGATTGTCGGGTTTATATTTGTCAGAAGAATCATCCTTTTTTGGATTCGAGGTCTTTTGGCTCGTGTCCACATGAAAGAGACCACCGCTGCAGCCGTTGAGAAGATTATCAACTATTTTATCATATTTTTGATTGTTCTTTTTGCCCTGCGCGTGGTCAACATGCCTTTGACGCTGTTCACATTCTTAGGTGGTGCTGTTGCCATCGGCGTTGGTTTCGGGGCCCAGAATCTGATCAATAATTTTATCAGCGGATTCATCGTTATGGCGGAACAACCCATAAAGATCGGGGACCTGATTGAAATCGAAGGGATGTTCGCCATGGTGGAGGAGATCGGCGCGCGCTGTACGCGAATTCGCACCGGCGGCAATGTCCAGATCCTGGTGCCCAACAGCAGTTTTTTAGAGAAAAATATCATTAACTGGACCCTTTCAGACAAAGAGGTCAGGGCGCAGGTGACAGTAGGGGTTATTTACGGTTCTCCGGTTCGTGAAGTAGAGCGCCTTATGCTTCAGGTCGCCGACGAACATACAAAGGTAAGGACGGTCCCCAAACCGTTTGTGCTCTTTAACGATTTTGGGGACAATGCCCTGATCTTTGATCTTTACTTCTGGATCAGCATGAACCGCATCATGGATCGGCGCATCATTGAAAGCGATATCCGTTTCCATATTGACGAAATGTTCCGTGAGGCGGGGATCGTCATTGCATTTCCCCAACGAGATGTTCATCTCGATGTCCAAAAACCCTTAAAGTTTCATATCGTTAAAGACGAAGACGTATCGGGGATCATCGAAGAAGATTAGGCTCCGGCAAGTTGTCGGATTTCCGGTCCCATGATCCCGTTTCAGCCGGTATTCGGGAAGCCTCAAAAATTTCAGCCGGAGACTTATTTCTAAACTCCGGCTGATAGACCCAGATAGACATGCTCTCAACGATCTGAAAGTAATCTCAAAACAAACTTCAACAGAGAATTATCATTCCTCCTTGGTTTCAAAGGATTTTACATCAAGAACTTTAACACCATCTTCTTCCTCAACATCGCCCGTTACCGTAACAACCGCACCGACATGTTTTAAAAGTTCGTTGCCCAATTCCGTATCTGCTACTTCATAGATAGTGCCGTCTTTGGCGACAATTTGGTATTCATCGTTGATTTCACCTACAATATTTACCGAAACGGGTTCTGCTATTGCCGGGTTTGAAAGAAACACTGAAAAAACCAATAACACTGCAAAAACGATTGAAAATCTGCAAAAATTTTTTTTCATACCTCTATCTCCTTATGTTTGGATTAATATGCTAAAATTCGGAAATAATATGAAGCAAACTTTATGCCAAATATATAACCATTTGAAATTAAATTATATATCCATAATACGCCCTAATAACTGGAAAGACAAATTCTATTCAACTTCTATTCAACCGGCAAAAGGCAGGTAGATAAAACCTTCAAAAACGATAAAATAACCTGAGAAAACAGGTAGTTTAAAAGATTCGACCCATAAACTGCTTATGGAGAATTATGAGTTCCGATACGACTTAAATCGGACCTTGGACTTCCTGTCCACGACATTTCAGTTAGTTGTATTGATGAGCAAAAGCTGCAAGAGGCGTCATGCCATGATTTAGAAATCTTCCTAAAAATATATTATAATTTAATCCATTTTGATACCCCGCCGCTTGTCGTAGCGAAATGAAGATCCTTTTAATCGAGAGGTGTCGGGGAGCTTCATTAACAGTTGATCGTCATTTTCAATTGGAAGCAAAATCTTTGTTTTTAGGTGGGAACCGTCAGTTCCGAAATCAAATGAATAAAAAACCAACTCATTATAATATCAGGCACTTAATTGTTTGGCACGACAGTTGCTAGAGTGTTGCTATAGTGTAGTTATTAGCTTGTCGGTATGATGCGGCTATCCAGCGCGAGGGAAGTTGGCCCGTACATTACTGAAAACCGGTGAACCGAGCAACAGACCCGTCCCACTAACACGGGACAGGCAGGGCAAACCCTTATAGAAATTTAATAGCATGCGCGTTCGTTACATTTTGTTCAATCAAAACAAATTTATGACAAACGCTATTTAAAAGGAGGGTCATGAAACAATTAAAGAAAATTTCCGACAAAACTTTAACGCGGGAAAAGAAATCGATTCACCCGCCAATGGTATTAGGACCTGTAGATTCTCTTGAAGACCATGTTCAACCGGACTGGTGGTGTAATATTTTTAACTACCTTTACCTTAAAACCGACGCGGATGTTGTCGACGATTTAAATATTACCCGCAAAGAAGTGGATTTGTTTTCAACAATTCTAAATTTCACAACGGATGACACCATCCTTGATTTGTGCTGCGGTCAGGGGCGGCATGCTTTGGAAATCACCCGGCGGGGATTCAAAGTCGAAGGATTGGATCGATCCCGTTATCTGATTCAAAAAGCCAAGGCCTCGGCAAAGAAAGAGAATCTTAGCGTCAAGTTCAAGGAAGGGGACGCCAGAAAACTTCCTTTCGCTCCTGACAGTTTCGAAGTTGTCATGATGCTCGGTAACAGTTTCGGGTACTTTGAAACCGTCCAAGACGATCTGCGGATACTCAAAGAAATATTCAGGGTATTGAAGCCATGGGGACGACTGCTTTTGGACGTGACGGACGGCGAATACCTTAGAGAAAAGTTTCAGGCCCGTTCGTGGGAATGGATCGATAAAAAACTTTTCGTCTGCCGGGAGCGTTCCCTTTCCGCGGACCGGCAGCGTCTTATCTCCAGGGAAGTGGTAACGGACGTAACCAAGGGAGTGATCGCCGACCAGTTTTATGCCGAAAGACTTTACACCAAAGACGACCTTTTAAAACTCCTTAAGGAAGCAGGTTTTTCAGATGGGGTCATTCACGGTGAAATCGCAACGGATTCGGTGAGAAACCAGGATCTGGGAATGATGGAAAAACGGATTGTGATTGCCGGAAAAGTCAAAAAGGAATGGACGCCGATCAAAAGAAGACTCCAAAAAACGGCGAAGAAAAAAATCGTTGTACTTTTCGGTGATCCCAATAAACCGGACCTGCTCAAACCGTGTGCGGTTTTTGACGATGACGATCTTTACACCATCGATCAGTTGAAATCGGCGTTGCATACCTTGCAGGAGTACAATTTTACATACCTGTCGAATCATAACACAATCATTCCGGACTTGAGTAAACTTTCCGGAAAAGTCGATCTGGTCCTCAACCTATGTGATGAAGGGTATAACAACGATCCCCGCAAGGAACTGCACATTCCGGCCCTGCTGGAAATGCTTGATTTGTCCTATACCGGATCGTCTTCCCAGTGCCTGGCCTTTTGCTATGACAAGTCTCTGGTGCGCGGCATCGCCAAGGAGATGGATATCCCGGTTCCCGAAGCGTTTTTTATCGAACCGGATGACTCTTCGTTTAACTTGCCGATTTGTTTCCCCGTCATTGTCAAGCCCAATTTCGGGGATTCCAGCTTCGGCATCACACAACAAAGTGTTGCCAACAATCATGAGCAGTTGATCAATGCAATCTCCATGATCCGGGAAAGACTGGGATATGACAAGCCGATTCTGGTTGAAGAGCTTTTAACAGGCAAAGACCTGAGCGTGGGGATCATCGGAAATCCCCTGACATCGTATACGGTGCTACCGGTAACCGAAGAGGACTATTCAGATGTCCCTGAAGATCTGCCACGAATTTGCGGGTATGAAGCCAAATGGCTTCCGGATTCTCCGTACTTTAAAATAAAGTCCATTCCAGCGAATTTGCCGGAGACAACGGAAAAATTTATTGTAGAATGCTGTATGAAGCTCTTCGAACGACTGGAATGTCGGGATTACAGCCGGTTTGACTGGAGACTCGACGCCAAAGGGCAACCCAAACTTTTGGAAGTCAATCCCAATCCAGGCTGGTGTTGGGACGGTCATCTGGCCAAAATGGCAAAATTCGGAGGGGTGTCATATGCTGAAATGCTCCAGGCGATCCTCCAGGCGGCTGAGCAGAGATTAGAATATTTGCGCGTATCCAGCAGCCCCACGGTTTGTGTTCAAGACAGTGTTGCTGCTTAGCCCAATTCTTTTACAAAAAAGATTCCTGGTCTAAATAAAGCTTACATCAACCTGATAGATGAGTCTGTTGATTAATGAGGATTTTCGTTCAAGATCAAGGCATGCGAAAAAAATAACCACAGGCATATAGTTGATATCCCGAGGATTATTTTTTGAGCATAACGCAGAGATTGGGCGAAAAGACCATTAATCAACAGACTCATAGATCACCGCGAAAATAAACGCGATATATTTGAAACATAAACATAAGTTGAGCGATTTTTTACGAAGAGACGTGCTGAGATCTTGATGCATAAAAGTTCATGAAAACCGAAGGCATACCCGTGGGTATATCGAGGATTTTCGCGGATCCTTGATCCGCAAGAGATCGGTGTGGATCGAGTAAAAAATCACTCAACTTAGTTTAATTTTTTGCGAAGACGGTTTGCTGGATATCTTGTTGATCAGGCAAATTGAGACCGTCCGCCCAATTTCCGATTCTCAGCGGCCGGCAGATAGATTTTCACCAGGGTTCCTTTCTCCGGCTGTGATTCGACTTCAATCCAGCCGCCGTGGTTTTCGACAATACCGTGGGCGGATGCCATGCCCAGCCCGCGTCCCTGATATTTGGTAGTAAAGAAGGGATCGAACATCCTTTTCCTGATGGTTTCATCCATTCCCTTGCCCGTATCCTCAACGGCAATGCAAATGTAACAATCCGAAAAATGACTGTCATGTGTATTACCGCATTCTCCGGCAATCTCCAAATCTTGTGTCCGAATCGTAATTCTTCCCGAACCTTCGATGGCTTCCACGGCGTTTAGCACCACCGCAGAGATGACCATTTTTAACTGGACGGGATCCACGTTAATTTCATATATAACATTTTGAAGCGCCGGCACGATCTGAATGTCGGGTGTAATAGAGTGCTGGATCAATTCCAGGGTCTCTGAAACGAGATTATTTACCGCCATTTTTTTTGTTCGATATTTACCGCCTTTTGCAAAAGCCAGTAACTGCTTGGTTAACTTTACCAGCCGCTGCATTTGGACTTCCATGTTTTTGGCGTTTTCTTTGGCGCCGATATTGTCACCAAATTTCTCCTTCATCATTTCCAGATTCCCCATAATTCCTTGCAGGGCATTGTTGAATTCATGTGCAATGCCACCGGCTAACGTGGCAATGGCCTCCAGACGCTGGGTTTCTTGGAGCCGGACTTCTAATTTTCTTTTTTCTTCTTCGGCCTGTTTCCGTTTGGAAATATCAAAAAACGATGCCATGCGGCCCACCACGTTGCCTTCGCTGTCGGTAACATATGAGGCGGAGACCTCTACAGGAAAGGAAGTTCCGTTCCGGCGCAGCACTTCAAATTCTTCGGCCTCTCCGCTGGCACGGTCGATGATGGCCTTTACATCGGCAAACGTTCTAACCTTATCTGAAGCGAACAAGGCGGCTGCATTTTTACCGTAAACATAGGCCTTGCCGCCATATTCAAACAGTCTCAAAAAGGTGTTGTTGACGTAGCGGATGTTGCTTTCTAAATCGGCGATGATCACACCACTTACAGAGGAATTCAACGCATCACGGACCACACTGAGTTCCGCTACGAATTGTTTCCGTATCGACCTGATCTTGTCAAATTCAGTAAGCTTGCGCTGCCGGCGAATGCTTGCCAAACTTTTTTTAATCGGGTTATTGGATTTTGAATCGTTTAGCATGTCAACCGCCCGGTGATGCTTGTCAACTGGTTTTTATTTTGCCCTTAAAAACTTGGTCCTTTGGGCCAGGATTCTTTATTTATATCTTCTATAAGTAGAATGATAATAGGAATGTTGCTATAATTCCTCATCCATATCCGGGACTTGGGCTTTTGCCGTTTTCTTCGGCTTTTCTGAAATCATTGCCTCGGTAGTGAGCATTAGACCGGCCACGGAAGCCGCATTTTGCAAAGCCAAGCGGACCACTTTGGTAGGGTCTATCACGCCGGCAGCAATCAGGTGTTCATATGTTAGTGTTTCGGCGTTGAACCCGAAGTCTTCTTTACCTTCCAACACCCGGTTCAACACAATTGAACCTTCCAGCCCGGCATTTCTTACAATTTGCCGCAGTGGTTCGGTCAGCGCGCGTCCTAAGATTTTAACGCCGCTTTCTTCGTCCCCTTCAACCGCCAGGTTTTGTAATGCCGAAAGGCAGCGTAACAGAGCCACACCCCCACCGGTGACAACACCTTCTTCAACAGCCGCTCGGGTTGCGTTCAGGGCGTCTTCCACGCGGGCTTTTTTCTCCTTCAGTTCCGTTTCCGTGGCAGCTCCAATCCGGATGACAGCCACTCCGCCGGCCAGTTTGGCCAACCGTTCCTGCAACTTTTCCCGGTCATAGTCAGAGGTGGTCTCCTCAATCTGGGCTCGAATTTGAGTGATGCGGCCTTGGATCGCTTCTCCGGCACCTTCGCCGTCCACAATGGTTGTATTGTCTTTGTCGATACGAACGCTTTTACAGGTACCGAGTCCCTCGATGGTAACCTTGTCCAGCTTTACACCCAGATCCTCGGAAACCACTTGGCCGCCGCAAAGAACAGCGATGTCCTGAAGCATAGCTTTGCGCCGATCCCCGAATCCCGGCGCTTTTACTGCCGCTACTTGTAGTGTGCCTCGAAGTTTGTTTACGATCAGGGTTGACAATGCGCCACCTTCAACATCTTCTGCAATGATCAATAGGGGCTTTCGATTGCGGGCAACCGATTCCAATAGGGGCAGAAGATCCTTCATGTTGCTGATCTTTTTTTCATGAATTAGAATATACGGCTCCTCAAGCCGGACCTCCATCTTTGCGGTATCGGTGACAAAGTAGGATGAAAGGTAACCCCGGTCAAACTGCATCCCTTCCACAAAATCCAATGTGGTATCCATGGACTTGGCCTCTTCGACGGTGATGACGCCCTCTTTTCCGACCTTGTCCATGGCATCGGCAATCAAACCACCGATCACTTCATCGTTATTGGCCGAAATCATCCCCACCTGCACAATTTCGGTTTTATCCTGGATTGGCTTTGAGATCTCTCTTAATTTCGCAACCACATCCAAAATCCCTTTATCGATGCCCCGCTTAAGCGCCATGGGTGCCGCACCGGCTGCAACCAATTTCTGCCCCTCTCTAATAAATGGCCTGAGCCAGTATCGTTGCCGTGGTGGTGCCGTCTCCGGCGGCATCACTTGTTTTGCTGGCCACTTCCCTGACCATTTGCGCCCATATTCTCAAATCGATCGGTAAGTTCGATTTCCTTGGCCACAGTAACCCCGTCTTTGGTGACAGTGGGCGTTCCCCAGGATTTTTCCAGAATCACATTGCACCCCCGAGGACCCAAGGTCACTTTAACTGCATCAGCCAGGCGATTAACGCCCCTGAGCATTTTTGCTCGGGCATCACTACCGTATTTGATTATTTTTGCCGTCATATTTATTCATCTCCTTTGATCTATTCGATAACACATAAAATGTCGTCAGTCCCAAGAATCAGGTAATCCGTATCCTCTATATTAATTTCAGTTTCGGCATATTTAGAAAACAGGACCAGATCTTTTTCTTTGTATAAAAAATAGTCCGAGGAGATCTTTTCCTGTGCCCCGATTATAGCAACAAGGATGCCAAATTTATAACATTTTGAATTTTTTATAATT
>Ga0315537_1002745_pt1 | contig 13297 bp, 15 predicted proteins | sample SalMarSW160270MG_FD_203091 | JGI IMG/M metagenome (GOLD analysis project Ga0315537, IMG submission 203091) | Salt marsh sediment microbial communities from the Plum Island Ecosystem LTER, Massachusetts, United States - Salt Marsh Sediment SW1602-70 ... | reverse complement strand
CTGCTCGGGCCCGACCACGTGGACGATGCCCTGACGCTTGTCGAGTTCGTGGTAGTACTCGATGCCGAAGTCGCGCGCGTTCTTGGCCAGCGCTTCGACCTGAATCTTCGATTCCGGATCGTCTATCCCAAAGGAGCGGTCGGTGGTCGGCACGTTGTGATCAACCACGGCGAGGGTCTTCTCAGGACTACGGACCTTGCGGCCGGCCATGCGCAGGCCCTCGAAGGCCTGTGGGCTCGTCACCTCATGCACGAGATGGCGGTCGATATAGATCAGAGAGGTGCCGTCGGGCGCCTCGTGGACCAGGTGCTCGTCCCAGATCTTGTCGTAAAGGGTGCGGGGCTTCGCCATTTTTCGTTGGTTTTCGGTCTTTCGGAAATCGTCTAGGCGTCAGATAGCGTCTCGAAGCGCGGTTTACAAACCCCTGGCCTCCAACGCTTGTCATCGCCTGGCTTGACCGGGCGATCCAGTAGCCACTGGTTCGGGTTGAAACGCGAAGTCGGAGGTTACTGGATGCCCGCCTTCGCGGGCATGACAACAAAGCAGCTACTTCTTCTCGGCTTCCGCCTCGCCTTCGGCCGGCGCTTCGGCGGCCTCGCCCTCGTCCCCGGCGGGGACCTCTTCGGCCGTCGTCTCGGCCATGAGCGCCACCGCTTTGCCCGTCCAGTCGTCGTGCTCGATCTGGTTGCCGAGGGACAGCGTGTCGTCGATCTGGGCGATCTCGTCGTCGGAGAGGTTGGCGATCTGCTCGAACTTGATGATGCCGAGCTTGTTCAGCTTCTTCTCGAGATCCGGCGTGATGCCTTCGATGAGCTTGAGATCGTCGGCGTCGCCCTTGGGCTTGGTGAAGCCTTTGAAGGCGGCCTTCTTCTTCGTGCGCACGTCCTGGCGCTCGGGGATGCGGGCAGCCTTGCCGCGACGGCCGCGCAGATAATAGAGCTTGGCGCGGCGCACGCGGCCGTGGCGCACCACCTCGATGGAATCGATCAGCGGCGAATGGATCGGAAAGACGCGTTCGACGCCCTCGCCGTAGGAAATCTTGCGGACGGTGAAGTTCTCTTGGATGCCACCGCCGGAGCGGCCGATGCACACGCCTTCATAGGCCTGAATACGCGAGCGCTCGCCTTCAACCACCTTGACGTTGACGCGGACGGTGTCGCCAGGGCCGAACTCGGGCACGCTGCGCTTCTTGAGACGGTCGGCGACCTGCTCTTTGTCGAGCTGGGCGATGATATCCATGAGCTAATCCTTTCACGGGCGCCTGCCTCGGCCTTTGGCCTTTTCAAGCGAACGCCATTCTTTTTGATTGATCCGAAGAGTCGGCCCAAGCCCGAGGGCGCGGCCGGCGCGGGTTTCCTACCCTAGGTTTTGCTCCTTGTCGATGGATTTTGGGGCGAAAAGTCCGCTTGCGGCCGCCGTTTACCCTTTGCCTTTGAGGATGTGGATGTAGGCGACGACGTTGCGGATCTCGTCCTGGCTGAGAACGATATTGGGCATGGTCGGGTGGGAGCTTTGCAGCCAGACGGTAAGCGCCATCTCCGTCATGCCGGGCGTGTCCGCCACCGATTGGAAGGTCGGCGCTTGGTAAAGCGGCGATTCCTCCTTGCTCTGTTCGACCGCATGGCAAGCGGCGCAGACCTGTTCGGCATAGGCCTTGCCGGCCGCGACGTCCGCCTCTTGCGCGACCGCGCCTCCGGACAGTCCGAACGTCACGATCCCGGCGAGTATCAACTCTTTCATGCCCAGCTCCTTTTTTCCGTATTCCGCCCTGGATTGCCCTCGGTGTCTATTACTGTTTGCGGGATTTTTGCCAGAGGTCGGGCCGGCGGTCTTTGGTGATCCTTTCCGTCTGCTCCCGGCGCCACTGCGCGATCTTCTCGTGATCGCCGGAGAGAAGCACCTCGGGGATGGTGCGGCCCTCCCATTCGCGCGGGCGCGTATAGTGCGGATATTCCAGAAGGCCAGACGCAAAGCTCTCCTCGGCGAGCGAGCTCTCATTGCCGGCGACGCCAGGGAGTAGCCGCACGCAGGCGTCGATCAGGACTTGCGCCGCAAGCTCTCCGCCCGACAGCACATAGTCGCCGATGGAGATCTCCTCCACATGACGCGCATCCAGCACACGCTGATCGATCCCTTCGAAGCGGCCGCACAGTAGAAGGACGCCGGGACCTTGCGCGAGCGTCCGTGCCCGCTCCTGTGTCAGGGGTCTGCCGCGCGGGGACAGATAGAATATCGGCGTGCCAGGGCCTGCATCTTTACGCGCGGCGTCGATCGCCGCGGCGGCGATGTCGGCGCGCATCACCATGCCGGCGCCGCCGCCTGCCGGCGTGTCGTCCACCGAGCGATGCTTGTCGGTGGCGAAGTTACGGATGTCGATGGTTGTCAGCGCCCATTTGCCTTCGGCGAGCCCCTTGCCGGCAAGGCTCAAGCCCAGCGCACCGGGAAACATCTCGGGGAAGATGGTGAGGACGGTGGCGCGCCAGGTCATGGGCTCACTCCTCCTCCCCGAATTCCTCCGGCGGGACGACGACGATGCGCCCGCCGGCGATATCGACCTCCGGCACGTTTGCGTCGGTGAAGGCGACGAGGAGGGTGGGACCGCCACTTTCGGGAGCAATCTCGATGATGTCGCTCGCTCCGAAATTGTGGACCGCAACGACGGTGCCGAGCGGGGCGCCTTGCGCATCAACCGCGGCGAGCCCGATCAGATCGGCGACGTACCACTCGTCCGCCTCGCGCGCTGGGAGCGCCGTGCGCGGGAGGTAGAGCTTGGTGCGGGCCAGCGCCTCAGCGCCCTCGCGGGTGGTCACGCCCTTGATGCGGGCGATGAGCGCCTTCGGCGTGGCGCGGACACGCTCGATCTCGAAGTTGCGCGTGCCTGCTTCGTCTTGCAGCGGCCCGTAAGCGGCGATGTCGGTCGGCGTTTGCGTGTAGGAGCGGATGCGTACCTCGCCCGTCAGCCCTTGCGCCGCGCCGATCTCGCCAACAAGCATTCGGTCCGCGTCGTCGCCCAACGCTACTCGGCCTTCTCGCCCTCGGCTGGAGCCTCTGCAGCCTCGGCCTCTTCAACAGCCGTCTGGTCCTCGGCCTCGACGGAGGCTTCTTCCTCTGCGGCGGCGGCAGCGTCCTTGGCAGCCTCGGCTTCAGCGGCCGCTTTGGTTTTCTCCTCCTCGGCGGCCTTGGCCTTCTCCTCCTCCGCGGCCTTCTTGGCCTCCTCGCGCTCCTGGCGCTTCTTGCCGGGCAGACCCTTCTGCGGGTTGTTGCGCGCCTCGCGCTTCATGAGGCCGGCGGCATCGAAGAAGCGCAGCACGCGGTCGGTCGGGAGCGCCCCGTGCGACAGCCAATGCTTGGCGCGGTCGGCGTCGAGATTGACGCGCTCGGCGGAATCGCGCGGCAGAAGGGGATCGAAGGTGCCGATCTTCTCGATATAGCGGCCGTCGCGCGGGCTGCGGCTGTCGGCGACGACGATGCGATAGAAGGGGCGCTTCTTCGCGCCGGCCCGCGACAGTCTGATTCTCAATGACATGGCTTTGGTTCTCCTAAGCGTTCGATCTCAAAAAGGGTGGTTCAACGTTTCTTTTTTTGCTTCTGCGGCAGGCCGGGAAGACTGGGCGGTAGGCCACCAGGAAGACCAGGAAGGCCTCCGGGAAAGCCGCCAGGCGGCATGCCGGGGAAATTCGCCGGCAGATCGGCGCCTTGCGGCAGCTCGGCCGGCATTTCGGGCATGCCGCCGATGCCGAACAGCGCGGAGAGCGCGCCGCGCTTCTTGCCCATGGCCTTCATCATGTCGGCCATCTGGCGGTGCATCTTCACGAGCTTGTTGATCTCCTGCACGGATGTGCCGGAACCCGCGGCCACGCGCTTCTTGCGCGAGGCGTTGAGCAGCTTCGGGGTCTTGCGCTCGGCGCGCGTCATCGAGCTGATGATCGCTTGTTGGCGCTTGAAGATGCCGTCGTCGAGATTGGCGGCGTCGAGCTGCTTCTTCATCTTGCCGACGCCGGGTAGCATGGAGAGTACGCCGCCGATGCCGCCGAGCTTTTGCATCTGCGCGAGCTGCTCGGAAAGGTCCTCGAGGTCGAAGGCGCCCTTCTTGACCTTCTTGGCGATGGCTTGCGCCTTGTCGAGCTCGACGGTCTCCATCGCCTTCTCGACAAGGCCGACCACGTCGCCCATGCCGAGAATGCGTCCGGCGATGCGGTCCGGATAGAACTCCTCGAGCGCGTCGAGTTTCTCGCCGACACCGATGAGCTTGATTGGCTTGCCGGAGACGGCGCGCATGGAGAGCGCGGCGCCGCCGCGCGCATCGCCGTCGACGCGGGTCAGCACGATGCCGGTGAGATCGACGCGCTCGCCGAAATTCTTGGCGAGGTTGACGGCGTCCTGGCCGGTCAGCGCATCAGCGACGAGCAGGGTCTCGTGCGGCTGGGCGATCTTCTCAATCGCCGCCGTCTCGGCCATCAGCTCTTCGTCGATATGGGTACGGCCGGCGGTATCGAGCAGGAGCACGTCGTAGCCGCCGAGCTTCGCTGCCTTGATGGCGCGTTCCGTGATCTCGGTCGGGCTTTGGCCTTCGACGATGGGAAGCGTGGCGACGTCCGCCTGCTCGCCGAGCACGCGAAGCTGCTCTTGCGCGGCCGGGCGCCGCGTATCGAGCGAGGCCATCAGTACCTTTTGCTTGTCGCGGGTCTTGAGCCGGTGGGCGAGTTTCGCCGTGGTGGTCGTCTTACCGGAGCCTTGCAGGCCGACCAGCATCATGACGACAGGTGGCGCGGCGGCGAGGTCGATGCCTTGGGCGTCGGAGCCCAGCATGCGCACCAGTTCGTCGTTGACGATCTTGATGACCATCTGACCGGGGGTGATGGAGCGCACCACCTCCTGGCCGACCGCCTTCGCCTTCACCCGGTCGGTGAAGGAGCGCACCACATCGAGCGCTACGTCGGCCTCGATCAGCGCGCGGCGCACCTCGCGCATGGCCTCGGCGACATCGGCCTCGGTCAGCGCGCCGCGGCGCGTGAGCTTATCGAGAATGCCGGAGAGGCGTTCCGATAGGGTCTCGAACATCAGGTCCTTCCTCGGTCCTCAGGTAGAGGACCATGCAAAGCAAAAACGCACCCGTGGGCGCCTCGCGCTGACGGGTGTTGACCCCCCTGGCTAGTTTTTCAGTGCGCTACCGGCCTCTGGCCTACTTGAGCGCGATGAAGAACCCCGCACAGGGCGGCGGCTCGGGTTAGGAGCTGCCTTGAATTTCGAGCGGAATGTCGGGGACGGACGCCCTCAAGTCAAGCGCGGATCAGGGGTCTAGCTTCACGGCGAGATCGAGCAGAGCCTCGTCGCCGCCCGGCCAGCCGATGAAGGAGAGCCCAACGGGGCAGCCCGAGGCTTCTGCTGCAGGGATCGAGATCTGCGGCAGGCCGGCATGGCCGGCGAGACAGGTGCTCTGCAGGGTCAGCGTTCGGAACTCGGCGAAGGATGCCCCGTCAGGGATGTCGCGCTCCGGCGGGAGGGTCGGCGTCGTCGGCAGCACGATCAGCGTGCCCGGTTGCAGGATTGCGCGGAGATGCTCGGCGACCGCCGCACGCACCTTCCGCGCCGCTTCCACCTCGTCGAAGGTGATGGTGCTCGCGATCTCGAAGCGCTCCTTGATACCTGGCCCCAGATTGACGTTGTGAGACTGAACGAAGGGGAGCAGCGTCGATTTGATCTCGAAGCCTTGGATGGTGGCGAAGGCCTTGCGCCACGCCGTGATCGTGTCGCCGGCGATGTCGGCATGCACGGGCTTCGGGATCGTGCCGGCGAGCTTGTCGAGCACCTGCCACAGTGCTTGGTCGGCGCTGGCCTCGGAATAGACGACAATATCCTGTGCGAGAATGACCCGCTCGATTGGGGCCTCTACGCGGGTACCGCCGAGCAGCACATGGCCGACCTTGCGGAACAGCTCCGCGTCGCGCGCAAGGACGCCCACCGTATCGAAGCTCGGTGCCATGGGGGTGACGCCCGTGATGTCGATTCGGCCATGGGTGGGACGCAAGCCATAGAGCCCACTGAACGAGGCCGGCACGCGGATCGAGCCTCCCGTGTCGGAGCCGAGCGCGAAGTCGCACATCTGGGCCGCGACCGCCGCCGCCGATCCGCATGACGAGCCGCCGGTCACATGCTTGCGCGCACGTGGATTGTACGGCTGGCCGTAATGAACGTTGGTGCCGAGCACGCTATAGAAGAACTCATCGCACACGGTGATGCCGGTCAGCGATGCGCCCGCGTCGAGCAGATGCTGGACGTTTGGTGCCGTCTCGTGGGCCGGCGTGGCATGCTCGTAGAAGTCCGGATTGCCGTTGGATACCTTGCGGCCTTTGATCGTAAACAGGTCCTTCACCATGAAGGTGAGCCCGGCAAGCGGGCCTTGCTCACGGCCGAGAAGCGGCGCATCAAGCGTGTGCGGGACGAGGGCGCCGACGGGGTCATTGCTCGGAACGGCGATCATGGGGCTCTCCTTAAGGTGCGCTCAGGCGAGAGAACGCCATAAACGCCATATAAGTGAACGCTTCGCAACCGAGGGGGCGGGACCTGTGAGCGACGAAAGCAAACCACATGCGCGCCTGCCCAAGACGGTGTGGGCACTCGGCTTCACGTCGCTGTTCATGGACACGTCCTCGGAGCTGATCCACGGGCTGCTGCCGGTCTTCCTCGTGGTGACGCTGGGCGCCAGCGCGGCGGCGCTTGGCCTCATCGAGGGCATCGCCGAAGCCACAGCCCATATCACCCGCGTGTTCTCCGGCTGGCTGTCCGACACGCTCGGACGGCGGAAAGCCCTCGCCGTGGCGGGTTACGGCCTTGCCGCCGCAACCAAGCCGCTGTTCCCGCTCGCCAACGCCGTATGGGTTGTGGCGCTGGCGCGCTTCCTCGACCGCATCGGCAAAGGGATTCGTGGCGCGCCGCGGGATGCGCTCATTGCCGACGTGACGCCGGCCGAGTCGCGCGGCACCGCGTACGGCCTTCGCCAGTCGCTGGACACGGTGGGCGCCACGCTCGGGCCGCTGCTCGCGATCGGGCTGATGTATCTCTTCAGCGACAATATCCGCACGGTGCTGTGGTTCGCGGTCATCCCAGCGGTGATCTGCGTCTTGATCCTCGTGACCTTCGTGAAGGAGCCGCCGCATACGCCCAAGGAAAAGCGAGCGCCGATCCAAGTGCGCGAAATCAGAGAGCTCGGCTGGCTCTATTGGTTCGTCGTCGTCGCCGGCGCAGTGTTCACGCTCGCCCGGTTCTCGGAAGCCTTCCTCGTCATCCGCGCCCATGACCAGGGACTGGCACTGGCGCTGACGCCGGCGGTGATCGCAGTGATGAGCCTGGTCTATGCCGGGGCCGCTTACCCGGCCGGGCGGCTGCAGGATAGATATGGCGCGCGGCCCCTGCTGGTGGCGGGGCTGGCCGCGTTGATCGCCGCCGACCTGCTACTGGCGCTCGGACGAGGACTGCTCCCCACCTTCCTTGGCATCAGCCTTTGGGGCCTCCATATGGGGCTCACGCAAGGGGTGCTGTCGGCGCTCATCGCCGAGGCTGCGCCGTCGCGGCTCCGTGGCACGGCGTTCGGCTTGTTCGGCCTAGTCACCGGGCTTGCGGCGCTCGCCGCAAGCATCCTGGCCGGCGTGCTGTGGGATGCGATCGGCCCGGACGCGACCTTCCTGGCCGGCGGCGGCTTCGCGGTCCTTGCGCTTCTTGGCTTTCTTACGGTCCGGCGCCGGGCCAGCGCCTGAGGCTTTGGGACTTTGCAGCACTGCCGGTGCTATAGAGGCGGCAGGATTTCGGAATTCGGTCATGGATGCGAGCGTACTCAAGTTCCGCAAGATGAACGGGCTCGGCAACGACTTCGTCGTGGTCGATGCGCGGTCGCATGCCTTGTCGCTAGCGCCTGAGGCGGTGCGCGCCATCGCCGACCGCAAGGAAGGCATTGGCTGCGATCAGCTCATCGCGCTTGAGCCTTCGACCAAGGCCGACGTGTTCATGCGCATTTGGAACGCCGACGGCGGCGAGGTGGCGGCGTGCGGCAATGCCGCGCGCTGCGTGGCAGGACTCATCGCGGAAGAGCAAGGGCGTCCGCAGGTGACCATCGAGACCGAGGACCAAGTGCTCGGCGCGGCTGTCGCGGGCGACAACAGCGTCACCATCGACATGGGTGTGCCGCGGCTCGCCTGGGACGAGATCCCGCTGGCCGAGCCGTTCCACGACACGCGCCGCATCGAGCTGCAAGCCGGGCCCATCGATGCGCCGGTGTTGCACTCGCCGGCCGTGGTCAATGTGGGCAACCCCCATGCGCTGTTCTTCGTCGACGACGTGGAGACTATCGACCTCGGCCGTATCGGGCCGATGCTGGAGCATCACCCGCTGTTCCCCGAGCGCGCCAATATCTCGGTGGTCCAGGTCCTTGGCCCCGAGCATGTGAAAATCCGTACCTGGGAGCGGGGCGCCGGGCTCACGCGGGCTTGCGGCACGGCGGCCTGCGCGTCCGCGGTGGCCGCCATCCGCCGCGAGCTCACAGGCCGCAAGGTTAAGGTCACGCTGCCCGGCGGCGATCTCGTCATCGAATGGCGCGAAGGCGACGGCCATGTGCTGATGACCGGGCCTTACGGGCTCGACTTCGAGGGCACGCTCCCTGCGGCACTGTTGGAGCCCGCAGGGGTCTGACTCCCGTCGATTTTTCGTGTTAGAAGCCGCCCATGTCGGACCTCGAGATCATCACCTTCGGCTGCAGGCTCAATGCCTATGAGTCCGAGGTCATGCGCGCGCATGCGGACGCCACGGGGCTTTCCGACACGGTGATCGTCAACACCTGCGCGGTGACGAGCGAGGCCGTGCGCCAGGCGCGGCAAGCGATCCGCAAGGCCCGCCGCGCGCGGCCCGACGCCAAGATCGTGGTAACCGGCTGCGCGGCGCAGATCGACCCCGACCGCTTCGCTGCCATGGACGAGGTCGATCATGTCATCGGCAATCAGGAGAAGACGCAAGCGCGCACCTTCGAAGGGCTCTCGATCGAAGACAGCGAGACGGTCGTGGTCAACGACATCATGTCGGTTAAGGAGACCGCGAGTCATTTGATCGAGGGCTTCGGCAATCGCGCCCGCGCCTATGTGCAGACCCAGAACGGCTGCGATCATCGTTGCACGTTCTGCATCATTCCGTTCGGCCGCGGGCCATCGCGTTCGGTGCCGGCGGGCGAGGTCGTGGCGCAGGTGCGTAAGCTCGTTGAGAACGGCTATGCCGAGATCGTGCTGACCGGCGTCGATATCACGGCGTATGGCGCCGATCTGCCCGGATCGATGACGCTGGGTAAGCTCGTGCGCAGCGTGCTCAAGCTCGTGCCGGAGTTGCCGCGCCTACGCCTGTCGTCCATCGATTCCGTCGAGGCCGACCCCGACCTCATCGCGGCGATTGCGGAAGAAGAGCGGCTGATGCCGCATCTGCACCTGTCGCTGCAAGCTGGCGACGATCTCACGCTCAAGCGCATGAAGCGCCGCCATGCCCGCGCCGATTCCGTTGCATTTTGCGAGGCCATGAGGCGGGTGCGGCCCGACATCGTGTTCGGCGCCGACATCATCGCCGGATTCCCCACCGAGACGGAGGCGATGTTCGAGAACTCGCTGTCGTTGGTGGACGATTGCGGGCTCACTTTCCTCCATGTGTTTCCGTTCTCGGCGCGGGCGGGCACGCCCGCTGCGCGTATGCCACAGGTGAACGGCGCGATCGTGTCACGCCGTGCTGAGGAGCTCCGCGACAAGGGCGTGGCGGCACTGAAGGCGCATCTTGCGAACGCCAAGGGACGGCGCATCAACGTGCTCATGGAAACACAAGGCCAAGGCCGTTCCGCCGATTTCACGCCGGTGCGGCTCGATGCTTGCGCGCAAGCCGGGGCGCTGGTCGATGCCGTCGTCTGCGGCGATGACGGCGCGGCGCTTTTGGCGGAGGCTGCCCGGTGAGTGAGAAGCCGGCGGCGCCGGAGACCAAGAAGAGCTGGTTTGCCCAGCTTAAGGCCGGGCTGTCTCGCACTTCCAACTCGCTCACGGAGAATCTCACAAGCGCCCTCGTAAAGCGGAAGCTCGACGAGGAGACCCTTGACGATCTGGAAGAGGTGCTGATCAAGGCCGATCTCGGCGTCGGCATGGCCGACCGCATCCGCGAGGCGGTTGCGCAAGGCCGCTACAACAAGGGCCTGACGGCTGACGACGTGCGTCACGTCCTGGCCACCGAGGTGGCGCGCGTGCTCGATCCGGTGGCGCAGCCGCTCACACTCGATGAAGCCGCCAAGCCCCACGTGATCCTCGTGGTCGGGGTGAACGGCACCGGCAAGACCACCACGATCGGCAAGCTGGCGCATCAATTCGAGCGAAAGGGCAAGCGCGTAATGCTCGCCGCCGCCGATACGTTCCGCGCCGCGGCGATTGATCAGCTCAAAGTGTGGGGCGAGCGCGTGGGTGCCGAGGTCGTCGCCAAGGACGTCGGCGCCGATCCGGCAGGCGTTGCTTACGAGGCGCTGGAGCGGGCGAAGCGCGAAGACGCAGAAGTGCTCCTCATCGATACCGCCGGGCGTCTGCAGAACAAAGGCGACCTCATGGCCGAGCTCGCCAAGATCGTGCGCGTGCTCAAGAAGATCGATGAGAGCGCGCCGCACTCGGTCCTGCTGGTGCTTGACGCCACGACCGGACAGAACGCCATTAGTCAGGTGCAGACGTTCCAGGAGATCGCCGGGGTGACCAATCTTGTCGTAACCAAGCTCGACGGCACTGCGCGCGGCGGCATCCTCGTGGCTATCGCCGAGCGGTTCGGTCTGCCGATCAACGCCATCGGCATCGGCGAAGGGATCGAGGATTTCGAGCCGTTCGATGCGCACGACTTCGCCCGCGCGATTGCCGGAGCAGGACGGGAGAATGATGCAGCAGCGTAAGACCGAGACAGCCGCGAAGGCGGTGGAATCGGAGCAGTCGATTGCCACCAAGCTTATCGTCGAGCTCGGGCCGCTGCTGGTGTTTTTCGGGGTGAACGCTCTCTACGGCATCTTCGCCGGCACGGGGGCCTTCATGGCGGCGACCGTGCTATCACTTGGTTTCGCCTGGTGGCGCTATCACAAAGTTCCGACGATGCCGCTTGTCAGCGCCGTCATTGTGCTCGTGTTCGGCAGTCTCACCCTCTATCTGCACGACGACACGTTCATCAAGCTCAAGCCGACCATCGTCTATACGATGTTTGCCGTGCTGCTCTTAGGCGGGCTTGTCACGGGCAAGCCCGTGCTCGCATTCCTGTTCGGACCCGTGTTCCACCTCACCGAGGAAGGCTGGCGCAAGCTGACACTGCGCTGGGCGGTGTTCTTCATCGCCATGGCGGTGCTCAACGAGTTGGTGTGGCGGAATTTCTCGACCGACACCTGGGTGAGCTTCAAGGTGTTCGGCTTCCTGCCGATCACATTCCTCTTCGCGCTGGCCCAGGTGCCCTTGATGCAGCGTTACAGTACCGCCGAAGATGAGGCCTCTAACTAAGTTTGGATTTGTTTAAGGTTAGTAGTAGTTTACTTGATCTTATCTACTTGTAACTGGTTTTTCGCTTCCGATATATCAATCGCTTCGTGAACCGCGCCTAAGCGGCTCATCCTGCGCGCGATTTTCGCAACCAGACGTTTGCTGATCGCGCTTTCGAGTTGTAAAAGGTCCAACGCAGCGGCCCCGAGATACTGGCTGGGCGGCTGAAGAGGGGCAGCGATCCATGATGGTTAAAGCTGGAAATCCCTTGAATCGCTCGGCAACGCATCTGTTGCACCGGGCCGGCCAGCGCGCTGCGGATATCTTTTCCGAGGAATCGCGGGCCGGCGGTCTGACGCCGCGCCAATTCGCGGTGCTGACGGCGGTGTCCGAGCAAGAGGGCCTCACGCAGACCGAACTCGTAGGACGGACGGGCATCGACCGTTCGACCCTGGCTGACATCGTTGCCCGTCTGTTGAACCGCGGCCTGATCCAGCGCCGCCGCGCCAAGGACGACGGCAGGGCCTATGCCATCAAGCTCAGCGCGCAAGGCGCCAAGGCGTTGCGCGACGCGCAGCCAGGGGCTGCGGCCGCGGACACGCGGCTCTTGGCCAGCCTGCCGACAGCCAAGCGCCAGGACTTTCTTGAGTCTCTCAATCTGATCGTCGAATCCGACGACAGGTAGCCGGCTCCTTCGTCTTGCGCAGGCATGACCCGTTAGCCGGTAGGCGTGCCGGTGTGAGACTGCATTAGCGGCAGGATTTTGTTCTTGATCGCCTGCTCGGTGAGCGGTCCTACGTGGCGGTAGGCGATCTTCCCATCCGGCGTGATCACATAGGTCTCGGGCACGCCATAGACGCCGAAATTGATTGCCGTGCGTCCGGTGTGGTCGGTGCCGACGCGGGCGAACGGGTTGCCGTAACGGCCGAGGAAACGCCGGGCCGAATCCGGGTTGTCTTTGTAGTTGATGGCGTAGATGCGAATGTCCGGTCGCTCTTTGGCGAGCGCAAGGAGCGTCGGGTGCTCCTCAAGGCAAGGCACGCACCACGAGGCGAACACGTTGACGATGGTGGGCTTGCCCGTGGCGAGGTCGGCCGAACTGAAGCCTAGCACAGGCGCGCCGTCTTCGGCCTTCAACCCCTCGAGGGGCGGGAGGGTGAACTGCGGCACGGGCTTGCCAATCATCGCCGAGGGAAGCAGCGATGGGTCGCCGGTGCGGAGCGCGTACCAGAAGAGACCGGCTAAGCCTAGGAACACGATCAAGGGCAGCATGACGCCCCAGCGGCGCAAGGGCCGCTGTTGCGAGGTCTTCTCTGTGGTCTTCGCCGTCATGAGCGTGTCTTTCCAGAACGCGGCGTCACCGCTTTTCGCTTCGCCGGCGTGTTCGCGGCTTTCGGCTTGGCCCGCGATTTGACGGTGGGACTCGCTGGCGCCTTCGCCGAGCGCCGCTGGATCCCGAGACGCTCCAACTCGGCGAGCTTGCGCCGCTGCTTGCGGTCGTCCTCGAGCGTCGCGATCACGAGCGCGCCGACGGCGACGAATGTCACGGCGTAGGCCGCGATAATGAAGCTTGCATGCGTACCGAAATCGGGCATGGGGCCTTGCCTCACGCCTCTGCCAGAGCAGCGTGCTCGACCTGCGTCCGCTGAAGCGCGTGCACGCGGCGGCGCAGGATCTCCGCGCGCATGGCGATGAGATGCAGCAGCACGAACAGCGCCGTGAACCCTCCTGCCATGACGAAGAGCGGTATGAGCAGCGACGGATCAATCGTGGGGCCGCCCACGCGGAATATG
>Ga0315537_1002738_pt1 | contig 13315 bp, 10 predicted proteins | sample SalMarSW160270MG_FD_203091 | JGI IMG/M metagenome (GOLD analysis project Ga0315537, IMG submission 203091) | Salt marsh sediment microbial communities from the Plum Island Ecosystem LTER, Massachusetts, United States - Salt Marsh Sediment SW1602-70 ... | reverse complement strand
TTATCACGCCATAAAACAAACCGATTGGGTTCTCATCGAGTTTCATCAGGAGACAAAAACCCTTGAAACCATATTCCGCGAGCTGACCGAGGAGGACTGACATGCAGCAAGTTATCCGTATTTGCAATAAGGAACTCAAAGACTATTTCATATCCCCCATCGCCTATATTGTTATATCTATATTTCTGCTGGTGACCGGGTGGTTCTTTTTTACAACCTTTTTCTATTATAATCAGGCTGACCTGAGAAACTTTTTTAATCTGCTTCCCATTACTTTTTCCTTTCTGATCCCGGCAGTCACCATGAGATTGTTCTCCGAAGAGTTGAATGTGGGATCTTATGAGATGCTCCTCACCCTGCCGGTGACATTTAAGGATATCCTTTTAGGAAAATTTTTAGCCGGCGTTTTATTTGTGGCCGCGGCCCTGGTGCCGACCTTTGCCTATCCCATATTCATCGCCTTTATGGGACAGCTCGAATGGGGACCTGTGGCAGGAGGCTATTTGGGATCTCTGCTACTGGGCGCGTCTTTTGTCGCTGTGGGGCTTTTTGCATCGTCATTGACCCGTAATCAGATCATCGCCTTTATCGTGGGCATGGCAATCTGCTTTACGCTGACCTTGATTGACAAAATGCTTTTTTTCTTTCCCGGGTCGCTGTTGGGAGTTATCGGGTATCTGGGTGCTGATTTTCATTTCCAAAACATCGCCAAAGGGATCATCGATTCTCGGGATATTGTCTATTTTTTTAGTGTGGTCTTCATCGGTCTTTACGGCACCCATCTGGTCATGCAAGAAAAAAATTAAGGAGAATAAAATGGGTAAGCAAAAACCATATGCAAAATATATAAAGCTGTTAATTTATCTGGTGATCATTGTCCTCATCAATGTGGCCGGCATGACACTTTTTTTCAGGATAGATCTCACATCAAACAGGCTCTATTCCATATCCGAAGCGAGCAAAAAGGTGGTATCCACACTTTCCGAGCCGTTAACCATAGATGTATTTTTTACCAAAAATCTGCCGGCCCCATACAACAATACGGAACGATATCTTCATGATCTGCTTGAAGAATATGCTATCCACGCCAACAAGTATTTTAACTACCGGTTTTATGACGTCAGCCCCGAGGCTGAAGGGATCAACCCTTCGGCACAGGAGAATCAGAAACTGGCCAGAAATTATGGGATTCACCCGGTTCAAATTCAGGCGTTTGAAGAAGATGAAGTCAAATTTAAAAAGGCTTACATGGGCCTGGTGTTAATTCACGGCGATATGATAGAAAGGATTCCCACAATTACCTCCATCAACGGGTTAGAGTATAAACTGACCACGGCCATACAAAAATTGAATAACAAAATCAGTACATTGTTAAGCCTTGCGGATAAAATTCGGGTTAAACTGTTTCTGTCTTCTTCCTTAAAATCCGTTGCGCCGTTTATGGGTCTTAGCAAACTCCCTGAATATCCGGACAAGTTGAAAGAAATAATTAACCAAGTCAATTCCAAAAATTACGGGAAACTCGAGTATACTTATATCGACCCCTCAACCGTTCAAACAGATCAACAACCCTTGGAAAAATATAACCTAATGCACCTCAAATGGCCTGATCTTTCAGACGGTAAAATTCAAGCCGGCAGCGGCATCATCGGTCTTGTCATGGAATATAAGGAAAAAGTCCGGGAGATTCCGCTACTAAGGGTGTTGCGGATACCGATCATCGGAACCCAGTATAATCTGACCGACATTGATCAACTGGAAGAAATCATCAACGACAATCTGGAAACCCTGGTGGATATCAATCAGGATCTTGGATATCTTGCGGATCACGGTACACCTGAGATTTCGGGTCTCTCGCCAATGGGACAAAAAAATCCGGATTCTCTATCCACATTTGCAAACCTGATATCACAAACTTACAGCATTAAACCGGTCAATTTAAAAGACCAGCCCATTCCCGGCAGCCTGAATTGTATGGTTATCGCACGGCCCACGGAAAATTTTTCCGATTACGAGCTGTACCAGATCGATCAGGCCCTGATGAGAGGAACCAACCTGGCACTGTTCTTGGATGCTTTCAATGAGGTCAGGGACAATAGCCGGCAAAATTTTGGATTAAACAGGGGGGTTAAATATGTGCCCCTGGATACCGGTCTTAACAAGTTGCTGGCTCGTTACGGAATTAACATGAAAAAATCGTATGTTATGGATGAAAATTGTCATAAGCAACGGCTTCCCAGGACCATGGGCGGGGGGGAAAGACCCATTTATTTTGCCCCGATCATTAAAAACAAATTCATTAACCATGACCTTAAATTTATGAACGGCATTAATGGGCTGGTTGCGGTTAAAATATCCCCTCTGGAACTGGACGAAGAACGAATTTCAAAAAACAAGTTAACCGCCGTGAGGCTGTTTTCATCTTCAGAAAAATCATGGGAAATGCGCGAAAATATCACTCTTAATCCAATGTTTCTCAGCCCCCCGCCGTCTGCTGCTGATGAACGACAGAGTATTCCATTGGCATATATTATTGAAGGATCGTTTCCCAGTTATTTTGAGGGAAAACCCATCCCTGAAAAAACATCGGATGAGACGGATACGGAACCCAAGGATAATGAAGAAAGCAGCAATGAATCCGGAGCTAAAAAAGAGAACATTGACATGTCCAAGATAAAAGGCATGGGAGACTTTATACCCAAAGGCAAACCTGCTAAAATCCTTTTGATGGCTTCGTCGGAAATGTTAAAGGATACGGTTCTGGATCCCGAAGGTGACAGCCCTAACGACATGTTTGTTATGAATGCCATAGATGCCCTGAACCACCGGCAAAATATCGCCATAATGCGAAGCAAAATTCTCCGTTTTAATCCGTTACATGACACCGGAGCGCTTACAAAAACATTTGTCAAGTCTTTTAATATCGCCGGGCTTCCGGTGCTTATCGTCTTTTTGGGGTTGATTATTTGGCTGAAGCGCCATTCAAGAAAAAAACGCATACAGATGATGTTTCAAAAATAAAAAATGCCTAAAGTGACTAAAGTTTGAAGTGAGCTAAAGTTAATGAAAGCATCACCGGTACACACATTTAATATTTAACTTATTTGAATACCTCAACTTTAGGCACTTTAGATCACTTTAGTGCACTTTAGGCACTTACATCTATTATTAAAGCTATGGCAATCCGTCTTTAACCTGGCAAAATGGACTAAGTTCCTATGTTGAAATAGAGAGAGGTACCTATGAAAATTAAAAAAGAATATTTCATACTGGCAGGTCTCATGGTTGTATTGATTCTTTATCTTGTCTTGCATCGTTCAAACCGGACACATTACAAGCTTCCGGACATCAGCAAGGTTTCCGGAAAAGAGATTTCAAAACTGGAGATCGGCAAACCGGACAAGGCCGTTGTTTTGAATAAAAAAGACAACACCTGGCACATCGAACCCAAAGGATATCTTGCTGATTCTGACAAGGTCAAAAACATGCTTGATCTAATTGAAAAATTGACAGTGACAGCTCTTGTATCAGAATCAAAAAATTATGTGCGTTATGATTTGACCCATGACAAGAAAATCACTGTGAAAGCCTGGCAAGGAAAAACTCTGAAACGGGAATTTGATATCGGCAAAGCAGCGACCACCTATCAACATACATTTGTTAGATTGGGCACCGACCCTAATGTCTATCACGCCATAGGAGATTTCAGACGAAAATTTGATCAGACCGTTGATGAGTTGCGGGATAAGGCCGTGCTGTCGTTTACAGAAAAAAATATTCGTGAAATTACGCTTACCAAAGACAAAAAGACCATGATTCTGAGCCAAAAGCAGGTCTCCGAACAAGAGGGTAAAAAAAAGGATAAACCAGCCAAAACGTCTAAAGAGCCCGAAACCAAAATTGTCTGGCAGGATGCCGAGGGTAAAAAAAAGGATAAAGAAAAGGTTAAGAGTCTGTTAAGTTTTCTTAATCGACTGGAGTGTGAAACCTATATAAATGAGGCTAAAAAAGATGATTTTAAAAACCCGAGCTGTGCCGTTGCCCTGAAGGGAGACAAGGAATACTCGCTTTCCGTATTTGCCAAAAAAGACAAGGATGCCAAAACCTATCCGGCAATCTCCTCAGAAAATGATTACCCTTTTTTATTGTCCGAATCCCAGTTAGAAAGTATTAAATCTAAGATTGAAGATATTATGGAAATAAAAAACAAGTGACAGTTTATCTCTGTGAATCAAGTCTTAAAAAAATATTTGACACAATTCACCTTGTGCTATATATTCTTAAAAAGGAATATATAGAGCACTTGTAAAAACCTAACTTCTCAGTATATTCTGCTGTATTACTTCTTGACATATTACATTAAAAAGAAATCTGTAAGCTGTATTTTTTGTTTTATATAGCTAAATTTGCATATTTTTATTTAAATATTGTTTGAACTTCTTATTTTCTCTCAATTGTAAGGACCAAGATCAAATGGGTAACGCTCCTATAACAAACAACACGAATGTCGCTCTACAAGAATCTGAAGAATTTGAAAAACAAGAAGCGCAACCGGGTTTGATCGATTGGAAAACCATCTGGAAACCTTTGGGTCTGATTCTAGGAATTTTTCTGGTCTTTTTCTGGCTTCCTGTCGGCAACAACCGTTTTACCGGCGCCGTAATTGAGTCCCTGGCCCTTGCAAAATGGTATGCGCGGGAGCACGTAATTCTCTGCCTGGTACCGGCCTTTTTCATTGCCGGCGCCATCGCCTGTTTTGTATCCCAGGCCGCGGTTATGAAATACCTGGGTGCCGGAGCAAAAAAAGTTCTGGCTTACGGTGTTGCATCCGTATCCGGCTCTATTCTTGCGGTGTGCTCCTGTACGGTCTTGCCGATTTTTGCCGGCATCTGGAAACGGGGCGCCGGGTTGGGACCGGCCATTGCGTTTCTCTATTCCGGCCCGGCCATTAATGTGCTTGCGATTGTTCTGACGGCCCGGGTTCTGGGCCTTGCCATGGGAACGGCTCGTGCGGTGGGGGCCGTGATTTTCAGCATTGTTATCGGGCTGATCATGCATTTTCTCTTCATTAAAGAAGAAGAGGCCAAAGTCCAGGCCGCTCTGCATATGCCGGAACCCGAGGTGGAAAGGCCCCTGTGGCAGAATGTACTCTATTTTGCCACCATGGTGTTTATTCTTATTTCTGCCACCTGGGGAAAACCGGCCGATCCTTCGGGGCTGTGGAATGCCGTTTACAGTGTCAAATGGGTGATGACCGGAATTTTTTCAGCAATTTTGGGAATCCTTCTCATATTCTGGTTTAAGGTTAAGGCTTATAAAGTTGCCCTTGCCGGCACAGCCGTTTTGGTTTTGGCACTTTTATTTCCACATGAACCGCTCATCGCTTTTTCAGCAGGAATTATGGGATTGGTTTGGATGCTCACAACCACTCGAGGCGAAACCGAAAACTGGTTTCTTTCAAGCTGGGATTTCACTAAGCAAATCATGCCATTGCTCTTTGCCGGCGTGCTTGTGGCAGGGCTTTTCCTTGGGCGGCCCGGTTCAGAAGGTCTTATCTCATCCCGCTGGGTGAGCAGCCTTGTGGGAGGCAATTCTTTGGGTGCAAACCTATTTGCCTCTGTGGCGGGTGCATTCATGTATTTTGCCACGCTCACTGAAGTGCCAATTTTACAGGGACTTATGGGCTCGGGCATGGGTAACGGGCCGGCACTGGCCCTGCTGCTCGCCGGTCCTGCGCTCAGCCTTCCGAATATGCTGGTGATCCGAAGTGTACTGGGCACGAAAAAGATGATCGCCTATATTACACTGGTTGTCATTATGGCCACCATTAGCGGGATGATCTTCGGGCATTATTTCAGCACAAGTTAGTTCGCTTCGCTCACAATTGGAATGTTGGAATGTTGGAATGCTGGAATAATGCATTCTGGGATAATGCAATATTGGACTAATGGTAAATTTTGTGTTAACGCTAAAATCAAAAATGCCTAATATCCTTTTAAAAACCAATCTTCCATTATTCCACTATTCCATTATTCCATAATCGAAGTAGCGCCCAAAATTTATAAAATAACATATATTTTCAATAAGTTGTAAAGTTCTATAGTGTGTTAAATTAGAAAGGAAAAAATCATGATAATTAAAGTGCTGGGCCCGGGTTGCCCAAAATGTAAACAGACCGAACAACGCGTAAAGGAAGCCGTGGCCGAAGCAGGTGTAGAAGCCAAAGTAGAGAAAGTGACCGATATCATGGAAATTGCCGGCTACGGCGTTTTTGGCACCCCTGCAGTTATCATAGACGGCGAAGTTAAAAGCGTCGGCAAAATCCCTTCAACTAAGGAGATCAAGTCGTGGATAACCTAAACCGGACCTGAGGTATTCAGCAAGATCCGGCCTATTGAATTGCCCGTTGCCTTAACAGATGATCCGCGAGAACTAAACCGACCATGGCCTCGCAGACCACATTGATGCGGGGTATGGCCGAAATATCATGACGTCCCCGGGTTGAAATTGTGGCCGGCTTCCGTGACCGGTCGATTGTTTTTTGCTCGATTAAAATGGAAGGAATCGGTTTTACGGCAACTCGAATCACGATATCATCCCCGTTGGATATTCCGGCTAAAATACCGCCGGCGTTGTTGCTGGAAAAACCCTGGGGAGTTATGGGGTCATTGTTTTCAGAACCCAGCTTGGCTGCAGCTTCAAATCCGGAGCCGATCTCAACCCCCTTGACCGCACCGATACTCATCAGCGCTTTTGCCAGATCCGCATCCATCTTATCAAATACCGGATCGCCTAGTCCGGACGGAACCCCTCTTGCCAGAATCTCCACGATACCGCCGATTGAATCTCCCGTTTTTTTTACCTGCAAAACGCGTTCTTCCATCTTTTCAGCAGCTTCCATATCCGGACAACAGAACATGTTTTTATGAATCACATCCAGATCACATTTTTTTGCCCGTATACCACCGAGTTGTATTGTGTATGCAAAAATTTCGATGTTTTCTCTATCCAGAATTGCCTTTGCCACAGCACCGGCGGCCACCCGTGCCACGGTTTCCCGTGCAGATGCCCGCCCGCCCCCGCGCCAATCCCGTATGCCGTATTTGGCCATGTAAGTCATATCTCCATGCCCCGGGCGAAAAAGATCTGCATACGGCTCATACGCCCTGGAATCCGCGTCTTTGTTGGCCACCATGATCATAATCGGCGTACCGGTGGTCATATTATCAAAAACACCGGACATAATCATCGCCTGATCAGGCTCCTTCCGGGTTGTACTTGCCGTTGATTGTCCCGGCCGCCTTCGGTTTAACATGGATTGGATCATGCGCTCATCAAGGGGTATGTTTGGCGGACAACCGTCAATGACAACGCCAATCCCTTTTCCATGGGACTCGCCCCACGTGGTTATTTTTAACAATGCTCCGAATGTGTTCCCCGGCATTTTGCTTCCTTTTTTAGTTCCTAACCCGGACGATCCGGAAAAAATTGCCACAAAGGCACCAAGACACAAAGGATAAATTTATTAATCTTTCTTTGCGCCTTGGTGTCTTAGTGTCAATGAAAAAGGTTTTGCCACAAAAAACACAAAATTCACAATTAAAAAAACAAACTGCATAAATTCCTTAACTATTCAAAGTTCAATCGAAAATATTCACTGATACAGCCCCTGAAACACATCCCAGAAATTCGGAAACGACTTTTCAACACACGTTTCATCTTTGATAATAATCCCCGGGACTTTTAGGCCCACAAGTGCAAAACTCATGGCCATGCGATGATCCCCGTAGGTATCAATTTCAGAACCGTGTGGCCTGCCGCCCGTGATCATCATACCGGTGTGGCTGCAGCTTGCCTGGATTCCTATTTTTAAAAGCTCTTGAACCACGGAACCTAAACGATCACTCTCCTTTGCTTTAAGGTGCGCCACATTTTTAATCACAGTGGTTCCTTTTGCAAATGATGCAACCACGGCCAGGGTGGGAACCATGTCCGGCATATCGGCCATATCCGCCGTTATCGCGGAAAGGGGGCCGCCGGATACGGCAATACCGTCCTTTTCATATATAATTTTACACCCCATTTTTTCAAAAAGTTCCGCAAAACGGACATCGCCTTGTCGCGTATTGATTGTGGTTCCCTTAACCTTAATCTTTGCACCGGATATTGCGGCGGCCGCCCAGAAATATCCTGCCTGGGAGCAATCGGGTTCCACAACATATGATCCGGCGCGGTAGGTCTGTCCCCCGTGGATACTGAAGCGGTCGTAACCGTCACGATGGACCTCAATCCCGAATTCTTTCATAACATCCACCGTCATATCCACATAGGGCCTCGATACCGGCCCCTCGGTAACATTTATTTGAATTCCTTTTTTGGTGCAAGGTGCAATGAGAAGCAGTGCAGACAAAAACTGGCTGCTCACGCCGCACTTCAGATCAACGCTGCCCCCGAGAACGTTGTCCCCTTTTATCTCAACAGGAGGGCATCCATTGTCATTTACAGAACGCGCCTTCACCCCGATCTGGCTCAAACCGTCCAGCAGATCCTGAATAGGCCGCTCTCCCATACGTTCTGTTCCTGTCAAGGTGTAGCCCCCTTGTCCCAAAGCCGCCACCGCTGTTAAAAGACGCATTGAAGTTCCCGAATTTCCAAGATAAACCGGATCAATGCGGGGCTTAAAGGCTCCTTTTGTGCCATTCACCACAAATCTGTTATCCGTAACATCAATGCTTATACCCATTTGCCGCAAAGCACCCAGGGTAAGGAGGGTATCCTGGCTTTTAAGTCCGTTATGAATGGTGCAAATACCGTCTGACAGGGCTGCGGCAATGAGAATCCGGTGAGTGTAGCTCTTTGAACCCGGAACGGTAACCTCACAATTCTTTATTTTCTGTGCTTTTATCTCAATCATTTTTCCGTGATAGATTCTTCTATCTTCATGCCAAAATGCCTGCCGCCCTCTTCTATGGCCACCAGAACCTTGTCACCGGGCGATAAATTCACAACAGATACCGCTTTGCCGTCGGGGCTTGTCAGCCGGATCGTTTCAGCATTTTGAACAATGCTTGTCATCTCTTTTCCCTTAAAAACAGCCTTTACCAGCATCAATGGTCGTTTTTCGATTTTTAAGCGCCCCACAATACCGGTTGTTGTCCGGCCTTTAAAATCCACGATCATTACCGGGTCTCCGGATGAAAGCTCCGAAAGATACTTTGTTTTTCCGTCCGGAACTCTTGTGTATGAATGCACGGGTCCCGCATTCACCCGGAAAGGCCTGGGAGTTACATAAGGATTGGAAATGCTTTCGGCATGTATTAGAAAAAGAGCACTGCTGCTGTTTCCAACCAAAATTCCCTGGCCCATGTCCATTGATGTGCACGTATCCACACAAACCCTGTCTCCCATCCCCACTGACCTGACTTCGACGATTTCAGCCGTTTGAAGAGATATTTTATCCCCTTCCGAACGAAACCAGGAAAGTGTTTTTTTCAGCTCGATCACATCATCCGTATGGAAAAGAACATGATCGACACCTTTTTCAAGAATGCCGAAAGCGGTTTGCGCCTCTTTTAAATCGCGAGCCTGTGCAATGACCTTTGCGCCTTTTGCGATAAGGTTTTCAAGGGGAATGACCGTCCAGTCGCTGCACTCAAGAATGACACGCTTATTTTGACTGAGCTTGACTATTTTTTCTTCGTCCTCGCCGCTTGTTATGGTGAAAAAGACCACGTCTTTCCCGAGCTTTAGGTCACCGTCTTCAGAAATGGTCTGAATCCGTCCCAGCTCTTTTACTTTTTCGGAAAATCCCTTGGGCACCATGATACCGTCCGCACCACCTTCAAGAGCCGTGGTCACCATTTTCTTATCCCAGGGATCTACCCTGACCCATAGTTTTCGCATAATATTACTCCCGATTTAAAATTTTTAGTGCATCTTCCACATTGCGGCCTTCATGAACAATGGCTGAAATCGCCCGTACCATGCGCGTAGGATCTTTATGCTGAAACACATTGCGGCCTATGGAGACACCTTTACCCCCTGCGTCAATAGAACCTTTTACCATTTCGAGTATCTCATGGTCTGAATCCATTTTAGGACCACCCGCAATTACAACAGGAACCGAACACCCTGACACGACTTCTTTAAATGTCTCCACTGAGCCGGTGTATGAGACTTTTACAATATCTGCACCCATCTCATTTCCCACACGTGCGGCATGCTTAACTGCGCTTACGTCGTATTCATTTTTGATTTTATCGCCTCTTGGATAAATCATGGCAAGCAGCGGCATGCCCCACTTACGGGCTTCATTGCTCACCTTCCCAAAATCATGAAGCATTTCTTTCTCCTGGCCGTTCCCTAAATTCACATGTATGGATACAGCATCCGCACCAAGTTTGATGGCCTCTTCAACCGTACAGACCAGTGTTTTGACATTGGGATACGGCGAAAGGCTCGTGGACGCGGATAAATGGACTATCAGTCCGATATCTTTGCCTCCCCCGCGGTGACCTTCACCCACCAAACCCTTATGCTCCACTATGGCATTTGCTCCTCCTTCGGCCACTTTATGGATTGCATCTTTCATATCCTTAAGACCGTCAATGGGACCCATTGAAATGCCGTGATCCATTGGCACAATTACCGTCTTTCCGGTATCCCGGTTCTTTATCCGCTCTATCCGGATTCGCTTGCCTAAATATGTCATGATAGACTCCTCCTTTTAAACAAAAAAGACCGCGAAGTTTTTTTCTCCACGGTCTTTGAAAATAAAAAAACCGTGGGGTTTTCCGTCTACCCACGGTTTTTTTCGCTTTGCAAGTTGTTCTTGTGTCAGCGCACCCCAGGCAGACCGGTATTAAAAAAATACCAATAATAAAAATAATAGTTGCCTGATTTATTATGCACCATTTGGTTTCCTTACGTTTTATAACGTGTTTTGCAACACCTATAGTATCGACTTTTGTATGTCAAGAGTTTTTTCAAACGCAAACAGGATAAACGCATTTGATTTCTTTCCAGCGAAGCGACGGCGTGTTTCTCTTGGAAACCGACTGACACTTGTGCCATGCCTATTTGGTGTCAGGTGTCAGGTTTCAGCTTTTCAAGTTTCTCGACCCTGACACCTGAAACCTGACACCTGATATCTAAAAAAGGGCTTCGGAGCCACGGTTTGTCAATGGACAAGGATCAACGTTACCCAACGGCCTTGATTTACACACTGTTTACCATACAGATTCTATAATGGAACCGCTGCTTTGTAAAAGGCGGCATTTCCTTGGATACTGTATTTTTTTACAACCGCAGGTATGATAATCGATTTCCCCCTGTCAATGACAACCTTATGATTTTCCACGAGATCGGTAATCGTTGCCTTTCCATCCGTACAGAGGAGTATTTCAATGCTCCTGTCAGCGGGACTGTTATAGATTATACCCTCTTTCACTTGGATAATAGACAGAATAAACTCCTCAGCATGACTTTCATATACCCATTCACATTCGTTGATCTGTTCTGTCTCTAAGATATTTACCTTGCGCTCTTCAAAATTAAGGACATTCAACAGCTCCGGCATATCAATATACTTCGGTGTCAGACCGCCCCTTAGCACATTGTCCGAGTTTGCCATTAATTCGATCCCTACGCCATCAAGATACGCATGAAGTTGCCCGGCAGGCAGGAACATTGCCTGACCCGGTTCAAGGCATATCAGGTTCAAGAGAATGGGAGAAAACACCCCGATATCCGCCGGATATTCTTTATGAAGATCGATCATCCATTTATAGGCCGGATCATCATCTATGAACTTTTTTGCATTTGAAACGGCATGGGAGATGATCTGCGTCCGCCGTTGACGATTCATTGTCATTAGGGTCTGGAAAAATTTTTTTAACTCCATGGGACTTTGTTGTCCTCGAAGCGTATCAATCTGTTTTTTCAATCCTTGCGGGCAAATTTTTTCCATAAGGCCGACAATACTCGAAATTTTCCGAAAACCGTTCAAGGCCCGGAAAAGAGTCATAGCGCAGATACACTCGGGCTTGTGGTTATCATCCTTATAGTTCCTGTTGTCAGCATCTAAAGGAATTTTTTGTCTGTTCTCCCTTTCAAAACCCTGTTTGGCTTGATGTATACTGGGGTGAGCCTGAATGGACAGCGGTTTTGCTGCGGCCAGTACCTTGAACAGATACGGAAGCCTATTGTTAAATTTTTCCGCAACTTTCTTCCCAAGAACAGGGTCTGGGTTTTTATCAATCAATTCAAGCAACGATATCCAGCTGCCGTTGCATTTTACCATGGAAGGTGCTTTGGGATGAGCCCCCATCCATAGTTCCGCCTGTGGTGTTTTTGAAGGGGAATCATTGCCCAAAAGTTCGGCAATAGCCGTAAAAGATCCCCAGGCATATTCTTGAACGGTATTTTTCATTAAACTTATGTTCTTCATTGTCCTTTGTGGCAAAACTTTTTTCTTCTCGCCACCAAGGCACCAAGACTCTAAGAAAGACTAAAAAAATAAAATCCTTTGTGTCTTCGTGCCTTGGTGGCAAATATTTTACGGTTCAGGTTTGTTCGGGTCAGGATATAGATAACACATTACGTCTTTCCTTGGCAATTGTTCGTTTACTTTAGAATCTCATCTTGATATAAGGCTAAAGAATAATAACAAAAAGAAACCGTTGCAAAACGCCCCCTTTTGCCCAATTCCGTCGTCAGGCTCAAATTTTAATCCTCAAAATACTCAATGTATTCCTCTGGTTAAAATTTTCGCCTTCCTTGGCCTTGAACAAAATAGAACGTTTTTCAAAGGTTTCAAAAACTGAGGATTTTTATATGACGCTTTTAGTAAACGAAATATTTTACAGCATACAGGGTGAATCCATCCATAGCGGCCGCCCCTGCATATTTGTAAGACTCACCGGTTGCAATTTGAGATGTTCATACTGTGATACCCGGTATGCTTATGAAGAAGGGGTAAACATGGAAATCACCGAAATAATGAACCGTATTGACGCCTATAGGTGCCGGCTGGTTGAAATAACCGGTGGAGAACCTTTACTTCAAAGCGAAACCCCTGTTTTAATTTACAGGCTACTTGAAAACGGCTATGAAGTTATGCTGGAAACAAATGGAAGCCTTGACATCAGCCCTGTTGACGGGCGATGTATAAAAATTGTAGATGTCAAATGTCCCACCAGCGGTGAATCCGACAAAAATGATATGAAAAACCTAAAGAGACTGGGTTCCAAAGACCAGGTAAAATTCGTCATTGAAGACCGCGGGGATTATGAATATGCAAAAGAAACCATCGATT
>Ga0315537_1002736_pt1 | contig 13320 bp, 9 predicted proteins | sample SalMarSW160270MG_FD_203091 | JGI IMG/M metagenome (GOLD analysis project Ga0315537, IMG submission 203091) | Salt marsh sediment microbial communities from the Plum Island Ecosystem LTER, Massachusetts, United States - Salt Marsh Sediment SW1602-70 ... | reverse complement strand
GTTACCGGCGAGGGTGATGGTGACGCCCTGATTTCATTCCCCGGCCTGAATAGTCTGGTCCTGCACTATGACGAATCTAACAGTGATACCATCTCCGGCAAATACGTCTACAGCCGAAGTTATAAGATTCCGGCCAATATCGAAACGGTCGACGGATTGGTCACCGGGAGCTTTACCGATGCCGCCGGCAATCGGGCGGCCGATGTCGTCGCTTCATCGCTTCTGAATATCTCCAATCCCCCGACGCCGGTAACCCTTTTTGCCTCGGCGCAATCATCTTCAAGTATCAGACTCGACTGGTCGGAGGCAGTCGATAACGATTTTACCGCCTATCATATTTATCGTGATGTAAGTGCCCCGGTCTCCCAATCATCCGAGGTCATCACCGTGATCACCGGCAGGTCGACGGTTCAATATAATGACACCGGATTGAATGACAGCACTCGATACTATTACAGGATTTACGTATATGATAACACCGGGCAATCTGCAGGTTCGAATGTCGATTCGGCCCTGACGCTTATTAATCAGCCTCCGGATTCGGTCAGTCTGGCCGCGCGGGCCGTTGGCGACTCGTCGGTTATACTGACCTGGACGATGAACGAGAACAGCGATTTCGACTCTTATCGTATATACCGCGGACCGTTCGAACCAGCTTCCCTGCAGGCGATTATAACAAACCAGTCGACAAACCAGTATACCGATTATCCCGGGTCCGGCAATTACAATTATTATGTCGTTGTTTTCGACAAACAGGGCAAGTATACGCTTTCAAGTTGGGTTGGAGTTACGGTTCCGTAGCCGCCGGGGATTGATATTGGATTTTATTCATCAGCTTAACAGACTTATCGGCCTATACGTCTCCGCCATAAAATCGATTTTCAAAACAATAATCTGGCTACCCTTTTTTCTTTATGCCGTCCTTCAGCTCGGCGTTCTGACCATGTGTGCCTTTTATGTACACCCCTATATTTATCCGATACTTTCACCTCTGGTCGCATTTTTTGGCGACACCCGCGCTGAACTTTTAGGCCATTACCCGGGCCTGTATCTGCTCCTTCCATTGGTTTATCAATGGGGGAAACTCGCCCTCGGAATAATTTTCGAAGGTCTGGCTACCGGCCTGACAGTCGTCTTGTTCGCCGATTACTTCGGCCGCCATTTGCCGTCGCGATGGCGACTTTCCGAAGCCTTCAGGGCCTGGCCGCAATTATTCATGGGCTGGCTGATAATTACCGGAATTCTATTTATAATAAACTGGTACCTCCCCGAGACGGCCGCTAACATGCTTCGTCAATCGCCTCGTCGCGCCGCCCTGTTTGATTTAGGTCTTAGGCTTGTGACGGTCGCTGTCTACTCGATGTTTATATACGCCCTGCCGGCCCTGATTGTCCTGCGACAGAATTTATTTCGGGCCTTCGCGACGTCATTTGGCTATTTTTTCAAATACCCCCTGTTTTCTTTTTTTCTGGCGTTGATTCCGTACTTGATATCATTACCGGTTTCGTTTCTGGCGCGCAACTCCGAGGTCATTGTTACCAGGTTTACGCCGGAATTGATTTATTATATTTTATTGATTGGTATAATAATAGATATGTTTATCAATTATTTGTTAACCGGCGCGGTTACGAAATTCCTGATTGACGCACAGGAATAAATTTCTGATTTTTCAAGTACAAGTCTCTTTTCGGCGATGGCTTTTTTAGCCCTTGTTTTTGGCAACGTTCCCAAAATAATGCTTCTAAAGTTCATCCCCCTACGACGTCGATGGCTAATTATTAAGCCCGATTATAAGCAGAATGCTAAATAATTCCGCCGGGAAACCGATAATTTGATAGTATAAATGAGGATAGATATTCTCTTATGAAGAACGTTTTAATCGTCGACGACGACGCTGATATATCGAAATCATTAGCCAATCTTTTTGACTCGGGGAAATTCCAGTTTTACTTCCTCAAGGACGGCAAAAAGATGGTCGAATTCATTAAAGATCACGAAGATATCGACGTCGTGCTTCTTGATGTCAATCTGCCGACGATGTCCGGTCTGGATTTGTTGAAACAGGCCAAGCTCAATGATATAAGCCTGCCAATCATTATGATGTCCGGCTTTATTTCGACCGAAAACGCCATGGAGGCGATGCGCGAAGGGGCCCATGAATATCTGACCAAACCGTTCGACATACAAAAACTGCTTGATACCGTTAACAAAGCCTGCGGGTATAACAAATCTCGCCCGACAACCATCAGACCGGAAACGGGAACAGATTCAACCGGAATTGACGAGATTGTCGGTAAATCCCCTGAAATAGTGGAAATCGCAAAACTCATCGGGCAGGTGGCCAAGTCGGACGCGGCCGTCCTGATATTCGGCGAATCCGGCACCGGTAAGGAATTGGTTGCGCGTGCAATTCATCGAAACTCGCGTCGCCGCGGTAAGCCGTTTTTATCGGTTAATTGTGCGGCACTGGCCGAGACACTTCTCGAATCGGAGTTATTCGGCCATGAGAAAGGTGCCTTCACCGGCGCCTATTTCAAAAGGCTCGGTAAATTCGAGCAGGCCGATCATGGTTCGATATTCCTCGATGAAATCGCCGATATGTCATTAATGACGCAGTCGAAATTGCTGCGCGTTCTTCAGGAAAAGAAACTCGAAAGAGTTGGGGGGAATGAGTCAATTGATGTTGATGTACGCGTTATCGCCGCCACCAATAAGTCGCTCGTGCAATGTATGAAAGAAGGCTCGTTCAGGGTCGATCTGTTTTATCGGCTGAAAGTCGCATCCATATATCTCCCGTCTTTAAGGGACAGAAAAGGAGATATCCCGCTGCTGGTCGACCATTTCGTCAAAAAATATTCGCAGCAGCTTGCCAAGGAGATTAAGGGTGTCTCGCAAAAGGCAATGACTATGCTCGGCCGTTATCCCTGGCCCGGGAATGTTCGCGAGATGGAGAACAATGTTCATACTGCCTGTGTTATGGCCAAGGCCGATATTCTTCAACCTGAGGATTTTCCGATTTATTCGGAAGTCGACCCTAAAATCGAGTTGGATCTGGATAACCTTCGCGAAGACTATACCGAACTGTTTCGCAAAATCATTGATCCCATTTTGCCCCGACTTATTAATAATTCGCCCGGGAAAATTTATTATTTTCTGGAATCGGCTCTGGAGCGAGCTTTGATTTCGGCCTGCCTGCGGCAATTCGGATCCAATCAGGTCAAGACGTCGGAGATGCTGGGAATTTCCCGTAACACTCTCCGCGACCGCATGTCGAAATATAATATATTTTAGTCCACTTTTGGATATAGTTCGGCGCTTCCGTCGGTCTCGTTATCCGCATCTTTCGACAGGATACGCACATAACAATAAGTCAGCAAGGACAGAATTACGCCCCAGGACAATAATATAAATATCCAACCACCGACCGTCATGATATCGACCTCTGATTATTTTCTCTTCTTTTATGCCTTTGCCAGGCGATACGTACCAATATCGCCAGCAAAATCAACATGCCCACCAGCAGCAAGCGGGTGCCGAGAACGTACGGTACGTTTTCGTCAGCGACCCCTTCCATGGTTATAACCCCCCACCAGTCGGTTGCAAACCAGTAGCCAAGGATGGCCAGCAGGAAGGTGGGGGTTATGAATTTAATAATAAATTTGAATATCCTCGGGACTCGTAAACGAGCGCCATCGTGAAGCTCTTTCCAGGCCTTGTCCATGCCGAAAACCCAGGCTAGCAGAATAATCTCCAGCGTCGCGCCGAGAACTATGAAGAAATTGGCGCCCCAGAAATCGAGATCATCCAGAACTCCCCGATGTATGAACCATATTGCCGGCTGGCACAGGATGAAAGACGCGATCGCAAAAATCCGGACCGCCTTCTGGCGTTTCATCCCGTATTCATCTTCGAGAAATGCCACCGACGGCTGGGCAATCGATATTGAAGATGTTATACCGGCCATGAAAAGCATGAAAAACCACAAAAATCCAAATAAGGCTCCGATTGGCAATTTGTCGAATATCTGCGGCATGGTTACGAAACCGAGATTGAATACTCCCGACTCGGCAATACCGATGATGTCATTCGGCCCGAAGAAAATAAAGGCGGCCGGGATAACGATGGACCCGCCGATAATAACTTCGGCGAACTCATTGGTTGCCCCGGCGGCGAGCCCCGAAAGCGCCACGTCGTCCTTTTTTTTGAGATAACTGGCGTAGGTCAGAATTACTCCCATACCGACCGAGAGCGTAAAAAATATCTGTCCTGCCGCCGCCAGCCAGACTCGTGCCGATTTTAATGCCGAAAAATCGGGATTCCATAAAAAGCCCAAACCGTTAATGGAGCTCCAGTCGGGATGGAGGGGATCAGGCGCGAATAGGGTAATTACTCTTACGACCAGAACGGCGCCAAATAGCAGAAGAAGCGGCATGGCAATAGTGCACAATTTTTCGATTCCTCCGCGGATACCGTAATAAATCACGGTTACATTTAATAAAAAGGTAATCAGGAAAAATATGAAGCCCGGTAGAGTCCCCGAAAATGTCCCCGAAGAATCGACTCCCTGATAAATTGACAGAAAGTTAACAAATCCCTGGCTGGTGGTGATATTCGAAAGCTGGCCGGTGATGGAATAGTAGGCATAGGCCAGACACCAGGACTCGATATAGACATAGTACATATAAATCAGGAACGGACCAAAAATACCGGCGACGCCGAGATACTTTATAAGCGGATTTTTCTTCCATAAAACCTGCAGGATACCCGGCGCACTGGAGTGCCCGAAACCGCCTCCATATCGTCCCGCCGTCCATTCCACCCAGATTAATGGTATCCCGATCAATATCAATGAAATAAAATATGGAATCATAAAAGCGCCGCCGCCGTTGGCCGCCGCCTGACCCGGAAATCGAAGAAAATTCCCCAACCCGACGGCCGACCCGGCTACGGCCAATACAATACCTATGTTCGTACCCCAGCGTTGCCGTTCTTCTGCCATGCTGATTTATCTCCGGTTTAAGGTGCTAATTGCAATGCCAGATTTTGCCTTATTTGCTCGCATTATTTAAAAATCAATAATAATTTCCCTGGTCTTTTGTTGTCAAGCTAAAAACGGTTCCGATATTCGCCGTGTAGTTTTTGTTGACATCACGGCCCGATAAGAATATGATAGTAAAAAAATAATTATGTAGTGGAGTATTGCAATGAAATATATGGCGAAAATAAGTATCCTGACAGTATTTGTATGTCTGCTGTCTGTAACAGGGTACACCAGAGAATCGGTCGGTATGGCGTCCGGGAACCTGACCACTGCCGATGCCTGCGGATTCGGCCTTGGTTATACCGGCCTGATTTTTGGCTATGGTGATGCCGCTTCATGCATCGGTGGATATGTAACGTATGGATTTTCGAATTTTACCGAAGGACGGATAAAGATCGGATTTTCCGATCTGGATGGTCCCGGCACCGATCCCGAATTTTTATTCGGTTTTGATTTGAAATACAAATTTATGGATTATTCCGGCGAAATGAATAATAATCCGCTTGATCTGGCTTTGACCAGCATTGTCGAATATGTCAATTATCCCGGTTCGAGTGTCCTTGAACTGGGCGGCGGATTGATCGGATCGATTCCGTATCATTTTACATCGGGACGAAGCCTTATTCCATATACACGATTGAATCTCAGGTGGGAACGGTATTCTGAAAATCCGGGTATGAATATTGCGGAATCCAATTATCGGGTCGGTTTGAATATGGGGGTCAAATATGAGTTATCTTCCGATATAAACCTCTATGGCGAAGTGCAAATCGACGGCAATGAGGCGATTTTTACCGGACTGGAAATTCTATCATTTTGATTATAAAAAACAGAAATGTGTCGAATAAACTCGTGCAGAGTTAAAGCTTTTGCATGAGTTATTTCGATGCCATAATTCTCGGAATTGTCCAGGGCCTGACCGAGTTTCTTCCCATATCGTCATCGGGACATCTGGTATTATGCGAACATCTCCTGAATGCCAAAATGCCGGGCGTGGTTTTCGAACTGATCGTCCATGTCGGTACGCTTCTGTCGGTATTGGTGTATTTCCGGCGACGGATAGCCCGGTTGATACTATCGATTTTCGATAAGTCTATGATCGATGAAAGATCGACTCTGATTTATCTAATTATAGGAACCATTCCTGCAGTCATCGTCGGAATATTGCTCGATAAAATTATCGAACAGGCATTTGTATCGCCGCTGCTGACTTCTTTGATGCTGATTGTAACAGGATTGATTCTGCTTGGAACTTCTTTTGTCCAAAAAGGCGAAAGGGGTATCAAACCGCCCAACGCTCTTCTGATCGGACTGGCCCAGGCGCTGGCGATATTTCCCGGGATATCGCGCTCCGGGGCGACAATATCGATGGGGCTTTTCGCCGGTGTCAAGCCGATAGTCGCGGCCGAGTTTTCCTTCCTGTTATCTATCCCGGTCATTATCGGGGCCGTTGTTTTTAAGACCGGTGACATCGTTTCCGTAAATACCGCCTTGCTTGGTCATTATATGCTCGGCGCAGTCTTATCATTTATCTTCGGTCTTCTGGCGGTTCATTTTCTTTTAAGCATGATCAAAAAAGGCCGTTTTAAATATTTCGGAATATATTGCCTGATGGTTGGTATTTTTGGTATTATATATTTCGCCTGGACATGAAAAAGATACTGATTATCAGATTCGGCGCCATCGGTGACGTAATCTTATCTTCGGCGGCGGCGATCAATCTTAAGTTGTCTTTTCCCGATGCGGAAATTTTCTACCTGACTCGTCGGCGAACATCCGGTCTGCTTCCGTTATTTGCCGGTGTGGATGAAATCCTGGAATTTCCAAAGAAAGCGACAATAAAAGACTTATATCGTATGGGCGAGTACCTTGATAATCTTCGGTTCGATATGATTGTCGATTTGCACGGTAATTTTCGTTCAAAATATCTGATGCTTCATGTCGGTGCTCCGATCAAGGTACAGTATAACAAACGACGTTTCGAGAGAATCAAAGCTGTCCTGTGGAAAAAAATAAATCCGAATCCACCGCATACGATTGACCTTTATAACAGCGCCGTAAAAAAATGCGGCGGTAAAATATATGCTGCCCGGCCGGCTCTGAAAATAAAACAAAACCGTAAATTATTCGATAATGATTTACCGAGTGTGGCTTTCGCTCCGGGCGCATCATTTAAGGTCAAAAAATGGCCACACGACCGTTTTATCAATTTGATACATGAAGTCCATGATCGGTTGCAGGCAAATATCGTCTTGCTTTTAACCGAAGACGATAAGGAAATTATCGCACACGAAGCGGAATTCCTAAATGACCGCATGAAAACGTATCTGAATGCCGATCTGCCGCTATTAGCTGAGGTCATCGCCGGCGCGGATCTTCTTATCAGCAATGACTCGGCCATGGCGCATCTGGGCTCGGCGGTCGGGACCCCGGTTTTCGCTATTTTCGGACCGACGCATCCGACCTTGGGATTCGCCCCGGCCGGATTGTATGATAGCGTTATTCAGACCGATGAGTATTGCCGCCCATGTTCATTGCACGGCCGGAGAAAATGTTATCGTGATAAGCAATATTGCTTCGAAAAAATCACCGTCAACGATGTTTTTGAAAAAATAAAGGCGAATTTAGGCGATTTTTCAAATCGAGCCAGAGCATTATTCGTCGATCGTGACGGAACCTTAATAAAAGAAAAAGGATTTCTCAATAATCCGGAAGAAGTCGAGCCGGAAGAAAATTCTATTAAGGCTGTCAAACTGGCCCGGGAGGCCGGTTTCAGGATTATTGTGCTTTCCAATCAATCCGGTGTCGCTCGCGGATATTTCGCCGAAGAGACTGTTCGAAGTATAAATCGGCGTGTTCTCCGCCTTTTTGAATTGAACGGCGCACCGATAGACGATATTCTGTATTGTCCCCATTATCCGGAAGGAAAAGTTCGGGAATATATTATAGAATGCGGCTGCCGTAAACCGGCGCCGGGTATGGTTGAAAAGGCGTGTCGAAGACATAACATAAATCCATTCGCCTCGTATGTTATCGGTGATAAACGCTCGGATGTAAATCTCGCTTATGTCACGGGCGCCCGAGCGGTTATGGTCGAAACCGGATACGGTTGTGATGAGGAGAAAAAACTGCTGGATTCAAAATTGGCTCGGCCCGAAAGCATTGAAAAAAATTTGTATGAGGCCGTAAAATATATTGTTGATGCAGATAAAAATGTAAAATAAGTGATTATGGTCATAAAAGCGGCATATTCGGAAAAACTGGAGCGCAATCGCGTCAGGTGTCATCTCTGCCCGGCCGATTGTTTGCTGCAAGAGGGCAGAATTGGGCTATGCGGTTCACGGTTTAATCGGAATGGTCGACTGATGGTCGACAATTTTGGCGAACTGGTCTCGGCTTGCTATGATCCGATTGAAAAGAAACCGTTGTATCATTTTTACCCCGGCTCGATGATATTTTCCACCGGCGCCAATGGCTGCAATTTTAACTGCGATAACTGCCAGAACTGGGAGATTTCTCAAACCAAAGTGCCGACCCGATTTGTATCCCCCGAGGATTTGTGTAAACTGGCGCAAAAAAACGATTCGATCGGCGTCGCTTATACCTACACCGAACCGCTGATCTGGTTTGAATATATCATGGAGGCAGGTCGGAAAATCAAAGAGGCCGGACTGAAGAACGTTCTGGTTACCAACGGGTATCTGAATCCCGAACCTCTCGCGGAATTGTTGCCTCTGGTCGATGCCGCCAATATTGATTTGAAAGGGATGAAGCCGGCCTTTTATAAAAAAGTATGCAAGGGTAAACTGGAGCCGGTGCTGGATAATATTATGGCATTTTATAAAGCCGGCGTAAAAATCGAGATCACCAATTTGATAATCACCGATTTGAATGATTCCGATTCCGATCTCGAATTGTTAACCGATTTTGTGGCCGGGATATCAAAACATATCCCCCTGCATTTTTCCGCCTATTACCCGACTTATAAAATGCAAAATCCGCCGACGTCGCCGGAGCGATTACTCCGCGCCTATGATATCGCCAGAGGGAAACTGGATTATGTTTATCTCGGCAATGTTAGAATGCCGAATACTTCAGATACATTTTGCCCTGGATGCAAATCAAGGCTAATCCGTCGCTACGGTTATGATATCGAGATTTTGGGCCTTGATAACGGAAAATGCAAAGAATGCGGTTTCGAGACCGGTATCGTTCATTAGAAACAAGATACCGACGCATTCAGTATGACCGCCATTACGCCGATAGATAAGAGATAAGCTAAAAATCCCGCCCGCGGGACGAACTATGATGAAATTTGACGGTTATCTCCAATAGGCGCTTGTTTTTTTGGGCCGAAGTTGTATAATCGTGTTAATGATTGGTATGATTGCAGGGAAATCAATAATTCGCAAATCGCTTTTTGTTCTTCTACTTATACTAATTCCATCTTTTCTGAAAGCCCAGTTTTACTTCGGTAAAAATAAAGTCCAGTATACGAAATTCGACTGGCAGGTTATGGAAACTGAGCATTTTCGGATTTATTTCTATATTGATGAAGACGAAATCGCTCAAATTGCCGCCCGAATCGCCGAAGATTGTTATCGCGATTTGACATCGAAATTTAAACACGAGATTTACTCCAATATACCTCTCATAATATACAGCTCTCCGAATTATTTTTCGCAGACCAATGTAATTCCCAGTTTGCTGCCGGAATCGGTGGGTGGTTTCACCGAGTTTTTGAAAGGTCGGGTTGTCGTACCATTTCATGGATCATACCATGATTTTAAACATGTTATCTGCCATGAACTGGTCCATGTTTTCACATACTCGAAACTCGAATCGGTCATGTCAAAACAGCGTATGATGCGCATGGCTGCCCCGCCGCTGTGGTTTATCGAAGGTATCGCCGAATACTGGTCGACCGGATGGGACAGCGAGGCCGACATGATTTTAAAGGATATGACATTGTCCGGAAAACTTTTTTCGATCGACAGGCTGTACATCGTTTCCGGAACCTTTTATATGTATAAACTGGGGCAATCGATTTGTCAGTTTATTAATGATAATTATGGTTCGGACAAGTTAGTCCTGATTTTCGAAAACTGGTGGAAGAGCAGCGAATTTAGTGAGGTTTTAAGGATGACGCTGGGTGATACACCGAATGAGATTTCAAAAAAATGGGAGTATCACCTGAAGAAAAAGTATTTTCCGGAAATGGCCGACAAAGGACTGGCCAAAAATGAGGCCTTTCAATTAACGAAAAGCGGTTATTCCCTTAAAGGCGTTCCCATTGTTCTTAGCGGCGGCAAAAACAAAGGCGAATGGATTGTATTTAAGGCCAACAAACGAGGATATTCCGGTTTATACATGATGCCTCCGGCTGGCGAGAAAAGAAAATTGTGTACCCTGTTGAAAGGCGGTCATTCGTCCGGATTTGAATCGCTGCATCTGCTGCAAAGCGGTATCGATGCCAACAACGAAGGCAAAGTCCTGTTTTCTTCCAAGTCAAAAGAAAATGATGTTCTTTATCTGTTCGATATAAATAAGCGGGATGTCATCAGGAAATATGAATATCCCGAAATGGTCTCGATTTCTTCACCCAGATTTTCCCCTGACGGCAAAAAGGCCGTATTCAGCGGAGCGATGAGTACGGGTATTTCCGATATTTTTATTATCGATCTGACATCCGGTGAATTGCGACGAGTTACTGACGATATTTATTACGATATCGATCCGGTTTTTAGTCTCGACGGCAATTCAATTATTTTCGCATCCGATCGTTGTCTCGATGGAGATAAAGGCGCTATAAATTTGTACAAACTGGTTCTTGACGGAACCGACCCGATTCAGTTAACAAGCGGGAACTGGCGGGATATTTCTCCCGATATTACCGCCGATGGCATTTACTATTCGTCGGATCGTAACGGCGCTTTTAATATTTATCGAATAAATGAGAATAAGAGTATAAAAAGGATTACATCACTATTGACCGGCGCTTACGATCCGCGCCTTACCCCCGATAATAAATATCTGATCTTCTCCGGTTATCAGGATTTTTCTTTCCACATTTATCGGACCGAAATCGACGGCGGCGCGCCTATGATTGCCGGCGCCCCGCCTTCCGGCGAACTGTTCTGGCACCCGGGGAAGCTGAATCAAAAGCATTACCGCTCTTCGGTAAAATACAAAACCGAATATTCGTTCGACGTCGCTCAGTCGGCGATTTCCATCAACCCGGGCTACGGCACCCTGGGCGGCTTTCAAATGGCCTTTTCCGATATGCTCGGAGATAATTCGATTTATTTTCTTTTGACCAACACCGCGGAAACCAGGAATGAATTTTTGACCAGCTTTAATGTCGCGGTTACCTATGTCAACAAAAAGCGACGCATCAACTGGGGTGCCGGCATTTATCATTTGTACGACGAGTATTACAACGACTATGATAAGTACTATTATGAAAGGCAGGTCGGCGGTTTACTGCATGTCAATTATCCGCTTTCCAAATTCAATCGATTCGAAGCGGTGACGTTCATCAGATATTCGGACAAAGACCTCTGGCTGTTCGGTCGGCGCCGGCGAGCGACATTGATGACCAATTATCTGTCGTTTGTCTCCGATAATTCTATATGGGATGTGTCCGGCCCCATTGAGGGGCATAGGTACAATTTTACGGCAGGATATACGTCACGGCTGGATAAAGGCCAGGAATACAACAGAATCGGTTATATGGACATCCGTCAATATTTCAGGTTGGGTATGTATTCGGCATTCGCGACCCGATTTTTTGTTTACAGCTCCACCGGTTATGAACCGCAACGGATTTATTTCGGGGGCAGCTGGTCGATGCGCGGATATGACCGCCGAAGATTCTATAAGAGAAATATCGTCTTTTCGTCTAATGAATTGCGCTACCCGTTGATTGATAATTTGAATATCGGATTCCCGATTGGCGGTATCGGCTTCCAGGCGATCCGGGGCGCCATTTTTTTTGATGCCGGCTATATCACCGACGACGATTTTCACTTTTTTGATAAAATCTTTTTCGATAAGCTGCTGGGTTCATTCGGGACCGGTTTCCGGGTTTCCCTGGGGCAGTTTATCGTGCTGAGGTTTGATTTCGCACGCACGACCGATTTTAAATCGGTCGATCCGCATACCGATTTTGAATTCTTTTTCGGCTGGAATTTTTAAATGAATTTCAGGCTCATCATTTCTACATTTCTGATTTTTGCGGTACTTCTTCCCGGGTGCTCCAGGAAATTCCATCTTAAGAGAGACCGGGAATATCCGTCATCTCCATGGAATTTCGTCAGGAAAAACCAGCAGGCAACCGCTTCGTTGAAATCCGGTTTCAAAGGTCAGTTAAATTTGAAATGGGGAAAAAAGGTATCCGAAGGCCCTATCGGGCCGCTGACCATTGCCGCCGGCAATCTCATTTTTTGCGGCACAAAGGGACGTGTGAATTTTTACGATTTGAAAACCGGCCATTATAATGGGCGCTACAAGGCCAAGCGGGCGATACAAACCGGATTAACGACTATCGACTCGCTGGCCTATTTCGCGGTTGGACCGCGCCGGGATGAATTTATTTGCCTGAATCTTCATAATCAAAAAAAGGTCTGGAGCCGGAATTTAAAGGATGTTACCGGCGCGCCGATAATTATAGAAGACAGGTTATTTGTGGGCTCCGCGACCGGTCGGATTTTTTGTCTGAATCATTTCAGCGGCGAGATTCTCTGGAACGATTCGTTGAAAGCCAAAACCCTGGCCGGGCCGAGTGCGGATAGTAAAACGGTATTTTTTCCGTTTGATGATGGCCGTATTCGGGGATACGACGCCCTGAAAGGAGATCTGATTTTCGAAACGAATCTGAATCAGCCGCTGGTTTCCAAGGTGGCGGTCGGGAGTAATGTTTATGTCGCGGGGGCCGAGGGTGGCTTGTTCGCCCTTAACCGGGAAAACGGTGAGACTATCTGGAAGAAGGAATTTCCATATCCGATCTGGACTTCGCCGGCGCTGGATGACGGTATGCTGTATTTTGGAGATAATGGCGGCAGCTTGCGGGCAATTAATGCTGCCGGCGGTGATGTTGTCTGGGAGTTTAAATCCAACGGCGTTATTTTATCCTCGCCTATCGTAATGGGTAACTATGTACTTTTCGGTTCGCTTGACCGCGATTTTTACTGCCTCGAAAAGAAGACCGGAAGATTGGCATCGAAAAGAGAATTCAATAGCGGTATTCGTTTTCCTGCCGTCGGCGATAACGGATTAAT
>Ga0315537_1002734_pt1 | contig 13324 bp, 13 predicted proteins | sample SalMarSW160270MG_FD_203091 | JGI IMG/M metagenome (GOLD analysis project Ga0315537, IMG submission 203091) | Salt marsh sediment microbial communities from the Plum Island Ecosystem LTER, Massachusetts, United States - Salt Marsh Sediment SW1602-70 ... | reverse complement strand
CATGATGGTGCGCGACTTTCAGGCCATCATCGGCAAGGAAACACGGGAGCAGGTCATGGAAAGTCACCGGCGCCTGCCGGACTACCTGGTGGCCTGCGTCGGCGGGGGCTCCAACTCCCTCGGCCTCTTTCATCCCTTTTACGCGGATAAGCAGGTCAAGTTCGTCGGCGTGGAGGCCGGGGGGCTGGGGCTGGCCAGCGGCCGGCACTCGGCGGCCCTGCTTACCGGGCGGGACGGCGTCCTGCACGGCACCCGCTCGCTGCTCATGGAGGACGAGCACGGGCAGATACGGGAGACCCACAGCATCGCCCCGGGGCTGGACTATCCGGGGGTGGGGCCGGAGCACAGTTTTTATAAAGAGAGCGGCCGTGCCGAGTACGTGGCCGTGACCGACGACGATGCCCTGGAGGGCTTTAAGCTCCTCAGCCGGACGGAGGGCATCATCCCGGCGCTGGAGTCCGCCCATGCCATTTACTACGCCGCCAAACTGGCCGCCGAGCTTCCCAGGGAGAAGCTCATTATCGTCAATCTATCCGGCCGCGGCGATAAAGACCTGGATATCGTCACCGGGGCGCTGGGGATGAAGCCATGAGCCAGATTAGCGATGCCTTCAAGCCGGGCCGCAAGGCGCTGATTGCCTATATCACCGCCGGCTACCCGGATATCGAGGCCACGCCGGAGATAGCCCGTGCCCTGGCCGAAAGCGGCAGCGACATCATCGAGCTGGGCATCCCCTTCTCCGACCCCCTGGCCGACGGCGCCACCATCCAGAAGACCAGCTACGAGGCCCTGCAAAAGGGCACCACGCCCCAAGCGTGCCTGGCAGTCGCCGCCGAGATACGTAAAACGGTCTCTATACCCCTGGTCTTCATGACCTACTACAACCCGGTGCTCAACTACGGGTTGTCCCCCTTCTGCCACAGTTGCAGTCGGGCGGGCATTAATGGTTTAATAGTCCCTGACCTACCACCCGAAGAGGGGGCAGAACTGGAAAAGATGGCCCATAAGCACGGCCTCGACCTCATCTACCTGCTGGCGCCCACCAGCACCGGGGAGCGCGTCGCCGCCGTGGCCGGGCATTCGCGGGGCTTTATCTACCTGGTATCGCTCACCGGCGTTACCGGCGCCCGCGACTCACTCCCGCCGGAGCTGGAGGCATTCGTGAAAGGCGTCCGGGAGAAAGCAAAACAACCGCTGGCGGTCGGCTTCGGCGTGTCCACCCCGGCCCAGGCCCGCCGCGTCGCCAGCGTGGCCGACGGCGTTATCGTCGGCAGCCGCCTCATGCAGCTCATCGATGAAGACCCCTCGCTGAAGTCGCTGAAGGAATTCGTTGCAGAACTGCGCCGTACCCTGGATACTACGGGGAAATAACCAACGCTACTAAAATAAAAGGAGGAAAAATGGAGAAAACCAAGTATCTTCTCGAAGAGAAGGACATGCCGACCCGGTGGTACAACATCCAGCCCGACCTGCCGGAACCACTGCCGCCACCCCTGCACCCCGGCACCGGCCAGCCCCTGGGCCCGGCCGACCTGGCCCCTCTCTTCCCCATGGAGCTCATCATGCAGGAGATGAGCCAGGAACGCTACATCGACATCCCGGAGGAGGTGCAGGCCATCTACCGGATGTGGCGGCCGACTATCCTGCATCGCGCCTATAACCTGGAAAAGGCCCTGGATACCCCGGCCAAGATTTACTACAAGTACGAGGGCACCAGCCCGCCCGGTAGCCACAAGCCCAACACGGCCGTCGCCCAGGCCTACTACAATAAAAAAGAGGGCATCAAGCGCATCGCCACGGAGACCGGCGCCGGCCAGTGGGGCAGCTCCCTCGCCTTCGGCTGCCAGTTCTTCGGCCTGGAGTGCAAGGTCTACATGGTAGGGATAAGCTATAAACAGAAGCCTTACCGGCGTATCATGATGGAGACCTGGGGGGCCACCTGCGTCCCCAGCCCCAGTCCGGATACCAAGGCCGGCCGCGATATGCTGGCCAAGGACCCGGACTGCCCCGGTAGCCTGGGCCTGGCCATCAGTGAGGCGGTGGAGGACGCCGCCGGCCGCGACGATACCCATTATTCCCTGGGCAGCGTCCTCAACCATGTCCTGCTGCACCAGACCATCATCGGCCAGGAAGCCATGAAACAGATGGAGATGGCCGGCGACTACCCGGATATTATCGTCGGCTGTATCGGCGGCGGCTCCAACTTCGCCGGGATGTACCTCCCCTTCGTCAAGGACAAGATATCCGGCAAGAAGAAAGACCTGCGCATCATCAATGTCGAGCCGGAGAGCTGCCCCACCCTGACCAAGGGACTATACGCCTACGATTTCGGCGACGTAGCCGGTCTAACCCCCCTGCTCAAGATGTTCACCCTGGGCCACGGGTTCATCCCCCCGCCCGTCCACGCCGGCGGCCTGCGCTATCACGGCATGGCGCCCATCATCTGTCACCTGCACAAGCTCGGTTTCGTCGAGGCCAGGGCCGTACCCCAGTTGCCCACCTTCGAGGCCGGTATCACCTTCGCCCGCGCCGAGGGCATCATCAGTGCCCCGGAGACCAACCACGCCATCCGCGTCACCATCGACGAGGCGCTCAAGTGTAAGCAGGAAGGCAAGTCCAAGGTCATCCTGCTGGCCCACAGCGGTCACGGCCACTTCGACATGGCCGCCTACGAGGCCTATCTCTCCGGCAAGCTGACCGACTACGCCTACCCCGAGGACATGGTACGGGAGGCCCTGAAGTCCCTGCCCGAGGTACCCAAATCGGCCTGAGGACAGCCTTAAAAAAATACTAGATAAGCTGACCGACCCCCTTTCCGGAAAACGGGGAGGGGGTCGGTTTCCCTTAATACTAATTTAACAATTCTCGTGCTATAATAATTATTATATGAAAAGGCTGAATCCCAAGGCGCTGCTAATCGCCGTCATCCTGGCACTATCGCTGGCCATCATCCCGGCCATAGGCTGCATCAACATCACCTCCCCGGATGCATCGGAGACCGCGCCCGTCATCACCATCCCGACCAAGCCGATTAACCCCGACTGGGCGATGCCGTCCGGCGGCGACCAGCTCCAGGAGCTGCCCAGCATCGCCGACGTGGTGGCCCTGGTGAAACCCTCGGTGGTCTCCATCAATGTCAAGGTACCCGTCGTCAGCTTCTTCGGGGAATACACGCAGGAAGGCGGCGGCTCGGGGTGGGTCCTGGACGGGGACGGCATCATCGTCACCAATAACCACGTGGTGGCCGGTGCCACCGAGATTACCGTCACCCTGGACGACGGGCGCACCTTCCCCGTGGCCATCGATGACGTCTTCACCGACCCCCTCACCGACCTGGCCATCCTGAAAATAGACGCCGGAGGGCTCGTTCCCCTCCGTATCGGGGACTCGACCCGGCTCCGCGTGGGCGACTGGGTGGTCGCCATCGGCAACTCGCTGGGAAGGGGGACGCGCGCCACGGTAGGCATCGTCAGCCAGCTGGGGGTATCGCTGCAGCTGTCCCAGGACCAGACGCTCTATAACCTCATCGATACCAGCGCCGTCATCAACCCGGGCAACTCCGGCGGCCCGCTGGTGAACATGGCCGGCGAGGTGGTGGGCATCACCAGCGCCAAGATTGTCGCCACCGGCGCCGAAGCCACCGGCTTCGCCATTGCCACCGAGGAGGCCAACCCTATCATTCAGGAGCTGGTGAACACAGGCTACGTGGTACGTCCCTTCCTGGGAGTCCAGAACCTGCTTACCATGGACCAGGCGGTGGCCAGCTTCTACGGGCTGGGCACGGATAAGGGCGTGCTGGTGCGGGGCGTCGTCGCCGGTTCGCCGGCGGAGCAGGCCGGGCTCAAGGCCGGCGACATTATCACCTCCCTCGGCGGCGAGGAGGTCAACTCCGTCCTGGAGCTGACGCGCGTGCTCTACGCCTCGGAGGTCGGGGGGCCGCTGGAAATCACCTACGTCCGGGACGGAACTTCGCAGACCGTCACCGTCATCACCACCGAGACGCCCCCGCCCGCCTAGACCGCCTTCTTCACCCCCAGCCCCACCGTATAGCCGCTTATCTTGAAGCTATCCTTGAGGTCGGCATCATCGGGTATGCCTTCACACATCTCCACCGCCAGCGTCTCCTGCATCACGTAGTCGGCGAAGGAGGAAAGCGACTGCACGATAAAGGCGTCCGCCTCGTAATAGGCGCGGATGTGGTCGGCGATTTCGTAGCCGGCGGCGCGGCGCATGTTCTGGATGCGGTGCACGATTTCGCGGGCCATGCCCTCGGCCTCCAGCTCGGCGGTGAGGTAGGTGGCAATGGCCAGGGAGCTGCCCGCCTCGGCTACGACGACGAAGCCGGGGCCTTCCTGCCCGGTCACCTTCTCGACGCTATCGCTGAAAAGCTCCTTGACGTTGAGCTCCTCCAGGACGAGGGGCGTTACCCGCTCCAGGGCCCGCTTCTCCCGCTCGGAGGCGACGCCGATATATATCTCGCCCAGCGGCTGGCGCACCTTGATACCGGCCTGACTGCGGGCGGCGCGTCCTAAGCTGCAGAGCTTCATGGCCAGGCGGTTGTCCTCGGCCAGCTGGTTGTCGATTAAGCCCGCATCGGCCACCGGGAAATCGGTGAGGTGGACGCTCTCCGGGGCGCCCGGGCTTACCTGCCGCACCAGGTTCTGGTAAAGCTCCTCGGCAAGGTACGGCGTGAACGGTGCCAGCAGCCCGGCCAGGGTCACCAGGCAACGGTAGAGCGTGTTATAGGCGGAGAGCTTGTCGGCGTCGTTCTCGCTCTTCCAGAAGCGCCGCCGCGAGCGCCGCACGTACCAGTTGGACAGCCCGTCGACGAAGCTCTCTATCTTTCTCCCCGCCTCGGTGGGGTTGTAGGCATCGAGGCAGGCGTCCACGTCGGCGATAAGCTGGTTTAACTCGGAGAGAATCCACCTATCCAGCTCGGCCTCGGGCGGCGCGAAAGTCTCCGGCGGTTTATACTCATCAATGTTGGCGTACATCACGAAGAACGAGTAGACGTTCCAGAGCGTCCCCAGAAAACGGCGTGAGGTATCGGCCAGCTGCTTCTCGTCGAACTGGCGCGGGTTGCCCGGCGCCGAGGCGGTGTAGAGATACCAGCGCAGGGCGTCGGCGCCGTACTTGGCGATGACCTCGTTAGGCCAGACGACGTTGCCCTTGCGCTTGCTCATCTTCTCGCCTTTGGCGTCCTGGATGTGCCCCAGGCAGATGACGTTCTCGAAGCAGGGACGGTCGAAGAGCAGGGTGGACACGGCGTGCAGGCTGTAAAACCAGCCGCGCGTCTGGTCGATGGCCTCGCAGATAAAGTCGGCCGGGAAACGCCCGTCCGTAAGCAGCGTCTCGTTCTCGAACGGGTAGTGGCTCTGGGCCACCGGCATCGCCCCGGAATCGAACCAGGCGTCGATGACCTCGGGGACGCGCCGCATGGTGCCCTTACATTTCTCACAGCTAAAGGTCAGCTCGTCAACGTAGGGCCGGTGCAGGTCGAGCGGCTCGGGCAGGCCGGAGAAACCCGCCTTGTTCCTTAGCTCGTCGAGCCCCCCGACACAGTCGGTCGCCCCGCACTTCTCGCAGCGCCAGACCGGCAGCGGCGTGCCCCAGTAGCGCTCCCGCGAGAAGGCCCAGTCGATGTTGTTGGCCAGCCAGTCGCCGAAGCGCCCGTGCTTGATGTGCTCCGGGTACCAGTTTATCTGCTCGTTCCCGGCGATGAGCCTGTCTTTAAGGGCCGTCGTCTTGACGTACCAGGTCTGCTTGGCGTAGTAGAGGAGCGGGGTCTCGCAGCGCCAGCAGAAGGGATAGGTGTGCTTGATGGTCTCACTACGGAAAAGCAAGCCACGCGACTTGAGGTCGGCCATGATGTCTTCGTCGGCGTCCTTGACGAACTTGCCGGCAAAGGGGTAGCTGCCGGTGATGTTGCCCTGTAAATCCACCTGCTGGACGAAGTCCAGCCCCCACTGCTTGCCCGCCTCATGGTCTACCTCGCCGAAGGCCGGGGCGATGTGGACGATGCCGGTGCCGTCGTCCAGGGTGACGAAGTCGCCGCTGATGACTTTATATTTCAAGTCTTGCTGCGATGGCTGCTCGGCGAGCGAGCCGCCCTCCTCGAAACGCAGGCGCGGCACGTCGAACTGGTGCGGGTTGAAGAGCGGCTCGTAGCTTACGCCGACCAGGTCTTTTCCGGTCAGCTTCCCGACACTCTTATACCCTTCCGGACCCACGGCCCCTACTAATCTGGATGCCATGACGAGATATTCCTTATCCCCTTCCAGCAGGTCGTACTCGGCGTCCGGCGCCACGGCCAGGGCCGTATTGCCCGGCAGCGTCCAGGGGGTCGTCGTCCAGGCCAGCAGGTAGACGGGCTTGTCGGCGGGCAGGTCAGCCTTGCCCTTATCCTTGACCAGGAACTTTATGTAAACCGAGGGGTCTTCGGTGTCCTCTTTGTAGCCCTGGGCGACCTCGTGCGAGCTTAAGGAAGTGCCGCAGCGGGGGCAATGGGGGGCCACCTTATAGCCCTGGTAGACCAGTCCCCTGTCCCATATTTGCTTGATGACCCACCAGACGCTCTCGATGTAGCTGTTGTCCATGGTGACGTAGGGGTGCTCCATGTCCACCCAGTAGCCGATACGCTCGGTCAACTCGTTCCACTCCTTGAGATAGCCGAAGACGCTTTCGCGGCATTTGGCGTTGAACTCGGCGATGCCGTACTGCTCTATCTGGGTTTTGCCAGAGAAGCCGAGCTGCTTCTCGACCTCAAGCTCGACCGGCAGGCCGTGGGTATCCCAGCCGCCGATGCGCGGGGCATAGTAGCCCTTCATTACCTTGTAGCGCGGGATAACATCCTTGAAGACGCGGGCCAGCACGTGATGGATGCCGGGGCTGCCGTTGGCAGTGGGCGGCCCCTCGTAGAGGACGAAGCGCTCGCCGCCTTCCCTGGCCGCCACGCTGCGGCGGAAGATATCGCCCTGCTTCCAGCCGGCCAGGATTGGCGCCTCCATCTCCGGGAAATTCACCCGGCTGTTCACAGGCTTAAACATAATAACCCCCTTATAGTGACAAGTCCCGTCTATCACTTTATGTCATTGCGAGTGAAACGAAGCAATCCCGCTGACCAAAAAGAGATCGCTTCGCCCTTCAGCGGAAGGGCTCGCAACGACAATATTCCACTTAAATAATAAAGTCCCGTCCTCTAGGGACGGGACTCGATTTTCCCGCGGTACCACCCTAATTCCCCCTTCTCCAAGGGGGCCCTCAACAGGGCACGCATTCATGCCCTCGTCGCGGCTAACGGGCGACGAATCCGGCCAGGCCTACTCGCCCCGGCGGGGCTTTCGGTTGGCGGCTCGGGAGGGATTTTCAGGGCGGGGATATGTCTGCTCGCACCGTACCAGACTCGCTGATTACCCCTCACCACCCCTACTCTTCTCCGTCACAGCCTTTACGGGGTTATGTTAACACAACCCGGTGGGAAAATCAATACCCGGGCAATACTTTAGGCGTGATGACCACCTTGCGGCCCTCGCCGATACCGGTAGACTCGGTGATGACATCGGGGTGGTCCGCCAGGGCGAGGTGGATAACGCGCCTCTCGAAGGCGCTCATCGGCTCCATAGTGAAGGGGGCCTTCCGCTTGCCCACCTGCTCCGCCAGCCGGTTGGCCAGGGCGCGCAGGCCCTCACAGCGGCGCTGCTTGTAGCCCTCCACGTCGAGGACGATGGGTAGGCGTACCTCCATCTTGTGCACCATGATAAGCCGGACGATATGCTGCAGCGATACCATCGTCTGACCGCGCCGCCCGATGAGTATCCCCAGGTCTTCTCCCTCGATGTTAAGCCCGATGGAGGAGGCCTCGCCGTCCTCGCCGATGACGGTGAACTCCTCGCAGAGCGCCACGCTGGCGGGCAGCTCCAGGAGCTCCAGGAGCTTCTCCAGCACCTCACGGGCGGTTTCAAATATCGTTTTTTGTCCCTCGGGCAAATCCATTGGCATCCAACCTTCTCTCGGTACTAACCCTACTTCTTCCGCTTCTTCATATTCCGGTCCCTACCGGGCAGGTAGCGTTTCTTATCCGGCTTGATGAGCCCTTTTTCGTCGCGGATGACGATATCCGCCCCCACGTCGTCGGTGGAGCGCTTCTCGCCCATGGGGGCCTTGAAATCCACGTATTTCTTACCCTTATCCGCCGGTGCCGTCTCCGTCCTGGGCTGGCGTCGCAGGCCTCCCCAGCCGGTGACGCGGTACTGCATGACGATGCGGACGATGCTGTTAACCACCCAGTATAGCGCCAGACCGCTGGGGAAGGAAAGCGCCAGGAGGGTGAACATCATCGGCATCATCCAGAGCATAAGCTGGCTCTGCTGCGCCTGCTTGGGGTCGGCGGGGGTGGTCGTCGTCGACATCTTCTGCTGTATCCACATCGTCACGCCGACGAGGATGGCCAGGATGAAATTCTGGTCGGCCAGGTTCATCCCCAGGAACTCCCGGTTGAGGGGCAGTATGGCGAAGACCTGCGACCAGTTATAGAGATAGCGGGAGAGGTTCAGCAGCCCCTCCGGGGCTACCGCCAGGGACAGCATGATGGCCTGGTAGAGGGCAATCCAGACGGGCATCTGGATTATCAGGGTAATGGCACAGCCAGCCGGCTTGACGCCGGACTCTTTATAGAGCCGCATCTGCTCCTGGGCCAGCTTCTGCTTGTCCTTGCCGTACTTCTTCTGTAGCTCGGCAATCTTGGGCTGGAGCGCCTGCATGGCCCGGGTGGAGCGCAGCTGGCTGAGGGTAAGCGGCAGCATGCAGATATTTACGAAGATGGTGAGGGCGATGATGGCCAGGCCGAAGTTATTGCCGAGGGCGTCCGCCACCACGATGAGGACGTTTATCAACGGCTGCTGTATAATTAGTTCCCAAGCATTCAAAGGCGCTTACCTCAACTCTGGCTCTCCAGCGATATGGGCGACAGGATGGCGCCGGTAAGGACGTTTACCCGCTCCAGCGCCAGCTCGCTGGTATGGACGTAGACGATGCCTTCGTAGGCGGTCAGCGGGCCATCGACATCTTTTTCGTAGTCGGCCAGCTGCTTCAATTGGTGAGAGACGGTATCGATACTGAATACCACGCCCTTACGCGTGGCGAAGACGACGTACTTATCGACGGCGACCGGCGATGACGCGACCTGGCCGCCCAGGTCGAAGGAGGCTATCTCGGCCCCGCTGGCGGGATTGAGGACATATACCTGTTTATCCAGGCAGCCGGCGTAGAGGGCACCTTCGTGAATGAGGGGCATCGCCCAGAACCAGTTCTGGCCCATGAAGCGCCATTTAAGGCTGCCGTCGGCGATATTGACGGCGTAGAGATACCTGTCGAAGGAGCCGAAGTAGACCAGCCCGTCGGCCACCAGCGGCGTGGTGACGATAGTACCTTCGGTCTGGTAAGTCCACTTCAGTGTGCCGTCGGCGGCGTTGATGGCGTAGAACTTCTTATCGAAGGAGCCGATGTAGAGCACGCCGTCGCTGAGCGCCGGGGTAGACCAGATTTTATCACCGGTCTCATACTCCCAGAGCTTATCGCCGGTTACGGCATCCAGGGCGTAGAGCTTGCCTTCGTTGCCGGCGATATAGAGGCTGGTGCCGTCGGTCACCGCCCCGCCGGCGAAGGGCTCGAGATTGCCCTCGCGGGGATAGACCCACCGCGTCGCCAGGTTGTCCGCGTTATAAGCGTAAATCTTGCCGTTATAGCCGGCGATATAGACCAGGTCGCCGGCTACCGCCGGCGTGCCGTAGATGGCTACTTTGTTACTGCCGCCGCAGCCGCCGCCCGCCACCGGCAGGCAGCCGAAGCCTCCTCCCCCTCCGTCGGGACTGAGGGGCTCGGCCCAGAGGCGGCTCTCATCGGCCAGGTCGATGGCCACCAGCCGGCCTTCCTTGGAGCCGACGAAGAGGGTGCCGTCGGCCACCTTGCCTCCCGACCAGCCGATAGGTGTAAGCCCGCCGACGCAGCCCAGGCTGACGCCGACGATAATAATAAGCATCGCCGCCAGCAGGCCCAGCTTGAGGACATGCCCGCGGCGCTTCTTCGAATCAGTCCGTTTCCTCAAAATATCAATCTCCGCAATGCATATCACGGCACCGGGTCGTAGCCGCCGGGGTGGAAGGGGTGGCAGCGGGCGATACGCCGGATGCCCAGACCCGTGCCTCTTAATAACCCGAACTTGCCGATGGCCTCGTAGGTATACTGGGAGCAGGTCGGGGTAAAGCGGCACGCCGGCGGCATGACCCGCGATAGCGTCCGCTGGTAAATCTTAATTAGCGCCAGGGCGAATGCCTTCATACTCCCCTATACACAGCCCGGCCCGCCGCAATAATCCCCGGACCGCCAGATTCATAACCTTATAATCGGCCGCCGCCGCCGGGACGCGGGCGATAAAGATAATATCCCAGCCCGGCGCAAGCTCCGTCTGCCGCACTATCTCGCGGAGCCGCCGTTTCACCCGGTTCCTCACCACGGCCTTACCTACGCGGCGGCTGACCGTAAAGCCGTAGCGGCTACAATCAAGCCCGTTGGGCAGAGCCCGCATCACCAGTGGTTTATCCACCCACGACCTGCCCTCCTGGAAAACCAGGTCGAACTGCGCCTTCTTGGTAATGTATTGCTCTCCCCTCACGGCTGCCCCACCCGCATTATTCCCGGCCGCCGCTAAACGACGGTCAGTTTCTTCCGCCCTTTAAGGCGCCTGGCCTTGAGGACGGCCCGGCCGCCGCGCGTGCTCATCCGCTTCAGGAAACCGTGTTCGCGTTTCCTGGGAATACTCTTCGGTTGATAGGTTCGCTTCGGCACTCTAACTCCCTGCTAAGATAACTATTGATGGAATAAAAAATGATAATGGGCCGTGCGGCGGCGCTAGCTCTTGATGCCGACGCCCCCCGTCCGGCGGATATGGTCGGCCACGAACGGCAGGAGGGCCAGGTGCCGCGCCCGTTTGATGGCCGTGGCCAGGGCCCTCTGGTGCTTGGCGCAGGCGCCGCTCTTGCGGCGCGGGGCGATCTTGCCCCGGTCGGAGATGTAAGGCCGCAGGGCCGCCGGGTCTTTATAGTCTATGTAGCGGACCTTATCGCGGCAGAAGAAGCATATCTTGCGCTTGGGCACATATCTTCCCCGCCCCGGTCTCCGGCCCCTGGAATCTCTGGTTTGTGTCATCCTGCCCTCTATATCTTGTTACGAATTTCCCTTGCGTTCCCCCGCCGCTAGAACGGGAGGTCTTCCGGCTCCAGGTCGGCGGCCGCGCCCTCTTCCACCTTCTCTTCGGTGGTGCCGGTGCCGCGCCTGTCCAGAAATATCACCCGGTTGGCGATTACCTCGATGCGCGAATGGGGCTGCCCGTCCTGCCCCTCCCAGTTCCGGGTGTGAATGCGGCCTTCGGCATAGACGAGCTTGCCCTTGCCCAGAAACTGGTTGCACTGCTCGGCCAGCCGGTTCCAGGCCACCACGTTAAACCATTCCGTCTCCTGGCGGCGCTCCCCCTCCGGCGAAGTATAGACCCAGTTGGTAGCCACGGAAAAAGATGTTACCGGCTTGCCACTGGGAGTGAAACGCATCTCCGGTTCTTGCCCAACATTCCCGATTATCGTCACCTTATTCAGACTCGGCATACCTCGGCACCTCCCCGTTACGAATCAGGAGTCTGACATGCCTCCCGCTTAACCGCCCGCTTTGATGAGGAGATGTCGTAGTATCTCCTCGGATATCTCCAGATTGGCTTCCAGCTCTTTGCAGCGCGTCGGGCTTATCTTGAACCGGGTTAAAACGTAGTTGCCTTCCAGATGGTGCTTGAGGGGATAGGCCAGCTTCTTCTTGCCCCATCTTGCCACCTCGTCGACCACGCCGTCCCGGGCGGTGATAAACTGGCTCACGCCCTCGACCTTACCCTCCAGGGCCTCATCGTCGATATCGGGCGCAATGATATAGACCATCTCGTAGTCCTGGAGCTTCTGCTCTTCTGCTTTTACTTCCGGCTTCTTTTTGACCACGTCCGCTTCCTAGCAAATAATACGCTATTATACCATAAACCGCCAGTAGAGACAACAAGCTCAGGCACGATGTCTTGACAGGCCACCCCACCTTTGCTAGACTCTTATAAGCGGTAAGTGCTGATACTTGCCGCTGGTGTTTATCTCGGCCCCGTAGTGTAGCGGCCTAACATGCCACCCTGTCACGGTGGAGATCACGGGTTCGAATCCCGTCGGGGTCGCCACTCCCCGGTTCCGGCCTCATCCAGCCCTTTTCGCCCGTTGAAACGGTTGACATGGGGTATTTGGCAGTATATAATTGCAACCAGGTGCAGGAGATATGAGTTGCTTGTACGTCTTCAAGGAGAAGGGCCTGCGGCTCACGCCGCAGCGGCGGCTGATTATCGAGCTCATTCACAGTCATGAAGACCGCCTCACCGCCGAGGACATCATCACGCACGTCCAGAAGCGGATGCCCGGTATCAATAAATCCACCGTCTACCGCACCCTTGAGCTGCTGGAGAGCGCCGGCTGCGTCTACAAGACCGCGCTCGAAGGCCAGTCTATCTATCACCACCCCGAGGCAGGCCACCACCATCACCTGGTGTGCAGCCGCTGCGGTACGACGGTAGACTGCGACGAGGCCCTCTTCACGCCGGTGGAGCGCTCCCTGGAGGAGAACTTCGATTTCAACGTCCGGTTCAAGCACATGGTTATCAGCGGGCTGTGCCGTAAATGCCGGGAAAAGGGTAGCTAAGAGAGTTATCTATATTTTTTTGCCTTTTTTATTGCAACTGATTGCAGCTACCCCTGATTGCAGCTCTGTCCGCGAAAGGAGGCGGCCTTGAACAGAGAGAGTCCACGTGAGGAAATCGAGGCGGCGGTGGCGGCGGGCGACCTGCCCCGGCTGCTGGAGATAAGCGGGCTGCTGCACGGGCATTTCTGCCCCGGCTCGTCCCTGGGGGTCAAGGCGGCCACACGCGCCGTCAGGGAGCTTAAGACGCGCGCCACCGGCATGGAGGAGGTGGTGGCCATCGTGGAGACGAACGCCTGCTTCAGCGACGGCGTGCAGATGGTCACCGGCTGCTCCTTCGGCAACAATTCCCTTATCTATCGCGACTACGGCAAGACCGCCTTCACGCTGGCCCCGAGGACGGGCGAGGGGGTCAGGGTGGCGGCCCGGGCCGACGGCGGCCCGCTGGCGAGATACCCGGAGGCCGGCGCCCTCTTTCAAAAGGTGGTCAAGGAGCGCCGCGGCACGCCCCAAGACGACGAGCGGCTGCGGCTGATGTGGATAGATATCGCCTTTAAGA
>Ga0315537_1002729_pt1 | contig 13337 bp, 12 predicted proteins | sample SalMarSW160270MG_FD_203091 | JGI IMG/M metagenome (GOLD analysis project Ga0315537, IMG submission 203091) | Salt marsh sediment microbial communities from the Plum Island Ecosystem LTER, Massachusetts, United States - Salt Marsh Sediment SW1602-70 ... | reverse complement strand
CTTGCCGGAAACGAGGGGATTCGGGTCTTCACAGCCCACAACGACGCGTCGGATTCGCGCGGCGATAATCGCCTCTGTGCAGGGTGGCGTTTTCCCATAGCAACAGCAAGGTTCAAGATTCACATAGAGCGTTGCGCCGCGAGCCTCGTCTTTTCGCAGTTTTGAAAGGGCTACGATTTCGCTGTGGGGCCCGCCGAAATAGGCATGGTGACCGCGAGCAATCTCACGACCGCCTTTGACAATAACGGCGCCGACGAGGGGATTCGGGCTCGTGCGTCCTCGTCCTCGAAGCGCTTCGCGCAGGGCGATGCGCATGAAATCGTCGTCTTGGTTACCCGCGATGAACCTCTTTGACAATGCGATCCACGAGCTCTGGCGGTTCGATCCCCGCCGCTCTCGCCGCCTTCGGAACAAGCGATGTCTTCGTCATGCCCGGAAGTGTGTTGACCTCGAGGCAGTAGGCTTTGTCTTGCTGCGCAAGCAGGAAATCGACGCGTGCAAATCCGCCACAACCGAGAGCGTCGTAGGCACGCAGAGCGGTTTTCTGGATCTCTGCGGCAAGATTCTCATCCAGAGGCGCCGGACAGAGATAGTCGGAACGGCCCGAAGTGTACTTGTTGTGATAATCGTAATAGCCTTCGTGCGGGCAAATCTCGATCAGAGGCATCGCTTCGGTGCCCAAAATGACCGCCGTGATTTCACGACCGGGAACATAGGTTTCGATGAGCAGGTCATCGCCAAGATCGGCAACCGCCTGGACGGCTTGCGCGATGTCCGCATCACTCCTGACGATGGTCAGTCCGACTGTTGAACCTCCGTGGAGCGCTTTGAAAACAGCCGGAAGACCGATTTGCGAAAGAGCCGCTTCGATGTCGTTCTCGCGGTCCGTTCGGCTGTTCGACACCACCGTTGCATCTGGAGTCAGGATACCGAAGGAACGGAAGACATCCTTCGCTTTTTCTTTGTTCATCGCCAAAGCGCACGCCAAAGGCCCGGAGCCCGTGTACGGGAGTCCGATCCACTCCAGAAGCGCCTGAAGCGTGCCGTCTTCACCCCAACCACCGTGGAGAATCGGGAAGGCAAGGTCGGGGGCGGTTTTCTCGAGTGCGGTCAGGAAGCGTGACACACGCGTCGGCATGAAATCCCGGTGCGGCGGTGCCGCTGGCGGCTGAGCACCAATCGCCGGCGGTGCCATCGGGTGGTCGGGTGTGAAGATCCTGTCGGGCTCGGCGGGATCGAGTTTGGCGACACGGTATCCTGCAGACGCGAGCCACTCGCCGACCGCATCACCGGACGCGAGCGACACGATGCGCTCGGCTGAATCTCCACCGCAAAGGACAACTACTTTCATCGTCTATTCCCTGTGGAAGGCTGTCTTCACCACGAATACCACCCTAAAAAACCAGTGCCATTGCCGTGCGGTCGTCTTCTGGCGGCTGCCCTTCGCCGTAAACCTCGACTTCCTGAAAGATCGCGTCCAGAAGGTCCGGGGCTGAACCGCAGTGAGCCTTGACAAAGTCAACGAGGGCAGCGGATCCATACTCGCGATCATGAAAGTTCTTGGCCTCTACGATACCGTCTGTGTAAGCGAGGAGACGACCTTTTTCGAGTTTCTCCACAAATCCCTGGTGGTAGACGGCGTCCGGGAAAACACCCAGAATCACTCCGCCCTCTTCCAAGCGGATGATCTTGCCGTCCTGACAGAGAATCGGGAAGTCATGTCCGCCGTTGACGAATTCGAGGGAGAGCCGCCGGACATCCAGGCGCGCCACGAACAAGCTGACGAACCAGCCGGGCGCCGCGCCGTGGCAGAGGGTCAGATTCAGTGTTGACATCAGTTCGGGCAGAGGCATTTGCGCTCTGGCGAGTGTTCGCAGCGCCGCCTGCACCTTCGCCATCACCAGCGCCGAGGCGATCCCTTTGCCCGACACATCTCCCATTGCGAGCAAATAGTTGCCGTCCGGCAAGGGGATGACATCGTAATAATCGCCGCCGACAATGTGCGCGGGGACGCTGCGGGCATCCATCTCGATTCCGGGCAAGCGAGGCAGTTCTTCGGGTAAGAGTGCTTCCTGAATGGCCCGTGCGACGGCGAGCTCGCTCTCCAACCGTTCTTTTTCAGTCAGGTCCCGGAGCATGCGGCGAATATCCGCCGTCAATAGATTGAACGACTCGCCTACCTGCCGGAACTCGGCACTGCCGGTGACTGGCATCGTGTAGTCGAGATGTCCCAGCCTGAGCTCCTGCACACCTTTCTCGAGAGACCGTGCAGAGCGATTGATGCCGCCGGCGACCCTCCATCCCACCCAGCTAATGGCCACCATCGCTCCCAAGAAGATAATCCCCAAGATGTAAAAGGCCGCCCGCATGCCCAGGTTGATCGGTTCTTGGGGATTGAAGATCGTCTGCCAGAGGCGCAGGGGAGTGAGCCACAGAACATAAGTGTAGGTGACGATCTCTCCTGTCTGCCATTGCACCCCTTTGAGATGATTGACACCGGCGACCAGTTCTTCGTCCAGCCAACTCAGCCTACGCCGCCGTTCGCGCGTGGAGACCTGAGTGAACTCAGCCGCGGAATCGGCATCCGCGACCGAAAACTCGATCGACTTCAACCCTCCGCCACCGAGGCGAGTCCCATATCTCACTTGGGTTGCCTCGGATCCTCTCGGATGAATCGTGATGTCGGTTCCCGCGATTTCTTTCAAGCGGAGGAGAAAATCGCGAGTGATTGGAATCCAACTGCGCAGCATGAAACCTTTCGTCGGCAGGAGGGCGTAGAGACAGAATTCTCGATTGCAGACTCCCATCGTCGTACCGCCATCGCGGAGATCGGCTGGAATTCGTATCGTGTCGTTGCCACCGATGACTGTATAGACCCAGACGCTGTCTGACTCCGACTCAACTTCCCGCAAGACATCAAAGAGAGCGGTTGGATACAGGTCGATTTGAGGGAGCGGCAAGCGGCGGACTCCTTTTTCGACCGGACGCAAATCATCCCAGAAGGCGGGCCGTGACGACATCGACGCCACCCAGCGATGAAACCGAACCTGCTGGGAGCTGAACAGATTCTTAGTGAGAGTGGAGCGGTAACTCGCAATCATCAGGTAGAGGCCGAAAAGGACGAGCACGGTGAAGAGCGAGAGCGGGATGAGGGCTGTCAGGAAATAGACGCCGAGGAGTTTGCTTCTCACGCGTCCGCGGCCAAATAACAGGACGGCTGCCCAGTGATAAATCCCGAACGCGGCGAAGAAGATGCAGAAGAGGCGCAGGCCGAGGCGCAGGATTTCAAAGAGCCCGATGGCCAGTCGCCTGGCCAGGAAGCCCTCTTCCGGAGTCAACATCGATGTGATGAAGGTCGTCGCACCGATGCTCTCTCCAAAGAAGGGACTGAGACCGACAATCGCGGCCACAAAGACAAGGAAGGCCAGCGGACCGGAGCTGATCGAGCGCACTTCGCGCCACCGAATGCCGAAGAGCAGATAGACAATCGCAAAAACATAGAAGGTGTCCGCCACTCCCCCAAACAGGACGGGTAGAAGACACAGGATACATACGGTGTAGAAGAGGATTCGCCGCCATCCACGATAGGTCTTGCGCAAGACCGGAAGAACAACAAGAAAGAGCCCGAAGAAGAAGGCGGACAAGACGAAAAGTGCGGCGTGACACATTGCCTGCGCCGCGGGTCGACCTCCTTCGAACCATCCGTGTGTCAGATGGACGAGCAGCGTGAACCCAATCACTCCGCCGGCTGCTGCGGTCAGCCGGGTCGAGAAAGGTTTGTCCTTGACGAAGCGAAAACCTTCGAGGCCTGCCAGGAGTCCCAGCAGGACGGCCGCGAGATAGGTCACACCCACCCGGTCGGACTCCGGGAGAAGGAGACCGAAGATTAGAAGAATGCCAAGGCCAAGGACCAGTGGCCCCGATTTCTCCAGAGCACGCATGCTCTACCGGATTCCTTTTCGATTTTGGAGGGAAGACATCTGCCGCGTAGGTTTCGCACGAATTGGACTAACAGCGCGCTTTGAGTTCACTGAGCACTCGGTCACGCCCCCAGATGGCGATGAGCTTGCTCAGCTCCGGCCCGTGGAGCGTTCCGGTCAGGCCCGCGCGCACGGTTTGCCAGAGCTCTTTGCCTTTCAATCCAACGGTTTTGCCCGAGCCTTTGCAGGTTTCTTTGAATACCTCACCGATGGCGTCGTAATCGTCCCATGCGCTCGCGGGAATCTCCGCCAGCGCATCGTGCAGATGCCTGAGCAATCTCCGAGCGTTTTCATTAGCAAGGTGTTCGAGTGCGTCCGCGCCGGGCTCGCTCGTCGGTTTGAAGATGTCGACGATGCGCTGCGCCGCTTCGGCATAAGTTGTCGCGCCGGCACGGAGCGTCTGCAGAGTGAACTTCAACTTCGGTTCGCCGTATTGCTGGACGAAATCCTTTGGGAAGAAACGGCTGGCGTTCGCGTAGAGTTCGTCGTCGGACTCTCGTTTCAGGTATTCGCTGTTCAGCCAGCGCAACTTGGTGACATCGAACACCGCGCCCGCTTTGCCGACTCGCGACATATCGAACTCGCCGATGAGCTGTTCGACGGAAAAGAGTTCCTGCTCGGTCTTCGGATGCCACCCGAGCAGTGCCACGAAATTCAGCAGGGCTTCGGGCAGGATTCCATCATCGCGATAGGCTTCCACTGCCACATCAGCGGTGCGTTTGGAGAGCTTCGTGCGATCCGGGTTCAGCAGAAGCGGCAGGTGCGCAAAAACCGGAGTTTCCCAACCGAAGAACTGATAGAGAAGCACGTGCTTGGGAGTCGAAGAGAGCCATTCTTCCCCGCGGATGACATGAGAAATCTGCATGAGGTGATCGTCGATGACATTCGCCAAGTGATAGGTTGGGAATCCATCGGACTTCAGCAGAACCTGATCATCGATCGCCTCCGCTTGAAAGGAGACTTGACCGCGCACGAGGTCATCGAAGGTTATGGTCTCTGCTTGCGGGACAGCCAAGCGAATGACATGGGGCTCGCCTTTTTCAGCTCGGCGGCGTGAAGTCTCGGCATCCAGGTCGCGACAGCGGCGATCATACATTGGAGTAACACCCTGCTTGGTCTGTTTAGAACGCATAGCTTCCAGCTCTTCGGGCGTACAGAAACAGCGATACGCTTGACCGGATGCGAGGAGTCGTTCGACATGGTGACGGTATGTCGTCAGGCGCTCGGACTGCACATACGGGCCGAAATCGCCGCCGACACGAGGCCCTTCATCAAACGAGAGTCCTAGCCAGTCGAAGACGCCGAGCAGATTATCGACTGCACCCTCGACGATTCGGCTGCGATCCGTGTCCTCGATGCGCAGCACGAACTTGCCGGCGTTCTGGCGCGCAAACAGATAATTGAACAGCGCGGTTCGCAGGCCGCCGACATGCAGGAAACCCGTGGGGCTGGGCGCAAATCGTACGCGCACGCTCACGGAGTCTCCTCCCGACTGTGCTGCATGGATGGCGTCATTACCAGACTCTCATCGCGTTGACTCGCTCTCCAATAGAGCCACAGCAAGCGCGGCGATACCTTCGCCTCGCCCGGCGAATCCCATCCCTTCGGTCGTTGTTGCTTTGACTGAAATCTGGTTCCTTGAGACTCCGAGGGCAGCCGCCAGCGCTTTCTCCATTTGCGAGATATGAGGAGCAAGCTTCGGTTCTTCACAGACAACCGAGACATCGATATTTGAGATGCGGAAACCGCTGGCTGCGAGGAGTCGACTCGTTTCCTCGAGGAGCCGAAGGGAGCGGATATCTTTGAAGCGCGGGTCACCTGGTGGGAAATGTCGGCCTTTGTCGCCGAGGTTTGCAGCACCCAGGAGTGCATCGAGCATGGCGTGGGCGACGACATCGCCGTCGCTGTAGGCTTCGAGACCCCACGGAGACGGAATCGTGATGCCTCCCAGAACGAGCGGCCTCCCCACCTTTTTCCGATGCGCATCGAAGCCGATACCGACTCGCAAAGCCAAACCTCTGTGCGAAAACAAAAAGGGGCTACCTGACCTTCGATTCAGGCAAGCCCCTTATCTTTTTATCGTTCATACCTGCGGGTGACGAAGATAGAATTCGGCGAGAGCCAAATCATGGGGGCGAGTAATCTTGATATTTCGTGGGCTGCCGTCGACAACGGCCACCTGTGAAAGCTCGAAGTATTCGACCAGGGCGGCGTCATCGGTGGCCACCAGTCCCTGCGCCGTTGCGCGCTCGTGGGCCTGCTTGTAGATGTGAAATCTGAAAGCCTGTGGCGTTTGTACCGCGCGGAGAACTTCGCGCCGCAGCGTCGCTTCGACAAATCCTTCACGCACACGCTTAACCGTATCGGCAACCGGCACTGCGGGAACGGCTGCACCGTGCGTTTCTGCTGCTGCGATGACGGTATCGATCACATTCCGTGATACGAGAGGTCTCGCGGCGTCGTGAACCACGATGATGTCCACATCGGCGGTCAGAGCGCCCAACGCATGCTGTGCCGACTGTTGCCTTGTTGCGCCTCCGGCGACGACACGCACAGCCGCAACATCTTCAAGGAGCGTTTGCACCTCTCGAAGAAACCGAGGAGGCGCTGCCACGACGATCTCACCGATGGCCTTCACTTCCAGAAATGGAGCGAGCGAACGACGCAGCATCGGGATGCCATCCACCGGCACCAGAGGTTTGGGCAGTTGACCGCCGAAGCGCTCTCCCTCTCCAGCGGCGAGAAGCAGAAGTGCCGCTTTCACAGAACCAGCATGCTATCGCCATAGCTGTAGAAGCGATATCTTGCTTTGATCGCGTGGCGATAGGCTTTCATAATCAGGTCCATATCCGCGAAGGCACAGACGAGCATGAGAAGCGTCGAGCCGGGAAGGTGAAAGTTCGTCAGGAGGTGGTCCACAACCTTGAACTGATAGGGCGGATAGATGAACTTATCGGTCCAGCCCGAAGCGTTCTTGACGCCTCCGTTGAAGTTAGCGACAGTCTCGAGGGTTCGTGTCGTGGAGGTCCCGACGGAAATAATCCTTTTGCCTTCGGCAATCGCATTGTTAATCGTCTCTGCGGCTTCGGTACCGACCTCGAAGTACTCCGAGTCCATACGGTGCCGCGCGAGATCTTCCACCTGCACCGGGCGGAAAGTGCCGAGGCCGACATGCAGAACGACGGGCACAACATGCACGCCTTTGCGAGCGATGCGATCGAGGAGACCACGCGTGAAATGAAGTCCGGCAGTTGGAGCCGCGACGGCTCCCGTAACCTGAGCGTAGATCGTCTGATAGCGTTCCGTATCCTCCGGGCGCGGCTCTCGGCGAATATACGGCGGCAAGGGCGGTTTGCCATATTTTTCGACGAGTGCGTTGAAATCTCCTTCGTAGTGGAATCGAACGACGCGGCCGCCGGAGGTCGTATTGTCGATCACTTCACAGTACATGTCGTCGCCGATGTGGATGCTGTTCCCGGTACGCACTTTGCGCGCCGGTTTGACCAACACCTCCCAGAGATCATCCGTCAGGCGACGCAGAAGGAAAACCTCGATATCGGCTTCGGTCTTCTCCTTGTAGCCGGAGAGGCGCGCGGGGAAAACGCGCGTGATATTGACGACCAGGCAATCGCCCGGTGAGAGGTACTTGATGATGTCCGAGAACTTGCTGTCGTGCAATTCCCCGGTCGCGCGGTTGATGACGAGCATGCGGGAGGTATCGCGCCGGCGGGCAGGCATCTGAGCGACAAATTTCTCGGGCAGACGAAACTTGAAATCAGAAAGGCGCGGGGGCGTCTGCACTCCCCGGGGTTCATAAACAGATCGTGTCGTCGGCATAACCTTTCGGATGCCTCCTTTACAGCAAGTTTTCCTGTGCGCCTTGCGACATCGAATATCCAAAGTGATCCAGTGCCAGTCGCGTCGCCTTTCGACCACGAGGGGTGCGTTCGAGAAATCCCTCGCGGATCAGGTAGGGTTCGTAAATTTCTTCCAGAGTGCCTTCGTCCTCTCCGACCGTGACGGCCAGGGTTCCGAGCCCAACCGGTCCGCCGCGGTATTTCTCGATCAAGACACGCATGAGGCGTTTATCCATCTCGTCAAAGCCTCTGGCGTCTATCTCGAGGAGCTCGAGAGCGTCGCGCGCAATCGCCGGTGAGATGTGCCCGTCTGAGCGGACCTGCGCCACATCGCGGATGCGGCGCAAGAGGCGATTGGTTACGCGTGGTGTTCCCCGTGAGCGTCCAGCGATTTCCCGTAGAGCTTCCGTGTCCGCCGATACGCCAAGGATACGCACCGAACGGTTCAGAATCTGATGGAGCTCGTCAGCCGAGTAGTAGTCCAAGCGAAAAGACATCCCGAAGCGCGCCAGAAACGGCGATGTCAACAGCCCGGCGCGTGTTGTCGCACCGACGAGGGTGAAGCGCGGCAGCGTGAGCTGCAGAGTGCGCGCGGCCGGTCCCCGGTCAATGAGGATTTCGAGTTTGAATTCCTCCATGGCCGGGTAAAGGTACTCTTCGACGGCTGAGCTTAGGCGGTGGACTTCATCGATGAATAGAATGTCGCCGTCTTGCAGGTTCGTCAGAACGCCCGCCAGGTCGGCAGGCCTCTCCAGAACCGGCCCGGTCGTGACATGGATTTGCGTACCCATGCCGTGGGTGACAAGGTACGCCAGAGTTGTTTTGCCCAAGCCCGGAGGCCCATAGAAAAGGCAGTGATCCAGAGCCTCGTGGCGCTCGCGCGCGGCCTGGAGGAAAATCTGCAACTGCTGTTTGACCTTGAACTGGCCGACAAAATCGTCGAAAGTCGCCGGCCTGAGTGACAGGTCAAGGTCGCGATCTTCGTCCAGAGGTTCCGGCTGGGCAATTCGCGGCATCAGCTCACCCGCAGGGCGTGTTTCACAATCTCTTCAGTCCCTTTCACTCCGGCACGCAGCGCATCTCTCACCGCCTTATCCGCCTGGGTTCGTCCGAAGCCGAGAGCGAGCAGCCCCTGGATGGCCTCGCGCACGCCTCCATCCTGCGGGACTTCTCCCACGCCGACAGGCAATCCCTCTGCGATCCGACCTCTGAGCTCGAGCACCAACCGTCGGGCCAGCTTTTCACCGACGCGCGGGATCGCCTGCAGGCGATCCGTATCCTCCTGCGCTACCGCGCGGCGAATGTCATCGGTTCGCGCTCCCGAGAGAATCGTCAGCGCCAGACGCGGACCGACACCTGAAACCGGGAGCAAATTGAGAAAAAGCCAACGCTCCTCGAGAGTCGCGAAGCCAAAGAGCTCGATCTGCTCGTCGCGGACGAGGAGATGAGTCCAGAGCTTCACCTTCACACCGGGTGCCGGAAGCTCTTCGACGGTCGAAAGGGAGACCAGACACGCCATCGCAACACCGCCGATGTCTACGACGACACGCGCCGGGCTCTTCTCAACCAAAACACCGCTAATCGAGTCGATCATGGTCGGTGGCGACGATTGGACACAACCACTTGGGACCGCAGACTATGGCAGATTGCCAAGGCGAGCGCGTCCGAAATATCTTCTTCACCGGAGTCAAAAGTAAGGCCGAGCATCTTGCCCAACATGAACTGTACCTGTTTCTTCGCCGCTGAGCCACGGCCGGTCAACGCCATCTTGACTTCGCGCGGTGCATATTCATGGACCGCCGTTCCCTCCAACTGACCGGCGAGCAGCGCGGCCGCTCGGGCCTGGCCAAGCTTCAGGGCAGTTTGCGCGTTCTGGCCGACGAATCCGGCTTCCACGGCGATGCAGTCGACTTTTTCTCGAACGATGACTTCTCGCAGCTTGCCCGCAATCTCGGCAAGGCGCCGAGCGCTGGGCCAAGACGGGCTGGTTCGGACGGAACCCGAGGTGAGGTAACGGGGCTTGCGGCTCTTGAGCTCAATCACCCCAAAGCCTGTCGTGCCCAACCCCGGATCAACGCCCATGATGATCATGCTGCAATCCGTTACTCCATGCTCTCCATGACAGCGTCGTCGATCTCGAAATTCGAATAGACCTGTTGAACATCATCGTGATCCTCGAGCTCCTCCAGGAGCTTGAGGAGGGTTTTCGCATTGGATCCTTCGATTTTGACTGTGTTCTGTGCAACCATGGAAATCTCGGCCGAGGTAACGACCTTGCCTCGCTCTTCGAGAGCGCCTTTCACTTTGTAGAGGTCACCGGGTGCGCAGTAGATTTCCCAGACTTCGTCTTCATTCTGGATATCCGTCGCTCCCGCCTCAAGAGCGATCTCCATCATTTCCTCCTCGGAGCCTTGGGAAAAATCGAGGGTCAGATAGCCGCTTCGACTGAACATCCAAGCGACGGCGCCACTCTCGGCCAGCGCGCCGTTGCGCTTGGTGAAGATGTGCCGGATTTCGCCGACGGTGCGATTTCGATTATCGGTCATCACCTGAAGCATCAAGGCGGCACCACCCGGCCCATAGCCCTCATAGGTCACCTCTTCGAAGGCCTGGCCCTCGAGTTGGCCAGCACCCTTCTTGATGGCTCTCGCGATGTTGTCCGCCGGCATGTTCGACGCCTTGGCCGCCTCCACCGCCATTTTGAGGCGGGGATTTGCGTCGACATTCGATCCACCTTCGCGGGCAGCAATCGAGATCTCACGGATAAGCTTCGTGAAGATTTTGCCGCGTGCCGCGTCAACTTTCTCTTTCTTGCGCCGAATTGTGGCCCATTTCGAATGGCCGGACATACCGCCTCCGGTTACCTGACTTCTTCACTTGCTTACGAACGATGCCGGGCTACCCAGTCCTTGATGTGGGCAATGGGCTCGGAGGTCGGTGTCCCGGGTCCGAAGAGCCTACCCACCCCCATCGCTTGGAGTTTCTCGATTTCTTCCTTGGGGATAATCCCGCCACCAATGAGCAGGGTGTTTTGCAGCCCGCGGTTCTTCATCAATTCGAGGATTTGGGGGAAAACGGTCATGTGGGCGCCCGACAGAATCGATATGGCGATGACATCCACATCTTCCTGCAAGGCAGCCTCGACAATCATCTCCGGGGTCTGTCGCAGGCCGGTGTAAATGACTTCCATACCCGCATCGCGGAACGCCGCGGCGATGACTTTGGCGCCTCGGTCATGCCCGTCGAGGCCGGGTTTGGCAACCAGAATTCTGATTTTCTTGTCCATAGGAAGGGAGGGGAGTCGAGTTTCTTGCGGTAAGGCCCATTTTACAAACTAATAATATACAAAAAAAAAGGCCGGAGCGCAAGCACCAACCCAAGGGTAATCACCCCCACCTGCCATTTGTCACCGGTGTCAAGGCCAAGAAAACCACCGCTCCCACCCACCGGGAAGCGGGCGGTTGCGGCTAATTTGCCCCGTTGCCTCCTTTGTTCTCGTTCGACTGGTCTCGCTTCTGTGCATAGACGGCCCAGATGAAACCGAGAGCAGCGATAAGGCCCATGACCATCCAGAAAAACCAGACGGGAAGGTGGATGTGCGACGGATAGCCGAGCACGCTTTCGGCAAAACCGGGATAGGCTTCAATGAAAAGTTTGGTGGAAATCCAGGCTATCAAGACATACGCCGTATGCTCAAGCCCCGGGAAACGCTCCAGCACTTTCAAGAAACCACCTGCCGCGAAGCGCATGGCAATAATCCCCAACGCTCCCCCTATCCAAATTACCCAGAGCTTGTGCGACAACCCGACGGCGACGAGGATACTGTCGATGGCAAAGGCGACATCCGTCAGCTCCACGGTCACCACGGTTCTCCAGAAACCCGGCCCGGCTTTGATTCGGGCGCGTCTCTCTGGAGAAGCATGGACAATGAAATGCTTGGCGGCCAAATAGAGCAGGTACGCGCCTCCAATGGCGCGCAGGTACCAGAACTGTACAATCCAAATCGCCGCCAGAAGGCCGAGGAAACGAAATGCGAAAGCCCCGACAATACCATAGAGAAGCGCTTTCTGGCGCTGCTTCTTTGGAAGATGCTTGACCAGGATCGCCAGCACGAGGGCGTTATCGGCGGAAAGGAGTCCTTCGAGAACGACGAGCGTCCCGATAATCAGGAGATCATGTGCCAATGTCGGTCAGCTTCGCAAAGGTAAGGTGATCGTTTGTGCAGCCAATTCGGATGGAGTCACTCGGACCCACGCGGCCGGAAAGAACCTCTTCGGCCAGAGGGTCGAGCAGCAGCCGTTGAAGAGCGCGTTTCATGGGGCGCGCCCCGAAACCGGGATCGTAACCCTGCCGCAGGATGAGATCGCGCGCTCCGTCTTCGAGTTCAAAGGACATGTTCTGCTTCGCCAGACGCTTGGCAATCAGTCCAAGTTGAATGTCCACAATCGCGCGCAAATGCTCCTCGGTCAAGGGTCGGAAGATGAGGATTTCGTCAATGCGATTGAGGAACTCGGGGCGAATCGTCTGGCGCAGCAAATCCCCGACCTGTTGCCGAAGATGCTCGTAAACCGTCTCCGACTGTGGGCCTGCCAGCGCCTGGCTCTGCTCGCGGATAAGGTCCGAGCCGAGGTTTGATGTCATAATAACAATCGTGTTCTTGAAATTAACCGTGCGACCCTGATTGTCCGTCAGCCTGCCATCCTCCAGAACCTGAAGGAGGACATTCCAGACATCGGGATGAGCTTTCTCAATCTCGTCCAACAGGATTACGGTGTAAGGACGACGGCGCACGGTCTCGGTAAGCTGTCCGCCCTCTTCGTAGCCGACATAGCCCGGTGGCGCACCAATGAGCCGCGAAACGGTGTGGCGCTCCTGATATTCGCTCATGTCAATGCGCACCATCGCCTGTTCGTCGTCGAAGAGAAACTCGGCCAGCGCTCGCGCCAATTCCGTCTTGCCCACGCCGGTCGGACCCAAGAAGAGGAAGCTGCCGATCGGCCGATTTTCCTCCGCGAGACCGGCTCGGCCGCGACGAATCGCATTCGCTACGGCGACGACGGCTTCATCCTGACCGACGACTCGCGTGCGAATCTTCTCCTCGATTTTGAGAAGCTTGGCGCGCTCGCTCTCGAGCATGCGCGCGACGGGGATGCGGGTCCATCGCGACACGACCTCGGCGATGTCCTCTTCGTCCACTTCCTCTTTGAGCATCGCTCCCTGCGCACCAAGCTCAGTCAGCTTCTTCTGCGCAGCATCGAGAGCTTTATTCAGTTCGAGGAGCGTACCGTAGCGGATTTCGGAGACGCGCGCAAGGTCCCCGGCTCTCTCGGCTTGAGCTTCGAGCGTCTTTTCCTTTTCGATTCGCTCTTTCAGGGACCGAATCTCGGAAATCACTTTTTTCTCGCGCAGCCAATGCCCGCGAAGCTCGGCCTCCTCTTCTTTCAAATCGGCGAGTTCTGTGGCGATTCGTTTTAGCCGTTCTTTGGCGGCATCGGAAGAA
>Ga0315537_1002721_pt1 | contig 13351 bp, 18 predicted proteins | sample SalMarSW160270MG_FD_203091 | JGI IMG/M metagenome (GOLD analysis project Ga0315537, IMG submission 203091) | Salt marsh sediment microbial communities from the Plum Island Ecosystem LTER, Massachusetts, United States - Salt Marsh Sediment SW1602-70 ... | reverse complement strand
CTTTATTTTTTCAACCTCCGGCGACATCCTGATGCCCTTGTAGTCGCCCAGGGTGACTGACGGCGCCAGGGGGACGACCGCTTTAAATATGAGCGGTTCCGCCTGGGTGATTTCCAGGCTCGGCTGTGCATAAGGCTCGATTTCCTGCTCTTTAAGCGCATCCTCGTAAGCCTTAGGGACGATGCCGTCGATAGCTTCTTCAAGAAGTCGGCTCTTTCCCAAGGTGCGCTCCACGATAGCCCGCGGGGCCTTACCCTTGCGGAAGCCGGGGATATCGGCCTTTTGTACCAGTTTGCTGTAGGCTTCCTGCATACCGGCTTCCATTTCCGCAGGCTCCATCTCGATAGTGAGATAAGCCTGGCTGTTTTCTACTTTTTCTTTGATTACTTTCAAATCTCCTCCGATCAGGTCATTCTTCGTCAAGCAGGCGCAGGTGCAGTTCGGCAAGCTGCTCCTCGGCGGCGGGTGAGGGTGCCCCGAGGGTCATATCCATGGCGGACTGGTTCTTGGGGAAAGCCACGACATCGCGGATATTCTGTTCCCCGGATAATACCATCACCGTGCGGTCGATGCCGGCACCGAAGCCGCCGTGCGGCGGTGCGCCGAAGTCAAAAGCCTCCAACATATGACCGAAGAGCCTGTTTATGCGTTCATCTTCATAGCCGAGGACTTTTAATATTTTCTTTTGCAGGTCGGAGCGGTGGATGCGGATACTGCCGGAGCCGAGCTCCAGTCCGTTGCATATAAGGTCGTAGTTTTTCCCGATGACTTTTTCAGGGTCGGTATCCAGCAGCGGAATGTCCTCATCGCGGGGATGGGTAAAGGGATTGTTGGCGGCCTCCCAGCCTCCAGTCTCCTGGTTGCGCACGATAAGGGGGAAGTCAACGATAAAGGCAAAATGAAGAACATCGGGGTCGGCCAGTTCGAATCGCCGGGCTATCTCGCGGCGGAGGGCATCAAGGGCAGGACAAATTTTATCCGGCTCGCCGGCGACGATAAGCAGCAGGTCACCCGTACTGGCGCCGCACGCTTCGGCAATCGCCTTTACCTGTTCCAGACTCAAATATTTGGCGGCTACCGACTTTATCATGTCCTGTGTAAGTTCGCTAAGCTTACTTCCCGGAGAACCCAGCGAAATAGTAAGCAGACCTTTTGCGCCGGCGCTCTGCGCCAGCTGATTAAGCTCATCAAGCTGGTGGCGTGTATATTCGCCGCAGCCGGGGGCGGCCAGGACTCTAACAACACCGCCGCCCGCGATAGCGTTCTTAAATACTTCAAAATCCGTCTTTTTGGCAATGTCCGTTATATCGGCTATTTCCAGTCCGTAGCGTAAATCGGGCTTGTCCGAGGCGTAGCGCAGCATGACGTCGCCATAGGTCAGGCGTGGGAAAGGAGTGACGACCTTTTTATCGGGCTTGACGGCCTCTGCCAGCGATGTATATAGCTCCTCGAGAAGCTGCAGGACGTCCTCCTGGGTAACAAAGCTCATTTCCATGTCTAACTGCGTATGCTCCGGCTGGCGGTCGGCGCGCAGGTCTTCGTCGCGGTAGCAGCGCGCCATCTGGTAGTATTTTTCCAGTCCACCCACCATTAAAAGCTGCTTGAGCTGCTGGGGGGACTGCGGTAAAGCGTAGAAGTAACCGGGATGGATGCGACTAGGCACAAGGTAGTCGCGGGCGCCCTCGGGGGTGCTCTTGATAAAGGTGGGGGTTTCCACCTCGGTAAAGCCGCGGGCATCCAGGAAATCGTGCATGAACCTGGTGACACGGTGGCGCAGCTGGAGGTTTTCCTTCATGCGGGGACGGCGTAAATCAAGGTAGCGGTACTTGAGGCGGACGTTTTCATCCACCTCCACCTCTTCGTTGATATAAAAGGGAGGGGTATTGGCGGTATTCAGTATTTCCGCTTCTTTGACGATGACCTCGATTTCCCCGGTGGGCAGCTTAGGGTTTTCGGTGCCGGCGGGGCGTTTGGCTACCTCGCCGGTAAGCGTAAGGACATACTCGCTGCGCAGCTGTTCGGCGATTTTCAAAGCGGCGGGAGATATTTCGGGATTGAAAACGGCCTGGACGATACCCTCTTTATCCCGCAGGTCGATAAACACCAGACCGCCGTGGTCGCGACGGCGGTTGACCCAGCCGGCGAGAGAAACGGTAGCGCCGATGTTTTCTTTTCCGAGAGAACCGCAGGTATGAGTGCGATACAAAATAATCTCCTGTATAAGGGGATTCACTTTTGATTATAGCTTATACGGGTAGGTGCTTCAACAGGTACAAAACGATAAATCCTGTTGTAAAGGGTTTTTAGCTCTGATAGAATGATACTATATCCCGCCCTTGAAAAGTCGTAAACAAAAGGTTTAGTGAAGTGGTCAAAACGATAGAGGAAATCAACGAGAAAATCAAAGCCGGCAAAGCGGTAGTCTTCAACGCTGAAGAAATTATCGAGTTTGCGCGGGAAAAAGGCGTCAAAAAAACCGCCGAGCAGGTTGACGTGGTGACGACGGGCACCTTTGGGATAATGTGTTCTTCCGGGGCATATTTCAACGTCGGCCATTCAAAGCCGCGGATAAAGCTGGGTGGAGGCAGGACCTACATGAATGACGTGCCGGCGTATACCGGTCTGGCGGCAGTCGACCTCTTCCTGGGGGCCAATGCCCTGCCGGATGACGACCCGCGCAACCGTATTCACCCCGGGGAGTTCAACTACGGGGGCGGTCATGTTATCGAAGAGCTGGTAGCAGGGAAAGACATACGACTGGAAGCTACGGCTTTCGGCACGGACTGCTATCCGCGCAGGAAACTGGAAACGTGGATAAATATTAAAGACCTTAATGAAGCGGTGCTTTTCAACATCCGCAACGCCTACCAGAACTACAACGTGGCTGTAAACACATCGGACAAGACTATTTATACCTATATGGGCGTTTTAAAACCCAATCTGGGCAACGCAAACTACTCTTCGGCGGGGCAATTGTCGCCGCTGTTCAATGACCCGTTCTATAAGACAATCGGCATAGGAACGAGGATATTCCTGGGTGGAGGAACGGGTTTTGTAGCCTGGCAGGGAACACAGTACAACCCCAGTGTGCCGCGGACAGAAAAAGGCATACCTAAAGAAGGAGCCGGCACCCTGGCGGTTATCGGCGACATGAAGCAGATGAGTCCGCGCTGGCTGGTGGGTGCGAGCGTACAGGGCTATGGGTGCAGCCTGACCGTGGGAATCGGTGTACCGATTCCCATACTTGATGAAGAAGTCCTCCGATACACTTTAGTCACCGACGCTGATATCGTAGCGCCGGTGATAGACTACTCCGATGCCTTCCCGCAGCTAAAGCCCGACAAGCTGGGCGAGGTCAACTACGCAGAACTGAAGAGTGGCAAGATTAAAATAAAGGGCAAGGACGTACCGACCGCCTCAAGGTCGAGCTATCCCAAGGCGCTGGAAATCGCCGATATATTGAAAGACTGGATAAAACAGGGCAAATTCTTCCTGACCAGCCCGGTGGAAAAATTACCGGGGGCGGAATCCGGAGTCAGGGTCAGGCCGTTGAAAGAACGCCCCATAGAGGAATAAAAAATGGCTGTAGATAAGAAAATCGTGCTGCGTTTTCCCAAGCGGATGGTGGACCGCCCTATAGTATACCGTCTGGTAAAAGACTATGACCTTGAGTTCAATATCCTCAAAGCTTCCATCACTCCGGAACAGGAAGGACTGCTGGTATTGGAGCTCAAAGGCAACCAGCAAGAGTATGATAAAGGCATCGAGTTCCTGCTGAAGGCGGGTGTGCAGATACAGAGTTTAAGCCAGGACGTGACCCGTAACGAGGAACGTTGCACCCACTGCGGGGCCTGCGTTACCATTTGCCCTACCGGCGCTTTCAAGGTCGACCCGAAGACGAGAAAGGTAATATTCGAGGACGAGAAATGCATTGCCTGCGGGCTGTGCATCCCCGCCTGCCCTCCCCGCGCCATGGAAGTGCATTTCTAGATGCTGACTACCGAACGTTTAATAATACGCCCCTTTTTAAAAAACGATTACCGGGACCTTTACGAATACCTTTCACTGTCGGAGACTTACCGGTTCGAACCTGGTAAGCCAATATCCCTCAACGAAGCAAAGAAACTCTGTAGAGAGCGAGCGAAGGGTACAAACTTCTGGGCAGCCACACTGAAAGACAGCCAAAAGCTTATCGGGCATGTTTCTTTTTTCCCGTTGGGACCTGAATTCTTGCTTGCCTGGGAAATAGGTTATATTTTTAATCCTGCTTTTCAAAATCAGGGATATGCCACGGAAGCAGTGCGGGCGATTATCAAATACGCTTTTATGGAATTGGGAGCACACAGGATAGTTGGTCATTGCAGTCCGGAAAACCCGCCGTCTTGGAAAGTCCTGGAAAAATGCGGTATGCGTCGTGAAGGATTACTAAGAAAAAACTTTTATGTCCATAAAGATAAGGATGGTAATCCTCAATGGCTCGATTCTTATGAATATGCCATACTAGATGAAGATTTCAAATGAAAAAAGAGGGCTATCAGCCTAAAGTATATCGGCACTGGGTGGAGGGGAAAGACCTGGCGGAATTCACGGTAACGGTCAAGGAGACCGATTTATATATCAGGGCGTCCTCTGACCTGTCAAGGAAAGCCCGCCGCATCACGCTTAAATACCGTAAACAACTGGAAGAATACATAAAGCAGGACCCTGATTTCGTGAAGTCGCTCAAGCCTCTGCCTTCACCTCCTAAAGCCCCCCGTATCGTGCAGGATATGCTGGAAGCGGGGCAAAAGACCGGCGTGGGCCCGTTGGCGTCAGTGGCCGGGGCCGTGGCGGAATACGTCGGGCGAGACCTGCTGGATTTTTCACCGGAGATAATCGTGGAAAACGGGGGAGATATTTTTCTTAAAATTAAGCAAAAAAGGGTAATTGGTATATATGCGGGAAATTCACCTTTGACGGGAAAACTGGGTCTGGAGATAAAACCGCAGGACACGCCCCTTGGGATTTGCACTTCGTCGGGGACGGTGGGGCATTCCCTGAGCTACGGCAAGGCGGACGCGGTGATAGTGACGGCCGGTTCGCCAGTCCTGGCCGATGCCGCGGCAACATCAATCTGCAATCGGGTGAAAACCTCCGACGATATCAACCCGGCGATTGAGTACGGACGCTCTATTGAGGGGTTAAGGGGTATTGCAATTATCTTTGGTAAAAATATCGGCGTCTGGGGCGACGTAAAGCTATGCGAGACGTCGGTCTAAAGCTTACTGTGTTATTTTTAACTCCAGCGTGCGCATCGGTTCGCTTGCGCCCTTGAGATTAGCGACCATGCCGGCAAGCGTGCTGCGTATAATCTGCGCCGCGAAATAGCTTAAAGGCACCTCGTTGCCGTTAAGGGTCATATTCACCTGATTGTCGCTGTCAACATTGAGTTCCAGATTCTTAATTGCGCCGGTGTCTCTTAGACTGGCAAGAATACCGTTAGTGACATGATAAACAAATCCCTTGACGAAATCACCCAGCTCGGTGGGATTATTATTAACACTAAGACTAATTTTGCGCGGCATGAATTATTGCTCCTCCCTCGATGATTCGTTCGGATATACCAAGTATAGCACAGAGGAAACTCCGGCAGCTATGTCTATTTCTCATGCCTTATTACGACGAAATGGAAAGACGCCCTTCCCCCGGTTATGCTTTGGCGCTGCTGATGCGATAAAGAGCAAAACCGGTGCCCCCGACGGCCAGGCCGATAATCACCAGTACGGCCCCATTTGCCCAAACAACCTGGATAAGACCGAAAGCAAGGACAGCCAGGTATAGATAGTTCTCAAGATTCATTGCCTGGGCATAGGTTAGTTGCGTGATGTTAGAAGAATCGAACCTGCCGCCAGCTAACAAATCTTGATAGGTTGGGGCGATGGCACGGCGATGTTCGGCAATAATATCGGCTGCCGCCTGTGCTCCCGCGGCATCCGTAACCACGGTATATACGTTTGGTTTTTCGGGGTCAAGCGCCAGCGATACCTGTTCGATGTCCATACGCTCGACTATAAGATTATTTTTTACGATACCCTGGCCGATGAATACTCCCCCGATGGCTATTGCTGCCACACCGGCAAGCATAGCTAGAAGACCTATCACTTTTACCATTTTCATCGTTCTCTTCCTCCCCCTTTTTACTCAAATGGTAAACTATGGACTTAGTATTGTATATGATGTTTATCACAGTATGCAACCACTGAAAATATAAAATCTAGATGTTACTTTTGTCACAGACCATAGCAGTTGGATAGCTATAAAATTAGTTATCTGTCCTGGCATCCTTGACAGCGGGATTATTTCATTCTATCATTCGTTTGCCACGTATGCTTGAAAGTAATTTTTAACCGGGAGGTGATTTATGCCTGATGAACAGGAAGCAACCCTGAAAGCGCTGGAGACCGCTCTTCAGATGGAAATAGACGGCAAGGAGTTTTACCTGAAAGCCAGCGCCGCCAGTAAAAACAAACTGGGCAAAGACCTGCTCGAGAAACTGGCTGCCGAGGAAGACGTCCACCGTACCGTATTCCAGGGTATCTATGACTCTATTAAAAGTAAAAGGGGCTGGCCGGATATTAAATACCGCAGCGACGGGGGGCAGGGACTTAGAACGATATTCGCCAAAGCGCTGGAAAATATGAAAAAACAAGAACCGGGCCTCAAGGAAGAACTGGATGCTGTTAAGACCGGTATGGACCTGGAAAACAAGACGCTGGACTTCTATAATGCGCGCAGCAAAAAGGCGACACTCGACGCGGAAAAACAGCTGTACGAAGCGCTGGCCATGCAGGAAGGCGAGCACCATCGCGTACTGCTGGACTACTATGAATTCCTCAAGAACCCGGCAGGTTGGTACGTGCAAAAAGAGCACACGTCCGTTGATGGTGGTTAAAAATCCAATCTGATACCAGAGGTGCATAATATGCTTAAAATTAAGGATCTCTCTGTGGCCGTGGAGGGCAAGCAAATCATTCATGACATTAACATGACGATTCAGACCGGCGAAACTCACGTGCTCTTCGGCCCTAACGGCGCCGGCAAGAGCACCCTGCTCATGGCAATCATGGGTTTCCCCAAGTATAAAGTGACCAGGGGAAGCATTCATTTCAAGGGCAAGGATATTACTGGTTTAGACGTGGACGAGAGGGCGCGCCTGGGTATCGGCATGTCTTTCCAGCGCCCGCCGGTGGTGCGTGGGGTAACAACACGCGACATGGTGTCCGCCTGTCTTAAAGGTCACGGGGATGGCGACGCAATCACCAAGCTAGCGGAAAAGGCTGACCTCCAGGAATTCCTGGAGAGGGACATCAACTACGGGTTCTCCGGCGGGGAAATTAAACGTTCCGAACTTATGCAGTTGATGGCGCAGCGTCCGGAACTTACATTGCTGGACGAACCGGAGTCGGGGGTGGATTTGGTTAATATCGCCCTCATCGGCGAGCTGATGAACGACTTGCTGGAAAAGGATTGCCCTATCGCCGACCGGCGTTGCATGGGTCTTATTATCACGCATACCGGGCATATACTGGACTACGTTAACGCGCGTACGGGCTATGTAATGTGCGACGGCACCATCGGTTGCGTCGGCGACCCCCATGAGATGCTGGCCACTATCAGGGAAAAAGGCTACAACGAGTGCATTAAGTGCTACCTTGGAAGGATGCAATTACATGAGCAAAAGTAAGACCTCCAAGACGTATGAGGACCAAGCCAAAGCGGCTGTAAATAAAGCTGCTGCGTACGGGGAAGATATTGATATAAAGGATTATGTAAATCCTGAAGAGAAGTACCCCTATCAGGAAGACCCCTCAAAGCTTGAAAAGAAAACGAAAAAAGACATGCTGGACGCCGGCATAATCCTCGACGACCCCGCCCAGCGGTCTGGGACCTATTTACAGATGGATAGCACGCCGGTGCATTTTTCCGCCAGTCAGGAAGGCGTGGAGGTCATGGCGTTGAGTCAGGCGCTTGAGATGCACGACTGGCTGACCGATTATCTCTGGAAAGCCGTTCCCATTGACAGCGATAAATACACCGCCAACGTGGAGTTGAACGATAACGACGGCTACTTTATCCGTGCCCTTAAGGGTCAAAAAACGGTTTATCCGGTACAGGCATGTCTTTACATGGCCCAGGTAAAAGCCGTGCAGAACGTGCATAATGTCATTATCGCCGAGGAAGGCTCGGAACTGCATATCATAACCGGCTGCGCCACGGCTTCCCCGGACGAGCCGGGACTGCATATCGGGGTATCGGAGTTCTTCATAAAAAGGGGTGCCAGGGTTACCTTCACGATGATACATAACTGGAACCCGGAGATAGCGGTGCGTCCCCGTACGGTCACTATCGTTGAAGAAGGCGGTCTGTTCTTAAGCAACTACGTGCTGATGAAACCGGTGAACTCGCTCCAGATGTACCCTACAGCCAGGTGCGACGGTGAGCAAGCAACGGTGCGCTATAACAGCATTCTGACGGCAGGCAAAGGGACGAATCTTGACGTCGGCTCAAGGGTGCTCCTTAATGCGAAAAATGCCAGGACGGAGATTATCTCCCGCGCTATTACAATCGGCGGTAATATCGTGGCGCGCGGCTACATTGAAGGTAATGCCCCGGATGTCAAAGGGCACCTGGAATGCCGGGGGCTGATACTGGGTGAAAGAGGCACCATACACGCCATTCCGGAACTTAAAGGCGACCTGGCGGGAATCGACCTCTCTCATGAGGCGGCGGTGGGTAAAATCGCTGAAGAGGAAGTGGAATACCTGATGGCGAGGGGTCTGACCAGGGATGAAGCGACCGCGGCCATCGTCAGGGGTTTTCTGCGGGTTGACATCGAGGGGCTGCCCCCGATGCTGCACGCGGAACTGAAAAAAGCCGTGGCCGCCAGCGAAAAGGACTTAATGTAAGTCGGGAGGCAGGCAAATGAATAAAAACGCGCTTCATAAGCTAGGTTACGGCATGTATATCGTCGGCTCGCACAAGGGCAAGAAACTGAACGGGCAGATTGCCAATACAGTCTTCCAGATTACCTCCGAGCCGCCCACGGTTGCCGTCAGCATCAACAAGCAAAACCTTACACACGAATATATTGAGGACAGCAAAGTATTTGCTGCATCGGTGCTGTGCCAGGCGACTCCTTTACCCTTCATCGGGGGGTTCGGGTTCAAGTCGGGAAGAGACACGGATAAGCTGAAAGGTATTAAATATAAGGTCGGTCAGACCGGCTCGCCCATATTTCTGGACAATACCGCGGCTTATCTGGAGGCGGAGGTCATTGATGATATAGACGTCGGCACCCACACCATATTTATCGGCAGGATTGTAGCGGCGGAAATACTTACAGAAGAACCGTGCATGACTTACGAATATTACCAGCAGGTCAAGCGGGGCACCACTCCCAGGACCGCCCCTAGCTATATCGCAAAAGAAAAAGGAGGCGAAAAGTAAAATGGCAAAGTGGGAATGTACTGTATGCGGCTACATCTACGACCCCGAAAAAGGCGACCCTGATAATAATATCCCGCCGGGAACGCCTTTTGAAAAACTCCCTGACGACTGGGTATGCCCGGAATGCGGGGCTGCCAAGAGCGAGTTTAAAAAGTTGGAGTAAGGGAAAGCTAAAACTGGCGCATACATATGAAAAAGTGGGTCATCAATTACATATTTTTCGTGCTTTTGCTTATCCTGGGGCTTATACAGGCGGTATCGGGCTTTTTGCTCTGGCTGGTGATACCCGGGGGACACCGGGGATTCGGGTTCGGCCAGGTATCGGGTGATTTTATATGGTCCAGGTATACCTGGATTGATATTCACGACTGGGCAGCGATAGGTCTTGTAATCGTCGTGATAATCCATATAATATTACACTGGAGATGGATATTAGAAACAACAAAACGGCTTATCGGGATAAGAAAATAAAAGGGAGGCAAACAGTGGAAAAGAAGAAAATCATCGAACTGCTAAACTCGGACCTGCAGGACGAGCACGGGGCTATTATCCAGTACTTAATCCATGCTTACTCCATGGGCGAAGGCGAGATGGCCTGTGAAATCGAAGCCATGGCCCGGGAAGAAATGCGCCACCTCGACTGGCTGGCGGAAACAATCGTGGAGCTCGGTGGAAAACCCAGCCTGAAAAGAGGCAAACAGAACATGGCCGGCAAAACGGTGGCGGAATGGATGCAGAATGATGTGGGGCTGGAAGACGGCGCTATCGAGACCTATAAGAAGCATATCCAGATGATTGACGACCCCAAGATAAAAAGATTACTAAAGCGTATCCTTGCGGATGAGCAGTCGCACCGCGGCGACTTCGTGCACTTCGTTGATAAAGCCAGGAAGGAAGGGATGAAAGACATTCGTGGCAAGCGTAAAGACAGCGTGACCAAGAAGCTGGACTGGGGTATCGCTCACGAATACACGGTCGTTCTGCAGTATATGTTCCATTCATACATGACGAAGGATAAGGAAGCCAAAAAGCAGCTTGAAGACCAGGCGATTAACGAGATGCAGCACCTGGGCTGGCTTGCCGAGGAGATGGTCGGTGGCGGCGGCAACCCGGTTATTGAGCACACCGGTCTCGACCAGTCCACTAAACTGCCGGATATGCTTAAGGCGGACCTTAAGATAGAGAAAGAGGTTGCTGAGGCCTACGATAAAGCCGCCAGAGAAGTCAATGACGAGGGCTTGAAAAAGCTGCTCCGCCGTATCAGGGATAATGAAAAGTACCACATCGATGTATTCAACGACCTGATGAAGGAAGAAAAATAGCAGGGTCTTCAGGGGGTGGCATTATGGGCAAATATGTGGCAGCCGGCAAGACCGGCGAGTTTAAAGACGGCACCAGTAAAAAGATAGCAGTCGAGGGAAAGGAAATAATGCTGGCACGGGTCGGCAACAATTATTATGCTGTCAGCAACCGCTGCACCCATATGAAAGGCGACCTTTCCGCAGGAACGCTGGAAGGCACTATTGTTACCTGTCCCCGGCACGGCTCGCAGTTTGATATCCGGGACGGCAAAAACGTCAGGTGGCTTAAGGGTAAAGGCCTGGTTTCGGCGGTGGGAAAAGTCCTGAAATCGCCGCAGGCTCTAGCAACCTATAAAGTAAAGGTAGAGGGCGACACGATATCGGTTGAAGTATAGGTTAAGGCACCCTGCCGCGTTATATAATATCCTTTGGCGAATATAGATATGAAAATCTTAGGTTTAACAGGCGGCATAGGCAGTGGCAAGAGTACCGCGGCGGGATTTTTAAAGGACCTTGGCGCTGAAGTAATTGATTTGGATAAAGCGGGACACGAGGCTCTTAAAAAGGGCGGCGGCGCTTATGAAAAGGTGGTAAAGGAGTTCGGGGCTGGGATACTTGATGATAAAGGGGAAATTGACCGCTCCAGGCTGGGTGAGATAGTTTTCAAAGATAAAACGGCGCTTAAGCGACTTACTATAATAATCCATCCGGTCATCGATGAATTCGTTGAACAAAAGGTAAGTGAGTGTAGGAGAAAGGGCGTCAAGGTCTTGGTGCTTGAGGCGGCGGCGATGCTGGAATCGGCAAAGACCTGGCAGGTGGACGAGATATGGGTAACGACCGCCGAAGAAAAAACGGTGTTAAACCGACTTAAAACAAGGCCGGGCTTCAGTGAGCAAGACGTCTGGAGTAGAATCCGTTCCCAACTGACGAACGCGGCACGGATTAGACAAGCTGATGTAGTCATCGACAATAACAGCACGCTGGAAGAACTCAAAGCAGGGGTAAAGGCGGAGTGGCAAAAGCTGCGGGGACGAATAATTGACTCCTAGCTACGAATCTGGTACAATATATACTTTGGGAGGCTGAAAATTTACGCGATAATCGAGACCCAGGGCAAGCAATATAAGGTAACCGAGGGCCAGACGATAGAAACCGACCGGATGGCAGTAAAGGAAGGCGGCAAAGTCAAACTGGACAAAGTGCTGCAGATTGCCGACGGAGAAAACGTCACCACGGGCAAGCCGTACGTGGACGGGGCGAGGGTAATGGCCACGGTCAAGAAGAACGGCAAGGGCGATAAAATAATCGTCTTTAAGTATAAATCGAAAGTACGCTATCGTCGCAAGAAAGGCCACCGACAGCTTCTCACCAGCCTGAACATCGATAAGATACTGCCGCCGGGAGTCGAGGAAGAAAAGCCCGTTAAGAGAACGCGGCGCAAGAAAACAGAGGTGAAAAAAGATGGCGCATAAAAAAGGGGCCGCCACCAGCCGGAATGGCCGTGACAGCCAGGGCCAGCGACTCGGTGTGAAGAGATTCGCCGGGGAAGCCGTAAACGCCGGCACGATACTGGTACGCCAGCGTGGCACGCGTATCCACCCGGGGGTAAACGTGGGCATGGGTAAGGACTTTACCCTGTTTGCCACGATAGACGGGATTGTAAAATATGAAGCAATCAGCAACAACCGCAGAAAGGTCAGCGTTTACTCAAGCTGAATGATATGAAAGAGAAAATACATCCTAAATTTTATGACGACGCCGTGGTGATATGTTCCTGCGGCAACACGTTCACCACCGGTTCCACCAAAAAGGAACTTAAGGTAGAGATATGCAGCAAATGCCACCCGTTCTTTACCGGCGAGCGGCGTATCATGGATACCACCGGGCGCGTCGAGCGCTTCAAGAAGCGCTACAAGATTGAAGGTTAAAGAAAGCGTAATATTTTAAAGGAAGGAGTGCCGACATGTCGGGACTCCTTTTTATTTTAGTAATATGGCGGAGAAAAGAAAACATAACTACGGGGGACAGGCGGTAATCGAGGGTGTGATGATACGCGGGCGAAGCTCGATGGTGACCGCCGTGCGTCGTCCCAATGGCGAAATCACTACCAATATTAAGCCCCTCCCATCCACCACCGGGAACAAAGCGCGGCGTATCCCGTTTGTCCGGGGCGTGGTCGTTCTCATAGAATCACTGGTTCTGGGTATTCAGAGCCTGATGCTTTCGGCTAACATCTCCATGGAGGAAGAGGAGGAACAAATATCCACCAAGACAATCTGGGTGATGATAGGGATTGGCGTAGTCCTGGCGGTGCTCCTGTTTTTCATCGCGCCGCTTTACCTTACCGGACTACTTGATACATATATACCGAACTCGGTGGTCTTTAATATCATTGAGGGCATTATAAGGGTGGCGATTTTCCTGGGATATCTTAAACTGATTTCTTATATGCCGGATATTAAGCGCGTCTTTACCTACCACGGCGCCGAGCATAAGGCAGTCAACGCCTACGAGGACGGCGTGCCGATGGAAGTCGACGTCATCAAGGAGTACAGTCGGGC
>Ga0315537_1002720_pt1 | contig 13355 bp, 11 predicted proteins | sample SalMarSW160270MG_FD_203091 | JGI IMG/M metagenome (GOLD analysis project Ga0315537, IMG submission 203091) | Salt marsh sediment microbial communities from the Plum Island Ecosystem LTER, Massachusetts, United States - Salt Marsh Sediment SW1602-70 ... | reverse complement strand
TTAGGCGATATAAATGGCGATAATATAAGCGATGTTCTAATTGTTAGAGCCGCTTTCCTTCCTGGTCAGGATCATAATAGTTTTTTATACTATGGAGGAAATCCGCCTGATACCAGTTATGTCAGAGAGTTTACAAACTTTACGATTCATCTGAGGAATATTGGTGATGTTAACTCTGACGGCTATGATGACCTGGCCCAAAGTGACGGTATTTCAAGAAAATTAAGCGTATTTTACGGGGGGCCGGATATTGATGATTCGGCTGACAAAATAATTGAAGATGTATGGACAGATTCTCCTCGCGCTGTCGATATTGATAATGATGGCGTACTGGATTTGGCTTTATGTGAGTCGCGAAATGAGGGTGATATAAGAATCTATAGGTTGGGAACAGATTTTGATTCAAATCCAGAGTATATTATTTCAGACACTGCCCGTTATTTCGGATCAAGAGTAGCAACTCTGGATTTTAATGGTGATTCATATTCCGATCTAGCCGTTTCTGCATTTCTAAATCGTGATTCCTGTTTTGTAAAGTTCTACTGGGGTGGACCGGATTTCGATACGACTGCAGATTTCGAAATCTATGGCTTTGACAATGGTCTTGGAGAATTCTTATTACCTGTTGGAGATTTTAATGGCGATGGACACGAGGATATATTTATTGGAGGTAATTACCCTGTCAGATATGGTATTTACTACGGGGGACCTGATTTCGATGATAAAATCGATGTCGTAACCAATCTTTATTATGGTTCTATCTATAATGTCCCATATGCAGTGGACGTCGCCGGTGATGCCAACAATGATGGTTACCCTGATTTTATATATTCCCAAATAGTAGGCTATCAAACGGAAATATATATTCTCCTTGGCGGCCCTGATGCTGATTCCCTTTATGATGTTCATATTGAAAACTATGACATGCCGGGCTCCCAAAATGGATTCGGAACCGCCTTGGCAGGCATTGGCGATTTTAATGGTGATGGCATTGATGATTTCGCGGTTCGTTCCCAAACCGAACCGAGTTGTTGTTGGCGAAGCGAAGTAAACTTTTTCGCCGGGTGGGATGGCGGCGGGCCATGCGATTGCGAGCCGGGTAATACTAATGGTGATGGGACTATCAATATATTTGATATAACGCGTATTATCAGTTATCTGTACCTCGGTGGCCCGGCCCCGATGCCGTATGAGCTGTGTAATGGCGATCCGAACAAAGACTGCACCTGTGATATTTTCGATATTACATTTATAATAGGCTATTTATATCTGGGCGGGCCGCCGCCGGCGACTTGCGGAGAATGGCGAGCCGCCTGCGGGGCACCATTGCGAAAATAGCACGCAATCACGTATGGGCTTTAAACTGGGTCGGTCGATTAAAATCGGCCGGCCTTTTTTATTTTTACTGACGCAGGCTGTCAGTGGGATGACCTACTCTTATGTAAAAACGACAAGGAGCGGGTCATGACAAAAACTGAAAGGCTTCTGTTTATCCTCAATTTATTCCGCGTTAAAAAATCGGCCCGAATCGACGAGTTGGCGGCCGAATGCAATGTCTCCCGGCGGACCATTTATCGCGATCTGCAGGTACTGATTGCGATGGATATTCCCATCTATTGCAACGACGGCTATAACCTCGTCGATAAAATTTCGATGCCGCCTTTGAATTTCACGCGGGAAGAGCAGGAACTGCTCGGATATTGTTTGATGAATACACCTCTAAAGCGCTCGCCGCGATTTGCCGAGAAGATTCGAAATATCGAGCTGAAGATTATCTCATCGATCCCCCGTATTAAACGAAATAGCCTCTGTAATCTGATTGTCGATTACGAAAGAAGGCGAAATCAATTCGTGCCGGAGGTTGACGATATCGTCGATTGCTGCTTGAAGGCGTTAATCAACGGCAGCAGGCTCAAAATCGAACTGAGGACAGCGGGGAGGAGCATAAAGCAGGTAAAACCGAAGGCGCTTCAAATCCGGGAAAGAAGCTGGCAGCTTATTGCAGCCGATAAATCCGCTCAAAGAGAGATCGGGATTCCACTGGAGGAAATCGAAAAAGTCCGCATTTCGAGCGTGCGATAATAAATATAAAATCGACCGGCTGTATTTGGTGACGGAGCCAACAGGTTCGAAAGCGTCGCCGAAGCTAATAATTTTCTTGACAGACTCGATAATATTATATAGCATTGTGGGTTACAAACTTGTGGCCGTATATATGGCGGAATAAGCGGGCGATTAGCTCAGTTGGTTAGAGTGCTTGCTTGACATGCAAGAGGTCACTGGTTCGATTCCAGTATCGCCCACCATAAATGGCGGGATAAAGGCGGTGCGGAAACCGATTTATCCCCGTTTATAGTAATGGAGATGAGTGACATTAAGATAAAATTCCCGGACGGCTCGATTAAGGAGTACCCCAAAGGTACGACCGCCGATGAAATCGCGCGCTCGCTTTCGCCGCGTCTGGCCAAAGAAGCGGTCGCCGCCAGAGTAAACGGTAATCTGCGCGATATGTCGGCTAAAATCGATTCCGATGTTCCGATCGAGTTTCTTACTTTCGATTCGGATGAGGGTCGGAAGGTTTTCTGGCACTCGACGGCGCATGTTATGGCGCAGGCGGTAAAGGATTTATTCCCTGAGGCGCGTCTGGCCATCGGGCCGTCGATAGAGGAAGGCTTCTACTACGATTTTGAGGTCGAAAAACCGTTTTCGCCCGAAGATCTGGAACGTATCGAAAAGCGGATGGCCGAGATTATAAAAGAGAAAGCGCAGTTTCAGCGGGTCGAGATCAGTCATGACGAAGCGCTTGAAGATTTTAAGAAAGAGGGGGAAAATTATAAGGTCGAGATGCTTCAACAGGATATTCTCGATGACCGCGTTTCGGTTTATAAGCATTCGACTTTCAAGGACCTTTGTCGCGGGCCGCATCTTCCCGATACCGGCCGGATTAAGGCCTTCAAACTGATTTCGTCATCCGGCGCCTACTGGAGAGGTGATGAAAGCAATAAGATGCTTCAGCGCATATATGGGGTTTCATATCCGAAGAAGAGTCTTCTGGACGATTACCTGTATCGGATGGAGGAGGCGAAAAAGCGTGATCATCGGATGTTGGGTAAACAGCTTGAATTGTTTCATATCAGCAACGACGTCGGGGCCGGGCTGGTTATGTGGATGCCCAAAGGGGCTATTATTCGCAACGAGATTGAGAATTTCTGGCGGGAAGAGCATTTTAAGAATGGATATGAAATTGTCTTTACTCCGCATATTGCCAATCTGGAATTATGGCGGCGTTCAGGGCATACCGATTTTTATGCCGATGACATGTATCAGCCGATGGAAATCGATAATGTCAAATATCAGATTAAGCCGATGAATTGTCCGTTCCATATCGCGATGTATAAATCGCGCCGGTGGAGTTATCGGGATTTGCCGATGCGCTGGGCCGAGCTGGGGACGGTTTATCGTTACGAGATGCCCGGAGTGCTGCACGGTTTGATGCGGGTCCGGGGATTTACCCAGGATGACGCGCATCATTTTGTATCGCCGGAGGGGATGGAAGAGGAGCTGGTCTGGCTTTTGAAATTCTGTCTGCATATTTTGAAATCATTCGGTTTTGTCGATTATGATGTTTTCTTGTCGACGCGTCCGGGGGATGCTGTCGGTGATCCGGCCGATTGGGAAAAAGCGCAGAACGGTTTAAGACGGTCGATGGAAATTTTGGGATTGGAGTATGCTGTCGCGGAAGGTGAAGGTGCTTTTTACGGGCCGAAGATCGATATTAATATAAAAGATGCATTGGGACGCAGCTGGCAATGCTCGACGATTCAATTTGATTTCAATTTGCCGGAGCGCTTCGATTTGACCTACACCGATAATGAAGGCAAGCTGAAACGGCCATTTATGATTCATCGCGCCCTGCTGGGATCAATCGAGCGGTTTTTCGGTGTTTTAATCGAGCATTATGCCGGCGCGTTCCCGCTCTGGCTGGCGCCGGTGCAGGTGAAGGTTTTGCCGATTACCGATGAAATAAATGAATATGGTGAAAATATATTATCGCGGCTGAAAGAGAATAATATCCGGGCCGAGCTGGATTCCCGCTCCGAAAAAATAGGGCATAAAATTCGAGAATCGGAGTTGCAGAAAATCCCCTATATGTTTATAATAGGAGCCAGAGAAAAAGAGAATGGTTCGGTTTCGGTCAGGCTTCATGGAAAAGGAGATGCCGGGGGTTTTTCGCTGGATGAGATGATAACAGTTTTAAAAGCGGAGATTAAAGAAAAAGCTGCGAAATCCAAACTGTAATCAAAGGAGGACACGATAGCCAAGAAATTCATTCGCGTAAACGAAAGGATAACTGCATCGCCGGTCAGAGTGATCGGCGCTGATGGCGATCAAATTGGTATTTTGCCCGTAAAGGAGGCGCTATTAAGAGCTCAGGACGCCCATCTTGACCTGGTCGAAGTGTCGCCTAACAGTCGACCACCGGTCTGCCGTATTATGGATTTCGGTAAGTTCAAGTATGAGCAATCGAAGAAGGCAAGGCAAGCCAAGAAAAAACAGCATGTCGTTCAGATGCGGGCAATGCGTTACCGACCCAAGATTGATGAGCACGATTTTCAGTTTAAAACAAGACATGTGAAAGAATTTTTGGAAAAAGGCAGTAAGGTAAAAGTCTTTGTGATGTTCAAAGGTCGCGAACGAGCTCATACGGAGTACGGTCAAAAAGTTCTGGATCGAGTGGTCGAAGAGCTTGGCGACGTTTGCACCATTGAACAGGAAGCAAAATTGGAAGGTAGAGATATGATCATGATTTTGAGCCCGAATGTACGGTCTCAAAAATCAAAACCAAAAGGAAAAGAGAATGCCGAAGATAAAAACGAACCGGTCGGCAGCCAAACGGTTCAAGAAGACGGCGACCGGTAAGATTAAAAGAAAGAAAGCTTATCATTCGCATATTCTGACCAAAAAGAGCGCGAAGCGGAAACGAAATCTGCGCAAATCCGGTTTGGTCAGCGATGTGGACAAGGCGCGTGTCAGCAAAATGATTCCATATTGACGGCGCCGAATTATTGATTAGTCAGGAGAATAAAAATGCCTCGTGCAAAAAATAATGTCGCGGCTCACAGGCGACATAAAAAGGTTCTTAAGAGGGCTCGCGGAAATTACGGGGCCCGATCGCGATTGTATCGCACCGCTCTGGAAACGGTCCATAAAGGATTGACGTATGCCTATCGTGACCGAAAGGTCAAGAAACGCACGTATCGACGATTATGGATTACGCGTATTTCGGCGGCGGCCAAGCAACATGGATTGAACTATTCCACGTTTATGAACGGTCTGAAAAAGGCCGGCGTCGGGCTCGATCGCAAAGCTTTATCGAATATTGCGGCCCAGGATTCGGCCACGTTCGGCCGCCTGGCCGAAATGGCCAAAAGCAATTAAGCCCGGATTCATCTATGTCCGGGGCCAGCCAAATACAGGAATACCTGACCGATGCCTTAGTGGCGATAAAGGCGGCCGAATCGCAAAAAGAGCTTCAGGATATAAGCGTCAAGTATCTCGGTCGTAAGGGATTAATTACGTCCGTTCTTAAGACGCTTAAAGAACTTCCCATTGAAGAAAGAAAAACGCTGGGCAGCATATCCAATAAAGCCAAGGCCGCCCTGGATAGCGCCATTAAAACCGCCGGCAAAAAATTCCAAACGACAGCCGTCAAAGAAATAATCGATTCGACGCTGCCCGGTATTGCACATCGTCAGGGCGCGATACATCCGATAACCAGAGTTATCGATAAAATGTGCCTCTCATTTTACGGCATGGGATTTACTATTGCGCGGGGCCCGGAAGTAGAGACCGACTATTACAATTTCGAGGCGCTGAATTTCCTGCCCGATCATCCGGCGCGCGACATGCAGGATACATTTTATGTCGAAGGCGATAATTTGCTTCTCCGGACGCACACAACGCCGGTTCAGGCGCGGGTGCTGGCCAATTCCAAACCGCCTATGAAGGTGATTACGCCGGGAAAATGCTTTCGCAATGAGGCTATCTCGACGCGTTCCTATTGTGTTTTTCATCAGGTTGACGGCTTTCTGGTGGACGAAGGTGTCACCATGGCCGATTTGAAAGGAGTCCTGGTTGCCTTTTGCCGTGACTTTTTCGGAGAAGAATTGAAACTTCGTTTTCGGCCCAGCTATTTTCCCTTCACCGAACCCTCGGCGGAAGTCGACATCATTTGCTTTTTGTGTAAAGGTGAGGGGTGCCAATTGTGTAAATACAGCGGCTGGTTGGAAATTCTCGGTTGCGGGATGATTGATCCGAATGTACTTAAATTAGCCGGGCTTGATCCGGAAAAATATAGCGGCTACGCTTTCGGTATCGGGGTAGAGCGAATAATTATGCTTAAGTACCGTATTACCGATGTCAGATTATTTTTTGAAAATGATATCCGGTTTATAAGGCAGTTTAAATAATGCAAATTCCGTACGGCTGGTTGAAAGAGTTAGTTGATTTCGAGTGGTCGCCCCAAGAGTTGGCCGAAAAGCTTACTCTGTCCGGGTCCGAGGCCGAGGTGCAAAAGCTGTTCGAAGGGCAGTTTGATAATATCGTTGTCGGGCAGATCGCTGAATTAAATGATATCGAGAAATCCGACCATCTGAAACTGGCGGTCGTCAATTCCGGTGAGGAAAAATTACAGGTCGTCTGCGGCGCACCCAACGCTGCAAAAGGGCAAAAAGTCGTAATGGCCAAAGTTGGGGCGAAATTGCAGAATGAATTCGAAATAAAGGAAGTTAAACTCCGGGGCGTTAAATCGTACGGGATGATATGCTCCGAACGGGAACTGGGTATTACCGATGACCATTCGGGTATAATTGTTCTCGATGATGATGCTCCGGTCGGAAAGCCCGCCGATGAATTTCTAAAACTTAATGACAGTGTCATAAAACTCGACTTGACGCCCAATCGACCCGATATGTTGTCGGCTATCGGGATTGCCAGGGATATCGGCTGTCTGGCGGGAAATAAAGTAAGACGCCCGGAATTCAAATTGAGCGAAATTTCGGAGAAGGCCTCGGATTATGTAAAAGTCTCAATTGACGATCCCGATGCCTGCCCGAGATACGCCGCCCGGATTATCAAAGGTGTAAAAATCGGGCCATCGCCCTGGTGGATAAAACAAAAGCTTCTCCTGTGCGGTGTCAGACCGATTTCAAATGTGGTCGATATCACCAACCTGGTGATGCTGGAGTATGGCCACCCGCTTCATGCCTTCGATTATAATCGTTTTGATCGTAAAGAAATTTTGGTCCGGCGGGCCCGCGATGGAGAAAAATTCACGACGCTGGACGAAACCGAACATACCCTTACGCCGGAAGTATTACTGATTACCGACGGTGAAAGGGCGGTCGCGGCGGCCGGTGTCATGGGCGGGCTGGATTCGGAAATTTCCGACGAGACGACCGATATCTTACTCGAATCGGCTTATTTCAATCCGATCACGATTCGCAAAGGGCGACTTCATATGGGTACTATCTCGGAATCCTCGACCCGATTTGAAAAGGGCGCCGATCCCAATAATGTTCCCGGAGCCATCGACCGGGCCGCCTGGCTGATTAATGAATACGCGGGCGGGAAGTTGCTGTCCGGTATCGTTGATTGCTATCCTAAAAAGATAACGCCGATTAAAATCGACTTTCGTCCCGACAAAGCCAATTCTTTTCTGGGTACTTCAATACCGGAAAAAAGAATCCGCGATATTTTTAACGGTCTCGAATTCGGGGTAGAAGGGAACGGCATAATGAAAGTAACTGTCCCGACATTTCGTCCCGATATCGAACGCGAAGTTGATCTGATTGAGGAAATCGTACGGATAGAAGGCTATGAATCAGTGCCGTCATCCGAAAGGAATCTGGGACCGCTGTTTACTCATCAATTCGAGGATGATATTCTCAGGGATGAAATAAGAAGGGCATTAACGACGCAGGGATTTGACGAGACGTACGGCTCCGGTCTGGCCGATCCCAAACTGATGTCAAAATTATCCGATGGAAAGCCGCTGCTTAAGATATTAAATCCGATTGCCGAAGATCTGGCCGTCCTGCAGAGCAGTTTGCTTTATTCACTTTTAAAGTCGGTCTCCCATAATATTTCCCGGCGAAATATTAATTTGCAGCTTTTTGAAATCGGTAAGGCTTTCCATCCCGGTAATCCGCCCGATGAGCGGGAGCAGGTCGGTCTTATACTTACAGGACGAACCGATGATAATTGGTATTCCAAAAGTATGGAATTTTCATATTATCATCTCAAAGGCGCTATTGATGGATTGATCGATTCCTGCCGTATTGCACCGATGACATTAATCCCGGCGGAGCAGTTCGTATACTTGAAGGGCTGTTCATTTGAAATAAAGATAGATAATGACTTGATAGGTTATGCCGGGCAGATAAATATCGAATTAGCGAAAGCTCTTGATATAAAACAGGCTGTCCATGCGGCGGTTCTCGATTTTGATAAGCTGCTTGCAAAAAGGCGTCCGGATATGTCTTTCAAGCCGGTTCCTCGTTATCCGGCGGCGCCGCGCGATCTGGCGGTGGTCATCGATGAAACAATAAACGCCGGGCAAATCGAAGAGGAGATAAAGAAAGTCGGCGGTGATTTACTTGAAGAGGTAAAAATATTCGATCTATACCGCGGCAAACAGGTCGGCGAAGGCAAAAAATCTATCGCCTTCGCGCTGCAATATCGCTCATCCGAGCGTAGCCTTGAAAGCAAAGAAATTATTGCGACACACAATAAAATTGCCGCCCATTTAAAGAAACACTTTAATGCGGAAATCAGAGAAGGGTAGCGTTATGGATTCCCTGGAAAAATTGGAAGAGAAAATAACCAGAGCGGTTGCTTTGATCGAGAAGCTGACCAGTGAAAAAAAGTCACTGATGGATAATAACAGCCGTATAGAGAATGAACTGTCGGAATTAAAGTCGAAATTGGCGGCTTTGGAAAAGCTTGAACGCGGCAAAGCCGAAAAAGTGAAGGAAAAATTGAATAATATTATCGGTAAATTAAATTTGCTGGAGCAAAATTAGAAAAGAACATTCTTGACAAAAAATGTTGACATTGTTAGCTTGAAAAAGCAATTTTTATATAAATGAATAGATGATATCAGAAGATAATTTGAGATAAGAAAGGGATATGACTCACTGAATATGTCGGATAATCAAAAGACAGAAGAAGTCGTAAAGGTTACAATATTCGGCGAGGAATATTCTATTCGGGGCTATGCCGATACAGAGTATATTCTGCGTGTCGCTGATTATGTTGATAAAAAGATGCGCGAAATTGCATTAAGATCAAAAAACCGAGCGCCCCATAAAATTGCCGTTCTGACGGCTTTGAATCTGGCCGGCGAACTTATGGACTTTAAGGATAAGGATAGCAGCGAGCTGGACAAGGTCGAGGAAAGAGCGAAAGGCATTCTTGAATTGCTGGATGGAGCCCTGTCCGAATCGGGGTAATCTTCCGGCCGTCTGATATCTCCCGGTTTATCTTCCTTGTATCATCTATTTGACCTTTAAATAGATGCCTTTGATCTTTCAAAGGCCAGGAGGCTCTGATGAGTAACACACTTTTAATCATCCTATGTTCGGCGGCTGCGGCACTCGCAGCTTTTGCCGCCACCTGGATTATACTCAGAAAGTTAGGTGATAAAAAAATATCCGGCGCCGAGGAAACCGCCCGCCGGACGATCCTCGAAGCCGAAAAAGAGGCTGAAATAAAGAAGAAAGAAGCCATTCTGGAGGCCAAGGAGGAATGGTATAAAGTCAAAACGAATTTCGAACGGGAATTGAATCAGAAACGAAATGAAGTTCAAAAAATCGAGAAGCGGCTTTCCGAAAAGGAAAATGCCGCCGACCGCAAACTCGAAACAGTCCAGAAAAGAGAAAAAGAGCTTCAAAACAGGGAAAGAACGATCAGTTCCCGGGAGAGGGGAATTGCGCTTCGTGAGCAGGAGCTGGCCAAATCGATGCAGATTCAAAATGAGAAACTGGAGCGTATCGCCCAGATGACTGCCGAAGAAGCCAAAAAGGAACTTAAAGATAATTTGATCGGCGAAGCCAAACTGGAAGCGGCGGCAACCATAAAAGAAATAAGAGATGAGGCCGAGCGGACAGCCGAAAAAGAAGCGAAAGAGATTATCATCTCGGCCATTTATCGCTGCGCCGCCGACCATACGGTAGAATCGACCGTGTCCGTCGTTAATCTTCCCAATGAAGAGATGAAAGGTCGTATTATCGGCCGCGAAGGGAGAAATATCCGCTCCTTTGAAACGGCCACCGGTATCGACGTCATTGTTGACGATACCCCTGAAGCGGTGATTCTCTCAGGATACGATCCGATCAGGCGGGAAATCGCCCGAATGTCTCTGGAGAAACTGATTTCCGACGGACGGATTCACCCGACCCGAATAGAAGAGATCGTTGCCAAAACCGAAAAAGAAATGGAGATGATTGTCAGGGAAATCGGCGAGCAAGCCTGCTTCGATATCGGTGTCCAGGGTTTGCACGCCGATGTTATAAGATTGCTCGGCAAACTTAATTACCGAAGTTCCTACGGGCAGAATGTGCTGCAGCATTCGAAAGAGGTGGCTATTCTCAGCGGTTTGATGGCTTCGGAATTGGGACTTGATCCCAATATCGCCAAAAGGGCCGGATTACTCCACGATATCGGGAAAGCGATTGACAGAGAAACCGAAGGGACGCATACCGAAATCGGAGCCAATTTTTTAACACGCTATGGTGAGGATCCGATTATTCTGAATGCCATTCTGTCACACCACGGTGATGTTCCCCAGGAAACGCCTTATTCGGTTTTTGTGCAGGCGTCGGACGCGATTTCGGGAGCTCGGCCGGGGGCGCGCCGCGAACCGCTGGAAGCATATATCAAGCGTCTCGAAAAGCTGGAAGAGCTGGCCGATTCGTTTAAGGGTGTGGCCAAGGCCTTCGCGATTCAGGCGGGAAGAGAGATTCGCGTGATTGTCGAATATGAATCGGTCGATGATCTGTCGGCATCCATCCTGGCCGGAGATATCGCCGAGAAAATCGAACAGGAGCTGGAATATCCCGGGCAGATTAAAGTAACCGTTATCCGGGAATCGCGGGCAACCGAGTTCGCCAAATAAAGGAGTGTGATGGCGCATATAAAGATACTTTTTTTTGCAGATATTGTCGGCAAGCCGGGACGGTTCGTTTTATCCCAGATGTGTAAACCGCTTAAGGAAAAATTCGGGGCGCATTATGTTATTAGTAATATTGAGAATGCGGCTGGCGGTTTCGGGATTACGCCTGAGATGGCCCAAAAGATTTTTTCGTATGGAGTCAATTGTCAGACGTCCGGGAATCATATCTGGGACAGGATGGATATTATAAAATATATCGACGAAGAGCCGCGGCTTCTGCGCCCCGCGAATTACCCGCCGGGCTGCCCCGGTAACGGTTATTTAATTGCTGATGACGGCGGTGTAAAAATCGGTATTATTAATTTGATGGGGCGCACATATTTGAAAGATATCGATTGTCCTTTCCGGGTTGCCGACAAAATCATAAGTACTATCAGAGAGCAAACAAAGATCATCATTATAGATTTTCATGCCGAGGTTACTTCGGAAAAACAGGCGCTGGCATATTATCTCGATGGCGGGGTTTCAGCCGTTATCGGGACGCATACACACGTCCAGACCGCCGATGAGACAATTTCCGCCAAAGGTACCGCCTATATCACCGATGTCGGTATGACGGGAGCTTTCGATTCTATCATCGGGATGGCCAAGGCGCCCTCGCTGGAACGGTTTTTGACGGGGATGCCGAAACGTTTCTCCTGCGCCAAAGATGATGTGCGCATCAGCGGAGTTGTCCTTACCGTTGATTCCGAGACGGGGCAGGCGGTGGAAATCGAGCCGTTTAATCTGGATTACGGAAGAGAACCGGTATTGGAGGAATAAAAATATTGGAAGCGACAACTATGGAAGCACAAATAATCGACGGTAAAAAAGTAGCCAAAGAGATCAAAGCCGAACTCAAGGAAAAGGTTGAAGCGTTAAAGGAAAAGGGGGTGACTCCCGGTTTGGCGGCGGTGCTGGTCGGCGAAAATCCGGCCTCACAGACATATGTCAGGAGTAAAGCCAAAGCCTGCGAAAAAATCGGCGTCTACTCCGAAGTGATAAGAAAACCGGCCGATATCTCGCAGGACGAATTGATGAGTATCGTCCGTAATTTAAACAGCCGTGACGATATCGACGGCATTTTGGTGCAGTTGCCGTTACCGAAACATATCGATGAATCGGCGGTTACAAATTTAATCGATCCTAAAAAAGATGTCGACGGTTTTCATCCTTTTAATGTCGGCAGGATGCTACTCGGCTATCCGACTTTTTTGCCCTGCACTCCGGCCGGCATAGTCGAACTTATGCGAAGATATAAAATCGATCCGAGCGGTAAGGAAGTTGTCGTATTAGGTCGGTCTAACATCGTCGGCAAACCGGTCGCGATAATGCTTATGCAGAAAGGGGAGATGGCCAACGCGACGGTCACAATATGCCATTCGCGAACGGCCCATCTCGCTGATGTCCTGAGGCGAGCCGATATACTTATTGTCGCCATCGGTCAGTCCGAGTTTGTTAAGGGAGATATGATTAAAGACCGTGTTGTCCTGATTGATGTCGGTATGAACCGAGTTCCTGATGATTCGACTGAAAAGGGCTATCGACTGACCGGCGACGCGGATTACGAAGCATGCCGGGCGAAGGCATCATACATCACGCCGGTTCCCGGCGGAGTCGGCCCGATGACAATCGCGATGCTTTTGAGCAATACGATAAAGTCATCGGAGAATAGAGTCAAAAAAGAATAGTTCCGCAGAGGATGCAAATATATGCGCACAAGCTGCATAATTGTGCACATCTTTTAATTAATACCCATTTTATCCGCAAAGCGGTTTTTATCGCGATATTATCAGGTTGACCGGACGAGGGCTGCTTAAAAACATACTTAAGTATTATACACGAAGTTACATTGGTGTGTTGCATCTATCGGCCTCTCGATAACTATTTCAATTACGGCTCATTTTGTCGGAATCAGGGCATCCGCTTTGCTGCTTACAATGCTTTAAGGCATTTTGGCTATGAGAATATTTACGGCAAATTTTCTATTCACTCTGATTCTGGTGGCGATTCCATTAGTCAGCAGTGCCACCGATGTGGAGTTTGGACTCCCCGATTCGCTTCAGGATTTGGATTTCTGGGACGCGGGCGGCAATTTTAAAGGAGTCGCCGCCGATGAATCGTGCCCTCCGGATTTCGAACT
>Ga0315537_1002713_pt1 | contig 13368 bp, 11 predicted proteins | sample SalMarSW160270MG_FD_203091 | JGI IMG/M metagenome (GOLD analysis project Ga0315537, IMG submission 203091) | Salt marsh sediment microbial communities from the Plum Island Ecosystem LTER, Massachusetts, United States - Salt Marsh Sediment SW1602-70 ... | reverse complement strand
TGCTGAAGCAAGAGGCATCGAAAATGGCGACATAGTCAAGATGTATAACGAACGAGGTATCGTACTCGGTGGCGCGTATGTAACAGAAAGAATCATACCTGGAGCCGTATCTCAGGACCACGGGGCGAGACATGACCCGATAACCATCGGCCTAGACCGCGGAGGCTCCAACAACCTTATCAGTCCGGCAAACACAACCTCAAAAAATGCCTGCGGTTTAGCAACCAGTGGCTATCTTGTCGAGGTTGAGAAAGTCAGTTCAGCTGAGATGGAGGCATGGAGAACGAATTACCCTGAGGCTTTTAAAAGAGAGTATGACCCGGCGTCTGGACTGTGTCTTAACTCATGGGTTGTATAAGGAATGTAACTATTAAGTAGATTGTTACTCGGAATAAAAACTTTCCTTTTTTACCACAGAGCACTTAAGCGTGGGTGCCAAGCGTGAAATTTGGCGGACCTTTTTACAGAAAGTGGTTATCTTTTTCGGCTATTCTGTGTCACTTTTTATTAAAGTGTTACCTTTTCTGTAATCTGGACAAATCCATATAAAAATACTTACCGTGAGACATACCGAATCTATACAGTAGATGAAAATAGTAAGTGGTAACCGTACTATGAAAGACATAAATAGAATGCTAAAATGTATCAGGCAAAGGAGGTGGCAAATTGTAGATGGACAACAATATATAATTGAATTATTTAAGTTCTATTAAGGAGGTATAGAGGGGAAATGAAAAAGCATTTGTTTATTATTCTCGCGGTTATTTTGTTAACCGGATTGATTTTTGGCGGCTGTGCCGAGCCAGCCCCAGAACCAACGCCAACCCCCACCCCGACACCTGCTCCTACCCCGACCCCAACCCCGACTCCGATGCCGGTAGAGCCCATAATAATGAGATGCGCCAGTGAGTTTGCCCCGCCGGAACCTATATCTATGGTTCTCAAAGAAATGGAAGCGGCGGTTCCGGAAGCAACCGGTGGTAAGGTGAAATTCGAATACTACCCCGCAGCTCAGCTTTATACGTTTGCCGATGCGGTAATGGCAATGCAGGCCGGCGACCTCGAGATGGGTATCAACGGTATGCCTATCTCATTTTTTGCACCGGAGTGGGATATAATCTGTAATCTCATCTTCCTGGTCGAGGATAATGCTCACCTGCAACGTCTTTGTGATACCAATGCTTATAAAGACCTGTGCGCGCGCATGGAAGCTAAGGGCATTAAGCCGATAACGCGGGTCTACCCGATGGATGACCAGCCGCTGTTCAACAATGATAGACCAATTAGGATACCTGAGGACCTTAAGGGATTGAAGTTTTCGGTGGGGCCCGGTCCCACGTTTTTAGAAGCCATGACTCTCCTTTCAGGCTCCAAACCAATAAACGTACCAGTGGCGGAAGTTCCTTCTGCTCTGGAAACCGGCATGATGGATGGCTCACCGTTCCCCTGGCCGGTAATGACCTTTATGGACTTGCCCAGGATAATGCCGTATGTGACCCTGATGCCTTTTGGTTTATCTTTCCCCGTCGGACTGGCTGTCAGCGCTGACTGGTGGAATGATTTGCCACCAGACCTCCAGCAGACATTACAGGGCGTCTTTGAAGGTGCCATGGCTCAATACGGGGAAATGGTGGTGATGGTTGGCGATGAGCAGCAGAAGATTTATACAGAGACCCCAGGTACTACCGTGACCGAATTAACAGCGGAACAGACGGCGGTATGGATGGAGACACTGAAGCCATTGTATGATAAGATGAAAGAAGACCCGAACCTGCTGGCCATCATAGAAGCGGCAGAAGCAACTAGACAATAAAGAAAGATATAATCCGGGCGTTGGCTGTGGTGGAATAGCTACAGCCAACACTACGAGAATAAAGCAGTATCATAGACCGTAGTAGAGGTATTACCTGTTGTGCAAACTGGCGGCTGTTAACAGGGTGATAAATACTTTCTGCCGCTGTGCGGCTGGTGCTGTAATACTCATCATAATGCTTCTGGTATTTGCTGAAGTAATCAGCAGATACATCCTTGGATTGAGCCACGAATTCGTGCCAGCCATCAGTTCGTGGTGCATGGTCTGGATGACCTATTTCATGCTGGGGGTTATCCATAAGGCTCGCCAGCATATCAGTATTGATATATTACCGAACAGACTGCCGCTGCAATACCGTACACCGCTTCTTACCCTTTTTGACGTAATCAGCCTGATATTTGCTATCCTGTTGTGCTATGGCGGCACGATATATGACCTGATGGTCAGGCAATCGGATATATACGCCGTCACGGTGCAGTTCATTCCGATGTGGATTGTCCGAATCTGCGTGCCACTGGGCGGTGTTTTCCTCGCCCTTTTCTCCTGCGAGCATCTCATCAATGATGCACGATACCTGATAAAACGCACTAAGGTAGAGCCGTGATGCTGGTTTTCGGTACAGTTGTTTTCGCAGTCCTCCTGGTTAGCGGCGTACCAATCTTCATGGCTTTTGCGCTGGGAGGACTGATAATTATTACCATGCACATGGGTCTTCCTCTTTATAATATCGGCATTTTTTTCTTTGATTCTATTGATAGCTGGATTATGTTAGCGGTACCGCTATTTATGCTGGCCGGTCAACTAATGGTGGAGAGTGGTATGGGTAAAGCGCTGGTTGATGCGCTGAGTGGCTTTATCGGGCGTGTTCCGGGCGGTATAGCCATATCCGCAATCGTCGCTTCCGCCTTTGTCGGCGCCCTAGCCGGCCAAAATCTCGCGGTCCTAGGTTCGGTGGGAGTGGTGCTATTCCCGGCGATGATGGCCGCCAAGTATGACAGGGGTTATAGTGGCGGCGTCTTATGCGCGTCATCTCAACTGGGCTTCCTCATCCCACCGAGCGTGGTCTTTATCATCTATGGCTACCTGACACAGACATCTGTTGCCAAGTTATTCATAGCCGGTATAATACCTGGAATATTACTAACGGTATTGCTATCAATACCGGCCATAATTATTGCCAGAAGACGGCAATTCCCCCCGATGCCACGGGTCAGTCGGCAGGAACAAAAAAGCCGGATAATCAGAGCCATACCCAGTATAATGATGCCCATCATTATTTTAGGCGGTATATACGGAGGGGTATTTACCCCCACTGAAGCGGCCAGCGTTGCCTGCGTCTATGCCTTAATTATAGGAGCATTCGTGTACCGGCAGCTTACCTGGAAAACTATCTGGGCTTCAGCCATAGAAGCGGCACGGCTTACCAGCATCATACTGATTCTGTTCTGTGGGGTCATGCTACTGGGGAGAGCCATAAATATTATTGGACTTCCTCAGGTAATTGGCAACTGGGTGGTGAGTGGCGGCGTAACCGCAACGGTTTTCCTGGTACTACTCTGTGTTGCCTTTATAGTTCTGGGTATGATTATGGACGCCTTTGCCATGGTTGCCGTACTTCCCGTGGTCATGCCGGCGGTACAGGTGCTTGGCGTCAACACCATACACCTTGGAGTTATCTTCGTTGTCGCCAGCATGATTGGCACAATGACACCCCCGGCAGCGGCGGCTATCTACTTTACTGGTTCAATGTTTTCAATCCCAACTACCGAGATAATACGGGGTGTTCTACCGTTTTTGGTAATCATGATAATCAGCTTGTTTATCTTTGTTTTTATCCCCGACATTGCCACATGGTTGCCAAAGACTATGTTCGGTTAGATATAATCATCTCTTTAGTATTGTGCACTCATTTAACAATCTAGTAAAAAGTGACACAGAATAGCCGAAAAAGATAACCACTTTCTGTAAAAAGGTCCGCCAAATTTCACGCTTGGCACCCACGCTTGAGTGCTCTGTGGTAAAAAAGGAACGTTTTTTCAGAGAGAGACAGGGCCTCTACTCCGTCTCACAATACACAGCTTTTTCTAGCTTCTGGTATAAAGGTAAGCGGAATAGGTATTTAGGTCGAGAATCTAACTATTTGACTCCTATTAATTTCCGTTATACAATTTGGCATTGGACATTCGAGTGTTCCTTAAAATTTTCATTACTGAGTACACGAGATAGCGTAACGATGTCAGAAAACGCAAGTTAGAAAAGAAATCTCAAAAAATACCATAGTATCGCCCCAGACTTTGACCTCGAGCCAAATAGTTCGGCACTATTAATTATTGATATGCAATATGTAGACGCACACCCTGACTATGGATTAGGACTTACGCTAAGGACAGAATATCCTGAGGTGGCATCTTATTATTTCAAGCGGCTGACCGAAATAGTCATTCCTAACCAAATCAGGCTTCTTGAATTTTTCCGGCGTAACAGGCTAAAGATTATATACTTAACAGTGGGTCCCGTGCTTCCTGATGGCAGTGACGAACTATTTTTAGGTAAACTAAGAAAGGAAGCTGTAAGAAAGTCACTCCTTTTCCCGCAAGGCTCCTTCGAACATAGTATATTGGAAGAAGTCAGGCCACAAGCAGGTGAATTAGTCATTAATAAAACCTCTTCGGGCGCATTTAATTCGACTGCCATCGATCAAACACTACGCAATATGGGTATCGATGGTCTGGTCATTTCCGGGGTGGTCACCAACGCCTGTGTAGAAACGACAGCCCGCGATGCGGCCGATAGGGGTTATAAATGTATCTTGGTAGATGATGCGTGTGCAGCACAAAGTCAAGACTGGCATGATTCAACACTGCGAACTTTTGCGACGGTTTTTGGCAAGGTACAAACCACTAACGAGATTATTGAATATCTACAAAACAGGTTAAAAATTGGTCCAAGCTAAAGAACCATAGTATATGTTAATTATAAGGAATCCTTCTCTTCTTCTTATCCCTCGAGCCCTTAGGTCTCCCGAGTTTCTTACCCTGTGCCACTATCCGGGCAAGCCCAGCTTTCATCCTCTCACTTCGACGCTGTGATTCCATCCTGGCCACCCACCCCGCGATGGCATACAGGAGCTCTCCAAGCTCATCGGGGGCCTCGGTCCAGCTACCCGAATATTGGGAATACTTTTGTCCGACTTAAGGCTATATATTAATAATAATGCTTTAACTCGGACAATAACCTTTGCCCACTGTCAAGCTCCTAAAACCTGCCTGTCTGGATGCCCGAAAGCGGAACATTCCGTCGATAAGGGGATGCGAGGAGCGAAGTGACGAGCGGGCCCGTTAATGAATAACACTTCTGATTCTACTCGTAGTCGTTTGCTATATTTATTAATCGTAGTTCCGTATGGGTAATGGATTCAAGTCCTCTACGGTGGGCGCTGGTGTACCTACTATTGCCGGTGCAGGGTTTTCGCTAAGTTCACCCGATAAAAACATCCATATCGATATGGCAATGCAGATAATTCCAATAAATATTCTGACTCTTACCACTTATCACCTCCAATACTTATACTGAAAAAACAACATACCATCAAAATAGCAGGTTCAAATCCACCCGCTGCCAGTTTTTATTATTCGACTTTTCAATATAGCTTGACAACTAAATAGTTGTTATACTTCAGACAGGATCATTCAAATGTATGAAGTATTTTTCTTTGTTCTTGGATTGGTGAACAGCATTGCTCTTATTTTCATCTTTCTGATTCGAAAGAAAAGGTTAGACCTCCTACAAAAAATCGGATGGACATATTTACTATTGGCAATTCCAGCTGTTTATGGTATTTTCTTGGTCTTCCAGGAGCAGAAAGCAGTACAATATAGCATCTTCCTAGGGATTTTCTTGGCATTCTTAGCCATAGAATGGCTATTTGACTACGTTCTGAAAATCAATTTCCGAGAGAACTGGAAGAAAAATTGGAAATGGATAATACCTTATTTGGTTCTATATTATGCTATGAACTACGGATTTATAGTAATGCCATGGAAAACCAACTTGACATGGGGATTTATCATGCTTGGCCTTTTTATCATCCAAATAATTGCCAATTTGAGAAGCCACCCTAAAATGAACAGCTAGTTCGATTGTGCTTACCACTATGGATATACCAAAACAATAACCTACTAGGGGAACAAATCCTTGGTCACTGGTTCAGGTTGAGCTGATAAATGTAGACGAATTGAGGAAGAAATATCCCGAGGCATTCAAACGGGAGTGCCACCCGGTAGCCGGACTGCTTTTGAGTGCCTGGAGCGAAGAAGGAGAGTAAGCAAATGAAAGAGCTAGAAAGATTTAAAGCACTACTGAGACGTGAGAAACCGGACCGCGTGCCCATCTGGCCGTTTGGCTCGGCAGGCGGCCTGTCGGCAATTCATTGCGGGAAATCTATAGCCGAGGAATACACAAATCCAGAGACAGCTTTAAATGTAGCGCGAAAGACAGCGCAGGACTTTGGCTGGTTATTTATTCCATTTTACGGCTATGCTTCCTACGGCGCCTGGGAGTTCGGCGGCGAAATAAAGTGGCCCTCTACCGAATTCCACCAGGCACCATCAATCACCCGCTATCCCGTAGCAACAGAGGAAGATGCCTGGAATCTGAAAAAGCCCGACATTCCCAAAGCCGGGATAATCCCACTGCAGGCAGAATTCAACAAACTGTCCGCAAAGGAACGCCTTAATGACGAGCCCTTTAAGGTAATGGCGTTCATAGGCGGTCCGTTTACCGCCGCTGCCAATACCTGTAGTATTGAGAAGATGGCTAGATGGTTGATCAAAAAGCCCGAGGTCGCTCATCACCTAATGCAACTGGCAACGGAACACCTGATTGAACTAACCGAATATTGGCACAGCCTGTACGGCACAGAAGATGTGTTGATATTCACTGCGGAGGCAACCGCGGCTAATAATATCATATCACCGAAACAGTTTGAACAATTTGTCCTGCCCTACCTTAAAGAACTCCATCAGAAAATTCTGGCCATGGGCTACCGGCACATTTTGTGTCATATTTGCGGCGAACATAACGGGAACATGCCTTACTGGGCGCAGATTCCCATGGGTGACCCGGGCATTGTGAGCATCCCCCATGAGGTCAGCTTATCAAAGGCGTCCGGATACTTCCCGAATGATATTATTATGGGTAATCTGGAGCCACCTATTGTCCTGGCACAAACCGAGGAAGACGTCTACCAAGCCACCAAGGTTGTTCTTGAGGAAGGCATGAAGATTGCCGGAGGCTATCTATTCTCTACCGGCTGCGGAATACCCCCGATGTCGCCTGCCGCCAATGTAAGAGCCATGAACAAGGCTATTAATGACTTCGGCTGGTATAAATGAGATAAATGGAACACTACATCCAAGACCTGTTTTATACCCTGTATGGTAGCCTCAGGACACTATGCTTTATAGACCCGGCAAAGCACTCCCCTCATATTGGTAGAACCAATCTCTCTGTTAAAGGGCGGCTCGCTATCGGCCAGGATATTAACGTTTGATTCCGCCCAGTCATACAGGTTCGATTCCCCTTTTTCCGGAAACCACCAGCCATAGTCAACGACCACAATCCTCGGGTCAATGCCGGTAGTTAAACTGGCTTTTTGCTTTATCCTGCCCCGTCTGTTCTCAACATATACCCAATCACCCTCTTTAATGCCCAGTTTGCCAGCTGTTTCCGGGTGGATTTGAGTGACGGGATCCGGGTATCTGCCACGCAAACTGGATATTTGCCTCCCACCAGAATGACGGAAGAAGCGAGACTTCCAATTAGTAAACACTAGGGGATATTGTTCAGCCAGCTCAGGGTTACCGAAAGGTGTCTCGGGAGGTTCGTAGTACACTGGCAACGGGTCAAAACCCCACTCTTTGAGCCGGTTGGAATATAGCTCAACCTTGCCTGAGGGCGTTTCAAAACCTTTCTGTTCGTATCTCCGGTACTGCTTGACACTGTGAAGCGTGCCCACTTTCCTGAATTCATCAAAGGTTAACCCGGACGGTTCCAAAATAGCGTCCAGACATCGCTCCTCATCATCCCAGAAATACTGCTGGAGCCCCAGCTTCCCTGCCAGGCCACTCATTACATCATAGTCCGAGCGACACTCACCCACCTGAGCAACCTTTTGCTGAATCCTGACCATACTGCCAGACACTTCATCAATGCTATCACACTCAAGATAGCTGGCAATTGGCAACACTATATCCGCCAGGCCAGCTGTCGGTGTCATAAAATGGTCAGCCACTGCCAGGAAATCCACCTTCTTAAGTGCTTTATATGTCTCCTGAGCATCACCACAGACACAGAGAGCGTTAAACCCCTGAATATAGAGTACACGAATAGGGTACGGCTCCCCTTCTAAAACAGACTTCACCACGCTTTGGAGAAGAGCATCGCGATAAAGCGGTAGCAACTTTAGATCTCCATTTACCGTCTTCCCCCATTCAACGGCTGACATTTTATCCCGTAAATGCAATTCGGGCGAATTACATGAAAGAATTTGTGGTGCTGACCACTGTGCTTCACCACCGGGCACGCCAAGGTTACCTGTAATTGCTTGCAGGATAGTAACGGCGCGGTTACCTTGAAAGCTATTAACGCCCTGGTCAAGAGCGTTTCCCCATTGAATACAGGCTGGCTTATTCGTAGCAAAAAGTCTGGCGGCTTCTCTAATCTCCTGAGCTTCTACCCAGGTTATATCTTCAACTTTATCAGGGCTGTAATCCTGAACGTGTTTTTTAAGCTCGTCAAAGCCAACCGTCCACCTCTGGACGAAGGTCTTATCATATAGAACCTCATTAATTATTACATTTATCATACCCAGGGCTAACGCTAAATCAGACCCTGGTCTCACGCGCAACCACATAGTAGCCCTTCCGGTAAGCTCTATACTTCTGGGGTCTACCACGATAAGCTTGGCACCCTTATCTACAGCTTCAAGGACGGCTCTATGGGCAAGATGAGCTGTTTCAGCGCTGTTGGCACCCCAGACCATAATGCAAGACGGTGGATATTCCAAGTCACAGGCAGGCATAAACCCATAGGTAATTACCGAGGCAAGAACTCTCGGAAAATGGCAAAGATTGCTTGGTCCCCCTACATTCGGTGTACCCAAAGCATTGCCAAACCTGTGTGCCCAGGTGTCCTGAAGCCCCTTATGCGAGCCACGCATCAGGGCTACCGACTCGGCACCGTATTTCTGCTTTACCCTAGTTATTTCGCCAGCTATTGTATCCAGTGCCTCATCCCATGAAATCCGCTGCCACTTGCCCTGACCTCGCTCCCCAACCCTCTTTAAAGGGTGTTTTAATCGGTCGGGGTGATCAAGATATTCCAATGATGCCAAACCCTTCGGACATAGCAAACCTTGGCTTATGGGACAATCAGGGTCGCCTTCCAGTTTGACAGGCTTATCCTCCTCCAGGTGTATCAGGACTCCACAGCCAGCCAAGCATAATCCGCAGGTACTTCTTACAACTCTACTTACTGCCATCTATCTGCCTCATTTAGATTTGTCAATTAACCAAGCGTCTAAGTGTACCCACCAAGTTGGTTCAGTGGCTCTATTCCAAGTTGCTGCAATAATGAGTTCATATCCCAATAATCTGTTTCACGGATAATTTTGCTACCTTGAATCTCTAAAATTGAGACACCTAGTATCGAAAATCTTTTACCGGTAGCCTTGAATCTTGAAGTATCACCTGTGTGCGTATCGATCACCATCCACTCAGTAGCGATTAGATTATCGCTACTTAAACATCTTTTCGCGCCGACGTAAAAATCTGGGAAATTCGTCTCAGCAGACTTCGAGAAAGAGAAGGGAGATGGTAGCCCGCAGAGTATGCGAGGCAGCCGAAGCTACTCAATATATCAAATTATTCCTGCCTGGGTGATCGCAGTCGGCTTCTCCATTTCAAGAGGCTGATTTTCCATTTCCCATTATCTCTTTTATATTCCATTTCGTAATATCCATGTATCCAGTCCGGTGCATCAGTTTCACCACTCTCAGGTGGAACGCGTAGAATCTTATGAGGCTGAGAAAACATGGTATATAGCAGCCAGCTAGCTTTGGCTTTATCTCCATCAACAGTAATAATAGGATGTACTATATAGCACCCTTCTTTCCCGATGTGGCTAATGGCGATTTTTTCTTTGAACAATTTCGTAAATGCTTCTTTGCCCCTGGCAAGTCCGGCCATTAAATCTACCACACCATCTTCAACAAAGCAGCCTAATAGTTCGTCCCATTGGGTAGTAATCAAGGCATTGATGTACCGGGCTTGCAGTTGCTTTATCTCCTCAATATCTTCCATTGTCTTGAGTCTTTTTTCTAATTCTTCAAAATCCATAATCACCCCCTAAAAATTACATAGATCCACAATCATGATATCATGCCAAAGTTTCCAAAAACCTCAGATGTTTTATTGTTATGACCAGATTGACGTTAATGGTCTGAAAAACGCTTACGCTGAGCAGGGCAGGACACAGTGGGCTAGCGCTGATAGTGCTTGTGCTCACTGCAATTGGTGAAAGCTTATAACAATATAAGATAGCAGTTATAGCACAATCTGGCTTTATAGTATTTTCTTAAATTCTACTACGCACTCACACTTATTTTTTTGGTTATTAAATCCTGACTTAATAACGACTATTTTCTTATCAAGACTTTACCGTCGGAAAAGGCATTACCACATTCAATTCCAAGTTGGTAGTATTTACCACCGCTTAGCAAAACTGGATTGATTTTTTTAATATCAGGTTTGCCTTCTGTGAGACAATCTTGACTCACGTAAGTTTCTACTATTTCACCAATAAACACATCATTATTCGGCAAGTCAACTATATTGATAATTTTACATAGAATATTGGCTGGGCATTCTTCTATCATTGGGGCTTTGTCAACTGACCCGAAAAAAGCCTTAAAAACTCCAGACTTATCCACGTCTCTTCCAGAAACAAGACCAACATAGTCCATTTTCTGAACTACACTTTTCGAGGGTATATTCAGACTGAAATAGCCATTCCCTTTGATACCAGCATTTGTATAGTGGGCTTTATTCATCGAAATGTACACAATCGCTGGATTCATGGACATCTCCCCACAATGACCTAAAGCAAGATAATTCGCTTTTCCGTTTACAAGAGCACCAACAATGATAGAACGGTTGGGCCCGATGTGAGATTTTCCTATCATTTGTTTTTCCATGAATAAGCCTCCTTAATTTTATGACGTTTAAAATCAAATTCATTGTGACGATTTTATTTTAATGTGCGGTTATGACCAATAGCCAGAAATCATACCATGCTATAAGTAAGACAGAAATACTGAGATTTAAGCTCCCAGAGCAGTTAGCTGGTAACCTCGTTAGCTAGGTGGTCGGGACTTATTATAGTCTCTCAAGAAAAGAAAAGCAAGAGAGTCGAACTCCACCTGAAACAATTTTCGGTCGTATAAATTGCCTCAATTAAGTTACTTATATGTGCATGCAGGCATCCTGCTGTTGGCCCGGTGGTGGTAGTTTTAACGATAGCAACAGCTTTAAAGAGGAGCTTTTATGCTCTTATTTTTAGTTTTCATGGTAATTTGACGATATGCTAATGGATTTTCTGAAATTATTGACAGCCAATAGATGTTAGTATAATATACGGTATCCCTCTCAATTAGAATTAAAAATTAAAAAGGGGGTTTGTGAAAAATGGGCAAATATGCGAAATACGTTAACGATTTAAGGCTATGGACGGAGATTATACGCCCGTCGTATCGCGGTAAGATAGCCGATTTTTCGCTAATCTTTGATCAAAAGGTTTGCCCGGAAGCTAAAATCTGGGTCGAGACTTTCCATATATATGCACCAGGATCCGGAGTCTATGTTCCCGGCGAACTGCCAGCTATAATCGAGGGCAAAGAAACGAAAATGGAGAGCGGAGGTCAACACGCTCACCCCGACTTCGACGAACTCTTTCTTCTTTATGGAAGTAACCCATACGATAACCTAGCTCTGGGGGGTGAAGCTGAGTTCTGGTTGGGCGAGGGGGAAGACGCACAAAAGTTTATAGCCAATATGCCAACAGCCGAGTGGGTCCCGCGGAACCTGGCACATAATCCGACCTATTTCAGTAAGGTCGCCAGCCGCGATAGACCCCTAATATGGATGGCTATCGCCATGACGCCTAAATATAGCCTTGCTCCCGATGCCCTTCGTATGACTCCATTGCCACCGGCCTTTTCATTTGAAAAAGTTGGACAGGAACAAAAGGGTAAAGGGTTATACACGGAATATGTTAATGAATTGAAGTTCGCTACAGACCGTATCTTCCCGTGGCATCGAGGTAAGATAGCCGTGCCGACTCTGATGTTTGATAAGACCATCTATCCAGGGGCTACTCTCTGGGTTGAGATATTCCATGTATACGCGGCAGGAACCGGAATAGGAATTCCCCTCATGGAGCCACCACCCCCAATGAGGGTAAAAATGAATGGTGTTGAAGCTACCGATAGGACCAAGGGCGAAGGACACGCCCATGACTTCGATGAGCTCTTCCTTTTCTTCGGGACTGATCCGCACGATACCCTGAATCTGGGGGGCGAAGTTGAGTTCTGGTTGGGCGAAGGAGATGAAGCAGAAAAATTTGTGACTTCCAAAGCAACAGCTGCGTGGATCCCCGGGGGTACGGTACATAATCCGACCTACTTCAGGAGAGTAGATAGACCCCTCATGTGGGTGGTTATTGCACTGACAGGTGAATACGCCGGTAAGAGGCGAAGCACTCCATTACCGCCAGGCTTTAAACTTTGAAATAGTGACCTACCTATGTAACCTGGCCTACTCCTTAAGAAATTGTTATCGTACCCAGTCGAACTCCACCTGAAACAATTTCTTTATGTTTTTATTCAAACGATTTTTATCGGTATTTAGCAAATTGAAACATACCATTTCCTATTGCGGAAGTCAGTACGAGGACTAAACGATCCGCTAAATTTTTACCTTTACTCTGGGTCCTGACTCAATAAGGAAAAACCCAGCGGCTAAAGCATAGATAAGCCCAAAAGCAAGCAATGCTATATATGCCCATGTAGCCGATAGTGCCGCTATTGAAGCCACACCATAGGTGGGCAGAAACCCAGCGGTAATATAACCTACTACCACTACCAGGGCACTGCCTGTAGCCATGATTTCGGGTCTTATTCCTGGAGCTTCAATAGGAAGCACCAAGCAACTTGAATATCCAGCACCAACACCAAGTCCAGCCAGGAACAGTAATGGCCACATACCATTATGCGGTGCTACCAGCCAGGCGAAAAAGACACCGATGCCCCACAATATTCCAGAGACAATCAAAAAGGGTTTCCTAAACCCAACCTTATCGGATAACATAGGGATAACATAGCTCCCAACAGCCATGCCAATCATAGCTAACGAGACCGCGTATCCAGCAGTAGCTGGTTCTATTTTATGAACAGTTACCAAGGAAGTCGGAATAAGGGCAATAAAAACACTTATGGTACT
>Ga0315537_1002710_pt1 | contig 13369 bp, 20 predicted proteins | sample SalMarSW160270MG_FD_203091 | JGI IMG/M metagenome (GOLD analysis project Ga0315537, IMG submission 203091) | Salt marsh sediment microbial communities from the Plum Island Ecosystem LTER, Massachusetts, United States - Salt Marsh Sediment SW1602-70 ... | reverse complement strand
CTTCTGAAAAGAAGCCCCTTTTTATTAGCTTTTGGCTCCCCGACATGGATTCGAACCATGAACCTAGCGGTTAACAGCCGCTCGCTCTACCGTTGAGCTATCGGGGAATGTTCACTGCAATCCTGATAATTATCGCTTTTTCCCGCTTTTAAGTCAAGCCTGCCAGGCTATCCACACGTACGTAAAGCTGTTATAATTGTATATAGAGATATTAATTATGGAGCAGGTCATTGCCCTTAAACGATAGAAATTATATGCGTCCTTCGCCTCCCCCCGCGAGGAGAGCCGGGAACTATGGTGGTTTCACCCTTAATCCCGTGCTGGTTTTAATAGTAATTAACTTCGTTTTTTACATCGCCACCAAAATAAACAGCAGCCTGATTCCTAATCTTGGGGTGGTGCCTCTGCTTTTCACGGAAAGACCGTGGACTATATTAACGGCTATGTTCGTTCACATTGGTTTCATGCACATTCTTTTTAATATGATAACCCTGTATTTCTTCGGCAGGGTTATTTACCAGCTGGTAGGGTCAAACAAGTTCCTGCTGGTCTATTTCATCGGCGGTATAGCGGGCAATCTCCTGTACGTCTGGCTGGGAGAGCCATTATCGATAGCTATCGGCGCCTCCGGCGCCGTTTATACCATCGCGGGGGCCCTGGTGGTAATCATGCCCAGGTTAACCGTCAGGTTGTATTTCTTCATCCCCATGCCACTCTGGCTTGTAATTCTCTTGTTTTTTATTATCTGGTCGATACCGGGTTTCATACCGAACATAGCCTGGCAGGCGCATCTGGGCGGACTGGTCGTCGGGCTTATCGCCGGCTATTTCTTCAGGAAGAAGTTGCGCTATATCGTTTACCGTTAGCGCAGGCACGCCGCACCTATTTCAGCTTGACTTTTAGGTTCGCCGTTCTTATAATACTTAAGTTACCCTTTTATTTATTTTGTTGAGATTTATGCCCGAGTGGCGCAATGGAAGCGCAACCGACTTGTAATCGGTAGGCTGATGGGTTCGAATCCCTCCTCGGGCTGGGTTTGAAGTGGCAGATTGGGCTGGGAGGGGTGCCGGAGTGGTTAATCGGAGCAGACTGTAAATCTGCCGCCCTAAGGGCTACGCAGGTTCGAATCCTGCCCCCTCCACCATAATTAAAGCCGAATAAAATAAAATAGTATAGACAAATAGTCATAATAATCTGTATAATTAAACCGACGCCCACATAGCTCAGTCGGTAGAGCACATTCTTGGTAAGAATGGGGTCATCGGTTCGAATCCGATTGTGGGCTCGGAATAAAGGGAGGTTGAAATGGCAAAACAGAAATATAACAGGACGAAACCGCATGTAAACGTGGGCACTATCGGTCACGTTGACCACGGCAAGACAACCCTGACCTCGGCGATAACGCTGGTATTATCCAAGTACGGCACAACCGGCTATCGCGCCTTCGAGAGCATCGATAACGCCCCGGAGGAAAAGGCGAGGGGTCTGACCATTGCCATTGCCCATATTGAATATGAAACAGAAAAAAGGCACTATGCCCATATCGATTGTCCGGGTCACGCCGACTTTATTAAGAACATGATTACCGGCGCCGCCCAGATGGACGGGGCCATACTGGTAGTGAGTGCTCCGGACGGGCCCATGCCGCAAACCAGGGAGCACGTGCTGCTGGCTCACCAGGTGCAGGTCCCCTATATGGTCGTGGCGCTGAACAAAGTAGATATGATGGAAGATGAAGAGCTGCTGGAGCTGGTGGAAGTCGAGGTCAGAGAGCTCTTGAGCAAGTACGAGTTCCCCGGCGATGATATCCCGATTCACCGTGTCAGCGCCACTAAAGCCCTGGAATGCGGCTGCGGCAAGCGGGAATGCGAGTGGTGCGGTGGTATTTTAAAGCTGATGGATGCCGTTGACGCCTATATTCCAGTACCGGAACGCCCCAAAGACCAGCCGTTCCTGATGCATGTCGAGGACGTTTTCAGCATCAAGGGGCGGGGCACCGTGCCCACCGGCAGGGTCGAGCGCGGTACGATTAAAGTCGGTGACGAGGTTGAGATAGTCGGTCTGCATCACGAACCCCGGAAGGTGGTCGTGACCGGACTGGAAATGTTCCATAAAACGCTGGACCAGGCCGAGGCCGGCGATGCCGTCGGGGCGCTTCTAAGGGGCGTCGAACGTGAGGACATCGAGCGCGGCCAGGTGCTGGCAGCTCCGGGCACTATCAAACCCCACACCTACGCCGAGGGGCAGGTCTATGTTTTAACCAAGGATGAAGGAGGCCGGCATACGCCGTTCTTTAACGGCTACAAACCCCAGTTCTATATCCGGACTACCGACGTTACCGGCACTATCGAACTGCCGGAAGGCGTAGAGATGGTTATGCCCGGTGACAACATCAACATGAAGATAAAACTCATATACCCGGTCGCTCTGGAAGAGGGTCTCCGCTTTGCTATTAGAGAAGGAGGCAGGACGGTAGGGGCCGGCACCTTTACCAAGATACTGGAATAAATTATGGCTAAGAAAGCAGATGCACGGGGTGTAGTCTACCTGGCCTGTACCGAGTGCAAGGAGCGGACCTACACCACTACGAAAAACAGGAAAAACGATACGCAGCGCCTGGAGCTTAACAAGTATTGTCCCCGTTGCCGCGCGCATAAACTGCACCGGGAGGCAAAGTAAACAGGCGCTGATATCATGTGGAAGTAACCGGCGATGACACACCAGACGACAACCAAGCGAAGAGGCTTCAGGCTTTTCAACTATATTAGTGAAATTGTCAATGAGCTTAAAAAGGTAGTCTGGCTCACCAGAAGAGAGATTGTCTACCTGACCGGGCTGGTACTGATAGTTACCATTGCAGCGGGCATTGTTCTGGGGGCTCTTGATTTCGGTTTCACCGAGCTCGTGAACAGGGTATTCGTGGGTCAGTGAGAGCCTGGCTCGCGGATTAGATTGAGGTTGTCTGATGTACGGGACAGTCATCGTATTTTCCAATAATTCAGGTAGTGAGGTTATTCGTGGCGGATAATGACAAGAACTGGTACGTGATTCATACCTATTCCGGACATGAAGAACGCGTTAAGAAGAACCTGGAGCAGCGTATCAAGTTCATGGACACCGGGAATGAAATTACCGAGGTGGTGATACCCACCGAGGACGAGATAGAAGTCAGGGGCGGACGCCGCCGCACCGTGACCAAGAAAATTTTACCGGGCTATGTCCTGGTACAGATGAGGATGGATGAAAACAGCTGGAGTGTCGTACGCAATACTCCGGGTGTTACCGGTTTTGTCGGCAGCGGTAATACACCGACACCGTTACAGGAGAAAGAGGTCAGTGAAATCCTGAAACAGATGACCGCCGATACTCCCAAGGTCAAGGTGGGTTTTCGCCGGGGACAGAGTGTCAGGGTTACGGATGGCCCGTTTATCGATTTTGTGGGCATTGTCGATGAGATAAACATGGAAAAAGGTAAAGTCAAGGTGCTTCTCTCCTTATTCGGTCAGGAAACGCCGGTGGAGCTTGACTTTTTACAGATAGACAAACTGTGATGTTTCCGGAGAAACAGGATGGCAAAAAAAGTAAAAGCAATAATTAAACTACAGATTCCCGCCGGACAGGCAAATCCGGCGCCGCCGGTAGGTCCGGCTTTAGGCCAGCACGGGCTCAATATCATGGGTTTCTGCAAGGAGTATAACGACCGCACGTCCAAACAGGCCGGTTCCATTATACCGGTAGAGATAACCGTTTATGAAGACCGGACGTATACCTTCGTTACCAAGACCCCGCCAACATCGGATTTGCTCAAGAAAGCGCTGGGGATTGAAAAAGCCGGCGGGAAAGCCGGTCATGAAGAAGCCGGTATACTCCCCAGGCAAAAGCTGCGTGAAATCGCAGAGCTCAAGGCAAAAGACCTGAATGCCAACAGCATTGAAGCCGCCGAGCGGATTATCGAAGGGACTGCCCGGAGTATGGGTATAAAGGTGGAGTAACATGGTAAGACACGGCAAGAAATATCAGGAAGCAGTTACACAGATTGATACGGCAAAAGCATATCAACCGCAGGAAGCGATAGAGATGGCTAGAAGTTCAGCCCATGTCAAGTTCGATGAGACGGTCGAGCTTCACCTGCGTATGGGGCTGGACCCGCGTAACGCCCAGCAGCAGGTAAGAGGAGTAGCTCTGCTGCCTCACGGACTGGGTAAGAAGGTGCGGGTTCTGGTTTTTGCCGAGGGAGAAGCGGAAAAGATAGCCGAGGGCGCCGGGGCCGATTTTATCGGCAGCGACGACCTTATCAAGAAGATTGAAGGCGGCTGGATTGATTTCGATACGGCCATCGCCATCCCGGAGTTGATGGGGAAGGTGGGCAAACTGGGTAAAATCCTGGGTCGGCGGGGCCTGATGCCCAATCCCAAGTCGGGGACGGTTGCTGCCATGAACGATTTGCCCAGGGTAATCGAGGATGCCCGCAAGGGGAGAGTGGAATATAAGCTGGACAGGACGGCCATTATCCACGTGCCCCTGGGCAAGGTCAGCTTTGAAGGAAAAATGCTGATGGATAATCTGACGGCAGTCATGGAAGCGGTAGTTAAAGCCAAGCCGGCCGCCGCCAAGGGACAGTACGTCAAAAGCGCCTATATTACCACCACCATGGGGCCGGGCATCAAACTGGACCTCTCCACCGCGCTGACTTTAACCGCCAGCTAGCTTTACGAGCGCGCCGGGTTGTGCTAAAATAGATTAATAACTGAATAAAGAGTCCGGAGACAGCGGGTGCCTTATGGCTTAATACTATGCCTGCCGAGGATGAAGCGATACTGTACGGTGTGCAGATATGGTAAGGTCCTTGTGCGGCAGGCACAGGGGCTTTTTCTTTAAATGATTTTAGATTGGGGGGGTGCGGCGGTATTGCAGGAGGTATGAGAATGGCAACAGAAAAGAAACAGAAAATCGTTGAAAGTCTGCAGGAGACATTTTCCCGATGTAATGTCAGTATCCTGACGGACTACCGGGGTCTGACCACCACCGAGTTGAACGATTTACGGCGTAAATTGAGGGAAGCGAATATCGAGTATCGGGTGGTAAAGAACTCGCTGGCGCAGTTCGCCGCCAGAAATGCCGGTATGGAAGAACTGGCGGATTCTTTTACCGGTCCGGTAGCGGTAGCCTTCGGCTATGGCAAAATCACCGAACCGGCGAAGGTTCTCACGGATTATATCCGCACCACCAAGTCAATCCTCGCTATCAAGGGGGGCTTTGTAGAGGATAGAGTCCTCGGCCCTAAAGATGTAGAATCACTGGCCAGATTACCATCGCGAGAGGTATTGATAAGCCAGGTACTGGCCGGAATGCAGAGTCCTATCTACGGACTGGTAAATGTGCTTGCAGGCCCTGTCAGAGGCATTATGGGAGTGCTGCAGGCTAGGATAAAACAACTGGAGGGAGCGTAAAATGGCAGACGAAGAGAAGAAGGAAGAAGCGGCGGTAGAAGAACCGAAGGCCGAAGAGCCTGCGGCGGAAGAGCCGAAAGCAGAAGAGCCAAAGGCCGAAGAACCGAAGGCCGAAGAAGCAAAAGCGGAGGAACCGAAGGCCGAGGAACCTGCACCGAAGAAGCCTAAAGAGGAAGAACCAAAGGCTGAAAAACCCAAGGCGGCCAAGGCTGAAAAGCCCAAGGTATCTTCGAAAGCTATCGAGGATATAATGGCGGCCATTAAGAAAATGTCCGTGCTGGAACTGGCGGAGATGGTGAAAGCCCTGGAGACAGAGTTCGGCGTGAGTGCCGCGGCGCCGGTAGCCGCAGCTGCGGCCGCACCGGCGGCAGAGGCCGCGCCCGAAGCCGAAGAGCAGACCGAGTTCACCGTCATTCTCAAGGAAATCGGCGCTAACAAAATTAATGTCATCAGGGCCGTCCGCGAGTTGACTACGCTGGGCTTGAGGGAATCGAAAGACCTCGTGGAAAGCGCGCCCAAGGCAGTTAAAGAAGGCGTCGGCAAGGAAGAGGCCGCAACTGCCAAACAGAAGCTGGAAGCTGCCGGAGCCACCGCTGAAATAAAATAATATTGTTTCTGGAAGCAGGCGGGCTATGATTGCGCACGGCTCGCCTGTTTGCAAAATCCGCACCGATGCCATATAGTTTTAGCATTGTTAAGGAGTCGGCCGTACTATGCTTCAAGGTGACTGGCATATACTGGTGATTGTGGGTGGGGTGTTCATCGTCCTGGGCGTTATCGGGCTTCTCTGGGGCAGGCATGAAGAAAAGCGCATTTTCGAGGCCCTGGCACAGCAGCTCGACCTTAGAGAGTTTACCCTCAAACATGTGGAAACACCGCAGCCCGGGGCGTTAAAGACGGGCGGCTGGATAGCCGGCGGCCTGGGAGTGTTAATACTCGTGGTGGGTGTTATCCTGTGGGTTCTGTCCGGCTCTTAGACTAACGCATATTTGTAAATAAAAGAATCCCGGAGGTTAAGAGACTGACCTTTCGGGATTCTCCTTTTAGAAGTACATCTTGGCGGGTCCGGTGGTATAGTGGAATACGGGGCGGTCTACCCTTAGAAACGTCAGCGGACTGTGTTTAAGTCCCGCCGGGACAAAGACGAGGCAGCTCTTGGTGATGATGTGCTTCTCGTCATCTAACCACAGTTCTACCTCGGCTCCCAGGTCGTACGGGTCATTCGGGTCGGTGCCGATGAAGGCAATCACTTCGTCGTAGTCGTGCGTGTGAGGTTCGGTGCCGACGTTTCGCCCCTTTTCGCCGCCCGGTACCGTACCGGCCGGTCGGGGTAATACCCAGACGCACTCCATGTAAAAAGCGCCGGGAGCCACATCGCTGTCCAGGTACAGGACACGGCCGCCTTTGTTTTTTCCGACCGCCGTTATCGGCGGACTCCACTCGGCTTCCACCGCGGGCTGTTTCAGCTCGGTGATGATATATTTGCCATATTTAGATTTTGCCATTTCTCTTTTTCCCTTCATCGGTAATAATCAGACTGAATTTTATTCTAATATAACTTGAGAGGAGCCCGGATTCCCCAGGATAAGGGAGACCCGGGACAACATCATTATCCCGGGTTGTTCCCATTGTAAGAAGGTTCCTGTTTTTTTACTCGTAGTATTCGGTAGACCCCGATGAGAAGACGAAAATGGGTTTGGTAACGTTCCTGATAATCAACGGGCCATGCTGTATGCCCGCCGGGATAAACGACGAGAAGCTCTCCGTGATTACATGTTTTTCCCCGTCTATCGTGAACTCTACCTCGGCGCCCAGGTCGTGAATGTCATCATAGTTATAGACGTAGAAGCAGAGGAACTGACCCCAGTCGTGGGTATGCGAGTCCGCCAGCACCTTCTCTCCTTTGGAGGTATCCGTCGGCGTAATCCACATGGACTCGTTGTAGAACTTGGCGCCAGGCACGGTATCCGCGTCTATATGCGTTACCCGCTTGATAAAGTCGTAGCTATGGCGATATTCAGGGAGCTTGAGATCGGGTTTATCTGCGGTGATAAAATATTTAGCGTATTTCTGTTCTGCCATTTCACTTATCCTTTTCAACAATATTTATTCAAATAGGGTGGAGGATGATACCGTTACCGGTACATCTGTCCCGGGCCCATGGTGAAGTGGAACATGGGTCTGTCCATCCTCAATGCCTTGAGGGGGCAGTGCTTGACGTTTTCCGGGATATAGACCACGAAGCTCTTGTCCATGACGAATTTCTCGTCTTCAATCCAGAACTCGATGAGTCCGCCGAGGTCGCTGGGGTCGTCCAGGTTGGTCCCGAAATAGGAGAGCAGCTCGGGGAAGGGGTGGGCGTGGGGGGCGAGCACCGGGTTTTTCTTGGCTTCTTCCGGAGTCACCTCTCTTACCGGCATGTTCTTCATATTCTGGGGCCAGAACCAGACCCCTTCGGCGTAGAAGGCGCCCGGCAGCACCGTGCTGTCCATCCAGACCATATGCTCCATGAACCTGCGTTTGCCGTTCAACAGCCCCTGCCCGAGCATCCCTTTTTCCCCGGCCCTGTAGCCGGGCAGGTTTATATTTTCAGTGAGCTCTGTACAAATATACTTCCCGTATTTTCCCATCTTTCGCATTTTCCTTTCGTTGTTATTTGGTTGTATAAATTCAAGGTAGTTGTCTCGTATGATTTAACCGTACTCTTTCCCGGTTCCGACCGTGAAGTGGAAAATGGGCCGGTCCACTCTCCTGATAATCAGCGGGCAGTGATTCATGCCGGCCGGTACGAACGCCAGGAAACTCCTGGTCATGACAATTTTCTCGTCTTCCAGCCACAGCTCGATTTCTCCGCCTAAATCATGCATGTTATTATGGTCGGTCCCGAAGAACGTGATAATTTCGGGAAAAGAGTGCGAGTGCGTGCCAACCGTGGGCTCATCGGACGCCATCCCCGGCAGGAACCAGACGCATTCCGTATAGAAGCCGCCGGGTATAACCGTGTCGTCAAGCCACATCACCCGGGTCGATTGTTCCGGAGGCCGCTGCTGCGCTCTTAAAGCGCCAATCCGGTATTGGGGTAACTTCATATCATGTTTTAGTTTTTCACCGGTGACGATGTATTTAGCATGTTTTAATTCAGCCACTTTTACCCATCCTCCTTTTTAAAATATTGCCGTTTACTCTTCGGGGTTTCTGCCCGGCATAGCCTTGGCAAAATCGCCGCAGCCCAGCATTATGGTCATCTCGATGTGGGGGCGGGTTACCTTTTTCCAAGTCAGCGGGCCGTGCTTGGTGCCTTTGGGAAGGAAGAGCGCCGTAGTCCTATCGAAGGTAAGGGGCTGCCCCTCGACTTCTATGGTCAACTCGCCGCCGAGGGCTTCGGGGTCTTTGGGGTCGCTGCCGATGTGCATTACAATCTCATCGAAGTTGTGGGCATGCTCGAAGACGTACGGGTTGGGCGTCGGCACGTCGTATATCCAGCTGACTTCAACATACGTGTTGCTGCCGGGAACGAGGGAGTTGCTCATGTACGTCATGGATGGGACCTGGTGGCCCTTGTGCTTGCCGACCGCCTGGGCGCCGACCTCGTAAGCGGGTTTCCTGACGAGCAGTTTGTTATAATCGACTTTTGGCATTTCTATCACACTCCTTTCGGAACATTGATAGGTAGTATGTAGCGGTTAGTCTTCAACCGCGGCCGGTTCAGGGGTCAAAGCCTGAATGTCGGCCTCGATTCTCAATGCGTTGGCCCGGAAGAGATTGGAGGGAATTACTTTCCCGTCTTTAAAGACAAACCAGCTGGCCTGCTGCCAGCAGGGGTTAAACTTCCAAGCTTCTATCGCTGTCATATCCACCGTAACATGCCAGGTGCCGGTGCCGTCTTTAAAATAGTCTATCTGTGCGGTCCAGTTATCGCAGGTGGTATAGAAATCAGACAGGTACATCTTGGCGTCGTAGCCCGCGGCCAGGTCGAGCAGGTGCTGGTAGACCGCCAGTTTGGCGGCATCGCTGGTTTTTATGGTCGTGGAGCTTACCGTTATCTCCGGTTCCGGCGCGGGGGTTTCCTTCGGGGTGGAGGAGGGGAATCCCATTTGCTCGCACGAGGTGACCATCGCCAGGAGGACTGCCAGCACCGCGATAACAAGGATGTACTTAAGCGCTTTTTTATTTTCTGTGAAATATTTCATGGTATTACCTGCCTTTTAAATCAGCATACCATAACATATCGGGAAGTGCCAAATGAAGTGAATTTACACGACTGTTGAACAGAACTTATTCCGTCCTTCTCGGGCGGTACTGGATGGCCTCGGCGACGTGCTGGGCTTTTATAATGTCCGAGCTGTCAAGGTCGGCGATGGTCAGCGCCAGCTTGAGGATGCGGTGAAAGGCACGGGCGGAGAAGTAAAGCTGCTTCATGGCAGTCTGTAGCAGGCTCTGGGCCGTATCCTCTACATGACATAACTCCCTTATCTCGGCAGGTGTCATTTCGGCGTTGCTGGTCATTCTAGTCCCTTTAAAACGTACAAGTTGCCGCGCGCGCGCGGCGGTAACCCTGGCCTGAACTTTATCCGAAGCTTCGCCGAGTCGCTCGTCCGTCAGCTTCTCGTAGTCGATGTGCGGCACTTCGACAAAGATATCCACCCTGTCTATAAACGGCCCGCTGATGCGTCTCTGGTAGCGGGAGACGAGGCTTGACGGGCAGGTGCACTTGCGGAAGGGGTCGCCGTAGTATCCACAGGGGCATGGATTCATGGCCCCCACCAGCATGAAGCTGGCCGGAAAGGTAACCCTCCCCTGGGCGCGACTTATGGTAACGACCTTGTCCTCGAGCGGCTGGCGCAGGACTTCCAGCAGGGAATGCCCGAACTCCGGCAGCTCGTCGAGGAAAAGGACGCCGCGGTGGCTTAAACTTATCTCTCCCGGCTTGGGGAAGTGCCCCCCGCCCACGAGTCCGGCGTTGGAGATGGTATAGTGGGGGGAGCGGAAGGGACGCTGCCTGACCATCGGCATGTCCGAGGGGAGCAGGCCGCTGACGCTGTAAATCTTGGTGACCTCCAGCGCTTCGTCGTTGGTCATCGGCGGCAGTATGGTGGGCAGGGCGCGTGCCAGCAAGGTCTTGCCGCTGCCCGGCGGCCCGCACATTATCATATTGTGTCCTCCGGCGGCGGCTACCTCCAGCGCGCGCTTAACATGTTCCTGCCCCTTGATATGGGACAGGTCGGTGATATTCATCATCGGCGGGTCGTTTTTCTTGGCCGCCGCCGCCTTATATTCCGGTATCGGAATCTCCCCCTGCAAATAGCCCACCAGCTGTGACAGTGAAGCTATGGGGATGACTTTAACGCCATCGATTAGGGATGCCTCGCCGGCATCGGCCTCCGGCACGATGACGTTGGGGATTTCCTCGTCGTGCGCCAGGGCTACCAGCGGCAGGACGCCGTTGGTATGCCGCAGACCGCCGTCGAGGGAGAGCTCACCGAGCAGCATGGTATCGTGTATATCGGCGCTGACCTGCTCCGAGCTTAATAATATTCCAATGGCTATCGGCAGGTCATAGGCGGGCCCCGCCTTTTTCAGGTCGGCCGGCGCCAGGTTGACCACGATTCGCTTCATGGGGAAGGTGCCGCCGGAGTTGCGTATGGCGGCCCGTACGCGCTCCTTGGCTTCCTGGACGGCGGCATCCGGCAGGCCGACGATGGTGAAAGCGGGGAGGCCCGGTGAAATATCCACCTCAACCTCCACGATAGCCCCGTCCAGTCCTACGATGGCGCCGCTTATTACTTTAGCCAGCATTTCAGCCTATTGTAGCCTAAAGGGGTGGGTGAAGGCAAAGGAGGGGGGGTTACTTAATCCTTTTCTGCACCTGGGCCCATGACGGCGTGATGAGGAAGCTCTCTTCCATGTTATCCATTATTTTACTCATCCTTTGATGCGGTCCCGCAGGGCCAGGTAAAACTCCTCCGGTTCCTTGCCGATTGATAGTGCTTCCATGGGGCAGAGGCCGCGGCCGTCCGGGCGTTTGATACGGGGGACGATTTCATCGAGGCGGTGGCGGATGCCGTACTTTTCCAGCGTCTTTACGGCCAGCTCGCTGCCGAGGGGACTGTAGACCCCGGCGGCGTTTATCTTGACCGCCAGCAGGGCGGCGCCGTTGCCCATGACTTTATCATAAACGGCCGCCCCGCCTCCCCCGGATTTCCCTGCGGCGATGTACTCCATGAGGGGCAGCAGGCGGTCTTTCCGCGAGCTGAAGGCGAGCTTGCCGCCTTCGTAGATGCGCAGGGTGTCCTCGCTGGAGATGAAGTCTTCGTAGAGGTCTTTAGACATGGTCTCTTGCTTATGATATCCAGCTATAAATGAAATGTCAAAATATTGACAGCCCCGCCCCGATGGGTATATCTTGAGGGTGCGAAAGAGAGTGTAAAAAAGAGGTAACGATGGGCTTTAAGTCTTTTATGAAGCAGGTAATCTTCGGGCATGACGACGATGACGAGGCCGCGCTGCGGGCCGCCCGTGAGAAACACGGCATTAAGGTGGACGGGGAGAACAAGGTGGAGAGCCGGGAAAAAGAGGAGGAGTACGACGCCTGGGAGGATATCAGGAACCTGCGCATGCATTTCTTCTTCGGGAGCTGGGTGACGAGGAAATTCCGGGTGGTGGGCGAGGACAAGGTGAAAAAGCAGCTGGCGGACCTGGAGAAGAAGCGGGAGGAGGAGGCGGCGGCAAAGGAGAAAGAGGAGTAGGAGGGGGAATTATAGTAACTGAGGACTTGGCATTAATGATGGCGTTTCATCCCATGTACGGCCTTCAAGCACTCGACCCGCCTTTTTCTTATTTATACCCCCCCATTGTTTAAAGAAAAACGGCACTCTTTTTTCTTGACACTGATTGCGAATATCAAGCGCCCACTCTTTTTTCATCGGTCTGGATTTAGGCCCAGATTCCCCACCAACAATTACCCAGTCTATTTTCTCTAGAGGAAGGTCTGATATAGGTGCGAGAAGCGGTTCGAGTGATAGAAACTTAACCTTAGCACCTGTTTTTTGAAGGTGTTTAATGCGATATGTATAATCTTGTTCTTCTACTGTAACGCCCATCCATATATGAGGCATCCAATTTAGTTGTGGACTTAGTTCAAGCATTCTTTCAGATCTTTTAGTGAGAATCTGAAAACAATGCCAATCAGCGCGTTTCATAACATCAAATATACGCAGAATGAATTCTACGGGGATATCTTCATGGAATAAATCACTCATTGAATTTACAAATATTGTTTGGGGTTTTTTCCACTTAAGTGGTAGCATTAACGCTTCTTCATGTATGGTTACGGAAAAGCCATTTGTATAACTGGGATTGCCCATCGCCTTTAACCGTAATGCTAAGCGTTCAGCGTAGCAATTCGCACACCCTGAACTTATTTTAGTGCATCCGGTAACGGGGTTCCATGTTGAATCCGTCCATTCAATTCTTGTTGTCTGTGCCATTATCTCATTCCCCAGTTACGATATTTGTCAAAGATATCATTAATTATTTTTTCTGCGATAGGTTGTTGAGATGCGTGGAAAAGATAGTAAATTACGGCATTATTGGAATTCCGCATTGGTAAAGGTTGAGATACGTATGCAAATCCCGCAATCTCTTCTAACCTCTTTTTATAAGCGTGTGCAATATCTTCGTTCCTCAACTTTCGAAGGTTAATCCTACCATTAAAATCAAGTTGCTGGGCGTAAGCTGCTTTCTGCCATGAATCGTCTCCCCAAAATAATTTCATTCTTTCTAATAGTAAAGGTTTCACATTTTCTGGATTGGTCCAAAGTGCATTACGGTTCATATCCATAACAGGAAAGTTCAGGAGTATCTCTATCGATTTCATTTGCCCCGCTTTGTATACTACTTCCCAGTTTAAATCAAGGCCA
>Ga0315537_1002709_pt1 | contig 13372 bp, 10 predicted proteins | sample SalMarSW160270MG_FD_203091 | JGI IMG/M metagenome (GOLD analysis project Ga0315537, IMG submission 203091) | Salt marsh sediment microbial communities from the Plum Island Ecosystem LTER, Massachusetts, United States - Salt Marsh Sediment SW1602-70 ... | reverse complement strand
CGCACACGAAACCCGTTTATCCTGAAGATATCACAGAGCCGTTTGAAGATGGCTCGTAACCATTCGTCTTTGAGGTGATGTATATCGATGAAAAAATTACATCAAAAATATGTAAAAGATCTGATAAAGCCGAAGAGGATAGAGGTCGAAGCCGAGACGTTCACTGACTTTTACGGGAAGTTCGTCTGTGAGCCTCTGGAGAGGGGTTATGGGATTACCCTCGGCAATTCCCTGAGACGGATCCTCTTGTCTTCTCTGCACGGAGCAGCAATTGTCTCAGTTCAATTCGATGGCGTTCCTCACGAGTTTACCGCCATCCCCGGTGTACGAGAAGATGTCACCGACATTATCCTGAACCTGAAGAGCGTGAATCTCAAACTCGTCGCTGAGGAAGAGGAGGCGGCTATGATCCATCTGGATGTCAAGGGCGAGGGGGTGGTAACGGCTGAGGATATTATTACCGATGGAAAGGTCGAAATAATAAATCCGAATCAGCACATCGCCACGCTCGATAAAGATGGTGTGCTGCATGTGGAGATGGTGGTCAAGACGGGCAAGGGGTATGTCCCCGCGGAAAAGCACGAACTAGAGGATGAACAAATCGGGGTAATACCGATCGATGCCCTTTTTTCACCGATCAGGAAAGTCACCTACGTAGTAGGCAATGCACGGGTTGGCCAGAAGATCGATTATGATAAGCTCACCTTTGAGGTGTGGACTAATGGTGCGGTGAATCCACAGGACGCATTGGCATATGCCGCGAAAATCCTCAAGGAGCAGGCCATCCCCTTTATCAATTTTGAGGAAGAACCGGTTGAAGAGTCAGAGGCGGAGAAGGACGAGGAGGAGGTCAAGGTCAATGAAAATCTCTTTCGACCGGTGAGCGAGCTTGAGCTCTCTGTGCGCTCCTCTAATTGCCTGAAGAACGCGAATATTAAGTATTTATACGAACTGGTTCAGAAGACGGAGAGCGAGATGCTCAAGACCAAGAATTTCGGACGAAAATCGCTGAATGAGATAAAGGCCATCCTTGAGGAAATGGATCTTCACTTTGGTGCGAAACTGGAGGATTTTCCCTTCCCTGAAGAGGGCGAAGGGGAGGCAGATGAAGAAACGGAAGAGGACACAGATCAATGAGGCACAGAAAAGCGGGCAGAAAGCTAAGCCGTGACACGAGCCATCGCAGGGCTCTGTTGCGAAACATGGTAACCTCCCTTTTTAGGCACGAGGAGATTTCAACTACACATGCAAAGGCAAAGACGGCGCGACCTATTGCCGAGAAGATGATTACCCTTGCCAAAAGAGGTGATCTTCATGCCCGTCGACAGGCGCTTTCCTATATCATGGACAAATCGGTAACCCATGCCTTATTCGATGAGATAAAGGATCGTTTTCGCGATCGCCAGGGTGGATATGTGAGGATCTTACAGACGGGGCACAGGAGAGGCGATAACGCGCCCCTGGCCATCATGCAATTGGTGACGGCAGGTAAGGGTAAAAAGGGCTCTGCAAAGGCATCGACGAAGGCTGCTAAGGGGAAGAAGAGGCCCCCTGAGAAGACTGCCCCCAAGAAGAAGGTTGGGGATACACAGCAGAGGGCGGAGACGACGTAGAAGGGAAATAGTGGGCAAACAGGAAAAAGCGGTAAAGCCCTTGTTTTTTACAGGATAAGGACCCCTTCCTGGTTTCGCGGGAAGGGGATTTTTTTAATTTATTTTGTTCGCCGGAGCAGCGTGTTGATGTACAATTTTCCCTTTTTTCGGTGAGAACACAGCGAATTATGGAGTGAAGGAATCGATGTACCGATTTCGACACCAAGATCTGCTGGGCATTGATCAGCTGTCCGTAAGCGATATACATTCGATCTTGGATACGGCGGATGTGTTCAGGGAGATAGTAACACGGGATATAAAAAAGGTTCCCACATTGAGGGGTAAGAGCATAGTCAATTTTTTCTTTGAGCCGAGCACCAGGACTAAGGCGTCCTTTGAGATGGCTGCAAAAAGGCTCAGCGCGGATATGCTCAGTTTCTCGGTATCGGATAGCAGCATGGTGAAGGGAGAGACACTTATCGATACGGCCCGAAACCTCCAGGCGATGAATCTCGATCTCATCGTCATACGGCATCCCTCATCCGGGGTTCCCCATCTGCTGGCAAAATACGTGGAGGCAGGGGTCATAAATGCAGGAGACGGGATGCACGAGCATCCCACGCAGGCGTTGCTGGATCTTTATACGATCAAGAAGAAGAAGGGAAGGATTAAGGGATTGCGGGTGGTGATCATTGGGGATATCGCTCACAGCAGGGTAGCCCGATCCAATATCATAGGCCTGAGAAAGATGGGCGCTGAGGTGACCGTCTCGGGCCCACCCACTATGATTCCCGTTCATGCTGAATCTCTCGGGGTTAAGGTGGTCTTTGATCTCGCAAAGGCCTTAAAGAGCAAGGATGTTGTCATGTTGCTGCGGATACAATTCGAGCGGCAGAGCGAAATGCTATTCCCGGGAACAAGGGAGTACTCCACGTTTTTTGGTCTCAACGAGGATCTCATGAAGGGAGTGAAGAAGGAGGCCATTATCATGCACCCGGGCCCGATCAATAGGGGGGTTGAGATCACCAACAAGGTGGCAGACGGCCCCTATTCCGTTATCCTGGATCAGGTGACGAACGGTGTGGCAATACGAATGGCCCTTCTGTATTTGCTCATTGGAGGCGGCAAGGATGATCACCTGGATTAAGGGCGGAAGGATAGTTGATCCTCGCCGTGGGAGGGAAAAGGACCTCGATATCCTGATAAACAAGGGAAAGATCGAGAGCCTCCTACCCCCTGGAGCATTTCATCCGCCCCGTGATAGTGAGATACGGCAGGTGGATGCCTCGGGTATGGTGGTCACTCCCGGTCTCATTGATATGCACGTCCACTTCCGGGAGCCGGGAGAGGAGTACAAGGAGACGATTGCAACGGGGAGCAAGGCAGCTGCCGCTGGAGGCTTTACCGCGGTGGCATGCATGCCCAATACAAACCCCATCAATGATTCACGATCGGTTACGGAGTTTATCCTCGAGCGGGCACGCAAGGCTAACCGTATACGGGTCTATCCGGTGGCAGCCATAAGCAAGGGCATGAGGAGCGAGTCACTCACTGAATTCGGCGATCTCAAGCAGGCGGGAGCTGTGGCGGTTTCAGATGATGGAAGGCCGGTTACGAATAGCGAACTTATGAGGAGGGCAATCGAATACGCGGGCTTTTTCGGCCTCCCGGTTATATCCCACTGTCAGGATCTCGATCTCTCAAATCGTGGTGTTATGCACGAAGGTGTCATTTCAACCAAACTGGGCTTGATCGGAATTCCAGCGGCCAGCGAGGAGGTTATGGTTGTGAGGGAGATCCTCTTGGCGAAACTCACAGGCTGCCCCGTTCATATTGCCCATGTCAGCACTGAGGGATCGGTTGCCTTTATTCGGCAGGCCAAGGAGCAGGGCATACCCGTAACAGCGGAGACGGCTCCCCATTACTTTAGCCTTGATCACCGTTCGGTTATGGAATTTGATACCAATGCCAAGATGTACCCCCCGCTCCGGGAACCGAGGGATGTAGAGGCCATCAAGAGGGGGCTCTCAGAGGGTGTAATAGATGTGATAGCAACAGATCATGCCCCCCACAGCCCGCTTGAGAAGGATGTCGAGTTCGACAGGGCCGCATTTGGCATTATAGGGCTGGAGACGTCCCTGCCGCTCACCTTGCAATTGGTGAGGGACGGCGTGATGGACCTGCCCTCTGCGATCGCAAAGCTTTCCCATAATCCTGCTACTATCCTCAGCGTAAAAGGTGGTACTATCGAGGAGGGAAAGGAGGCGGATCTGACGGTTATAGATCTGAACAAGGAGTACGTGGTCCACGAAGAGGACTTCAACTCCAAAAGCCATAACTCCCCTTTTATCGGCTGGAGCATGAAGGGCAAAGCCATGTTCACCATGGTTGGGGGAAGGATAGTCTGGAACTCCGATGAGCACAATCCTGGTCGTTGATGATGAATTAAGTATGCGGGAATTCCTCGAGATCCTCCTGGGCCAGGAGGGCTATGCGGTGAGCTGCGCGGAGAGCGGGGAAGATGCCTGTTCGATCTTGGACGGAGAGACATTTGATCTAGTGATCACTGATATTCGGATGGATCACATTGATGGGTTGGGGGTCTTACGGAAGGTGAAGGAGATCAACCCCGAAACACCGGTGATCATGATATCGGCCTATGCCACTGCTGAGACGGCTGTTGAGGCCATGAAGGAGGGGGCCTATGATTATATCCCCAAGCCCTTTGAGGTTGAGGAATTCAAGAAGGTCGTATGTGATGCGATCCGCACCAAAGAGGCTTCAAGGGAGAGGGAGGGGGATCATTTCACAGAGGGACCCCATTTTAGCTGCTTAATCGGCGAGAGCCCCCAGATGAAAAAAGTCTATGAGCTCATACGAAGGGTGGCTGAAACCAAGACAAACATCCTAATAACCGGTGAGTCCGGCACGGGAAAGGAACTCATAGCGAAGGCCATACATGAGCAGAGCCCACGATCTGAGAGGCCCTTTGTGGTGATAAATTGTGCCGGGATTCCCGAGACGTTAATCGAGAGCGAGCTGTTCGGTTACAAAAGGGGGGCATTTACCGGCGCAAACACGGATAAGGGCGGTTTATTCGAGGCCGCAGACGGAGGGACGGTATTCTTCGATGAAGTAGGCGAGTTAAGCCCTGCCATTCAGGTGAAGCTCTTACGGGTAATCCAGGAGAAGACCTTTACCAGGATAGGAGAGACACACGAGAGAACCGTGGACGTGCGGTTTATCTCGGCAACCAATAAGAGCCTTGAGCAGGAGGTGATGGATGGAAGGTTTCGTGAGGATCTGTTCTTCAGGCTCAATGTAATCGAGATTCCCATGCCCCCCTTACGGGAGCGGCAAGGGGATCTCCCCCTCTTGGCCCACCACTTCTTGGGGAAATACTCCAAGGAGTTGGGCAAGGATATTAAGAAGGTATCTACCTATGCAATGGATATACTCGGAAAATACCCATTCCCTGGCAACATACGGGAACTGGAGAACATCATTGAGCGCAGCGTAGCGCTGGAAGCATCCAACATCGTGCTTCCCCAGAGTTTGACCCTATCGGATTTTAAGAAGGCTCGGGCACGGGAAGACAGACGCCGCACCGACCTCAGTCCTGACGGAATAAAACTCGATGAGGTGATGACCGAGATAGAGAGGGATTATCTCGTAAGGGCCATGGAGATGGCTCAAGGATCCAGGCAGCGTACTACTGAGCTTCTGGGTATTACCATGAGATCACTTCGGTATCGATTGGAGAAATTGGAACTCGGCGCCTTTTTTGATGAATCCCACTAGACGCATGACAATAATTGTTATTATGCTGACAAAAATTGTCATTCTCGCACAGTCGCTCCATACAGGAATCGATGAGATGCGATGCCGAGATTGAGAAATTGTGCATTCCATCTACAAGAGCAGGCGAAATTGTATGAAAGATGAGGAATTATGATAATGGCATGGTAGTTGCAGTATACTCTAGTAAATGTTTGGTTTCCTAACATAGAATGAAAGGAGGTGAGTGGCGCAAAACGAAATCTTTAACTCAGTGATTAACAATAATAACATAGAGAAAGGAGAATTACCATGTTACAGAAATTAAACAAAAAGAACAACCAACAAGGCTTCACCCTTATCGAACTGATGATAGTTATCGCGATCATCGGTATCCTGGCTGCTATCGCCATACCTCAGTTCTCAGCATACAGGCAGAGGTCATACAACTCCGCGGCTCAGTCCGACTTGAAGAACGCCACCACTGCTCAGGAGGCCTATTTCGTGGACGAGCAGACCTATTCCACCGCCATAGGGGCACTTATCGGGACTACCTTCGGTCTCTATACCTCGCAGAACGTGACGGTCACCGTGGTAGCTGCTGATACAGACTCATATACAATGACGGCCTTCCATAGCTCCGGGAACAAGACATGGGTCATAGCTGGACCAGGAGGAAGTATCACATCTCAGTAAACGGCGTTATCGCATGGGAGGGGAGGCAACGCCTACGGTTGCCTCCCTTTTTTATGTGGGTTTGCTTTTATAAGGTATCGAGGAGAAAGCGCATATTCTCGCGAAAGAGCGTCTCCTTGTGCTGGTAATCCTCAGCAAGAAGGGGAAGGATCACGCTCATATCAGGAGATGTTCGGAGCAGGCTTTTCTCCTTTATCAGATCCTCCAAAAAGGGAATAAGATCCTTGTCATGCATGATATCGAGGAAGTGGGCCAAGGTTTGTCGGGCCTTTTCATGATCGCCGCTGAGGCTATATATTTGGGCTAAATAGAGAAATGCCCTGAGATTCTTGTCCTTTTGGGTGAGTATCTTTTTAAAGCACATGGATGCAGCACCGAGAAGGCCCTTCTTCATATAGGCATATCCCAACCTCTCAAGGGTGGGGGCATTGTGGGGATCTATCTCCAGGGCTTTTTTGAGTTCCGCAATACCTTCGTTAAGCCTCCCCCAATTCACCAATAAGATGCCGATATTGCTGAGTGCTTGCATGTTAGAGGGCTGGCATCCTAAGGCCTCCTTAAGCTCGTTGTAGACCTCATGAAAATCATGAGTTGTTGCCGCCAAAATCACGGCGAGATTATTATGAACTCCTTGTAAACAGGGATCTAGGTGCATGGCCCGAAAATAATATTCCTTGGCCTTTTCAAACTCCTTTCTTTGGAAGTGGATAAATCCCATATTAAAATAGGTAATGGCTTTTTCATCAGTGGTATTGATCGCCCGAAGCGTTAGTGCCTTCTCGTATTCCCTGATAGCCTTATTAATTTCATTTCTATTTTGGTAGTATCTGGCCAAGTTATGTTGAGGTCTGTGCAGATTGGGATATTTATCAACGTTATCAATCCAGAGGCTCTCATCATTCTTCCAGGTAAAGTTGCGCATAAAGGTGGAGTGGCCCTCCCCTATAATAATCAAGACCATTGAGAAAGCTATTATTGTCTGCATAGATCGTTTATACGAAAAATATGAGATAGCCTTCAGTAAGCCGATTGCGATAGGCACAAAGAAAAGCATGGAAGGGATATAGTTCCGGTGTTCATAGATTAACTCTAGAGGAAGTATGGTGGATTCCGGAATATGATTTAAGAAGAAGAAGAACACACAAAATGAGATCAAAGGATGTCTTCTCGAGAAATAGATAGCAACGAAAAGCATTCCGATGATAAGTATAATGGCTAAAATAGTTGTAGGTGGGTTAAAAAGGGAATGGGAAATGACTATGTCATGGTTCAACGAGAGCCTTGTGGACATAGGGTAGAGGATGAGACTTATGTAAAAGATGAGTACCCTGGATTGCGTGAGTAGCCGTTCCCACGGTGTGAAGGGCCTCTTGCTGTATAAGCTGAATAGTGATGAGAACGTCATTTCGGAAAAAGCAAGGAATATGACAACCATCCCCAAGGTAGTGGCAGCAATGACCAGCAGGATCTTAAGGTTTTTTTTCGCGGTGTACCCGGAGACCCCCTGAATGAGCAAAAAATCAAAAAGATACAGGCATGCGGGCATCATAACTGCATTCTCCTTGGATAAAAATGCTACTATAATGCAGAGGGCAGTGGAGGAGAACAGAATTGCTTTTGATGAGTTTTTATTCGCTGTTCTCGCTTTGAGGTAGAGATACAAGGAGACAATACTAAACATGCCCGCCATACTCGCCATTCGCTGGACAATATAGGTAATCGCCTGGGTCTGAATGGGATTTATTGCCCATAGGAGGGCGGATAAAAGCGCAATGGAGTAAGAATTTGGAGCATATCTTGCTTTCATTCTCGGTAGGTTCAAGGTGTGGTACACGAAGAGGTACAGAAAGATCGCGGCGAGGAAATGGATTGCAATGTTAACGAGGTGATAGCCGAAGACGTCTTTCCCGCCCACGTAGTAATTTAAGGCAAAGCTCAGGCATGCAACAGGCCGGTAAATCTGGTCGGGCTCGAGTCGGCGCGCATAGAATGTTTTTTTGAGGTTTTTCCAGGTAAGTTCCGTGAGATGCAGGGCAGGATTGCCCGTAATATTCGGTTCGTCATCGAAATGCCAGGACGCATTGAAGGTATTTGAATAGGTACTCAGCACAATGATCAGTAATGTGATAAAGGCAAAGATATGCTTTCGAGATTCAGAGAGATGAGTTTCCGGTTCAAGATTAGCAAAACCCATGTTTCCTCCAGCATTTTAAACCAATTCTGGTGGCCCTATGCAATCATCAGCCTCCTAGTCACCCTTGTTTATTTCCCTACCTTGAGCGGTAAGTTCATTTTAGATGATAATATCTTAATCAAAAACAATCCATACATCATGAAAATACATCCTATTACCTCTTACCTTGCCCAAGAAGACGGCATAATCGATAGGAGAGACGCAGGCAGTTATCACACGGGGTACTATAGGCCGTTAGTTAATGTAACGTATTGGCTTGATTATAAATTATGGGGCATGAGTGCCCCTGGCTTTAGAACGACAAACCTTATTCTTCACATTTTGAGTTGCTTACTCCTCTTCAAGGTTCTTGTTTCTCTTGTTGATGATCGGCGTGTATGTTTTTTTGCTACAGTCCTTTTTGCTCTGCATCCCGTTAATACCGAATCGGTCTCCTTGATTGTTTCCAGAAACAATATACTTGTGACAATTTTTGCCATTGCCTCATTCTATTTTTATTTGAAAGGTTTGAGAAATGACAGTTATGCTGATATGTCATTTTCTATACTCTTCTTTATGGCCGCAATACTTTCAAAGGAATTTGGGCTGATGGTTCTGCCTGTTTTTTTTCTATACCACAGATTGCTATCTAAAGAAAAAGGGAATGTTTTAAAGGAGTTAAAAAGCTATGTCCCGTTTTTATTGATATTGATCTTCTATTTCATGGTAAGAAAAGGTGTACTTAATTCATTACTTACACCATCAGACATGGGGCATGTATGGTCCAGGGTCTATTTTTCTCCTTATCTAATATTGTTGAGCCTTAAGCTGGTCTTTTTTCCCTACGAGCTTCATAGTTTCGGTTTATCCTATCCGTCTACCTTTTTTGACTGGCATGCCATACTTTCAATTGTATTGTTTCTATTAATAGGCACAGCTTTGTGGATTGCAAGAAACAATAAACTCCTCATATTTTCTGGACTTTCTTTCTTAGTCACTATTTTTCCTGTGCTCAACATCATTCCAACAGCCTCGATTTCTCTTGTGGCAATGCGCTGGCTCTATCTTCCGTTTGTCTTTATTTCAGTAAGTGTGGCCTGGGTTATTCAAAAAGCTATCGTCCGCCGAAAGATGCTGACAACCTCATTACTTTGCGTATTTATCTGCTATCTTGGAGTTTATTCCTATATTCTAAACAAGAACCTTTGGCATGATGAAGATTCTTTTTTTACTCGGGAAGTAAAAGGGTTTAATAATTATCTCTATGCAGGTGGATTTGCTGAATCCCTCTTAGATAAGAGGAAATATCAGGAAGCGGAAGAATACTTTCGCATAGCTATCAAGAATTACCCTAATCAGGTTAAGAATTATATCAATTATTCGGCACTGCTCATAGAAACAGGTAGAATGAATGAGGCACTGCTCTTCCTCAACAAGGCGAAGCCCTTGATAATGATTCATAGCGAGCGAGGGGAATGGTTTAACAATCTGGGAATGCTGGATTTCAAACTGGGAAACAGCGGGGAAGCCATAAGGAATTTCAAGAAGGCTGTCTTGTTTAACCCAAATGAGCCGCAGTTCTGGGCTAATCTTGGCGCGGCTTATGGATCAAAAGGCGATTACGAGAGTTCACTCATAGCCTTAAAGAAAGGTCTGGAGATTGCTCCCGATTCTCTTAAGGTAAGAAAAAATCTGGCAGTTACCTATATCCGCATGAAGGAGTATGAAAAGGCCGTTGCTGTGCTCGAAGAGGTTTCGCCCAAGGAGCGTGCCGAAACTGGTATCAGTGATCTGTTGCTAAAGGCTCAAAAGGCTCACACATTACGCCAACCCGTATCTGAACCGAAAATTGGTACAAAATAGGAGAAATTCCATTAACGAAATTCACGGTGTAATATAATCCCATGCTAAACGGAAAGAGAATTGTCGTTGTTCTACCGGCGTATAATGCAGAGAAGACTCTTGAGCAAACATACCGGGAAATCCCCCAGGAAATTGTGGACGACGTATTGATGGTGGACGACGGTAGTAGCGATACTACGGTATCTCTAGCTCAAACATTGGGCATTGCTACCATTTCGCATGACCGGAACTATGGTTACGGGCGTAACCAGAAGACCTGTTACGAGGAGGCGTTGAAACGGAGCGCCGATATCGTAGTCATGGTTCACCCAGATTACCAGTATACCCCTAAACTCATTACCGCCATGGCCAGCATGATCGCCTTTGATGTCTATGATGTGGTATTGGGTTCCCGAATTATCGGCGGCAGGGCCCTTATGGGCGGCATGCCCGTTTACAAGTATCTCGCTAACCGGTTGTTAACTGCCTTTGAGAATGTGCTTCTCGGGAGCAAAGTATCAGAATTTCATACAGGTTATCGAGCATTTTCCAGAGAGGTGCTCGAGGCTATTCCGCTCCAAGAGAATTCAAACGACTTTGTATTTGATAATGAGATGTTGGTTCAAATTATCTATTTCGGGTATAGAATTGGCGAGGTGTCCTGTCCAACCCGATATTTTGAGGGAGCCTCTTCAATCGGATTCAGAAGGTCTACAAGATACGGAATTGGAGTAGTTCACACCACTCTGAAATGCCTGCTCCATCGACTTAAGCTCAGAAAAGATCCTCTTTTTGATCCCGAAGGCCGCAGGCTTACTCTAAATGATGGTCAGATTCATGAATAATAAAGATTTCGGCCCGTGCCCTGTGTGCGGTGGGTTAAAGGCGAATGTTTTATTTACGACAAAAACACCTTTTTCAGAATTTCGCATTGTTCAGTGTGAGATATGTGGGTTGGCCCGTACTTTCCCCTTGTTCAGCGATGTATCTCTCCATGCTCAGGATATGGGCACGTACTATGGAGGCGGTGTAAACAAGTTTATCCCCATGGTCCAGAAGGTCCGTAATAGAATAATGAGATTAAGGGCAAAGCATTATTTATCCTTCATAGAAGATTCGGCTCAGACACCGAAGATTTTGGATATAGGCTGTGCGGAAGGACGTCTATTGACTGCATTTCTTGGATATGGCTGCCGATGTTGGGGCATTGAACATCCTTCGTACCCAGCTCAGCGGTTCCTTAATAGAGATCGAATTATATACTTACAGGGAGAGGTACAAGGTGCTGAGTTGCCGGAAGGAGCCTTTGACCTGATTTTTTTATGGCATACATTGGAACATATGGATGACCCGCAACTAATTATGAGTCGATTATATAAATTGCTGGCCCCGAAAGGGGCCATTATTGTGGCTGTTCCAAATTTCTCAAGCATGGAAGCCAGGAGATTTAAACGATTTTGGTTTCACCTAGATATTCCTTGGCATAAGTATCACTTTAACAAAAGATCACTCGGGTATTTGACGACAAAGAGCAACCTTATAATTATTAAAATGAGCACTCTTTGTCTTGAACAGGGGCCGTACGGCCTTGTCCAAAGCATTCTTAATGCAATAGGCTGGCCTCATAATGAATTCTACGAGGTCCTAAAGGGGAACTTGAATTATAAAAGATCTATCTGTTTTGTTCTCCAGCTCTTTATGGTATTTTTTTTGCTCATTCCAGTATTTATTGTTAGTCTAGTGACCTCACATAAAGGAAGAGGTCCGGCATTAAAGCTGATTCTTAAAAAGAAAGAGACTAATTCTGTGAGGATAAATGAGCGAGAAAGATAATAGATTCTATTTGGAGGTCTTTTTTCTGGGGGTTCTGGCGGTTCTTATCGTTTTCATCCTTATTCTTTCTTGTGTTCCCCCTGTAAGCAAAGATGCTCTTACTCACCATCTAGCTGTGCCAAAGCTCTACCTGCGGCATGGGGGCATCTACGAAATCCCCTTTATTCCCTTTTCCTATTTTCCCATGAATTTGGATCTTCTGTATCTCGTATCGCTTTACCTCGGAAGCGATATCATCCCGAAATATATTCACTTCGCCTTTGCCCTTGTTACCGCCTTTTTGATCTTCTCTTACCTGAAGAGGAGGATCGGTAGGCAGTATGGACTCCTTGGGGCGGCTCTCTTTCTCTCCACTCCTATAATCGTCAAGCTTTCAATAACGGTTTATGTGGATTTAGGGCTCATATTCTTTTCCACTGCATCCCTTCTGCTTTTACTCAAATGGGTTGAGAACGGGTTTAAATACAGATTTTTGGCATTATCCGCTATTTGTTGCGGGCTTGCTATGGGAACAAAATATAATGGCATGATCACCTTTTTCCTGCTGACCCTCTTTGTTCCTTTCATCCATTCGAGGTACGCCGAGGACAACCAGGCAGGCGCTGTCCGGTCCTTGCGATATGGAGCCCTTTTTTTCGCGATCGCCCTCCTTATCTTCGCCCCGTGGATGATCCGTAACTATATCTGGACGGGAAATCCCCTGTATCCATTGTATGACGGCTTATTTAATCCGGAGAATCCAGTCCAGAGGCAAACGATTGGCCTGTTTACCTTTAGAAGCACAGTGTACCACGAGGAGTGGTGGCAGATAGCCCTGCTTCCCATAAGAATTTTTTTTGAGGGGCAAGACGGCAATCCCCAATATTTTGATGGAAGGCTTAACCCCTTCCTCCTTTTGCTTCCGTTGCTCGCCTTTTTTCGGATTGGCAAAGAATCCGATACCATGCGGATGGAACTGAAGGCAATGCTCTCTTTTTCCGCCCTGTTTTTCGCATTCGCCTTTTTTAGCGACAGCTTGAGAGTCAGGTACATTTCACCGATTATCCCTCCCTTGGTAATGCTGTCTATATTCGGCTTGAGAAGGATAGTCCTCCAGGTAAAAGCGTTGAGAATTCGATTGCTGCGGGATATCGGTCTGGCTGGCGTCTTGTTGCTTGTTTTCTTTACGCTCTTGCTAAATTTTCGCTACATAGTAGATCAATATAGATATATTGATCCTTTCAGTTATCTCGGAGGCAGGGTAACTCGAGATGAGTATATAGAGAGGTACCGCTCGGAATTCCCCACCATGCGATACATCAATGAGAACCTGCAGCCGGATGCCAGGGTACTGTTTCTCTTTATGGGAAACCGTGGGTACTACTGTGATAGGGAGTACATCTTTGACATGAACAACAACAGGAGCATGCTGAAGAGCTTTGTGGCGGCTTCTCAGAGCACCGAGGATTTATTGTTACAA
>Ga0315537_1002705_pt1 | contig 13381 bp, 15 predicted proteins | sample SalMarSW160270MG_FD_203091 | JGI IMG/M metagenome (GOLD analysis project Ga0315537, IMG submission 203091) | Salt marsh sediment microbial communities from the Plum Island Ecosystem LTER, Massachusetts, United States - Salt Marsh Sediment SW1602-70 ... | reverse complement strand
GCAGGAGTAAAAAAAACATTTAGAATAGGTATTGTTAGAGAAGATATTTTAGAACTACAACATCAAAAAAATATTTTTCCAGATTATACTCTTCCTAATTTAGTAGAAGTTGCTAAAGAAATAGAAAAAATAGAAGAAAAAGATTCAATTTAATTATAAATTTTTAAAATCAAAAGAAGCTTTCCACGCTTTTGTCACAAAAGAACAGCCCCTTGTACCAAAAGAACTAGGGAAATATAAACACTTATTAGTAAATACTTCTAAAAATAATGTGGAAACATGTGCAAAAAAAATTATAAAATATATTTCAACACCCCTTAAATAAAACAGATTAAAGAATAACTTTTCCAGCAAAATCTAAAACCAACCACCTAATTGTTCTTGCTTCTCTAATTCTCTTCCAAAGATGCTATCAATATATCTTTTAACTAATTCTAAATTTTGTTTTATATAAGGAGAAACACCATATTTTTCTGCTAATTGCAAAGCAGGCTCTAAATATTTCTTAATTCCTCCTTCATGAGTTGTAAAAATAAGTTTTCCTCCACAAACAGGACACTTGCCTTCTAAAGGAGGACGCCTAACAATTTCATTACAAGAAACACATCTAAAACTCTGCATTGAAAAATTTCTTAAATTACCTCTTAAATCTCTGATAAAATGTCTTTCAATAACTAATCTAGCAGTATCAGAAGTATCTACTGCTCTTAGTTTTTCTACGAGTTGCATTTGATGCTCAACTTTATCTTGCATTGTTGCTAAGGTTTTATAACTTGAACAAACAACACCGTCATTAAAATTAGTTGTATCATGAGTATATCCTAATCCCATAAAAGGATTTTCTCTTTTCTTTAAAACAGACCTAATAGTTTTAATCTCTTCAACTTCTGAAGAGTGTTTTCCTTGTTCTGCTAAAGTATATAATTGCAAAGGATATCCTGAAGTAACTTCAAAATCCAAAATTTGATCATCTACTTCTCCAGCATCTATTTTTGCATTTAAAACCAAAGGAGCATCTTGAGTTCCTCCTCTATGACTAGGAAGAAATTCTTTTGAAAAATTTAATAAAACATCCATTAAAAGCATTATAGCTGCTTCATCTCCATCACAATCTCTTCTAATCGCAGCATGCATATAAGGTGAAGCTAACAAACCTTGTGTATTTGAAAATCCAATAATTCTAGAAATAACTCCTGCACAATTATGAGGAGCCATGCAAACCCCTAATTTTCCAACTAAATCTTCTTTAGAATTAATATTATAAAAAGATTCTAAACCATAAAATCTCTCTAAAAGTTCGTCAATAAAACTACTTACTCTCATAAAAATTGAATCTGCTCTTTCATCAGGGGATTCAGCTGGGCTTGGAAGAATAATATCATGAGGCATTAATTCAACTATTTGCTCTTCAGAAATTAATTCTTCTCCTTTAATATCTCTATCATATCCTAATTCTTTTAATTTTTTTAAACTTACAGAAATTTCTTTTGGTTTAAAAGATACAATAGGCAATTCAGTTGCATCCACCCTAATTGTTCCATCTTTATTAACTTGCAAATCATGTCTAGCCCTTAAAATTCCTTTTGCAAGATTTTCTGTTACATGATTTGTGGAAAAAGTTCCTCTAACTCCTTTTACTAATAATGGAATTTCTTCATTTCTTAATCTTAATTTTTCAACTGCTCTATTAAAATAATGATTTATGTCTAAATTTTGCGTATAATAAGGAACTCCTTCTTCTTCTGAAATTTTTCCATTAGAATAATCCCTATATTTTCCTTCTGAATTCTCATATTTAAAATATTTTTTTTCTGTCTTTTGATTACAGTTTTCACAAATACGATAAATTGTTTGTTTTTTGCAACTATTACAATAATAAATTGGAAAAGAACTTCTAACTCTTCCTTCTTCAAGAGCAGCTTGAACACTTCTCAATCTTCCTCCTTCTTTTCCAACAGGAAATAATACATTTGGACTTCCCACTAATTTTCTAAATTTGGTTTTTTCAGGCCTTCCCATTCTTGCTCCAATAAATTCTCCTGCTTTATTTTTAATTTCAAATTTTGAAGCAAAATTTACTGTTTCTAAAATTGAATTTCCTATTTTGAAATTTTTTTCTTCTAAAAGATTCTTTAAATTATCTTCTTTTATTTCTTCAAAATCAATTCCTAAATTACATAAAAGGGCTTTTGAATTTTCTTCATTTAAAACAACATTTTCAATTGTTACTTGATGCTCAATTCCCAATAACTCCAAGGCTCTCTTTCCTAATTTAAATTTTTCCTGCTCTTTTTTTGTATAAGGAAAAATAATTTTCCCATTAATTCTTGCAAATTTCAACCAATTAATTAATTCTAAAAATTGCTCTGAATCTATCTCTGTCCAATAAAAGATGTATTTTGGATAAAGAGGAATTTTATATTCCTCACTTAATTTTTTAGCTTTTTCAAAATCAATTTCCAAAGGGATTTCTTGTTTGGATTTTTCTTTTAATTCTAATTTCCACCACTCCTCTACATAACCTGGTTTAATTAAATCAACATTTCTATTTAAAACATCACTAAAAGGAAATAAAATGTCTCCAAGATAAATTATTTCTTCAATATCTTGCACATATTTTTTTGCTTCTTTTTTTGTTTTTAATTTTTTAACACTTCCATTAAATAATTTGACAATGGGCCCATCAACAGAATCACAAACAGTTACTGCGCACCCTTTTGTTGGTTTTTCTATTTTTAATTGAGTTCCTGTTGCAATAAAATCATCTGTTATCACCATTGTTGCTGGAGAAATAGAAACAGCACTAAAACCAGAAACTCTTCCTCTCCCATATCTAAATCTAAAACCCCCTGATTTCCCAGGATGTCCAAAAACAGGTCTTCCAGCAACTAAATCTTTAATATAGGTAGGAGATTCATCTGCTTTTCCTTTGTCTCTTTTTTCATGAATTTCAATATATTCTTCTAAAAAATCAAAACCAGTGGATTTAATTCCATCTTCTTTTGCTTTTTTTAATAATCTAAATCCTTTTGCAGCTTTTTGAGCTAAACCTTCGCCTAAAATCAAACAAAAACCACTTCTAAGAAAATTAGTATCAACTCTTTCTAAATTTTTATAATTAGAAACCTCTAATTTTTCAGAAGGATCTCCTGCAATTTGAATTGGAAGATTTTTAGCAAGAAATAGAGCTTCTTCTTCTGTAGGCATATATTGCAAATTAGTTATTCTTTCATGAAAATCATATAATTCTGCATATGTTCTTTTTATCTCATCTTCTGTTGGATCATATTTTGCAAATCCAAATAATTCTCTTAAATAATCTATTAAAATTAAAACTATACAAGAAGCAGTTGTTCCTGCACTTCTAATAGGTCCTGAAAAACTAGCTTCAAAATATTCTTTGCCTTCTCTTGTTCTTCTTATTTTTAAACCAGTATATCCTTCAATAGGTGAAGAAACAACCCCTAAAGTAGTGTAAGCAAAACCAACCCTTATTCCAGCATCAATAGCATCAATTAAATTTGGAAAATTACAAAATTTCTGCTTTGATATTTCTTCTGCAATCTTAAATACAACAGTAACATCTGATTTACCATATTCTTCTTCTAATTCTAAAATCCTACTAATTACATCCTCATTTATTAATTGAGGGTAAATAGTTCCAATAAGATTAACCACTTTTTCCGCCATGTTCATTGCCAAGGGAATTTCAACTTTATCAACAGGATCTAATCCTTTTGCTCTTGCTTCTTCTGCAACTTCATAAACTTTTCTAACTTCTCTTTCTAAATTTTGAAAATATTGTTGGATGTTCATTTTATTAAAATCCCTTTAATTTTCTTTGAATTTTCTTTTTCTCTATTTAAAATCTTCCTATATTCCAAAGAATCTTCTGACAATCTTTTAACTTCACCATTAACTAAAAATTTTGGATCAACATATCTAAATTTCTTATCTAAAAAAATTCCTGTGCCGTCGTCAGTTTCTTCTAAATAAAGTTTATTTTTTAATAAACTCAAACCTCTTAAAATTTCTTTATTTCCTTTTCTCTCTAATAATTCCGTTATTATATAATCTTGTCCATGAATTAAACTATCTAAAGATACAATCTTTTTTTCTATAGCTTCTCTTAATACTTCTGCTAAAAGACGATATCTCAATCTTGCTTCTTTTCCTCCCCAATGTTCTTTCTGCATATTTATATAATTTTTGGCAAATCTGTCTGCAGATTCAAAAGTTCTAAAAACAATTTCATTATTTCTAACAATTAAATCTTCTAATAATTTATCTATTTTTTTTCCTTCCATTTTAAGTTCTCTTAAAGAATAATCAATTCTATCAGCACACAAATCAGGGGCTTCTCTTTCTAATAAAGGAAATTTTTCTAATTGTGAAATTTCTCTATAATCTAAACCATAATTAGTAAGAATAGTTGGAATTTCTGAATTTTTAATAACTTCTAAATGAATTTTATCCTGATAATCTTCTTTTTTAGGATCTCCAACAGCCCAATCAATAACATGTGAAAAAGCTGTATGAGATGTGTCATGCAACAATCCTGCAACCTGTTCTTTTAATTCTGCACCCAATTTTCTTAGCAATAATAAAACTCCTAAAGAATGTTCATATCTAGTAAAACTATCTTTATGATAATATTTTGGGGGCATAAATTGAAAAACTCCTTTTAATCTTTGAAGAGATTTTGATTCAATTAAATCTAATAAAACTGCTTCTGTAATTTCTTGTTTTCCATAAACTCTATCATTGATTCTCATTCTTCCTCCTCAAAATCAAGAATTTTAACTTCTCTTGTTTTTAAATTTATCATGGGTACTTTACAATGATCTGGCTCATTTCCAAATTTTTCCTGATAAGGAGTTAAGCCCTCCCAACAAGAAATTGAAATAATCAATATATTATTGTGATATGAAACTGCGCTTTTATGGGTGTGTCCGGCAACAAAAATATCTGGAATTTTTGAAATTATTAAAGAATCGTCTTTATCTGGAAAAAATTGATTAGAGGCATGGGTTGGAGCCAAATGCCTATTTTTTAAAAGATATTTCATAATTAAATCAGGAGCATTCATTGCTTTTTTTAACATTAATTTTGAAATATTGTTTGCATAATATTGAAAACTAAAACCATGATATGTTAAAACATCAAAACCAGAAAAATTCTCATTTGCTCCAATATTTACATTACAAGGATTAGTAGTTAATATAACATTTTCTAAATCATAAAGAGGCCAAGCATATTTTTCATCTAAAAGAGGCTGAGGCTCCATTAATCTAACTCCATCATGATTTCCAGGAGAAATTATAATTGATATTTCTTTTCTAATATTTTTTAATAAATTTGCTAAACTTAAAAATTGCTCTTCTAAATTAGGAATTTCTAAGTCTTTTTCTTGGTTAGGATAATTTCCTATCCCAGTTACTAAATCTCCAACAATAAATAAATATTTTATATTTTCAACTTCTGGAGTATCTGGAACTTTTCCATTAAGATAATCTATAAATTTTAAAAAACTTTTTTTTAAAAACCGTTTGCTTCCAAAATGTAAATCTCCTATAAATAAGGCATATTCTTCTTTGTCTGATTTTTTTCTTTCAGAAAGAGATGAATCTGGAAAAACAATATCATTTACAAATATTATTTCTCTATTTCCAGAGCCTTTAATTCCAATTACAGAATCTAAAGTAACTTCTTCTGCTTTTTCATAAATTTCTTTTTTATTTGAATTTACAACTACTTTGATTTTTCCAGTAAAATCTTCTATTTCAAACAACAAATTCTTATTTTTTGTGACTCTTTTATCTATCACCATCCCTATAACTGAAAATCCCTGCCTGTTTCCATATATTTTTCCTATTGAAATCAAATTATTTAATTGGGGGCTCTCTTGTAAAAAATTTCTCATTTTATTAAATCTGCCTCTAAAATATTCTACAAAATCCTTGACTTCTATTTTTTTTCCAATATTTAAAGGAATTGGAAAAACTTTCACATTTGATCTTTCTTTTGCTTTTTGATGGTTTTTTTCTGAAAATTTGTTTTTTGGAACAACTTCTTTAGAAATCTCGATTTCTAATCCTAATTTGATTTTTAGTTTCTCTAATTTTTTCTGGCTTTGCTCTGGAAGAGAAGAAAAAACATCAATTGCTCTTTCTTTATCTTCAAAAATTTCACGAGTTATGATTTTCCTTTGAGTTGTATTTTTAACATTCTCTAAAATTAACTTTGCAGATTCTAAATCCCCTGTCTCAGAAAGAAGATTTAATACTTCTTCATCTAATAAAAAACCCTTTTCTAAGCAAAATCGTACCAACGCCTTATTCATTTTATGAATTACCTATAATCTAAAGAATCTTCAATTATTTTTTTAGCTTTTGAGAGAATATTTCTTGAAATAGCTAATTTAATTTCTCTCATTCTTCCTCCCCTTCCTTTAGAAATAACTCTTACATTGATGATTCCTAACATATCAAATTCTTGAATAATATCACTAACTCTTCTTTGAGTCAAAACTTCTAATTTATTCTTAATGCACAAATCCTGATATAAATTATAAACATCTCCTGTAAAAATAGGCCCGTCTTTTTGTTTTTCATTTAATTGAATAATTGAATATAAAACAAGCTGAAATTGCTTTGGTTCTGTTGTTATTACATCTAAAATCTTGTCTCTTTCTATTTTTTCATTTGCTTCATCTAAATGTTTTAATAAAACTTTATTAGAATTGTCTCTCTCTGCTAATTCTCCTGCTATTCTTAATAAATCTAAAGCTCTTCTTGCATCTCCATGTTCTCTTGCTGCAAAAGCAGCACATTTAGCAACAAGTCCTTCTGTCATTACTCTTTCTTTAAAAGCTCCGCCACATCTTTTATTTAAAATATCTTGTAATTGAAGAGCATTATAAGGAGGAAAAACAATTTCTTCTTCAGATAAAGAACTTCTAACTCTGGGGTCTAATTCATCTAAAAAAGTTAAATTATTGCTTATCCCTATTATACATATTTGTGCTTTTGAAAGTTCAGAATTTAATCTAGTTAAATTATATAAAAAATCACTAGAAATCTTCTTAATTGTTTGGTCAATTTCATCTAAAATTAAAACAACTAATTGTTTTTTAGAATCAATTATTTCTATAAATTTAGAATAAACTGCTTGAGTTGGCAACCCAGTAGCAGGTATTTCTTCTCCAAATTGCTTAATAAGTTCTGCTAAAATTCTATATTCTGTATCTGATATTTTTTTTAATTTACAATTCAAATATTCTATTCTAACTTCAAAATCAGAGTCTTTTTTTATTCTTTTTAGTATCTCATCCCGCACATATTGAACTGAAAGAGTCTTTCCTGTTCCTGTTTTGCCATATAAAAATAAATTACTCGTTCTTTCTCCTCTTAAAATAGGTGCTAAAATAGATGCTATTTGTTTGATTTGCTCTCCTCTATGGGGTATTTCTTCTGGCTTATAATTTATTTGTAAAAGAGATTTATTCTTAAAAATGCTATTTCTATCAAAATTGTCAAAAATTGAATCTAATTCTTTATTCATTATACTCTCCCACGTTTATTTCCTATGGAAAATAAATTTTAATTGTGATTTTCCACGATAAAAAATTAAATTATTATATAAACAATTATAACTACTAAAAAAGAAAAACACCCCTATTTCTAATGGAAATAAAAAATTTTTAAATTTTTTTGAAAAATTTAGTAATTGATATTATTTATATACTCCAATATATCTTTCACAAAGCATACTTTGCTACATATTATTTATTTACTTAATAATATATTGTATATACTTAATAACATATTTTATATTATATATATTTGAATATATGCTTTTAATTATCTTCTTTTATTTATTATTAACTGCTAATTTACTTATTTTTTTTATTTTGTTGCTTTTTTATTTATTATTAACTCATTTATTTGCTCTTTTTTATTTATTAATACTCTTTACTATTGTTATTATTTTAATTATTATCTTTTTTGTTCTTTTTTCACTCTATAACTTGATTATTATTATTATTATTATTATTATTATTATTATTATTATTATTATTATTATTCTATAGTATACAAATACATATAAAATAATTAAAAATCCAAAAAATTTAAAATTTCTTTTTAAATGTTTCCATATGAAATCAAAGGGTCACTGTCTAATAAAATATCATTATAATAACAAATTCAATAATTATACTACCCATAATCTAATAAATATATACTCTTAAATCTATTTAAGTTTACAGAAAAATTTATAAAGATTTTACCTCTAAAATTGATATGCAAAGCAATAAGAATCCTTTTAATGCACTTGTAGGAAAGATGATTGTTACTAAGGAGGGTAAAAGATTGGGTTTTGTTAAAGACATAACCTTTGAAACAAGATCAGGAGAATTAATTAATGTGGTTGTTAAAGATTCTACTGTATACACAAAAAATCTAAATTTAGAAAGAACACCCTCAAATGAATTATTAATTCCTTATAGTGCAATAATCGCTATTGGAGATTTTGTAATTGTTTCTGAGGAAGATTTAATATAACAACACAAATATTTAAATACTGATATTTCAACTTAATAATTATGAAATTAATGGGGTTTAATTTTACAAAAATACAAGTAGAAAAGTTTAAAGACAGGGTAGAAAACCTCAAAATAGGCACTAGAATTGATGTTTCTGAGATAAAAGAAGCAAAAGCAGGAATTTTAAAGACAAAAGACGAGATTTTAATTATAAAATTTTTATTTGGATTAGATTATGAGCCTAAAATGGCTAAATTAGATTTAGAAGGTAATTTAATACTTTCTGTAGATTCTAAAAAAGCAAGAGAAATTTTAAAAGATTGGAAAAATAAAAAAATGTCAGAAGATTTTAAAATAACTATTTTTAATTTAATTTTAAAGAAATCAACTTTAAAAGCACTACAATTGGAAGAAGAAATGAGCTTGCCAATACACATGCAATTACCTAGCTTGAAAATAGATGAAAAAAAGAAATAATTTCTACAAATGTTTAAAAAATCCTTAAACTTAACTCATTAATGAAGATATCAAAAGAAAAAAGAGAAAAAATTTCTGAGCAAATTTTATTGTTTTTGTATTCTGTAAATCCAAAACCCATTTTCACATTACATATAGCAAAAGAATTAGCAAGAGACGAGGAATTTACTAAAAAAATACTTTTAGATTTAAAAAACAAGAAATTGGTTTTAGAAATAAAGAAAAACCCCCAAGGAAAAGAATATAAGAGAAGATCTCGGTGGAGGCTTAGTGAAAAAACATATCAGGCATATAAACAAAGCCAATAAACAAATTCCAATTAATATATTAAATCATCTTAAAGTTTTTATAGTTCTTGTAGTTATTTTTTAAATGGATCTTATAAAAGAAGCATTTGATAGAGTAAGAGAGGATATTAATTTTTTAAAACAAGAGTCAGCCAATCTTAGAAAAGGGTTAATAGAAACAAGAGAAAGAATGATAGAAATTTGTGATATTCTTAAAGAAATAGAGAAAAAAGTAGAATTCTTGTCTTCGACACAAGATTCTCAAAATTCGACACTTTTAGCATACCCTTCGACACATAAGTACCCTTTAGAACCTTTAAAACCCCAAAATTTAGCTATTTCCATAGGAAATCAAGGGGTTTCGACAGACAGACAGACAGACAGACAGACACACAGACAGACACAAAATAAGCCAAAAAACAAGGAAGAGGGGGTTGAAAATAGAAAAAATATCTCCAGAGAGATTTTTGAAGATAAAGAAAAATCTTTTGAAAATGCCCTTGAAATTTTAAATTCTCTTGATGATATAAAAAAAGAAATTCGTTTAAAATTCAAAAGATTAACAGAACAAGAGATTTTGATCTTTTCCACAATATATCAAATACAAGAAGAAAAGGGTTATGCGAACTATAAGCTCATAGCAGAAAAACTAAAATTAACAGAAAGTTCTGTTAGAGATTATGTTGGAAGATTAATAAAAAAAGGGATTCCCGTCGAGAAAAAGAAAATAAATAACAAATTAATCACTCTTTCTATTTCAGAAAAACTAAAGAAAATAGCCCCTCTATCAACTATTTTACAGCTTCGCGATCTCTAAATCTCTTTTAAGAGTTAATCGTCTAAAAGGATAAGTATAATTATCTCTCACTTTTTGATTTTTAGAACACTTTTTTGAGTATTTTTTCTCACTTTTACTGTTTTTTTACTATTTTTTCTATGTTTTTTCTGTTTTTTTACTCTTTCTAACCCTTACTTTTGATTTTTTCAGCATTTTTTCTTTTATGTTTTCAGGTATAAATACTCTTTTTTTCCCATTTTCTTCAACAAGCTCTTCAATTAATCCTTCACTTTTTTGTCTTATTGAATTTACTTGGCCCCTTATAGTTGATTTCTCTTTCCCCAACATTGCTGCAAGATCATGATAGCTTAATTTCATATCTGTGTTTAAAAGAATCCATAAAATTGCTCTTTCTGTTATTGAAAAATGCTCTAAATTTGGTGTTTGGACAGGTGTTTGAACACCTGTTTGGACAGCATAAACAGCTGTTTGTTTGCCTTTTTTAGGTTTAGGTGTTTTAAACACCCCTGGGATTTGGGCTTCATTCATAATATTAAATACATTTTTTAATCCTTCTATCTCTTCATTCATCGACGATAAAATCTCTTTTACATCTTTTAAGTCATCTTTTAAAGAATTACTCTCAGAATCAAGATGTTTAATCCATTCTGTAACACTAGAAACATCTTTTTTTACAGCCTCAAAACCTTTTTTTGTATCTTCTTTTAGGTTTTCAACCTCTTTTTTCCTAAAAATCCAACCAAACATAATAATATTTTGTTTATTTAAGTTTAAATACTTTTTGTTTTTCGACGACAAAATTTTAAATTTTAAATCAAGCAAATTCCAAAAATTTTAACTAAAATAAAGCAAAAAAATGAGAAAAATGCCCTTACAAACAGCTGTTTGTCTCAAAAATTAATGAAAAACACCCTGTTTAAACACCTCTAAACAGCATAAACACCTGTTTATACTAAAATATGCACCAAGTTAACCAAAATTCACATATGTTAAAGAAATTTTATAAATAAACTTTATTTAATTAAATAATAAAAATGAGGAAAAAAATTAGCAGATATTTTTCAAGAAATGGATATAGAAGAGAATTTAGGCATGAGCTTAGATTATTGATTATAGTGACTCTTGGTTTTACAATTGGTTTTACATGGAGAGAAACAATATTTGATTTTTCATGGGCTTTTATACAATGGCTCACTCATGCAGAAAAAGCACCAGCCCTTAGTGCATTAACTTCAATTTTTATTACTTTAGTTTGTATTGGATTAATTTACTTAACCTCTTATCTATTAAAAGACACATCAGGAGAAGATCAATCTTAATTTTTATTATTTCTCTTAGTGCTTATAAGAGATTCAAATTAAATTATTAAATTAAACTTAGGTAACCTAAGTGCACAATCTTTGCAGGCCAATAAAAAATTGATTCAAAAATATGTCTCAAAAAACACATAAATTCTTAAAAAAGATGAATTATTTAGATAAAAGACAATGGAAAACATAGCTGGACAAGAAATAGTACTTGGATTATATAAAATAAATGCTTATTTTAATTTAGAAACACTTGAACTTTATATAGTGCAAGAAAAAGAAGGGAAATTAATTGCTATAGATATGAATGGCAATTCTTTTTCAATTGAAGACCCTGGCTTTTATGATAGAAGAAGAAATCCTACTAGTTCTGGAGCTTTAGATTGTTTTGATTTAATTTCAATAGGAAAAAGAGATTATACATCATTAAAGACAAAACTTATAAAATCTCAAAAAAGAGTTTCAAAACTTTTACAAATGTTAGAAAATCACAAACCTAACCTTAGTGAACTTCCTCATCCAGATGCTATTGAAGAAAAAGACTATAATGACCATGTAAATCAATCTGAATAGCACTAATTTCTATAAATTCAACGACATAAGGCAAAAAGTTCGTACAATATACCTTATGCGAACCTCAAAAAAGAGCTTATTTTAAGGTTTCTGAAAGCTTTTTATATTTGTTTTAACTAGATATGCTATGAAAAAGAAAAAATGGGGGGTATTAATTTTATTAATTATTGCTTTAATTCTTGCAGCTAGGTTAGTTATTATTGCAGATTCATGGGTTTGTGATAATGGAGAGTGGATTAAAAAAGGAAGTCCACAATCTGAAAAACCAACAAGTTATTGTGTTGATGGAGAAATTAATAATTTTAAAGAGTGTGTAGCAGCTGGAAATCCAATCATGGAAAGTTATCCAAGAAAATGTAATGCCAATAATCAAACCTACACAGAAATAATTGAAAATTTTTGCACAGGAGAGATTCCAGAAGTTTGCATGAATCTTTATGAGCCTGTTTGTGGATATCCCTTAGAGAAAACTTTTAGTAATTCTTGCTTTGCATGTCAAAATTCAGAAGTAGTTTATTGGGTTAAAGGAGAGTGTTTATGAAAAATAAAAACCACCAGCGGGTTTTTATGAATCCTGCAACCTTTAAAGAAAAATGAAAAATAAAAAAGTAACTATTTTATCAATTATTGCATTAATTTGCATTGTTTTAGCAATACTAATAGATTGGTTATTTCTTATACCTGCAGTTATAATTATGATAATTAATCAAAGAGAATTAATAAAAAAGAAAAAATAAATTAAATTCAGCTTTATTCTTGTTTTTCTGTAAATTCTTCCTTAGGTTCTTCTACTTTTTCAACAGGTTTTTCTTCAGCTTTAGGCTCTGACTTTGGCCTTTCTTCTAAGGGTCTAGCTTCTTTTACTTTTAGTTCTCTACCTTCGATATTTTTGTTATTCATTTCTGCAAGAGCTTTATCAGCATCAGCTTCATTAACAAAAGTAACAAAACCAAAGCCTCGAGATCTTCCAGTGAATTTGTTTGCCATCACAATTGCATCTTCTATTTTCCCATAAGGAGAAAAAACTTCTTTCAATCTTTCTAGAGTAACACTAAAAGGCAAGTTTCCCACATAAATCTTTTTACTCATCTTCGAACCTCCTTGCAATTCTATTGAGAATTATATTCAAAACCCAATACTGCAGATTCATTTTCTAAAATAAATTCGAAAAAAGAGTATTTAAGCCTTTATATCCCAAAAGGGAGACAAAAGATATTTAAACAAAGTTCGCATAACCATTTAATGAAAAGGGGAATTAAAGCAATTATTTTTGATGTTGGAGGTGTTTTGGCTCTTCCAATTAATCCAATAAAAGTAGAAAAAGGAAGGCAAATTTCTGGGGTACATTCAATAATTGCAAGAAAACTAGGAATTTCTTTAGATCAATGGTTTG
>Ga0315537_1002701_pt1 | contig 13390 bp, 12 predicted proteins | sample SalMarSW160270MG_FD_203091 | JGI IMG/M metagenome (GOLD analysis project Ga0315537, IMG submission 203091) | Salt marsh sediment microbial communities from the Plum Island Ecosystem LTER, Massachusetts, United States - Salt Marsh Sediment SW1602-70 ... | reverse complement strand
GTATATGCCACCGGCATAGCAAAAGATAGCATTAAGCGGGTGACGTGTCAAGCGTAACAAAGGTACAACAGGCCCATCATGTTCTGTTATTCACCAGCCAACTCATAGAGTTTCTCGATAGCATACATCAAATAGCTATCGCATTTTCCCTGCTGCGCCCCGGATTCCCGTAGCTTCTGATATGCCTCTGTATCTGAGAAGCTGACCCCGAGGAGTCCCAAACAGGTGATGTCGCCGAACTTGTCTTTAAAGCCCTGGACAAACTCGCTGGCGTCCCGTCGGGCATTAATCCGGGCCTGCTTGGCCGTCTCTTTGTCTGCTACTGGGCAGCGGTAGCGAAGCCCCAGACAGACGGCTGTTGACGATACCACCCCGCAGGGTGCCTCTTGTTGTCCGGCGATACCCCCGAAAAAGTTGATAGAGGCCCAGAGATTATCCTCATCACCCAGCCCTTCTGATTCCCACATAACTTGCAGGACGCTGGGTCCTCAGTGATAGCCATGATGCATATGGTAGAGGGCTCTCTCCTTAGCTTCTTCAAGGCTCAGTGCAAACGACATTTAGATATCCTCCCTGTTATTACCCATGCGATTCCGTACCGCTCTGGTCCAGTTTGAAGATGCGGGCTGCATTACCACCTAGTATAGCATCAATCTCTTCCTGGCTGAAAGATATTCCATCTGGGCCTTTTTCCGTCAGGCCCTTGACTATACCCACAAAATCTCTGTTAGATACATGAGCCTCAAAGATGGGGCCATCAGAACCAAATAATACCTGCCCTGCTCCAACAACATCCACGATTTCTCGCAGGTAGCGGCGGAAGAGATGGGATTTGCTTGCGGCCAGGATTTGCCACATGGCCATATCCCCATTGATATTCCTCTTGTATTGTGCCAGTGACGCCCAGTCGTGCCACCACATATTTCCCATATGGGCAGCAATGATTTCCAGGTCGGGAAAGTCCACGGCAACGTCGTCAAGATGAATGGGTAGGGCATACCTGGCACGTGAGTGTGGGAGTGGAGAGCAGTGCGTCAGCAGGGGGACTCCCAGTTCATTAGCGACTTCCAGCACGGCGTAGGCCTCCGGACTGTTCGGGTAGTAGCCGTTATCCGGGTGCCATTTCAGGCCCTTCATGCCGAATTCTTCGATACAACGGCGAAACAATGCCGGGGCCTCAGGTCTACGGGGGTCGATTCCGGCCAGGGCAATGAGCCGCCCCGGGTGTCCCGCAGCCGCAGTGGCGCAGAGCTTGTTGATTTCCATGACACGTTCATTGTCCGTGCCCCTATCTGTGTTGTCCACCACACAGATTGCGGTAACGTCGATGCCGCCTTCATCCATGCGCCTGACCAGCTTGTCGCACTCCGGGTCATCCATGATATTTCGGTAGACTGGCAAGACTTCTTCCATAGACTTTTTCATGCCAGTCCTCTCGCCGTCGAGCAAAAACCCTTCTACCATATTTCTGGCCACGTTTTCGTCAACAGGCCAGCGTGAGAAGAAGTGGTAGTGTGCATCGATAATCAACTCAATTCCCCTCCAACTTGTAGTAGATTCAGTAACAGGTCTAATAGCTCTAATTGATGAAAGTTTACAGTCCAGCCAGGTGCCTGTCAATCTGCGAGTGGCTGAGTCTTCTTAATGGTGAGACAGGCTTTAGTAATTACTCTATAATACTCTGGAGAAGCATGGCGATGATTAAGCCTGTAAGGTATGATGCCTGACTATAAGACCAAGCTAAAGAGTGCTCTGTTTGAGGGGGTCAAAAAGGGATGGGGAAACTTTCTCTGGATATGTAAGATTATCATTCCTGTGTCCCTGCTGGTGGCCCTTCTCCAGTGGAGTGGCTGGCTCTACGAAGCCGACATCATACTTAAACCGCTAATGGGATGGCTGAACCTGCCCAGCGAGGCAGCAATACCCATCATCAGCGGACTGCTGATCAATTTATACGCCACGATGGCTGCAATCACAGTGGTCCCGTTTACAGTCGGCCAGATGACGCTGATTGCTGTCTTTGCCCTGATTGCCCATAACCTCATCATCGAGGGAATCATTCAGCACCGCTCCGGTATTAATATTATTACGATTACACTGGTCCGCATCAGCGCCGCTATCCTGACAGTTCTCTTTGTTTCTCAGTTTATTGGTGATACTTCGGAAAGCGTTGTCGGACTGGCGGAAATTACGAGCGGCAGTCCTATTGCAGAAGCATTAAAAGAGTGGGCGCTGGACACATTGCTCTTGCTGGCAAAGGTCTTCGGGATAATCATGTTCATTATGATTGCCCTCGAATCTTTAATATCGCTGGGATGGTCTGAATACCTGTTCAATCTCTCCAGACCCCTGATGAGACTGTTAGGTCTTTCGCGACGGACGGCGATGCTCTGGGTGACTGCGGTCGTCTTCGGACTGATGTATGGTGGGGCGGTTATTCAAGACAGGGTCAAACAGGGTGACCTGACCAGCACAGAACTGCGGCACCTGCACATCTCGATTGGCATCAACCACAGCATGTTGGAAGACCCGGCACTGTTCATGGCACTGGGTTTGAATGGTTTCTGGCTGTGGGTGCCCAAGCTGGTAATGGCCGCCATCGTTGTACACACCTTTCGTATCTTTGAGTATCTATGGGGAAGGGTCAGGGGTGCCAGAGCTGAGGGATAACCTGACACTACAGAGCGGACAGACAATTTTAACCGGGGTCATCATTATCTGGCAGGTCTGTCTTTGGTGATTCGTCATCTCCTGACGGCTTCGCATCACCGGCGGTGTAGCTCATCGTGTACAGGTGGTAGTAAGTGCCTTCTTTTGCCATTAGCTCCTGATGGGTACCGGTCTCGACTATATTCCCATTGTCAAGCACAATGACTTTGTCGGCATCGTGGATGGTGGAGAGGCGGTGGGCAATAACCAGGGAAGTACGGCCTTTGAGGAGTTTCCCCAGGGCATCCTGAATCATCATTTCGGTCTGGGTATCGACGTTGGCTGTTGCCTCATCAAGGATAAGGATACGCGGGTCGGCCAGAACGGCGCGGGCAAAACTGACAAGCTGACGTTGCCCAACGCTCAGGTTGCTACCCCTCTCCTGAAGGACGGTATCATAGCCCTCCTCGAGGCGCTGAATGAAGTCATCGGCACCGACTGCTCTGGCCGCCTGAACAAGCTCTTCCTCGCTGGCATCACTCCTCCCGTAGAGGATATTTTCCCTGACTGTCCCCGAGAAAAGAAATGGTTCCTGAAGTACGATGCCAATCTGCCTTCTCAGGGAGCTCTGCGTTACGTTACGGATATCATGGCCATCGATTGTCAGTTTACCCCTGGTTATCTCATAGAACCGGGCAACGAGGCTGACCAGCGTGCTCTTACCGGCACCGGTTGAGCCAACCAGGGCGATTGTCTCACCGGGATGGACGTGGAGATTGATGTCGTGGAGTACCTCCAGGTCAGGGATGTATTCAAAGCTTACGTGGTCGAAGGTAATTTCACCTTTAATTGTCGGTAGCTCGGTAGCACCCGGGGCATCAGCAATATCCGGTTCGGTGTCCAGTACCTCAAAGATACGCTGTCCACCTGCCATGGCGCGCTGCAACTCAGCATACTGCAGGGTAAGGCGACGTATCGGGTCAAAGAACCTCTGGACATAGAGGACGAAGGCAACCAGTGCCCCTACGGTTAGTGTGTTGTTCAGGACCTGCATACCACCGAAGATAACCACCAGCATAATCCCGGCACCCATCAGTATTTCCGTCGCCGGCTGGATGCCAGCAGTGAGGCGACTGGCCTGTATATTGGCGTCCAGATTAGCCGTATTCATATCGTCAAACCGCTGGAGGTTCAGGTCTTCGCGGGAGAGGCTCTGGATAACTCTGGCACCGGAAATGTTTTCCTGGAGTCCAGCGTTGACCGCTGAGATGGCCATACGCACCCGCATGAAGGCGTTACGCGCGTATCTCTGCCACATTGCCATTACCACCACCATCACCGGTATTACCGTAAGGGTAATCAGTGCCAGTTTCGCATTGCTGATAAACAGTATGACGACAATACCAACCAGGCTGAGCAGGTCGGCACTGATGTCAAGGACACCAGAGCTGACCACTTCCTGAAGTGCGGTGACATCGTTCTGGACCCGGGACATTAAACGGCCGACCTCGTGGCGGTCGTAGAAACTCAGGGAGAGCTTCTGCAGGTGGTCGAACATCTGGGTGCGTAGCGTGAGCAGCACACCCTGGCCAATATAGGCCATGAAGAGTATCTGGAGCCACTGGCCTCCCCAGTTAAGCAGACCATTACCGATAAAGAAGCCGAGCCAAATCGTGAGCCTGCCGATGTCTCTGGTCGCGGTCAGGTCATCAATAGCCATGCCTACCAGTTGCGGCATGGCCAGAAGGGTGAGTGTGTAGACAATCATGGATACCATGGCGATGGCAAACCGGCCCTTATAGTCCTTGAGATACCTCAGCAGCCGGGTCACCACGGTATGGTCGTAAGCCTTGCCGTAGGTGATGTCATCGATGAGGTCACCGGCACGGCTCAGCCCCGGGCGCATTGCTCCGCCGTGCATCATGCCGCCGCCATGCATCATCCCGCCACCACCGCGCATCATGACTCGTTGTACCTCCGGCTGATTGCTTCTTCCTGGTCACGAAGCTGGATTTCATATATATGGCGGTAGATAGTGCTATGCTCCAGTAACTCGGTATGGCTGCCGCGTTCGGCTATCATTCCCTTATCCAGGACAAGAATCTGGTCGGCATCGCGTACTGTTTGCAGCCTCTGGGCAATGACAAAGGTCGTCCGCCCCTTCATCAGTTCACGGAGCGCTTTTTGAATAAGAAACTCGGTCTCGGTATCAACACTGGATGTGGAATCGTCAAAGATAAGGATACGCGGGTCAATCAGCAGGGTGCGGGCAATGGCAAGCCGCTGCCTCTGGCCACCGGAGAGGGTCAGTCCCCTCTCCCCCACCCAGGTATCGTAGCCGTCAGGGAGGCTATCAACGAAGTCATGCAGCTGGGCAGCCTTGCTGGCAGCGATAATGTCCTCCATGCTGGCTTCAACCGCTCCATAGGCAATGTTGTCGGCTATTGTGGCCGTGAAAAGGAACACGTCCTGCTGGACAATGCCAATATTGCGCCGCAGCGAGTTAAGCGTGACATCCCTGACATCGATGCCATCGATAGTGATACTGCCCGAGGTCACGTCGTAGAACCTGGGTATCAGGTTTATCAGGGTGGACTTGCCACTACCTGTCATCCCGAGCAGGGCAACCATTTCACCCGGCCGGGCTTCGAGGTCGATATTGTCCAGGACAGGCCCCATTATTTCATAGGGGTTGGCTGAATCGTAGCTGAAAGAGACCCTCTGGAACCTGACCAGTCCCTGGACACCGTCAAGTTCAATTGCCCCCGGTTTCTCCTGTACCGCTGACTCGGCGTCGAGTACCTCGAAGATGCGTGTCCCGGCGGACATGCCGCGCGAGACCATATTGACCATCATACCCATCATCCGTATCGGCATGGCCATCATCGCCAGGTACATATAGAACTGGATGAGTTCACCACCAGTCAGCCTACCGGCAAGAATCTCTCTTCCACCGAACCAGATTATAATGCCACTGGCCAGGACCAGGATAAGGGACATCAGGGGCATATTAAGCGCCCGAATCTTGGCCGCCCTGATGCTTTCGCCATACAATTCCCTGGCCTGCCGTTCAAACTTCTCGGACTCATATTTTTCCTGGGTGAATGCCCTGACCACCTTTACTCCTGAGAGGTTCTCCTGGAGTATTGTGCCCAGTAGGGCTATCCCTTGCTGGATGTTCATCCAGATGGGGCGGAGCCTGGTACCGACCACGGTGGCCAGGTAGCCGATAAACGGCATACTGGCTATACTAATGAGGGCCATTCGCCAGTCCATAGTAAAAAGCAGGGCGCAGATGCCGACGAAGGTAACGAATACATAGAGGACCCTGAGACCTCCCTGCGATATAAAGAACCGCACCGCTTCAACGTCCTGGGTGGCACGGGACATCAACTGCCCGGTCTGGGCGGTGTCATGATAGGCAAAGCTGAGGCGCTGGACACGGTCGTAAAACAGGTTCCTGATGTCGTAGGCAACACGCTGGGAGATGTATTCGCCGAGGTAGGTCTGTCCGAAAGCAAAGACGCCACGCAGTGCCGCCACTACCAGTATCGCTACCCCCAACCAGATAAGCAGTGACGGTGCGCCGGACATCGTGTTAGTCAGCGGGTCATAGCCTATTCCTCTGTCAATGGCCAACTTGACCAGTTCGGGCATACCAAGACTGAAGCCGACGGACATGAAGAGGCAGATATAAGCTAGAGTGACGCGTTTCCAGTATTTCTTGAGGAAACTGAGCAGTCTGATAAGAATCCGCATTGTTGTAGTCAATTATAGCCTAATTCGAGCGTGGTGTACAGGTGAGTGTGTTGCTCATACCTGTTTGGTGGTGATGGCCCCATCCCTCTGTGTTTTGTAATCCTCCCCCTTGGTCCCCTTCAGGGTGAACCCCTCCCTTTAGCAAAGTAGGGGGAAGAAATAAGAAAGAGGGACTGCGCCTCTCTAAAACTCCCTGCCGGGATGGAGAGGAGAATCTCTCTCAATATCCCCTGCCTTCGCTGGAGTGGCTTGCCTTTGCTGACCTGTCCGCCGTACAAGACTTTGGCAGGTGGGAGCTTTAGCGTAAGCGGGCTACGCGCAGGCAGGATTTAACAAAGGGAGAGGAAACGGTTGTCCTGTCATTGCGAGTGAAACGAAGCAATCTCGTCTGATGTAGAAATGAGATTGCCGCGTGGGCTTGCGCCCCCTCGCAATGACACATTACTATTGTTCTCTACTTGGCAGCAACCAAAAGCAAACAGAACCACACAGGACAAATGTTTCTTCCCACCTGTAGAAAATGGGGCGTTACTCGACATAATGATAGGGCTATTGTATTCTGCGTGCTTTAGCGTTAATATAGCCGTGCTGAAACAGGGCGGTGTAATATGGGAATAATCAGGTTCGTGGAGCGGAAGTACCTGCAGGGCCAGAAAGAAAGGCAGGCCCGGAAGCTTGCCGAGGTGCGAAAGGGCCTGCGGAAGATGCAGTCAGGCTCGCCGCAGCTGCGCTCGATGGCAAAGCTGGAGCTGACGCGTGTTGACGAGCTAAGAAAGCAGCTGAGAAAGGTCAGGAGACGGGAAGACCTGCGGCGCTGGCGCTCCCTCTATGAGATGTGCCGCCCGGCATTTGAAGCGGCCCTCAACCTATCAAGACCACATTCTAGGACAGGCAGACGATGGACAAAGAGCAGTAAAAGGAAGTAGGGTTTTTTTAAACCGGGTATTGAGTTTCTACTACCTTATTTGAAGCGGAGGCACGGACAGTAGGGGAGGGGAGCAGGCACCAGGCCAGGCACCAGGCTGGACCGGAAAAGAGGGACGTCATTGTGCTACTTTGTCCTGGCAACCTTTCGATTTATTACTTCGTGGGTCTCCTGTTGTGCCTTGAGAGATAACCGGTCTTTGGGGTCTAGAAGTGCTATTCCTTTGATAGGTTTCCTCGCTATGGGTGGACGTTTCGGAGCAGGCATTTGACACCTCCTCTGACTTATTCCCCCTCCCAGCCCATAATAATTTTATTCCACTTCAACTGTAACCGTCATGGTATAGGTCCACTGCGCCTCTATAGCCCCCCCGGCCTGGCTGTATTCCATAGTAACCTCGGTGGTCCCTTCTCCGACCGCCTCGAAGGTCCATATCTCCGTACCGGGAGCCCCTAAGACCTCACCATCTTCGGGTTCTACGTAGTCGTAGTCTTCTTCCGCCAGTACACCTTCATCGCCTATTTCGGCAGTCCACTTAAAGCCCGCCGTCATATTGGAGCACAGCTCCACCAGAATCTTGTCGTTGACCTCTACTTCAAACTCGCCGCTGCGGTGGTTTTCCTCTTCAAAGTCATCGCAGGAGAACTCGGCATTGTAATCGTGGGACGTGACACAGCCTGATACAAGCACAAGTGAAGTGGCAAGCATCGCCAACAGCAGGATGCTTCGCAGTTTCATGGTTACTCCCCCCTAAAGATACGCCACTTGAAGTAAAGACAGCAGGATGATAATCATAGTGATTATTCAAGGAAATGTCAAGATAGGGTAAGGACCCGGAGAGTCCCCCGACGGCACGAGATATGAGGTACGGATATGACTGGCTTATTTGGGGGGAGGGGAGGCCGAGCGAATAATAAAGCAAAGGAAGGCGCACACCGAAGTAAGCTGAAGATTATTGTAGCGAGTGAAGATGGTCTTTACCAGTAACCAAACCTCTTCTTGTCTCTCCTATGAGCTCTGTCGTGTGCCTTTTGACTTTTAAACACCCACAAGTTAGATGGTCTGTTATCTGTTTTATCCCTATTCTTATGATGGACTACACTCCCTGGGCTAAGTGGATGTCCAAAAAATCTTTCCATAACTGCTCTAGCTATTGTCTTATTTGAATCACAGTATCTAATGTTGCCCCATTTGTCTTTATACAAGCCTGACTTTCCCATTGCTACCTCTTGGCTATGCTATACAGGTTTGAGCACATGTACTAGTATCTATATTATTACAGTCTCAATGAACATCAAATAACACTTAAGTACTATACATATACGTTACTATTGACACCCATACTGCAGGGGGATAGAATCTCGGTATTAAGGAATACTGTCATGATCACAGGAATGGACATTCCAGCAATAACGCGAAAAGAGCACGAGCAACTTATTGATCTTATTGATGAGTTGATTATAGCCATAAAACGATTACCCGATGATGTTGAATGGGGGGATGTATCATGGGCACAGGACATGGAGATTCTAGATTTTATTCGTATACAAACTCTCTCTCTACAAAATGCTAAGGAGAATGCAATCAGGGGATATTACAGAGATACTTTCCACTTGATACGAATGATATATGAAGCATACTTTGTTCTTAGATTGGTAAGTACATGTGACAAATATCCGTTCCGAATAAGAATCAAAAGAGGACAACATGACCCAAGTTTAGAACATGCAAAAAAGAGGACTATACAAGAGGCTCATAGAGCGTTTGGTGGTCGTTTAGTACGAACATACATGGAAGATCGCAATACCCTCGTTGCAGTGCTTCGTGGCATATCAGTTATTGATAGTCAAGGTCAAGATACTGGTGTCATAGTACCTTATTATTATGGTGCGTGGCATGACTTTCGTCCAGTTGAATATCATTTGAGACGACAAGGGCTGCAGGATAGAGTTCCAACTCTCCGATTCCTCACTGGTGAATGGGCCGCTTTCACACGAAGGATGAGAAAGGATTTAAGCAAGGATTATGGACTAATCTACAGGTATTTCCTGACTTTTGATAAGATTCTAGATAACCTGTACCTGAATGTAATCCTGAATAAAAAACTCACCACCAGAGTCCTCGTACACTACAACTTTCTCAGCAATTTCTCACATTCAACAAGCGATAGTATAAGTCTCATGACAACACGTAGGATTACAGAAATAACATCGGGTGGATTATCTATTGTATACAATCATTATTTCAGCGAACTGGCTCTACTCTATATTTGTCACCTACTATCCATGCATCTCCAGCATGCAACATTCTATCTTAGGTGGCGGACTATCAAATTGAAAAACATAAGAAGAACCTACCAGCCACTTTGTCGTAAAGTCGAGGATGATTTTGGCTATTTCTGGTTCATTTTTAACAAACCCCATCAATACGACAGATACACACAAGCCAACCGCAAGTGCAATTATAGAAAACAGATATTCTACCGTCCTGAAGATATTAGATTAGGAGATGTTCGGTATTATGATAATCCTCTGGATAGGTTAAAAGGTCTCCATCAGACTCAACGAGAACTGACTTCGGGTAATATTTTTATCAGTCCATTTCCAAGAGACGATGCGACTTTCCCTCTGTGAAATCCACCATCAGAGCATTTTAACCTCTAGATTGCACATCGCTTAATCCCCATTTATAATCATACCGGTGTGTTCCCAATGAAAAACTGTAAATGGGGTGGACCATGAAGCTCTTCGAACCGATTACGATACGCGGCATGGAGTTACCGAACCGCATCGTTTACCCGGCCTTCCAGATGAATATGGGCCTGACCAACCGCCGTGCCCGGGCGTTTTACACCGAGCGGGCGCTGGGCGGGGCCGGGCTGGTAATGGGGGCCAACACGGCCATCGATAACCTGGCATCGGAGGAGCTGTGGGGTGGGGCCGAAGAGATGGCGGGGTTTATCCAGAGACTGCGCGGCCTTACCGACCAGGTCCACGGGGCGGGGGGCAGGATAGGCCTGCAGCTGTGGCAGGCCAACCGCTTCCCCATAGGCCGCGGTACTCAAGTGAGGGGGCAAGAAGTAGACCCCACAAGCGGCGACCTTATAGCCCCCTCGGCACGTGAGGACATGCGCGAGCTGACCATCCCGGAGATAGAGTCCATCATCTACCGCTTCGCCAAGGGGGCAAGAAATGTCCGCGACGCCAACTTCGACTGTGTCGAGATACACGGCGCCCACTCGTACCTGCCCTGCCAGTTCACCAACCCGGAGCTGAACAAACGCACCGATAGCTATGGGGGCGACCTGGCGGGCCGCATGAAGTTCGGCATCGAAATCGTTAAGGCTGTCCGTGCTTTCGTGGGGCCATACTTCCCGATATTCTTCCGGCTAGGCGCTCTGGAGAAGGACGGCGCCATCGACCCCGACAGCATTACCTACGCAAAGGAGCTGGAGAGGGCGGGGGTCGACTGCCTGGACATCTCTACCGGGGGGTGGGGGCGCATCCCGGTGACTCCGCCGAAGCGTCACCCGATGGGCACTTTTGTATATCTTGCTGAACCAATAAAAAAAGCCGTCAATATTCCGGTGATTACGGTGGGCCGGATTAACACGCCGGAGGTGGCCGAAGCAATCCTTGAGAAGGGACAGGCGGACATGGTGGCTATCGGCCGCCAGCTGGTGGCCGACCCCTTCTGGCCGAGGAAAATTCGGGAGGGGCGTTTCGGGGAGGTGGTCGCCTGCGACTCGTGCAATATCAACTGCAGTTCGGCGGCCTTCGAGCGGAATATCCCCGAAGGCTCTCCCCTGTGCAAGTTTAATGAGCGCGTCGGTCGGGAATGGGAGATACCGGCGCCGGAATAGGTAAGTCGACATAATCATGCTGGGGCAGAATAATAACTGGTATGGTAGAATAATGAAGCTAGTCTCATGGGGAAGTGTCGGAATTGGCAGACGAGCATGACTTAGGATCATGTGCCGTAAGGCGTGGGGGTTCAAATCCCCCCTTCCCCACCACAGTGCACTGCAATCGCCCGGAGCCGGTGTCAGGGCAGGGTATTACCTAGTGGTACCCTCCTGAGATATAGACGTTCAGGAAGCGGACCTCTGCCTTGGACTTCTCCAATTGTATGTCGACCACATCCCGGATGGAGACCATGCCCTCCAGCTTCGGCCCGTCCATGATAGGCAGGTGCCTTATCCCTCTCTGGGTCATAATTTCCATGACATATTCCAGGTCATCGTCCGGGATTCCAATAATCACATCCCTGGTCATGACATCCTTGACCGGGGTCTTGTTGATTTGCTTAGCCCGTTGCGAACACTCCTTAAGCAAGTCCCTTTCCGAGACAATGCCGATAAGATTGCCCTTGTCATCGCAAACCGGCATAGCACCGATTTTGTTATCGACCATCCTGCGGATGGCCTTTTCGACGGAATCGTCCGGGCCGATAGTGATAAGGCGGTGTCCTTTCATTTCCAGGCATACCCTGACCTTGGTAGATGAGTTGACCATTACAGCTTTCTCCTCTCCAATCTATTAGCACTTAACAGGTACTGGTTGCAGGGGAGTACCCATATTATGCCAGTTCTAACATAGTGTCAAGCTCTTTATATGTTGGTTTTATTTGCATTTGGTTGTTCTGTCATTACGAGTGAAACGAAGCAATCTCGTCGGGTGTGGAAATGAGATTGCCGCGGGGGCTCAAGCCCCCTCGCAATGACACACTACTACTGTTCTCTACCTGGTAGCAACCAAAACCAAACAGAATCTATATATTTATATAGTATTATACTACTTCTATTTACTGGCTTTAAAACAGTTTGCGGTTACTCGAATCATCAGGCCTCAATCGGCTATACTATAGTCGTCAGGATTTCGCAACAGGGTAAGGTGACATAAAATTGCTCTGGGCTAGAAATGCAGCTTGAAGCAAGGTGCCAGACCACAGCGATGGGCATCATGCCCCATAAGGACATCGACCGGGCGTTGGAATTGGCCCTTGCCCTGGATATACCTTTCTGGCCGCAGCTTCCCCATGTCAGTCTCTATGAGGATATGTATGTCCAGGCTTCGGGGAACTTCCCCGGTATATCCGTAGATATGGAGACCGGTAAGATTACTCTCGATAGCAGCCGTTTTGCCGAGGAACTGGTCAGCTATAGCGAGGGGATGACGCAGCCAGATACCTTTCGGCTCACCGAGGAATATTCAGCCGTCTACCATCGTTTTCTGGGACGGACTCTCACCGGTTACCATGCTATCCGGGGACAGCAGATAGGGCCGGTGAGCTTCGGTTTCAAGGTGGTTGACGAAGACAATCGCCCGATTATCTACAACGAGGAGATAAGGACAATCCTCTACGACTTCATGCAGCGGAAGGCCAATGTCCAGTACCATGAGCTAAAAGAAAAGAATGCGAATGCCTTTGTCTGGCTAGACGAGCCCGGTCTGGGCTGGGTATTCAGTGGACTCACCGGCTACGATGATATCCGTGCCAGGCAGGACTACCGGCAGTTCCTCAGCGGTCTGGAAGGGCCGCCGGCCCTCCATCTCTGCGCCAACGTCAACCTGCCTTACCTGCTCAGTCTGGGTATCGAAATCCTATCGTTCGATGCCTATCAGATAGAGTTGATGCCCCGCGAATACGCTGTTGCCGTAGCCGAATTTATTTCTGGCGGAGGTATTGTCTCCTGGGGAATCGTACCGGTCGATTCTCTAAGCCTCGCTACAGAGACGCCGGAGACTTTGGCCGACCGTCTGGCCGGCTACTGGGGGGTGGTGTCTGACAACAGTCCTGTGTCGGAGAAACAGATTGCGGGGCAGGCGCTGATTGCCCCGGCGCGGTGCTGCCTCAAGGACATCGGGGCGGTGGGTGCTCCGGGGGAGCAGGAAAAGGTGCCCAGGGTTTCCGGTGGCGAAGAGCAACTGGTCGAGAAAGCGTTCGGCTATCTTTCAGAAATATCAGAGCTACTGCAGAGCAAATACGGGCTGTAAATCTCTCCTCTTAATCGTGCTCTAGTTCATTAATGGCTCTTTACATCAGTATCCTGCGCAG
>Ga0315537_1002700_pt1 | contig 13392 bp, 9 predicted proteins | sample SalMarSW160270MG_FD_203091 | JGI IMG/M metagenome (GOLD analysis project Ga0315537, IMG submission 203091) | Salt marsh sediment microbial communities from the Plum Island Ecosystem LTER, Massachusetts, United States - Salt Marsh Sediment SW1602-70 ... | reverse complement strand
CAGTACTGTCCCGTTAACTTTTAATGTTTTTACGATAACACTAAATATACAATAGACTTAAAACAAATTATGGCCGGTATCGATTTCAATTTGATCATGTATGATAATGGCTCTGGACGACTTACAGGAGCCAAACATGAATCACGGTCGAATTGTTTTCTCACAGATCATGGACTACTTTCCCAGACGGCGTTTCAAGTCATGCGTCAATCGTTACCGAGGCGATCATCGCGTCAAGACTTTTGCCTGTCTCGATCAGTTTTATTGCATGAGCTTTGCTCAACTGACCGGTCGCGAGAGTTTACGCGACATCGAAGCTTGTCTACGAGCCGCCGGTCCAAAACTATATCATGCCGGAATGAAAGCTCACGTGTCACGTACCACCCTAGCCAGAGCCAACGAACTACGCGACTGGAGAATCTACCGCGATCTTGCTCTGATTCTGATCGATCAGGCCCGCGTGCTTTATGCTCATCAACCGCTGGCAATGAACCTAAAACGAGCGGTTTACGCACTAGACTCTACCGTCGTCGATCTGTCCCTGTCGCTGTTTCCATGGGCTCAGCATCGTCAACACAAAAGTGCCGTCAAAGTCCATACCCAACTGGATCTGCGAGGCAATATTCCGGCGTTTATCCGCATTACAGGCGGTCAGACACACGATGTGCATTTTCTCGATCACGTGATATTCGAGGCCGGAGCCTTCTATATCATGGACAAAGGATACATCGATTTTCGGCGTTTGTACCACATCCATCAGCAGCAATCTTTCTTTGTTATGCGCGCCAAAAACAATATGGCTTTTACACGTCGAGCTTCCTATCCAGTGGACAAAAATCGAGGCTTACGCAGCGATCAAGCCATTCGTTTGACCGGCCCGAAAAGTTCGGGGTATTATCCCGAACTGATTCGGCGGATCCACTACGTCGATACCGAACTGGACAAACGCTTCCTGTTCCTGACCAACAACTTCAATCTGTCACCCTGGACGATTGCTCGGCTGTACAAATTCCGCTGGCAGATCGAATTGTTTTTCAAATGGATCAAGCAACATCTCCGAATCAAAGCTTTTTATGGCACCGCACCCAACGCAGTCAAAACGCAGGTGTGGATCGCTATCAGCGTGTATGTATTAGTCGCCATGTTGAAAAAGGAACTCGGTTTGAAAGCCAGTATGTACGAAATTCTACAGGTTTTGGGCGTTATGCTTTTCGAGAAAACACCCGTAAAAAGCCTGTTTCCTGCGGATTTCAACAACTTTTCAAAGAGCTATTTATGTAACCAATTATGTCTATTTGACTTATAACGGGACAGTACTGATCGGTATATTCAAATTTAAGATCGCCTAAGTCCACCCCATCTTCTTTGACATTTTTAAAAAACCGTGTTATTCGCTTAGGCCAATAACCGCGATTTGCGTCTAATACTACCGAATAATCCAACATATCTTCCAGAGCAGAGAATTTTAGAAGAATTTCAGAATCCTTTTTAGACATTTCCATCTCTTTATAGTGATTGCTAATGAAATCGGAAAGACTTTGCTCTTGTGTACCCATCAGTCCCAAAATTAACAACAGATTTTGTGTGGATGTAGGATTACTTCTTTTTGAAGATGGATTGTAATTAGTCCAACCTTTTTTCACACCGGTAATTTCTGATATAATCAGTCTTTTACCACTTGTACCATTCCACGAAAAAGACGTCATCAACGTTCGTTTTCCGTCGGGGCCAAATCTGATTTCCTGTTCCCACATCTTCCTACCTGAAAAAATTGCTTCCACCTGGTGTATCTCAAAGGACTTATTTACTTCAGTAACAACAGCCTCATTGGTTTTTTTCGTATCGACAGCAGGTGGTTTTTGAGTGATTGTATAGTGTAAAATAAGATTATTTTTCAGAAGAGATTCCTGCCTGCGCAAGCTCACGATGATATCGTTAATATCGCTATAAGGTACACCTGTCACATTTTTAACTTTAAGCTGCAAATCAGAGTTTTGATTTGAATCCGTGCTTTCTGTTGCTGCAGCGAGTGAATCAGCAGAGAGAAATATCATTAAAATAGATAATAACCGGATGACTCTAAATGCTGGAAGTGTTTCTATTGTTTTCATATCACATTCTCATTAACATTGTGTGTGAATATGGTAACCGTATGAAAACGAGACAGATGTTACTTTGGAATATTATAATCCCCGTTATTAATTTTAACAATAAATGTAGAAATCATAGCTTGGCACGAAATCGGACATTGAATCCATCATACAAAAACCACTGTTATCTCTTAAATAACGGGATCCAGAAGAAAGGAAACCTCGCAATAAATGTGCCAAATGTGTGCATGTCATCAGAAAATGAAAGATTCTTGAAGGCTTAAGTACTTTATTAAGAAGCACTTATGGAATGCTATTGCATTTTTAGGCTGGGGGCATTATACCCCCGGCCCATAGAGACCTAAGTTCTTTTACAACAAGGGCTTACATCGATTAAAACTGGAGGCGGGGGGATTCGAACCCCCGTCCCGAGATGCTTCAAGACAAGCTTCTACATGCTTAGTCGCTTTATTGTTAATTCGCCTCGCTAAACGCCGAACGACAGGCTCTTAACTCGGCTATTTCGGAATTGGGCTCTCGCCAAACCGGCCCGAACAACCGGCTCGACCAGCCTGCTGTTTGACGCCCTTACCAGACCCGCAGGCAAAGTCGGGCAGGACGAGCCGCTAAATTAGGCGGCCATTCGCAACTGATAGTTGCCAATTAAAATTTGTTGCCGGATGATTAGCCAGGCCAACCGGCGTCCTGGGCATGCAACTTGGCTCTCCGCCATCCGGTCGAAGCCATTCGCCCCCTTATTCACTTTTCAAAAATCCCACTTGCTCAGAGATAATCTTTATTTCCAAACCGCAGAAATATTCTACCATAAATTACGCCGAATGACAATAAATGTTTTTTTGCCGAATTAAATTACGATTCGTTCTTAAATGCTGGTTTGGATTCTTTGTTAATAGGATTTCAACGTGTTTTGTTGTTCGAATCAACGCTGCTGGCGGCTTTTTCAAAGTGACAGCGGGCCTGCTAATCAGCAGAACTTCTTCATAATAGCGGCGGTGTGCATCGAAATCAGCATCAGGTAATCCAGATCGCTGAGACTGTAGTGCTTGTCTTTCATTGCGTTGTCGGCATATATAACGCCGAAGCAGCCGTTCGGTCGCATAATCGCAGCGATCAATGCAGAGCGTATCGCCTCCTCCTCTTCGATTTGAGCGGAAACCCGCGGCAGGACCAGGAACTGTCCTTTATCAACAACCTGAGTGATTTTCTGCTGAAGTTTTAACACACCCAAATCAACCGGATTACCGTCTCGTTTTTTGCCGGCGTGACATGTCATCGAGCCGGCAGGCCGTGTCCTCAAAGCACACCAAACGTGGTATGCGCTGAACTGCTCCAAAGTTATATCCAACAAAGTCAACAGAAGCTCATCGAGACTGCCTGCGTCGCAGATTGTTTCTGCCGCCTGTGAAAAATCCGTCAATCTTCTGGCCGCAAGTCTCATAGCGGGAGCATGCCCGGCGTCCGGTTTTCTAACCACGGTCTCGTGAGGCGGCACCGCCAATGAAGCTTCCAGATGAAGTGTGTCATCGAGCTGCATGGCTTTATCATCTTCGGAGATATCTTCTTCTATAACTATATCTATGATAAAATCCGTGATACGCAGGCAATCGCCGTGCTTGATTTCGGCTTTTTGAACCGCTTCATCGTTGAGGTATGTTTTACTCGACGAATCAAGGTCCTCAATTATCCAGTTTCCGTTCTCTGTGCTGTGAATTACCGCGTGTTGCCTTGAGACCGCTCTATCCGGCAAAAATATGTTACTATTGGCTCCTCTGCCGATTGTAACCGGACCCTTTTGAAACTGGAATTCCTTTGTATCGCCGTCTTTTTGTCGTAAGAGGATGCGCATGACCTTTCTCCTTTTTAATTCACTTTCTGAATGCTCGTGCCGTTATCATACAGGATTTGACGCTTTTTGTCAAGGATTCAGTTTTTGAACAGTGGGCAGGCTGTGGAGTTGACAGGCTGATATTTTGTATTTTCAGGTAAACCGACCTTTTTTTGCCGGTAAACCCGGAAATTAGGGCATGTACCGTGAATTTTCCGCAAAAGCATATCAGGATAATGCGTTCGATAATGTATCAAAATTGGCATCAAAAGGCCATAAAAGGATTTTTTTAAACCTGCCTTTCTTTTATGACGACAAGTCAAGTGTTTAGCCAGAAGTGTGCTTATATTGTACACATGTCATATGGGGGTAAATGACCTTGTGACAGTTGTATGAGGATTGTAGAAAGCGTTCCTGGTGGCGGGATACGGAAGTCGAAGACTGGGATTGATTATTTACTCCATACTGCCGGGTGAGAGATTTAGCAGGTGCAATTTTAATAACCGCCCAATTGTGATGGGGTGATTGAGAAATAGAAAATTTATGGGGGTGACATTGATGGTTATGAAACTGGATAAAAGAACATGGAAAAAGTGTGTTGTCATCTTGCTTACTATATTTATTTCAACAATGCAAGTAAGTGCAGAAGGACAAGAACAGAAATCACAGCCTAACTTTATTGAAGATTTTGTTGCGACATTCAAGCCTCGAATAAAGTACTCACCGGCCGATGAGCCGGGTGTTGATACTGATGCTCTTCCCAACTGGCTCCGTTCCTGGAAAGAGTTTAAGAAGCAAATGGAAGAACAATATGGAACGAGTATAAGTATTCTGCTGGATGATCATCATCAGCATATTCTCAATGGCCCCGGCTCACGCAAAGGGCGTAATATATTCTGGTGGAATCTTACTGTTAAGCAGAATCTCTGGGAAGATGGCAGACTGATTTTCAAGGCAAGGGGTAGTAATACCGATGGTAATCCTCCCAACGGCATCACGCCGTTAGTCGGTGCCGGACTTAATCTGGATTGGGCGGCATATGAGACGGAATTAGGTTATATAGCGAATCTTTATCTTGAGCAAAAGCTTATGGACGGAAAGCTGCTTGTTGCACTGGGTAAGTTGACATTTCCGAGCTATTTCGACGAGAATAAGGTCGCAGGCTGGGATTTTTTATCTCACTCATTGGCCAGAAACCAGGCATTCATCCACAAATACCACACCATTGGTGCTTTGGGTCGGTATGATGTAACTGATGATTTTTATGTACAGGCCGGAATTACCGATGTGCAGGGAATCTGTTCTGAAACAGGATTGAATACAGCCTTTCATGGGGAAGACTATTTTTTAACAATGGGTGAGATGGGAAAGAAAATCCAAAACGGCCGAGGACTCGAAGGTAATTATCGCTTTGATATCTGGTATGACCCTCAACCGTTAAGCAGACATGACGGCAAAGGATTTGAGCGGGATACAGTTGGTCTCGGGCTCAACTTTGATCAGGCAATAACGGAAAAAGCAGGTGCTTTTTTCCGCTATGGCTGGGACGACGGCCGTGTCCGAAAATTCTCCAATTACTGGAGTATTGGGGGGACATGGAAAGGCCCGAATCCGGCGCGTGAAAAAGATGTTCTTGGATTTGGTGTTGGACAGGGAATTACTCATCAGGATTATCGAGATGCCAACAGCGCTACGCACACGGAAACTATTTTTGAGGCTTATTACAAGATACATATGACTGATTGGTATTCAGTTACTCTTAATGTTCAGACGCTGCTTAATCCCGGCACAAATTCGCACAATGATGCATCTGTAATTCCCGGCATTAGGCTTGTGATGCTCTTCTAATTGTCATGGCAAAATTTCAGGATTGTATCGTCTATTATGAATAATGGTGTAATAAGAAGTTTTTACGATGAGTGATACAAAACCAAATTTCAATAATAAAAATGCGGCGGTTTTTGCCGTCATGCTTGTAGTTGTTTCTTTATTGAAGAAAAGTATTTTGACAAGATTTTTCAGATTTTCCAGGCCCTCTTAGAAGTTTATTATCTAACAGGGCTAATCTATGCATTGTAAAAGAGTCGTTGCATTACGGAGAAAGGAGGCGGTTGGTATAAAGAAAAAATGCTGTTGAGTATCCTTGTTCTTTCTATATTTTTATTTTTTTTAGAAGTAAATGTTTATACGGAGCAAAAAATGATTTCTTTAAAGGTCCCTGATTGGTTTCCTAACATTTCAGGGAAGGAGGTGTCTAACATGATAAGAAGAATAAGTCAATTGGTCATTCTGAGTGTGGTTCTCTGCCTCGTAGCTGCCAGTCACGTCTTCGCGGGAAACAACAAAAAACTTACAGTTGCAGCTGTCATCTATGTGAAACCCGGATTTGAGGACCAAGTCGAGCAAGAACTCCTCAAACTGGTACCCCTTACCCATAAAGAGCCGGGGTGCCTTCAATACGACATGCATGTGAATATTGATTTGGATACCTTAGAAGTAAATCGCAGGATGTACTTGTTTTACGAAAACTGGCGGAGCAGAGAGGATTGGGACCTTCACATGAAGATGCCCTATCTTAAGAACTGGTTTGATATGGCTCCAAAGGTAACTGAGAAAATTGAACTTACTATTTGGGAAATGTATGAATCAAACACAAATCCCACCTTCCGAGGAACAGCACCTGAACCTGAGAAGCAACTTTCGCTTATGGCCCAACTCTTTCTCAAACCCGAATTTGTAGATAAATGCCATAAGGAAATGCTCAGCCTGATACCCCTTACCCATCTGGAGCGGGGTTGCATCAACTATGATATGCATGTGAGTCTTGATATGGATACTATGGCGCCAAATCCAACAAAAGTTATGTTTTACGAAAATTGGTATGATTACAAAATCTGGAAGACGGAACACATGGAGGAGCCTCCCTTGGTAAGATGGTTCGGTATGGCTCCAAAACTAACTGATAAGATTGAGCTTACCGGGTGGCAACTGATTCGCTTTAGCGAAAAATATGAACCTGTCCAATGGAAAGCTGAATAAACAGCAAACTATTGAGGGAGCAGGGTCTTTACCGTTTTTATAAGGTACAAGGGTGACTATCGATGCAGATCGTTACCCTTGGCCTTTTAATGATACTGAGCCTTTATGGTTCCTCTGGCTTTCGTGATGGTGGCTATGATGTGACATCAAAGTGCATTCTCAAGGAGATTGATGGGCCGGACCAAAGTGTATAATGTGTTGCCTAAATGAGGGCACGTAGAGAAGGATGTTTTGAGAATCACTCTAATATTGAGAGGTAGTTGAAAAAGTAATTTAATGAATACTTTCCAATAAGATAATTATTTTGTGAAAAGCGAGGTCATTTTGAGGCTCTTGAAGACTGTATTCTCTATGTCAGTCTTTATAGGTCGTCAGTAACGCGATGTAAGGAGGTTATCATGAATTTGCAAAAAAGAAGAATATCTTTTTATTTGAGAACGATGGTATGCTTGTTGGTTCTTACGTTTGTGCATCTTTATATAAATCCCACTAAGTCGTTGGCTGGAGAGCAGGCAGAAATGGCATTAGCTGCGGTTAAGAAGCTTGTAGAGACAGGAGAAACTACAAAGGATTCTACTATTAAACTTTTAGTCAAACAGGGAAATATCAATAATTTTTGGGGGGACAATTTTGAAATAAAAACTGAATGGGAGGAGCGGACTGGGATATTGATTGATGCTAAAATCATGCCACAGCGGCCAGTCATGGAGTATATTAAGGAAAACAAAGATATAGATATTACGGTTGCTCGGCAGTGTGAATATCCTGATTTATATTTAGGGAATTACATCGCTGATCTCACTGGTTTTGCTCAAAAATACAAATTTATTTTTGATGACAATCCGGTTAACGGATACATATTGCCAAAGATGCAGACAGAATTCGATAATAAAATCGTGGCCGTTCCTGCCGATGGAGATATAACGGTTTTATATTTAAGGAAAGATCTCATGGATGATACTGTGCATAAAGAAGCATTTAAAAAGAAATACAACCGTGATCTTACCATGCCGGAAACTTGGGATGAATACCAAGACTTAGTAAAATTTTTCCACAATTACAAAGAAGGATTTTACGGATCGTGTGAACAAAGAGACCCCTTAACAGGTTGGATGTTTTGGATGCCGCGATACACATGTCGGGCAAATCCTAATCAATATTTATTTGATGAGAATATGCATCCTCTTATCGATTCTTCCGCCGGTGTTGCTGCCACGGAAAGCTATCTGGCAACCATACCTTTTTCACCTCCTGACGTATTAAAAGAAGATAATGATTATAATTATACAATGCCCTTTTTTAAAAGAGGTGACGGATTCTCATGTATCATAACTTTGGCTGGAGCGAAGATATTTAATTTAGAATCCTCAGCAATTAAAGGTAAATTTACGTGTGTTCCTATACCGGGAGCAATAGTTGGCGACAGGTTAGTCAAAAGGCCAAGCTTTATATACGGAAATAATTTGGTGATTGCCAATACAAGCAAGCATAAGCAATTGGCATTTCTGTTTGCGATGTGGTTGTCTGATCCGGATATATCTGTCCGTAGTATTTTGGTGAAAAGTGGAATAGATGATCCGTATCGCATGAATCATATAACTGATGAGCGTGTATGGTCCATTTATACTAAGCAAGTTCTCGATACTTTGGCGCAACAGATTACCATTACCACGCCGGCAGGAACAGGATTACCTGGAGATACAGAGTATATTCAAGCACTTAATAAAAATTTATTATTAGCCGGGAAAAGGGAATTGACGGCCAAAGAAGCAATGGAATGTACAGCTCAGGAATGGGAAGCAATAACGGAGAAATATGGAAGGGAGAAACAAATTCGTTACTGGCGATCATTTACAAAAAAATTCCCACAAGAGTCCTTTCCTGTTTCTACTGAACATCGGTAACAATGTCTTGAGGTTGGTTATTTTTATTATGAGTGATGCTCAAAAGAGAATAAAAATAAGATTTTTTTATAAGCTTTTAATAGGATTTGGAATACTCTGTCTTATTATAGGTATTATTTTAATATCTGGAAATAAAACCATTAAATATGCTTCTGACACGCTACATATTGTAGTTAACAAGCAGGTGCGATCATTAGCGCAGATCAACCAGCTTCACTATCGCGCCATTCACATTCGACTTTTAGAAGTAGAATTTTCACAAATTAATGATTACTATACTATTTCTGGAGGAATTGATAACTTGTATGCCCTCGCAGAATCATTTGAGAAAGATCTTCGCAATTTTGTCTTGTCCTTTATTTCAGAAGATGAAATGGCCCCTTTATTATTGCGCAGTTGGGAGTTATATCGAAAGGATTTAGAGCAGAGCTTACAGTATACAAAATCGATGGATATGGTAGAAGCCAAGAAAACAAGCAGATACTCCTCTTTTCCAAGATTTCAGGTGTTCTCTAAATACTTGGAACAGATATCAACCAAAATTGAAGAGAGAGCACAGCAAGATTATGCTAACTCAACTGTTGAGCTAGAAAAGAAAAAACATATATTTTTATTGATATCAATTATTGGGATAATAGGAAGTATTGTTATCACTTTTCTCTTATCTCGATCCCTTTCCAGCCGTATTATGGCATTGAGAACAGAGGCATTACGTTTGGCAGATGGCGATATGAAAAATCCTATCCCAATTGAAGGTAATGATGAGCTTACAGATCTTGCTGCAGCTTTTAATGTAATGCGTGTTAATATCCAGAATAGAGAGGATGCGTTAAAGTCAGCCCATGATGAATTAGAGGAACGAGTGAAAGAGCGTACGGCTGAATTAACCATAGCAAACCAGCATTTGGAAGAAGTAAAGGGAGAACTGGAGAAGGGTAACAATATCTTAATTAAAGAGATCACCGCACGCAAGAAAGCAGAACAGCATCAGGCACAACTGCTCGAACAACTGGAGAATGCTAACCAGGAGTTAAAGGACTTTGCGCACATCGTTTCACACGATTTGAAAGCTCCGCTGCGTGGGATTAAGACCCTGGCGGGTTGGATGTTAAATGATTATGCGGATAAACTGGACGAGGAGGGCAAAGAACAACTGAATTTGCTTTCGAGTCGAGTGGACCGAATGCAAAATCTGATCGAAGGAATTCTCCAGTACTCTCGTGTAGGACGGACGAAGGAAGAGAAGCAGGTGGAAGTGGATTTGAATCAGCTTGTGACCGAAATTATCGATATGCTCGCTCCACCGGAAAATATCGCGATTACTGTTGAAAACAAATTGCCCGTCATTGAATGTGAGCAAACCAGAATTACACAGGTATTCCAGAATCTTCTCAGTAATGCCATCAAGTATATGGATAAACCACAAGGCTGGATAAAAATCGGATGTAACGAGGAAAACGGCTTCTGGAAGTTTAGTGTTGCCGATAATGGTCCGGGTATTGAAGAAAAGTACTTCGACAAGATTTTTCAGATATTCCAGACTTTGTCCTCGCGTGACGAATATGAAAGCTCCGGTATCGGCCTTACGGTTATAAAGAAGATTATCGAGTTATATGGCGGGAAGATTTGGATTGAATCGAAAATCAGTGAAGGCAGCACGTTCTTTTTTACTTTTCCAACAAAAGAAATGGTGGTGAAACATGCTCAGTTCCAGTCAAATATTGTTGATTGAAAATAACGATGATGATGCAAAGATTGTCGAGCTTACTCTCAGGGATGTTCGAATCACGAACACGCTTGTTCATAAGGTTGATGTTGAAAGTGCTTTGGAGTATTTACGGGACAAAAATCAACCAAGGCCGTGTATTATCCTTCTGAATTTGAATCTGCCTCAGATGCAGACTTTTAAATTTCTGAAAGCTTTCAAGGCTGATGATACAATAAGAAAAATTCCGATCGTAGCCCTGATTTCATCCGAGAACGACAAGATAGTAGCGGAGAGTTTTAAATTGGAAATAGCCGGTTTTATCGAAAAGCCTATTGATTATAAGAAATTCATCGAGGTCGCCAGAGCGCTCGATATCCAGTGGACCTTAAAAAGGTATCAAAATGAAGATCAGTGATGACTTGCAAAAAAAGCCCCCGTGTTGACAGGACCGAGAATATTCCTATATTTTTAATTGGTTATTTCTGAAATACTCGTCTGCTGCTACACAGGGGCAAAAAAACACTGACCCTTTCTTCTTAATTTTCAAGTTATTATTTTCGCTAACAGAATGCATCGGCTATTCCCGTTCTTTGTCTTGAGCTTTTTTATAGACCCCGGAAACGACGGTTCAACACAGGCAATAAGACCGGAATCTGCGAAATCCCTCACCCTTTTTCCATTCCCCAAAGTTCCATCTTAACAATTTGAATATTTTCACTGGTACGAAGCGGATTCTCTTACTTAAATCCGATAACGAAATGCCGGTTGGTAGAAAATTTTTTTTATAAGAAGGAAAAAAATACGGATTTTTTAATCCATAAAACATCTCCAGACTAATCTTAAAACCTGCAGAAAACATAGGAATATTCCTGCCGAATAAAACCAGCAAAAATCGTTTACAAATTGCGAATCCACGCGAACTGGTAATATAGGATAGGAGCAATAAGAATTCACTTGTTTTAAGCGCCCCTTTGAAGTACTCTTAATAGCCTGTAAGAAGTATTAATAATTGTCTTTTTGAGGAGAAAACACAGATGACCGTAAAAGGACAAAGCAAGAGACGACACGCAATTATTACCACGCTTCGTGCTTTGACAATTCTAATACTCGGCGCGAGTTCTGCTATGGCTGGAGAGAAGACAGAATGGCAGGATCTTTTCGACGGTAAAACCTTGAACGGGTGGCAACAACTGAACAGCACGGCTAAATATGAGGTCCGAGACGGGATGATTGTTGGGACCACCGTTACGGGCTCTAAGAACAGTTTCCTCTGCACGAAGAAGGACTACGGCGATTTTATTCTCGAATTGGATTTCAAGGTGGACGAAGGACTAAACTCGGGCGTTCAGATCCGCAGCCAGAGTCTTAAGGAATACAAGGACGGACGCGTTCGCGGCTATCAGGTTGAGATCGATCCCAAACAGAAAGAGCTTTACTCAAAAAGCCCTGCGAATCTGTTGGGCAATGGCGAGGAAGTTCCTCCGGGAACCGAACCACGGCGCTGGACTGGGGGGATCTATGACGAAGCGCGCCGTGGCTGGCTCTGCAATCTTACTCGGAACGTAAGGGCGCGCAATGCCTTCATGCCGGGTGAATGGAACCATTTCCGCATCGAGGCCATGGGTGATTCTATGCGGACCTGGCTCAATGGCGTTCCGGCAGCAAGCATTGTGGATTCCATGACACCGAACGGCTTCATTGCCCTGCAAGTGCATGAAACCAAAGAAAAGGAGCCGATGCAGGTGTACTGGAAGAACATCCGGATCAAAGATCTGGGCTTTAATAAAGCGAAACCGGACCCTCACTACGATCCTGATATAGGCGACTGGCAGGCCACTAAAGCAGAACTCGTTGCGCTGGTTTTTCCGATTAGCAGTAACGAGCTCCAGGCAAACCTTTTCCATGCGTTTGATACAGCCGAGGAGCCGGTTTCCGTTCTCAAGGGTGTGCGAGGCCCGAATAGCATCGCATTCAGTGGAAACGGCTGGACGGGTTCAATCCAGAAAGAGCTTTTCAAAGTCTACAAGGACGGGGAAAAATTTGAGATGCGTCGAGTGACGCGCTACTCACCTACGCTGAACGCCCCGCCGCCCAAAGCCGCCATTTTGCTGTTCGATGGGTCCAATCTGGATGAGTGGACGCGGCAAAAAGAGAAAGAGTGGGATAAGGAAGAAGGCCCAGCGGATAGCTGGACAATCCTCCATGGCGGCCGATTGGAGCCTGGTGTCCGGGCTGGCTCTATCATTACAAAAAAGCAGTTCAGCGATTTTGAACTTCACTTGGAGTTTCGACTGCTTGGCGGCGAAATCAACAGCGGCGTTTATCTCCAGGCACGATATAAGGTGAACATTAATGACTCATATGGTATCCTCGAGGGTTCCCAATGCGGGGCGTTGTCAAATTTACCCACATCGGTGGAACCCCGTGTCCACATGGCAGCTCCGGCCTTTCAATGGCAAACTTATGACATCGTTTTTCGAGCGCCGCGTTTCGACAAGAACGGGACGAAAATTGAGAAAGCCCGCGTTACTGTGGCGCACAATGGTGTAACCATTCATGACCGTGTGGAACTGGACCCGCCAAGAGGCGCGGCCGGCGGATTCGGGGAAGCGCCGACAGGCCCTATTATGCTTCAGCAACAAGGAGATCCGCTTCAATTCCGTAATATCTGGATTGTGGAAAAGAGTATAACTAGGAGTCTGTCGGATTACCTCATATAGTTTCAGTAGTTTTGGTCATTTTATATCTGGTGATTTAATATTTTGAGTCGGGTTTTTCAAATAGGTCAAAAACACACCTTTTTAC
>Ga0315537_1002698_pt1 | contig 13394 bp, 12 predicted proteins | sample SalMarSW160270MG_FD_203091 | JGI IMG/M metagenome (GOLD analysis project Ga0315537, IMG submission 203091) | Salt marsh sediment microbial communities from the Plum Island Ecosystem LTER, Massachusetts, United States - Salt Marsh Sediment SW1602-70 ... | reverse complement strand
GAATTCGTAGAGGAACTTACGCCAGGTACGTTTCAGTTCATCATAATCGTACATGACCGTTTGGAGGTCTGACCCGGCATAGTATGCCGCGAAATTACCGGCCGGCAGCATGCAGGGCACCCGGTCTGGCTTTTCCACCTGAAAGGCTTTGATAAACCGGGTCACTCTTTCCTTGTAGAGCTTTTCGGCTTCCGGATTGGAAAATTCTACACCCGACGCGGAAAGCCACCGTTTGAACCTCTCCTCACGCTTTTCTTCCGGGGATAAATCTGCCAGTTTCTTTTCCATGTTCATTTTGCACTAATCCATCCTTTCGCCAGAGCTACCGCCGCCATGGCATTCTTGCCGTAGGCGTCCGCTTTGGCATATTGCTTGATGTCTTCATCAAGCTGGCCGCCGCCGATCATAATCTTGACTTTATCTCTGATACCGGCAGCCTCGATAGCTTCCACTGTTTCCTTCATGGCGTCGAAGGCGGGTGTAAGAAACCCGCTCAACCCCAGGATGGGGGCTCCGGTCTCTTTCACCTTGTTTACAAAAGCTTCGGCGGGGACATCGACGCCCAGATTGTATACTTCAAAACCGTTTACATCTAACATGAAGATAACAATATTCAGACCGATATCATGAATATCCCCGGCTACCGTGCCGATGACTACCTTACCGAGTTTCTTGGTTTCGACCGCCTGTTTCAGGTGGGGTTTAACCAGCTCGGTCACCTGCTTGAGAAGGTCACCGGAGAAGACCAGCTCCGGCAGAAAGTATTCGTCGGCGGCAAAGCGTTTACCCACGATTTCCATGCCTTTCCGGCTGTCCTCCAGTATTTCCAGCGGTTCCTCACCGCCTTCGAGCCTCTGCCTGACCAGGGCCAGCACTTCCTTGTCTTTTAAATCAGCCAGCAGGTTTACCAGATCTCCAGACATATTATCCTTCCTCCTTTCAGTAATGTAGCCCTTTTCTCCAGAGTCACAAAGGTTACTGTGCTTTCTCGTTCTCTTCACATTCCGGACAGTGACCTTCCAGGTATAACGCGGCTTTGGTCACATGGAATCCGTGTTCCCGCCGTATTGCCTCAATCAGTTTCCTGAAGTGAGGGCTCTGAAATTCAATCACTTTGCCACAACCCCGGCAGACCAGGTGCTGGTGCTCTGGGGATTGCTTAACCTCGTAATAGCAGCGGATATTACCTAACCTCATCTCATCAATAAGTCCCAGTTCTTTGAAGAGATTGAGCGTGCGATATACCGTTGCTTGACTGATGGATTCGTCCCTGGCACTGGCGCGCCGGTATAGTTCTTTGGCGTCAATATGCCCTTCAGAATCTCGCAGCATTTCAAGGAGCAGCCGCCGCTGGTTCGTCAGTAGATGTCCCTGTAAGGGATTATTTTGTTTGAGATTGCGACTCATTCTCAAATGAAGGATAAGGCATATACCTTTTTTTGTCAAGGGTTGACTAAAGGCAATTGGAGTTTAAAGGTATGAAAAGCCGCTAGTTGAAGGAAAGTTGACTGGCCATTGATTTTCCACTATGGTGCGATTTAGCCGGCTCGTTGGCCGCTTAACAAAAGGGTATTCCCCGGTTTATCCCGTAAAGTCAATTTTTACTTCTTTCACATCCCATAGAGGCTCTATCTTTTCCATCACTTCTTCTTTTATGGCGGGGGCAAACTGATGGCTCTCCGGCAGGTCAATAATCACGCGGACACGGCCGTCCTTAAGGACGATATCCTTCACCAGGTTCGTACGCACCAGGTCCAGGCCGGAAATGGGGTTCATGACCTTCTTCAGACGCTTACGTATTACCTCTATGGTTGTAGCTGTCTTTTCCTTGACCAGACCGTGGCGCTCCTCGTAGTTTTGGATGGCGGCACGCAGACCCTCGATAGCCAGCACCGAGCAATGCGTCTTAATCTTAGGCAGTCCGCCGAGCGCGTCGGAGGCCTCCTGCCAGGTAATCTTCTTGGCTTCATCAAGCGTCTTTCCTTTGGCCAGCTCCGTAATGATGGAGCCGGTGGCGATATTGGAAGCACAGCCATAGGACTCGAACTTGATGTCCGAGATGTTTTTCGTGTCGGGGTCTACCTTGATATATACAGCCACCATATCCCCACAGGCAGGGCTGCCTTCGGTGGCTTTCCCGTCGGGATTATCAATTTTACCCACGTTGTGGGGATGGCGAAAGTGCTCCAGCACGGTCTCACTGTATGGAGATTTCATTTTATTCCTCCTCTACCTGTCTTTCTTTGCCCAGCGGGCTGATGCTTCTCAATTCCTTGACCACCTCGGCCAGTGCCTGAACCGCAGCATCCGCCTCTTCGCTAATATTGTAGCGTCCCAAGGTAATACGTATTGACCCGTGGGCCCTTTCGTGGTCGCCGCCGATGCCGTAAATAACGTGGCTGCCCTGAAGGGAGCGGCTGAAACAGGCGGAGCCGGTACTCACGGCGAAACCACGCATGTCAAGGTGCAGCGTGATGGATTCCCCCTCGACGTAATGGAAGCTGATATTGACATTCTGGGGAACTCTTTTCCGGCGGTGACCGTTGAGGGTCGTGTCCGGTATCTCGGCCAGTATGCGGTCAATGATGCGGTCACGCATGGCCTGCAAGCGTTTGTTTTCTTCCGCCGTAACCAGTTCCACCGCTCCAGCAAATCCGACGGCGCCGGGTATATTCTCGAGACCGGCACGCCGGTCGAACTCCTGAAAACCTCCGTCCATCCATTTGGCGAAGGGCGTCCCCTGACGGATATAAAGACCCCCGATACCCTTCGGCCCATGGATTGTGTGGGCGGATACGGTGATTAAATCCACGGGTATTTTACCTGCGTCGAGGGGAATGCGCCGGAAGGTATGCGTGGCATCGGTATGGAAAAGGGCCCCCTTCTCACGACAGATAGTGCCGATAGCGGCAATATCCTGAACCGTGCCGATTTCCTGGTTGGCATGCTGGATGGAAACCAGGATTGTCTCCTCAGAGATAGATTCTCTAAGCATGTCGAGGTTAGCCATACCTTCGCCGTCCACGTCCAGATAGGTTACCCGGAACCCCTGCCTTTCCAGGGCTTCGGCGCTTTGCAGTACCGGAAAATCCTCGATTTTAGACACGATGATATGTTTGCCTTTCTTCTTCCCGAGGGACAGGGCAACTCCTTTCAAGGCCATGTTTGACGACTCGGTGCCGCCCGAAGTGAAGATGAACTCTTCGGGGTCTGCGCCCAGTGTTTTGGCGAGAATTCCCCGGGCTTCGTCCAGGGCTTCGCGGGCCTCTATACCCTGGGTGTAGGCGAACTCTGAAGTAGCCACCGCGTAAGTATCGAAGAAGTATGGCTGCATCGCCTCCAGCACCCGCTCATCCAAACGGGTCGAGGCCGCGTTGTCCAGGTATATGCGCTTGTCCTGCATTTTCCCCTCCGGTTATATAAACAGGGTTACCGCGGCGTCTTTAGCCTCATCCATGTAAGTACCCACCCCGCAATAGTCCGAGATTAAATCGTCACGCAGGTCTTCTCTCTTTACGCCCATGATATCCATGGTCATATCACAGGCAAGAATTTTACCGCCAAGTTCCCGGAAGTCCTGCATCAGCTTTTCCAGCGAAACCACCTTGGCCTGTTTCATTTTTCGCTTTATCATCCACTTGCCCAGGCCGAGCATGTTCATCTTGGAAAGGGGCCCTTTTTCCAACCCCCCTTTCTTGAGACGCTGGAGTCCCCAGAAGGTGAAAAACAGCGATGCCTCCAGGCCCATGGACAGGGCGCCATTGCCTAGAATAAGGGCGCTGTAAACTTTATCCATATCACCGCTGTGAACGATGATAGCCGCCTTGTTAGCCATGGTTATCGCCTCCCTCTACCGGCGTATTCTTATTTTCCAGACCCCTTCCTTCTCCTCTTTGACTTCTAGGAGTTCCAATCCCATGGCTTTCACCGCCATCGGTATTTCTTTTTTTGAAGAAGGATGGGTGCCGGTAACTTCAACTATGTCGCCCTCTTTGGCCTTCCTCAGCGCCTTGCGCGTCTCTACCAGGGGAACCGGGCAGGTTTCTCCGGTACAATCAACTTTTATCTCAGCCATTTCATGTACTCCCCCGTACCAGCTACTGCAAGATTTGTCACGTGTTGAATTGCAGCTTTGCCTCAATCCCAATTATTGATATTATATTTTAATGAAATTTCTGTGTATGTGATTAATATCTCGGAAATATGGGAGAGTCCATTACTGACTGCCAATTATATGAGTTACGGCAAGGTCAAGCTTTGAGGCGTAATAGGCTATCGGTTGATATAAATTTCCCCGGTGGAAGTTACGAGATTAAACCGTCAAACTAAAAGCCAGTAAAAGTACTGCCTATCGTAGGGTAGCGCCCTCCATATATAGCTTCCGTGTCGTGCTTAAGTCTTCCTGGCGAATTTCTGTATCATTCTGGTCTTGCGCGTATCCAGGAAGGGATTCCCCTGGTATATTCCCATGACTTCGGCGACGTAGATGTCGCCCCGCGAGTCGGCCACCACACTGTGAAGCGTCACGAAGAGGGGGTCTTCCTTGGTGCGACCTTCATTACCCCAGCGGGCCAGCAGGTTGCCGTCGATATCGAAGATACTCAGCCTGGGGTGCAGCTCGGAGACATAGACTATCTGGTCAGCGTCGATGAAGATATCGGTGGGTAGAATCACGTCGTTCCACTCGGTGAGGTATTTCCCGTCGGCGTCGAATATCTGTATCCGGTTATTGTGCCGGTCGGCCACCAGGACCCGCCCCTGTTTATCTATGGCAATGGCATGGGGCACGATAAACTGGCCGGGGCCCTTACCCGGCTCGCCCCAGGATAAAAGCAGTTTCCCATCGGGGGAGAACTTGTGCACCCGCGCGTTGCCGTAGCCATCGGATACATAGATTTCACCCGATGCGGAGAGGGCGACGCCGGTCGGGGCATTGAACGGCGGGCCGCCCCGTTTGGTCGAAGTGAGCGCCTCCATGAAGTCGCGCCTCTCTCCGGTCTCGGTTACCCAGGAAAAACCGGTATCCGAAGGCTGACCTTTCTTACCCAGCGTCATGAGCAGCTTGCCGTCGAGGGTTAGTTTATTCACGGTATGGTTGCCGTCGTCGGCATAATAGATACAATCATCGGGCCCTATCAAGGCGCCGTGATTGTGCTCAAAGAACCCCTTCCCCCACGTATTCAGCAGGTTTCCTCCACGGTCGAAGACCGTCAGCGGGTAGTCGCCGGTGTTGAAGGCGTACAGCCTGTCCTGCGAATCGACGGCCAGCCCGTTTACCTCTACGGGTGACCACCCATCGGGATATTTGGCCTGCCAATCAACCAGCTCATAGGTGTATTTACCTTTGCCGAATGTCATATTATGTCATCCTCCTTTCCGATAATCCGGTGACGCTAAAAATATGATACCGCTATTGCGTCAACTAATTCAATCGACACAACCCGCTTAGACCTTATAAACCTTGCACAGCAGCGCCCGGCTGGGCCACCCCCCGGTCAGCGGGTCGCAGAACTCGTCCCCGTCCGGGGTGAGGACATTGGCGTTGGACTGAAACACCCCGAAGAGCGACGGCACCTCCCCCGGCTGCTCGGGGAACCACCAGCTCGCCTCGGCGTTGACCACGTCCGGGAGAATGCCCGGATTGAGGCTGGCCCGCTGCTTGATGCGCCCCCGCCTCGTCTCAATCCAGACCCAGTCGCCCTCTTCGATGCCCAGGTTACGGGCGGTATCGGGGTGGATGGTCAGCAGCGGGTCGGGGTGCCTTTCCCGCATCCCGATGCCCAGCTGCCGGTGCTCGGAGTGGAACATGGGCATGAAACGCCCGCCCGTGTTGAGGATGAGGGGATACTCTTTGGCGACATCGGGCGTGCTCACCGGCGATTCCGGCGGCTCCTCGTAACCGGGGAGGGGGTCGCCGCCCAGCTTTTCCAGGACGGTGCTGGCCAGCTCCAGCTTCCCCGAAGCCGTGGCGAAGCCGGCCTTCTCGTATTTCTTATATTCTCGCGCCCCCAGTACGTAGCCCGTCCGGGCGAACTCCTCGTAGGTAATGCCGAGGGGCTTCAACCTGTAGGCGATGACGTCCTCCAGGGTCTCCCAGGGCCAGTCACTTTTATCCTGACCCGTCGCCAGCGCCAGGTCGCGGAAAAAGGTGTAGTCGTCCTTCCTTTCGCCCAGCGGCGCTACTGCCCTCTCCCCACCCCAGACGACATCGGTGAAGTCTTCCTGCGTGGCGCACATGGGGCGCTCCAGCCAGCTGGCGGCGGGCAGTACGTAGTCCGCCAGCTGGGCGCTGGGCGTCATCCAGTACTCCTGCACCACGCTCAGCTCCAGGTTGGGGCTGACCAGCGCCTCGTAGAGCCGGGTGACGTTGGGCCCCCACAGCAACGGATTGGAGCCCCAGGTAATGGCGGCCGTCACCGGGTAGGGATTACGATTAACGACCGCCTCGTGGAAGGCCGGCAGGTAGCAGCCCAGGCGGTGCATGGTGGTCTGGGACACTTTATGCCGTGCTTGCCAGGGCGTATTGGTCAGCGCGTAGCCGGGCCAGGTCATCAGCGGGGCCTTCGCCTGGCCCAACTGCAGCTTTTTCATCGCTTCGGGCAGTCTATCGGTAAGCTCCAGCTGGGCGTCGCGGACGAACATCTTGCCGTCGATGATGGGGCCGACCGACGGTATCAGGTCGCCGCCGGGGATATCGATATTGCCGGTGATGGCCCTCACCGCGTTCCTGGCCTGGCTGGCGGGGGTGGAGTTGGGGCCGAGCTGGTCGGTGGCCAGGCCGCGGTAAAGCGCGGCCGGTTTCGTCGTGGCGTAGAGCCGGGCGGACTCAATTATCTGCTCGGCGGGGATGCCGGTAATCCCGGCGACCCTCTCCGGGGGGTATTCAGCCGCGCGGGCGGCCAGTTTATCGAACCCGGTCGTCCACTTGTCGATAAACTCTTTATCGTACAGGTTCTCGCCGATGATGACGTTTATCCAGCCCAGGAACAGGGCGGTATCCGTGCCCGGCCGTATCTGCAGGTGGATATCGGCGTCGCGGGCGATGCGGGTAACGATGGGGTCGATGACGATGAGCTTCAGCGGCGCCTTTTGCCTTCTTCTTACGATGGAGGCCAGCGTGCGCGGCGAGGATTCGTGGGGCCTCATCCCGGAGAGGACGAGGCAGCTGGTGTGGGCGATATCGGGGGTGGCCGCCACCGAATCCCCCATCACCGCCTGCTCCGTGGCCATACAGTTCAGCGTGCAGGTTACGCCGGGATGAAAGACGTTCTGCGGATTCTGAAAGAGGTTGCAAAAACGCGACCTGGCCCAGATGTTCTGCCCGCGGTACGTCCCCTCGAAAACGGCCAACGTCTGCGGCCCGTAGCTCGCCTTGAGCGCATTTAGCTTTTCGGCTATCTCGCCGATGGCCTGCTCCCAGCTAATCCTCCGCCACTTGCCTTCGCCGCGCTTGCCCGCCCTTTTCAGAGGGTGGTGGAGCTGGTCGGGGTGGTAGAGCCATTTAACGGCGTATTTGAGCCTTTCGCAGCTAAAGCCGCGGCTGAGCCGGTGGTCCGGGTCGGGCGTTACTTGAACCACTTTGTTGTCCCGGACGTGAACGAGTGTCCCGCAGCTGACGATACAGAAACAGCAGCCCGCTTTTTTGACTTCTTCTTTACTCATGTTACCTATCTTGTCATAGCGGCGTATATATTTTCAAATAAACTAGACGGTGAGCTTCATCCCGTCGTAGGCGAAGCGTATCCCGGCGTGCCCACGCTCCAGGCGCTTGTAATCGTCGTAGGAGCGGTGCCAGTACTCCTCCAGGTGGGTAAAGACGGTACGTCTGGCGCCAATGCGCCCGGCCAGGGCCAGTGTCTCCTCGAAGGTATAGAGCGCCTTACGGGAGATGTGCCCCGCCGGGTAGCGGTAGCCGTGACGCAGGCCGCTCTCGAAGATGCCCGGCTGAATGACGAGCCAATCGGCATCGCGCACCTCCGGTCGGTCTTCGGGGAAGGGCTTGATATCGCACGGGGCGTAGACCAGCTTGCGCCCGGCCTTCTCGTAGACGTAGATGAAGACGGGCAGCCGGCTGCCGGCGACGGGGACGGCCGTTATCGCCACATCCCCTGCCAGCGTCTCCTCCCAGAAGGTTTCCAGCTTAAGGAAGCCGCCCTTCAGGTAGTGCCCGATGGCCGGCCCGTACTGCGTGGCGATGCGACGTAGTGGGTCTTCCAGGGCGGCGGGCAGGAGCAGCGTGATGCATTTATCGGGGTAGGCCCGCCAGGTGCGGAAGTCCAGCGTTACCTGCTCCACCACCCGCAGGCCCTCGGCGTGGTCGGGGTCGAGGTGGGTGAGCATGAGGTAATCGAGACGCCGGATACGCTCGCGGTTGAGCTGGGCGGCAATCTCCGCCGGGGTATCGATGAGGAGACCGGCGTCGTGGATGTAGGCGGCCGGGCCGCCCCGCGCGTAGGGGATTCCCTTTTCCCGCGCCTCCCGGCAGACCCGGCAGCGGCACAGCGGCTTGGGGATGACCATGCAGCCTCCGGAGCCCAGGATGGTGAGCTTCATGGCCTACCTCGCGCCGGTGGAGGTCTCCTCGCGGACGTGTTTCAGGTCGCCGTCCATGGTGCCGCGCACCTTCTCCCGCTCCTCGGCGAAATCGAACCCCGTCCAGATGCCGATGGAGCCCAGCACCGAGTCCTGCGGGTGGTACTGGCGGAATATCTTGAAGTAGTAAGCCGCCTCCCGGCTGTTGAGGGTGGCCTGCGGGTTCTCGGCCTTGATGCGCTCGTACTCGTCTTCGGTCATCTCGGCATTGGCCAGCTTCTCGCCCAGGTCCTCGCAGCCGGCCCCCTGGGTGTACTGCACCTTGTAACGCCAGAGGATATCGTCGGGGAGGTAGCCGGTGTCCTGGAAGGCCTGACGCAGTATCCACTTCTCTATCTTGGCGCCAACCTTCTCGGACTCCTTTATCTTGAGCTCGGGGGGTATCTTCATGGAGAGGTCGATCATGGCCGTGTCCAGGAAGGGCACGCGCAGCTCCAGCGAGAAGAGCATCCCCATGCGGTCGGCGCGCTGGAGGTTGATGTTGTGCAGGTTGCCGATGCAGCGCCCGGCCTCTTTATTGAGCATATCCATCGGGTAGTGCTTCATGTAGTGATAGCCGGTGAAGAGCTCGTCGGCCCCCTCCCCGGTGAGCACCACCGTCACGTGCCGCGCCGCCAGCTTGCAGGTGAAGTAGCAGGGCACGGCGCAGCGCACCAGCGAGGGGTCGTAGCTCTCCAGCTTCTTGATGACGATGGGCAGCGCCTCGTAGTACTCGTCCTCGGTAAAGATAAGCTCGTGATGTGTGGAGCCGATGTGCTTCGCCGCGATACGCGAGGCCTTGAGGTCGTCGCTCTCCTCGCCGTTTTTATCCTTCATCCCCACCACGAAGGTATGCAGATGGGGAATTTCCTCGGCGGCAATGGCCGCCACCAGCGAGGAATCGATGCCGCCAGAGCAGAACGAGCCGACGTGGATTTCCCTGTCGGCAAGCAATCGCTTCTTGACCGACGTGATAAAGGTCTCCCGGATGAGCCGGGTAGCTTCGTCCACGTCGGTAAGGATATTATCCTCGATGGGCGGTATCTCGTAATACTGGACGAAACCCTCGGACGGGGTGTAGTAATGCCCCGCCGGGAACTCGTGGACCTCATCCACGCCGGCCAGCGTCATGGCGCCCAGCTCGGAGGTGAAGTACAGGTTGCCGTCCACGTAGCCGTAGTAGAGGGGCTTAATGCCGATGGGGTCGCGGGCCAGCAGGTAGTCGTCCCCGTCGAAGATGGCGAAGGCGAACATCCCGTCCAGCTCGGCGACGCAGGCCGGGCCCTTCTCCCGGTAGAGGTGCAGTATCACCTCGGTATCGGAATCGGTGGTAAAGGCGTATTTATCTTCGAGCTGCTTTCTAAGCTCTTTGAAGTTATAGATTTCCCCGTTGCAGATGATGCCGCAGCGCCCCCCATCGGCCAGGATGGGCTGGTGCCCCTTGGCCACATCCACGATGGAGAGGCGCGTGTGCCCAAACACCATGTCCCCGTGCACGTGAATGCCGCGGTCGTCGGGGCCGCGGTGGGGCAGCGCATCCAGCATCCTGTTGACTGTCTCCGTATCTCTCGTTCCAAAACATCCGGCTATGCCGCACATAATAAATCACCAACCTTTGTATCGTTTAACTTTGCTTTTCTATTCTCTAGCACCGTACCTTTTGCAGGTCGTCCGTCACCCGGACGGCCTGGAAGGCATCCGCCCCGAAGGCGTCCGCCCCGATTTCTTCGGCGTACTCTTCGGAGACGGCGGCCCCGCCGATGATGACGTTTACACATTCCCTCAGGCCCGCATCTTCCAGGGCCGCGATGACCAACGGCATCTCGGTCATCGTCGTCGTCAGCAGGGCGGAAAGGCCGAGAAAGTCCGGCTTCTCGTCGCGGACGGCCGCGACGATGGCGTCCTCCGGCACATTGATGCCGAGGTCGATTACTTCGTAGCCCGCCCCCCGGAGCATGATGGCGACGATGTTCTTGCCGATATCATGGATATCCCCCTTGACGGTGGCGACGACCACTTTGCCCTTGGTCGCGACGCTGGCCGCTTCGAGATGCGGCTTGAGGATTTCCATGGCCGCTCCCACGGCGTCCGCCGAGGCGAGCATATCGGGAATGAAATACTCCCGGGTGGAGAATTTCTCCCCCACCACCTCCATGCCCGCCGTCAGCCCGTCGGCGATAATCTCCTCGACGGGAACGTCGGCGGCCAGGGCCTCCTCGATAAGCTCGACGACACCGGGCGTGCCGTTTAAGGCTTCGTCGATGCCGATATCGTCGCGGGTCTTCCTCCCCTGGATAACGTTCTCCTTGAGCTGTTCCAGTAGCTCGGCGTTCATGATTTTATTCCCCCTTTGTATACGTTCAACCCCGGTAAAATTCCGGGTATTTCCTCAAAAATCCGCGCGGTGGTGGCCGCGTCGATATGGTCAACCGGTTTCGCCAGCAGTGCCTGCAGCCGCTCGTTGGCCAGGGCGAAGACGTTATCGCCCTCACCGTCGCCCTCGAACGGATAAGGCGGGGAAATTTCCCCGCTGCGCAGCACCGGGCGGATGTAGTTGATGAACATTTTCTGCGGCGTATCCACGGCGGCGGCTATCTGCTGCATCGCCAGTTCCAGCTCCGCCTTATCCACCCGCGGCGCCCGCAGGAAGTGCCGCATCATGGCGAAGTGGGCATCGTCCAGCACCGCCTGGAGCAGGCAGAAGATGGAGTTGCAGTCCAGCAGCCCGAAGGCGCAGTGCAGGAACTGCGGCCCGGCCAGCGTCATCAGGATATTGGAGAACATCCTTTCCACGGTGGACTGCTGCCCCGGTATCCTGGGGTCGCAGACGCCGGAGGTGGAGTAGTTGGGGAGGTTGTAGAACCTGGCCATCTGCACGCAGTCGATGTTGTACTGGGTCGTCTCGATGGAGCCGTAGGAGTCCCCCAGGGTGTCCATGCGGGCGCGCACCGGCACGCTGCCGTAGAGCACCGGCGCGCCGGGGTTGACCAGCTGCCCCAGGGCGATGCCGGCCAGCACCTCGGCGTTAATCTGGGCCATGATGCCCGCCTCCTTGATGGGCGCCGACGTGCCCGCCTGCGGCGAGGAAGAGACGACGATGGGCAGGCCGCGCCGGCAGACCTCGATGAAGGTCTCGGTGGTATCGTCGACGAACTGGAGCGGGCTCTTCACCAGGCAGGTGATGAAGGAGATAAGCGGGTTGGCCTTAAGCTCCTCCGGCCCCCCGGCGACGAACTCCGCCATTCTGACGACGTTATCGAGCTGGTCGAGGTTCGTCAGGCCCGACATGACGTGCTTGGTGGTATTGTCGAGGCAGGCAAAGAACTTATTGACGTCCTTATTTTTATTATTGATTTCCCTGTCCTGGATATTGACGGTGCGGATATAGCCGTCGACAGTGTCCAGGTGCTCGCAGACGTGGGCCGAGGCGCAGAGGTCGGCCACCGTCCCGCGGCGCGGCCGGAACTCGGCCAAGCTGACCTTCTTGGTGTTATCCTTGGTGCTGGCATATTCCTCGAAGGCCACGTCCAGCCAGGTATTCGTCTCCGAGCCGGTAATGTAGTAGACGCGCGGCTCGTCGCCCTTCATGACGAGGACATTTTCCGGTTTACGCGCCCCCAGGGTAATCTCGGATGGAGCTTTGGCGATAGAGTCGGTCACTAACTTTTCGGGAAGCTTGACCGTCCAGCTGGGGCTGGCCGCGCCGCTGACGGGCCCGACCGCCGCCCCGCTCTCCCCGAATATCTCCGCGGCCCGTTTATTAAAACAGAGCAGGCCGGGCTCTTTCAGTATAGCGATGGATGCATCGTGTATCTGGTCGACTTGCGCCCCGGTCAGGCGCCGCATAGGGTCTTCGATGAGTGTTCCTTCTCTAGGCATTTTTTATTCCTCCCTGGCCGACGTTGTTGCCGGGCTTTATATTATGTAAATCTATTATCCCCGGCACTTCGGCCAGCACCCGGGCCCGCACCGCCTCGGGCAGGCGGACAGTGTGAGCCGCCAGGATTTCCCTGACCCTCGCCGCCGCCTTTTGCCAGGATGTCTGGCTCCCTCTGGCCTCCCAGGTCTCGCGGGTGTTGCGGTCGCTCAAGGTGGGCTGGTAATGCTCCTTCCGCATGAAGCGCCGCGTGTGCTTGGCGGTGACGAAGTTGCCCCCCGGCCCTACCTCCTTCATCAGGTCGTAGGCCAGCTTTTCATCGTCGATACGGATGCCCTCCACCGCCCGCATGACCATACCGAGTATCTCGTTATCGATGACGTATTTCTCGTAGCAGACTGTCATGGCGAACTCCATCAGCCCGGCGGCGTCGTGGATGAAGTTGGAGCCGGCCAGGGCGCACATGAGGTTGGTAATCGCCGATTCGTAGCCGGCCTGGGCGTCCAGGGTCTTGGAGTCCGTCATGCCGCCGGTGGCGTAGTACGGCAGTCTGTAAAACTGGGCCATCTGGGCCCCGGCGGCGTTGAGCAAGCCCATCTCCACCGAGCCGGCGATGTATTTATAGTCCCGCAGGTCGGTATTGGTGGCCACCGAGCCGAAGATGACCGGTGTGCCCGGGTTGACCGCCTGGGTAAGGATGACCCCCATCAGCGAGTCCACCGTCTGCACGGCCAGGCTGGCCGCCAGCGTCACCGGGGAAGTGGCGCCGCAGAGCGGCTCGGACGGGCAGACCACCGGGATGCCGTTGCGGGCGGCCTGTACTATCAGGTCGCCGTAGCCGGTATCGATGGTAAACGGGCTGATAACGCAGGTAATCAGCGAGATAATCGGCCGCTTGCGGAGGGCCTGCGGCGAGCCGGCGATAATCTCGGCCATTTTGATGACC
>Ga0315537_1002696_pt1 | contig 13396 bp, 21 predicted proteins | sample SalMarSW160270MG_FD_203091 | JGI IMG/M metagenome (GOLD analysis project Ga0315537, IMG submission 203091) | Salt marsh sediment microbial communities from the Plum Island Ecosystem LTER, Massachusetts, United States - Salt Marsh Sediment SW1602-70 ... | reverse complement strand
AAAGCTGATACCAAGTTAGAAGTAGTGGACTGGTATACGGGGGTCGGTATCGCACCTGAAAATATGGGGGAATCTTTCAGGCAACTGACCCCGGCTCAGATTGGGCTTCAAGAACAGGAGCGACAGGATTGCCCACGATGCCTGCCTGAGCCGCGATGATAGCCGCATGGGTGCGGCTGCGTGCCTGAAGCTTGTCGATAACGTTTCGGACGTGTTTCTTGGTAGTGTCCAGGGTGATACCCAGGGTTGCGGCGATTGTCTTGTTCGAGTCTCCGTTCCCCAAGAGCCTCAGCACATCGACTTCCCTCTCGGTGAGGTGAGCAGCCTCAGCCGTGCGCTCAGCAAGCGTCCTCCTGCCATTTTGAATCAAATTATCCACGGCAGTGCGCAGCAATGCCGTCTTCATCTGCGTGCCGCCTTTGACCACACTATGGATGCTCTGCAGCAACACTTCCGGTGACATGTCCTTGAGGAAGATGTATCCCCCCGCACCTGCGTGAATGGCGTCAATTACATAAGAATCGTTTATGTTCTCCGTCAGCACCACTACAGCTATCTCTGGGAATTCATCCTTGATAAGCCTCGTAGCTTGCACACCATCCACCTTGTCGCTCCGAGTCTCAGTCAATACTACATTGACAGGCCGTCCCTGCTTACATGCTCGCTTAATATGTTGAAGAGCTTCATGCCCATCTGGAACATCCCCAATCACTGCAACTCTCTCGTCTTTGGTCAGGATAGCCTGCAGACCCTCACGAACAACCGGACTGAAATCAATCAACAGGACTCCCAAATTCTGAGGTTCGCATTGTTTGACTTCCATTGCGGACACCTCCTTTAATACACTAAAGTGCACTATTATTTGGCTCTTTAGTGCGCCATTAGACCATGATAATACCCCCCCCCAACACCACTTGTCAAGTGCTATCAGTTACCATCGATTAGATTAGTTAACCAGCACCAACATACCTATCCAATTGCTCCCCGAGAGGCTTGTGGCACCGGGATGCAGGGTACATACTAATATTAGGCGATGGGACTCCGCAGAGTTCAACAGTAGTTACAAACAAGGGAGAGGCTGATGGTATACGGTACAGCCAAGCAGGTAAAAGCAGATTTTCCTGGATACCATGGGGCTGATAAGAAAAGAGCAAAGGTGATATGTCCCGCCCTTTCATCTTCAAACGATTCGGCGGCTAAGTTCACTGGCAGTCATGTCAGCTAGCCGCTGAAAGAGGACTAATAAGGAGGAATACTATGGGTAGTAAATCGGTAAGATTCGTGCAAAGCAACAGGCTAGAACAATACAATGTAGTCAACAAAAAGCACGAGGATTTGGGGCAGATACGGACCTTTGTCGTGGACATGAAAGAAGGTCTGATTGCGTTCGCGTTGGTCTCATTTGAAGGCTTTCTTGGCCTCACCGACAAGTGGTTTGCCCTGCCCTGGGCCGCTTTAAAGTGGCACCCGGAGACAATGAAATTCATTCTGGATATGCCGGAAAAAATTCTCAAGGACGCTCCGGGTATGGACAAGGATAAGTGGCTGGAAGAGATTGATAAGTGGCAGGAAGAGAAAGACCTGGAGTTACTTGATCGCTATTACACCAGCCATGGGTATGAGTCCTACCTGGGAATAATACAAATGAGGAGAACAATAGGCCGCCACAAGCCTGATGCCAAGTTTGAGATAGACAAGGACAAGGCGGGGGAATTCAGGTTTAAGTTGGTTGCTACAAACGGAGAGTGCATCGCGGTGTCGCAGGGTTATAACGCCAAAGACGGTGCACTGAAAGGTATTGAATCCGTAAAGCATAACGCGGCTGGGGCCGTGATAGAAGACCATACAGTTTAGCATCAATTCTGCAAAAAAGATAAGCAGAAAATGAAACTCACTAATATGGTTATGGGTGAGAAACTAGTAAGTAATAGGAGGGATAATTACCATGAAAACCGATACAGAACTACAACAGGACGTAATGAATGAGCTTAAATGGGAGCCGACTGTTAAAGCGGCGGAGATTGGGGTCGGCGTTACTGACGGCGTTGTGACACTCAGTGGCAATGTCGATAGCTATTACGAGAAATGGGCTGCCGAGCGCGCTGCTGCACGGGTCTTTGGTGTTAAAGCGGTGTCTGAAGAAATCCAAGTCAAGTTGGCGGGCTCCTTTAAACGGTCCGATGGGGACATCGCCCGGGCGGCGGCAAATGCTCTCGAGTGGAATGTCTCGGTGCCCCACGACCGCGTCAAAGTGGAGGTGCAGGACGGCGTGGTTACTCTGCGTGGTGAGGTGGACTGGGGGTATCAAAAAGATATCGCCGAGGATGTCGTGCGCTACATGATAGGAGTAGCACGGGTCAATAACCAGATAACTATTAAGCCGACGGTTAGACCGACTGACATAGGAGACCAAATTGAAAGCGCTTTTCAGCGCAACGCGCTGCTTGATGCGCGGCGAGTCAAGATAGAAACCCGCGGCAGCAAGGTGATTCTCCGGGGTAGTGTGCGCTCCTGGGCAGAGAGAGAACAAGCCCAGTGGGCAGCTTGGTCGGCACCAGGCGTGTCGGAAGTCGAGAACCATATCATAATTAATCCTTAGGCAGATAATCTAGAGTTCTGGGGAGCCGGCGAGCACAATCGGCTCCCCAGGAGATGATCTGATAGAATAATCGGTCCAAAAAGGAGGTTAAGACAATGAAAGAGGGTGTAATGAAATCACCGCCAACGCTGGTCTCCACAGATAGGCTTGGCTTCTACAATGTGGTCAATAAACAGGGTAAGGATATGGGGCAATCCAGGCTGTTTCTGATTGATTTGTGTAGCGGTCGCGTGGCCTTCGCTCTGGTTTCTTTTGAAGGAATCCTGGGCATAACTGACAAGTGGTTTATCATACCAACGGAACTACTGGGCTTTTTAGTTTCTGAGAGTAAACTCATACTAGACTTGCCTAGAAGTGTCCTCGAGAAGGCTCCCGGCATGGACAAGGGTAAATGGCCGGAGGAGCTTGACCAGCGCTGGCTTTCTGAGGCCTGCAAGCACTACGGATGTGTCCCCTACTGGGAAATGCAGTCTCAATAATTCAATTCATCAGATTAAATGGAGGTTACCATGAGAGAAGGAATCATGAAAGCACCACCTACACTAGTCCGCAGCACGAAATTGGCCAAATACAAGATTAAAAATGAAAAGGGGCAAGACCTTGGCCAGTCAGAGACATTTTTAGTTGACCTATGCACTTGGCGAGTTCCTTTTGTCATCGCCTCCTTCGGCATGGAAGGAATCACCGACAAGTGGTATGCCATCCCGTACGAGTTGCTGTCATTCGACACGAAAAAGAAGAATTTCATTCTCAGTGTGCCTAAGAGCGTAATCCGGGAAGCCCCAGGAGTGGACAAAAACATTTGGGGTCCTGACAAGATTGACCTACGCTGGCTTTCTGAGGCCTGCCGCCATTACGGATGCGTACCGTATTGGGAGACTTAATTGTCTTCTATGTAAAGGGCATATGATTAGGAACCAGTCAAAAATAAAGGCCAATAAATTTGGATAGGAGAAGAAACAATGCCACAAGAAAATGAGAAGAAGGGCAAACCTCAAGAGGGTGCAGAGAAAGCCGGAGAAACAATAGGTAAGGGAGCTAGGAAAGGTTTTAAAGCTGTAAAGGATTTTGGGAAGGGCGTAAAAAGGGGGGTTGAGAGAGAAGAGAAGAAAGACTGATTCCCTTCTTAGTAATGGCCGAACGAAACAAATCGTGCCAACCAGACAGGACAGCCTGAGGAAGGGAAGGATAATTACCGTGAAGACCGATACAGAACTACAGCAGGACGTAATGAATGAGCTTAAATGGGAGCCGGCTGTTAAGGCGGCGGAGATTGGGGTCGGCGTTACCGACGGCGTTGTGACACTCAGTGGCAATGTCGATAGCTATTACGAGAAATGGGCTGCCGAGCGCGCTGCCGCACGGGTCTTTGGTGTTAAAACGGTGACTGAAGAAATCCAAGTCAGGGTGCCGGGCTCCTTAAAGCGGTCAGATGAGGACATCGCCCGGGCGGCGGCAAACGCTCTCGAGTGGAATTTCGCAGTGCCCCACGACCGCGTCAAAGTTACGGTGCAGAACGGCCTGGTTACTCTGCGTGGTGAGGTGGACTCGGGGTATCAAAAAGATATCGCCGAGTACGGTGTTCGCTACCTGATAGGAGTAGCACGGCTCAATAACCAGATAACTATTAAGCCGAAGGTTAAACCACTGGATATAAAAGACAAAATTGAAAGCGCGTTTCAGCGCAACGCGCTGCTTGATCCGCGGCGAGTCAAGATAAAGACCCGCGGCAGCAAGGTAATTCTCAGAGGTAGTGTGCGCTCCTGGGCAGAGAGAGAACAAGCCCAGTGGGCAGCTTGGTCGGCACCAGGCGTATCGGAAGTCGAGAACAATATCATAATTAGTCCTTAGGCAGACAATCTAGAGTTCTGGGGAACCGGCGAGCACAATCGGCTCCCCAGGAGATGATCTGATAGAATAATCAGTCCCAAAAAGGAGGTAACAATAATGGAAGAAATGAGATCACCAAAGGTATTATCAGCCAGCACTTTAAAGGGTGACAGAGTAACCAATGTGAATGGAGAAGACCTGGGTAGAGTTGAGGAAATCATGATTGACCTGGAACGGGCGAGAGTAGCCTACGTTGTCCTGTCCTTCGGTAGCCACGTGAGGGGCAAGGATAAGCTCTTTGCCGTGCCATGGGAGGTTCTATCCATTTCGCATCATGACAAGAAATTCATCCTTAACGTGTCTGAGGAAACCCTTAAGGAGGCGCCGGGCTTTGACAAAGATAATTGGCCCGATTCAGCGGATCTCAGCTGGCTTACCGATGTATATGCTTGCTACAGATGTATGCCCTATTGGGAAGGGTAAGAAGCCTGAGCCAAACAATAAGGCAGGAGGTTCATCAATGGTAAAAAAAGACAGAAGCGACATGAAAGTAGACACATTTGAGAGGAAACATGGACTTCCCCCCGGCACCGTAAGGAATGACGACGGTAGAGATACGAGGGGAGACAAGCGTATAGGGAGAATCAGAAAAGAGAAGGGTAAATAGGCAAAACTCTACTGAGTTATCTGCCCACCGGCGGTTGGGCCAGTTGTTGAGTCAGAGTGGTAGCCATTCTGGCTAGCCGGTAGCTGATAGCGAAGAGCACTGCACGATGATTTCAGCATCGAAAACAGAAAGGAGGTCAATATGGTCCCCCTAATCGTTGGTATCGTTTTTCTGGTTTTGTATGCGGTGGGTCGAGCCCAGGCTTGGGTACGTTGGTTGGTCACTGTGTTTCTTGTTCTTGGAATCATTCTCACCATAGTTGGGGTAGTGCAGCTGGTAGCTTGTTAAAAGTGACATCAAACAGTCGAAATAGCATTGAAGAACGTTGAATAGTCCGGTAGGGATGAAGGAATGTTGAGGGGAATATAACTTGGCGCACGGGTAGCGAGGGAGCACATGAGGGCTGCGGAGTCTGCCCCTGCAATGTCACGGGTCGATTGAACTGGCCCTGAGTAACCTTGTGAAGGCAGGCTTGATATTTGCGCATTGCCTAAGCAAGTTAAGGGAAGCAACAGACAGCCGCGAGGGACTCCTTCCTGGCCCCCGAGGGAGTGCCTGGTTCGACAGTAGACCCTTTCGAGGCGATCTTCCCAGGGACATTCTGCTATTCGAGAAGTTTGAAACTCTTCCTGAGCTGTTCCGAGATATTTCATGACTATGGGATGAACTAGCAACAGTGCGACCCGCAAGTGAAGGGACGCCTTGAGATGAACATGACTAATTGCAGGGAGGGTGGCCATGACAATGGAAAGGTGGAGGCCAGAACGAGGACTTGTGCCACGGAGTCTAGCTAGAGAACTGGAGGAAATGGAGGAGCGGTTTTGGGGGGATATCTTTGGTCGTGGGCCGATGTCTATGTGGAGACGGTTTCCTCGAATCGAGCGGGAGTGGGTGCCGGCTGTAGACGTCTTCGAGAGGGAAGACAAGCTGGTAGTAAAGGCGGAACTGCCCGGAATGAAGATCGAGGATATTGCCGTCTCTCTTCTGGATAATGTGCTGACCGTAAAAGGGGAGAAGAAGTAGACAAAATGGTTGCATTGTAGTACTTCTGAATTAAGACTTGCTAGGGGTATTGACGATTACTATTATCAGAAGTATGGTAAAGGCCGAAAACAGAATATCACACATGCACTTTACAGGATTCAAGAGGGGGCGTTGAACCGCCACCTTTAACTGGGCATTTGGATGGTGGGGAGCTAACAGTGAACCTGACCTTCTGAATTCAGGTTTTTACAAATGGGCAGCACTATTGTAGGGAGGTTATGAAAATGAGGAGAGTAATCATCGTACTAATTACGGTCCTTGCGACAGTCTTCATTGTCGGAGGCTGTATTAATACCCCTGCGCCGACGCCCCCACCGACTCCAGCACCAGCACCAACTCCGGCACCAGAACCGGAACCAACACCACCATCGGCACCCGCACCAGCACCAACCCCGTCGCCGGTACCCGAACCAGAGCCTCCGCCAGAGGAGCCAGAAGAGGCCGAAGCTGTCCAGGAGATAAGGATTATCATGCCGGAGCGTGATAAACACAGCGTCAGCGCTACCTTTATAAATACCCTTAAAGCAGGCGATATGATTCAGGGATTCATCGAGATTAGCGGTGAGTTCAAAACCCAAGATTGGAGCTTTGACTGGTCAGTTGAGGTTATCGACCCGGAGGGCGATACTATTGACATTTTCCGCGGACACTGGAGAAAAGAGAACCATTGTGACCTGAATATCGAGGTAAAAGATGATGGCGAGTATAAAATCATAGTCCGCCATAACAGCTGGTATGATAAGGACCTTCTTATCAACATACAACCCAAAGGCTGGAGCTAGCCTATTCTCTACTAAATGACTGCCTGATAGTTGACAGCCAGGTTCCGTAGTTTTTGGACATAAAGTCGTTTTGTGTCTGCCGTTACATCAGTTTGTTACTTGCTTACTTTAATTCTAGGCTGTTAACCAAAGAGGCTGGAAGCGCTACAATACAAAACCGCACTGGGCTAATATTAGGAAATCTAGTTTGTTAAGCTTTTACGACATTCCGTTCCGTTAGTGCTATAATTACGTCGGGAAATCTGACTTCTTGTACTCACGATTATCCTTCTGGAGAAGAGTCTTTACTTTGTTGCATAATTCGTGCTAAAGGGGGCAGAATGAAAAAGCGACGCGAAATATCCACTATCGTACAACTACCTAAGGTTCCTACCGGTATAGAAGGTTTTGACAATATTACTCTGGGAGGCCTGCCTGCCGGACGAATAACCCTTCTGCTGGGATTGGCTGGCTCCGGAAAGACAATATTCGGTCTGGAATTCCTCGTCCGGGGAATACGGCAGTACGGCGAGCCCGGTGCTCTCATCAGCTTCGAGGAAACGGAAGAGGAGCTGGTAGCCAACTGCTCTTCCTTCGGCTTCAATCTCCAGGAACTGGTTTCCAGCGGGAAGATGGCGATAGACCATATGTCGGTGAACCCCGGTGAATTTATTGAGGCAGGCCGATATGACCTCGATGGACTGCTGGTCAGGATCGAGCACGCTGTCAGCAGCGTTGGCGCCAGGAGGATATTGCTGGACGGTGTCCCCGCGCTCTTTTACGGGTTTGCCGATGCATCGGCCGTTCGAGACGTACTGGTGCGCCTATATGGTTGGTTGAAAGACAAAGGGCTTACCGCAGTGGTTACTGCGGAGAGTGAAACGGAGATGGCCCGCCACGGGCTGGGCCGTTCCCTTCCAGATTGCATTGTTCTACTCACTGAACGATTAAGCGACAATTCCGCTACCCGCTATCTTCGCATGGCGAAATACCGCGGCTCTTCTCACGGTGCAGGCGAATTTCCTTTTCTGATAGGTGAGAGCGGCATTTCCTTGATTCCTGTCACCTCGATACAACCCGCGTATGAAGTGTCTTCAGAACGGATAACCACGGGAATCCCCCAGCTTGACAACATGCTAGGCGGACAGGGCTACTACCAGGGGAACAGCATTCTCGTCAGCGGGGAGGCCGGGACAGGCAAAACCAGTCTGGCAGCACACTTGGCCCTCGCGAGCTGTCAGCGCGGCCAGCGCTGTCTCTTTTTCGCTTTCGAGGAGTCAGAACATGAGATCACAAGGAACATGCGCTCTATCGGCATCGACTTCCAGCCGTGGTTAAAGGAAGGCCTCCTCAGATTCCGCTCATCAAGAGCCACCATGTACGGTCTGGAAATGCACCTGGTAACCATGGAACGTGAGGTTAACGCATTTCAGCCACGGGTAGTCATCCTGGACCCTGTTACCAATTTGCTCTCCGCGGGCTCTCTCAACGAGGTCCAGGTCATGGTATCCCGGATGATTGACTTTCTCAAGGGGAAGGCAATAACCGGTCTCTTTACCACCCTGACGGGGCGCGAATTCCAAGAATCACCCGGCGAGGTCGGGGTTTCGTCACTAATGGACACCTGGATAGTGTTGCGCAACCTCGAGATGAACGGCGAGCGAACCAGGTTATTGTATATTTGGAAATCCCGTGGTATGGCGCACGACAGCAAGGTGCGTGAGTTCCTTTTGACTGACCGTGGAGTGGAGCTTGTTGACGTGTATGCGGGGCCATCCGGGATTCTTACCGGCACCGCCCGGGTAGCCCAGAAAGAAAAAAACTACGTTGAGCAGGTCCGCCGAAAACATGACCTGGAGAGGCAGGAGCGCCAGTGCAAGCAAAGGCGCGCTGCCCTGGAAGCGCAGATAGCTGCCCTGCGCGCTGAGATTGAGGCCACCGATATTGAAATGGAACAGACCCAGCGGGAAGCCGAGCAGTATGAGGCGAATATCGCTGAGATGAGCCTCGGTGAGACGAAACAGCCAGGGAGGCGGCGTGGGAGCCAAAAGAAGAAGTCATAAGACCTGGAAGTTCGCCCTTTATGTTATTGGTGACACGGCGAGGTCTGATTCTGCCATCAGCAGCCTGGAGCAGATATGCAATTCATATCTCGGTAAGGACTACGCTATTAAGGTAATAGACCTGCTTGAGCACCCCGAGCTGGCCCGTCAGCACCAGATTCTGGCAGTCCCGACCGTGATAAGGACATATCCTCTTCCGGAAAGGAGGGTCATCGGTGACCTGTCCCGTACGGAGCTGGTGGTAGCCTTCCTAGAACTACCCGCGCAACAGGCTCAAGCGACGAGCCGTCCCGAGCATCCGGTTTCTCCAGAATAAAAATAAGGAAATCAGTGAAAGCAAACAAGGGTACCCGGAAAAGACTTAACGGCAGCGCGGGGCCGAAGCGGTTGGGAGAGGAGCGCGAACGGCTTATTAATCAGGTTTCTGGCAGAGCCGGGCCAACTTTCAGTTTCTCATTCAGACTGGAGTTGCACAAGGAGCCCTGGCGGCGGTAAGGAGGTAGTGAAAACACCATGGACATTACGACCGTGACCCGTAAGGAACAAGAAGCATCCGCTCAATGTCTTGGCCTCAAGCTTTTCATCGCCGGTGGGAGACCGGAATCAGCGCGTGCTGTCGCCCGGCTTCAGGGGATGTTACAGGATTATGATCTACCTGCCAGTTCAGTTCGGGTCGTCGATATTGAACAGTCTCCCCGGGCTGCCAAAGAAGCCCAGGTGATAGGAGTTCCAATGCTCGTCAGGGAACATCCGTTTCTCAGGAAATCCGTAATCGGCGACCTTTCAGACGCTACCGTTGCCCTTCGAGCGTTGGGCTTACCGATTACAAAGAAGCGATATACAGCCAGCGTGGCAGAGAACCCACAAGAGCTACTGATTCCGAGAGAGACAGGGCGCGCGGAGTTGAAAACGGTGCGGGTCCTGATGATTGGTTTCAATCCAGTTGTCCGGGAGGGACTGCAGGCAATCCTGGCTATGGATTATGGCATCGAGCTGATTCCGGATGCTGCGGATGCGGATCAAGCTCTTCTGCAGCTAAAACAGGCATTTGACCAGGGACATCCTGTCAACGTAGTGTTGACCGAGGCACGGACGAACACCTTGGATGGCATCCAGGCCACGAGGCTTATCAGGGAGGAATTCCCGGAGGTAGTTGTCTTGGTGCTGACGGAGAGCATTAACGATTCCTATGTAATTGACGCCATCCACGCGGGTGCAGCGGGATACATCTTCCTCAAGGACATGGCGCCGGAAGAGTTGCTGCAAGGCATCCAGCGCGTGGTCGAGGGCGGCGTGCAGATGAAGATGGAATTGTTGCGCACTGCCGTGGAGAATCTGATTCAGAACGGCCGGAAGACGCTTGCCGAGCGCACGATTGAGGCGGCTCACCTCACCGAGAGGGAAGTCGATGTGCTCAGGCTCTTAGGGCACGGAGACTCGAACAAGACAATCTCCGCAACCCTGGGTATCACCCTGGACACGACCAAAAAATACGTCCGAAACGTTATCCACAAGATGCAAGCATGCAGCCGCACCCATGCGGCTATTATCGCGACACAGGCAGGTATCGTGGGCAATTCTGTCTCTCCTGTCGTTGAAGCGCAATCTGATCGGGGTGCGAGGACTTAGCAACAATATAGTTGTCAATCCGATAATGTCGATAACTGTGAAAGCGCAGGCTGTAAAGGACAAAATTGAAAGCGCATTCCAGCGCAATGCCATACTTGATGCACGGCGAATCAAAGTCGAAACCCGCGCTGGTAAAGTGATTCTGAGCGGTAGTGTGCGCTCCTGGGCAGAAAGAGAACAAGTCGAGCGGGCAGCTTGTGCCGCACCAGGCGTACACGAAGTCGAGAGCTATATCATAATTAATCCTTAGGCAGACAATCGAAAATCCTGGTGACGTTTTGTCGGGTGCTGGGAATGACAGCACAGGTGCTTATGAGTCATCCGAGAGGTGTCATATGCTGGAAGGCAGCGAGAATAGTACGCGAGAAGAGTTCCGTGGTGCTCGAGTCCGAGTCGTTGGGACTGACCCGGACAATCCAGATGAAGGAAGGGTTTTTGTCTGGACCAAAATGGGTTGGTTTGAGCGAGTAGAAGGCCAGTCGGGTGGTGTAAGTTTTATCCCCGTAGCCCAGTCAGAAAATGAATTGCACGAGTTCATTTCACGACGTGACCCTTCAGTTGATTTAGTTCCGTTAGGTGGTAGTTACGGGAAAATGGTCTCTGAGGAATTCATGGAGCAATCACCAGCCTATTCGGATTCTCCTGAATACTCGAGTGAAGATCCCAATCAGGAGGATGATCAACAATACCACCAGCATGACTTATGACTGGCTCTGCCAACTTGGAGGAACGTCTGCTTCGTTACGTAGAATAATTGATCACCTTAAGAACTGAAAATGATAGATAGAAAAGACCTGCTGAAAGTACTATATCTACTCCTTGGTGTTTTTGCTACAGGAATCATTGGCTACTCGGTAATCGAAAGGTGGCCACCACTTGACGCCTTCTATATGACCGTGATTACTATAAGCACAGTTGGCTTTGGTGAGGTACAACCTCTTTCAGATGCTGGGAAAATATTCAGTGCCTTTCTCATTGTTGCCGGTGTAGGGGTCGTTTTCTATGCATTCACCACATTCATCCAATATTATTTAAGAGGACAGTTTCAGAACATATTCGGGAGGAGAAGAATGAGGAAGAAGATTACAAAACTCAAGGATCACTTTATTCTATGTGGTTATGGCACTGTAGGCCAGGCTGCTGTCGAAACATGCCGCAGCGAGGGAACCCCAATTGTGATCGTTGACCGGGACAAGGATGCTATTGAAAAGACCACTTCAAATGGCTTTCTGTGTATAGAGGGAGACGCCACCAACTATGAGACGTTAATAGATGCCGGCATTGAGCGAGCGCGAGGAGTGATAATAACCACTAGTGATGACGCAACTAATGTCTTTATCATAGTTACTGTGCGACATCTTGCTCCAGAGTTGTTCATTATAGCTCGTGCCAACTTTAAGGATTCAGTACCGAAGCTGGAAGCGGCAGGAGCAAACCGGGTAATTAATCCTAACTATTCGGCAGGGCAACGTATGGCAAGATTTGCTGTATATCCGCTTGTCACAGACTTCATCGAGACTGTATCACAGGAGCCTGGAGAAGCACTAGAAATTGACGATATAGAGATTAAAATTGAGTCTACCGCGGTTGGTAAGAATATCCGTGAAGCACAAAGCTACAGCAAGGGTGCTTCTATCTTAGCAATAAGAAAGAAGGGGCGTAATATTAAACCTAAGCCTCCTGACAATACAAAAATTGAGGCTGGGGACAGAATGATAGTCCTTGGTACCCGGGATCAGTTGAGATTCCTTGAAGAGGAGAAAAAAGACGTTTAACCAACCCTTTAAAGCAAGTATTGAACCAACAGCTGGTTGGTCCACTTTAAACCTTACTCTTTTATGCTAAGGCTTAACAAGTAATTATTTGAAATCCAACCCCTATTACCTGGAAACAAAAGAGGTGGCAGCGGCTGGATTTGAACCTTATTTCTTCATGTACTGGAGAAGGTCAGTAGCCGCACCACCTATCTTAAGACGAAAGGCATTGTGCAGATTATTGTCATTGAACATTAGTCAGAATTAGTATATGGAATAACTAACGGAGGTGGCTCCGGCTACAGTAGAATGATGTAAACGCAAACGCCAAATCTAAAGTAGGAGGAGCCATCTCAAATGGAGAATACCGCAGCCAGGAAACGAAAGCAAGTACCTGAGGGATACCTGATAATAGGGGTTGACCCTCACAAGAAGAGGCATGCCGCAGTGGCTATAACTCAAGATTTTACCACCCGGGACAAATTCAAGTTCGATAATACCAGAGAAGGGCTCGAAACCATGTTACGCCGAGCCAGGATGGAAATGGTGAAATGTGGTTGCCGGGGGGTCATGTTCGCCATTGAGACGGGGGGCCACTACTGGCGAAATGTGGCCTACTTCTTGAATGAGCAAGGCATTCCATTTCGCTTCATTAACCAGTTTACCCTGAAGCGGAGGCGCGAGGGCAAGGATCTCAATCGTAGAAAGAACGACTATCGCGACAGCGAGGTAGCAGCGCAGCTCTTATGTACCGGTGAATTTACGGAGAGTAAATTGCCACAGGGTGTTTATGCTGAACTGCGTACTGCCCACAATGCCTACCGCCGACTGGTCAAGGAAAGGACCAGAATAACCAACCTGGTAAAAGGGCTTCTGGACGCGCTTTTCCCCGAGTTCACTCAGGTCTTCAAAGATCCTTGTGGTTTAACGGCTCTGAGCGTACTTTTCATCTGCCCTATCCCCAGGGTGATAACCGGGATGACAGAGGATGAATTTGTGGCTACAATTGAAGCCCAACACAAAGGACGACGCCTTATGCGAAGGAAACT
>Ga0315537_1002694_pt1 | contig 13401 bp, 13 predicted proteins | sample SalMarSW160270MG_FD_203091 | JGI IMG/M metagenome (GOLD analysis project Ga0315537, IMG submission 203091) | Salt marsh sediment microbial communities from the Plum Island Ecosystem LTER, Massachusetts, United States - Salt Marsh Sediment SW1602-70 ... | reverse complement strand
ACGATGGCACTGAACATGCTTACCAGCACGCCGATAAGCAGTGTCACCGCAAAGCCCGTTACCGGAGCACTCTCCACAATGCTGCTGCCCAGCCAGATGAGGATGACACAGACGATAGCAGTAGTCACGTTGCTGTCCCTGATGGCCGTCCAGGCGCGGTTAAAGCCGGCCTCAATAGCCGCCCCCAGCGTCCGGCCGGTGGCAAACTCTTCCTTCATACGCTCAAAGATGAGCACGTTGGCGTCCACCGCCATGCCGATGGACAGGACAAAACCGCCGATGCCGGCCAGGGTTAGGGTTACCGGAATCAGCTTAAATATGGCCAGCACCACCGCCCCGTAGAAAATAAGCGCCAGGCTGGCCAGGGCCCCGGGCAGGCGGTAGTAGACAATCATGAACAGCATGACCAGTATTATGCCAATCAGCCCCGCCATGAGGCTCATATCAATGAAATCGGCGCCAAGTATCGGGGAGATGGTCTGCTCGTATATGGGATTAAGCGGAACCGGAATACGCCCGGCATTGAGCAACTGCGATAGCTCGGTAGCCTCTTTCAGACTTAATCCTTCAATAATACCCCGGTCGGTAATCTTGCTATTAACAATGGGGGCGATGGGCTGTCCGTCATCCCCCAGCAGGGGCTCACCGCTCAAGAAAATGCCCAGCGGCTGGCCGATAAGCCGGCCGGTTACCTCCCCGGATATTTCGCCCCCCTCCTCGTTCCATTCAAAGTAGAGTAAAATCTGGCTCAGATTACCCTGGCCGACATAGGTATTCTCCTTAAAGTAGCCGCTGGTGAGCACCTTTTCCTTGCCGTCAATGGTGGCTGTAGCCGGCACCCAGGTTAGGTTACCCTCCTCATCTACTTTCTGCTCCCGGAACTCAAGCAGAGCGGTCTCGCCGATAATATTTTTGGCTTTCTCCGCCTCACCTACCCCGGGCAGCTCCACCAGGATGCGGTCACTACCCTGCTTCTGGATAAGGGGCTCGGTCACCCCCAGGACGTTAATCCGCCGTTCGATAACCGCCATGGCACCATCAATGGCGTCAGCCTCGGTGCCCGGCTCCAAATCAGAAAAGTCAGCCTGGTAGACCATGTGAATGCCGCCCTGCAGGTCCAGCCCCAGCCGCAGCTCCTCCCTGCCGAACATGGGGTAGATGATGGCACAGACGGCAAAGGCAAAAATGGCCAGCAATATAAAAAAGACAATCGTATTTCTTCTAACCATAATTATTCACTGCCTCGGTTTCTAGCCTTTTCCGGACGTAAGCCAGGGCTTCTTCCCTGGTAGCCAGCTCACCGGCAGCCTGCGCCTCGCGCACCGCTTCCAGCAGCAGCCCCATCCCGGGGCCCGGCTTTATATTAAAGACGTTTATTAAATCGTGCCCGCTGACCAATCTGGCCGGGGCAACCAGCTTTTCCTGTTCGGCGTGCTGGGCCAGAACATACTCTACCAGACGGGCGTGCTCCTGCCAACCGGTTAGATTCAAGTTGGGTCCCCGGGTAGCCAGATGGTCGGCCAGGCTTAAGAAAAGGATATCTATGCCCGCCTCCTCACAGTCTCTAAAGTAGCGGTAGATAGCCCGGCGGGTGGGCAGCCCTTCCTGGCTCATCTGCCCCGGTCTCATGTGATACTTTATCACAATCTCCACTAATTTAACCTCTTTGCCGCTAAAGCGCAACCTTTCCAGGATATCGGCGGCTATGGCCGCCCCGTCTTTAGGGTGTCCCAGAAAGCGCGTCCTCCCATCCTCGGTAAGGGCCTTGGTCTGGGGTTTGGCCACGTCGTGGAGCAGCGCCGCCAGTTTTAGTAAAGAACGCCGGGTACTGCCGCCGCTTACCGGCCGGGCAAAGTGCCGGGCTAGAATATCCGACCAGGGAACCGCCGCCAGAACCTGGCCACCGGCGTATTCCCAGCTGCCCTCATGGAGGATGAAGTCCACCGCCGCCACCGTCTTAAGGGAATGGGCAAAAACGTCCCAGAAGTGCTCCTTGGGCTGCTGGACCCCTTTTGCCGCCGCCATCTCAGGAAAAATGGCGGTAAGCAGTCCCAGCTCATCAAAATAGGACAGAAACCGCCCGGAATCAGGAACAGCCAGCAGCCGCAGCAGCTCCTCTCTTACCCTCTCCCCGGCGATACCGGCGATAAGAAGGGCGTGGCGCTTAACCAGCGCCTCGGTCTGGCTATCAATAGTAAAATCAAGCTCGGCCGCCAGGCGCACCGCCCGCAGCAGGCGGACGGCATCCGATGAGAAAACCGTCCCGGCAACAGCCCGTATTATTTTATCCTCAAGGTCAGCCCGGCCGTTAAAGGGGTCTATCAGGTGAATATCGTCCTGAGCCAGCCCGCTGAGGTCAATGGCCATGGCGTCTATAGTGAAATCGCGCCGGCTTAAGTCCTGCTCAATACTGCCCTCAAAAGCGGCAAAGTCCAGCTGCCAGCGGCCTCCGGACGGCGCCTTTTTATCCTTCACCACCACCCGGCCCACCTTGTTGGCCTCGTCTAAGCGGACAAAGCTGCCGCCAAGGGCATCGGCTATACCGGGGGCAATCTCCAGGGCATCGGCAGCCAGGGCGATATCAATGTCAGCGGTTTCCCTCTTAAGCAAGGCGTCACGGATAAAGCCGCCGACCAGGTATGATTTTATACCCTGCTCAGCCAGAAGATTGTTTACCGTGGCCAGTAATGACGAAGTTCCGGTTTCTATGGACAGCTTCAAGTCTTCTTCCCCAATAACGCTCTAAAGCTACACTATACTACCACTTAGCCTTCTTATCAAGTGGGAAATTAAAGAAGCCTGCCACCAAGCTCTTTTGGGGACAGGTTACGAAAGGGGCCGGTTGCCCGGGGTTAACGCTGCTTTAAAGTAGCGGTTTTTAGGACTTCTTTTCTCTGGCTGAGGTTTTGGCGATGCTGTTTAAGATACTGAGGATGCCGATGACGGCCCGCTGGACATCAACCGGCTCCTGGGCCAGCACTCTGGCTACATAGGGGTCCAGGTCCCCCCGGCTGCCATATTCAACACGACTTTCCGCCACGCCGGCCTGCTGGGGAGACAGGTAGCCGGCCAGAGTGAACAGCTCGTCCTCCTCAAAGCCTAAAGGCCCGGCGATCTTCCGCAGCACCGAGCCCGAAGGGAAACGCTCGCCCCTCTCAATACGTCCCAGGTGTGACGCGGACACACCTGACATAGCACTGAGGTCACGCAGTGTTAACGGCAGCGAAACCCTTTGCTGCTTTAGTATTCTACCGAGATTGGTTCTTGCCTCTTCCATAGTTAGAGAATTATAGTTCGCCAAATGGCAAATGTCAATAGGATACGGATTTTCAAAGTTAACCTTAATTTACCAGCTTTCAAGTTCACATTAAACCACAATAGTTGACAAAAGGCAAATTTAGTGGTATACTGTGTGCCAATTGGCAGATATTTAGAGGTGAAGTCATGATACTTAAAACACGGGTCTTTACCTTATGCGTCAGAAACTACAAGAACCTGACCGAGCTGGCTCGGGCCATGGAAATATCGGTAAGCCAAGTTTACCGCGTGCTTGAAGGCAAACGCAACATCAACCGCAAATTTATCATCGGCGCCATGAAGGCCTTCCCCGGCTACAAGTTCGATGACCTCTTTTACTTTGTCCCTGAAACGCCAGTTGGCCAAAAATCGGCAGTCCAGCAGCTTGCTGAGAAGCCAGGCAGGCAATCCGTCAGCCTGGGCAAGAAATCTTAAAGCGCCAAACATCCTAGAGTGGTGTCACCTCAGGTTCAACCTTATGCAGCTTATCGCTGCTTTCCAGGTGGTCGATGTAGAGCACCCCGTTCAGGTGGTCAATCTCGTGCTCCAGCGCCTGCGCCAGCAGCTCCTCGGCCTTAATTCTTACTTCCTTGCCGCTTAAGTCCTTACCCTTGGCCGTAACCCGCTGGGCACGCTGTATCTCGCCGAAGTAGCCGGGAACACTCAGGCACCCCTCGGTCACCAGCCTTTCCCCCACCCGGCGCACTATCTCCGGATTAATCAGAACGATATCCTCTTCCCCGGGCATGCCGATGACAATCACCCGCAGGGGAACTCCCACCTGCGGAGCCGCCAGCCCCACCCCGGAGGCGGCGTGCATGGTCTCAATCATTTCAGCTGCCAGCTTCCGGACAGAGCCGTCAATATTTTTGACCCGCTTTGATTTCTGCCTCAATATAGGTTCGGGGACAGCAAGAATAGAAAGAATGGCCATAATTATCCTCTGGTTACAGTTTACCTAACTAAGCCCCACCGGGTCAATATCCACCACCCAGCCCTGTGGGAGGGGTATGGGGGCGAGAAAGGCGGAAAGCCCTGAGCCGCGGAGTATAAGCTGCCAGCGGAACTTGCCCCGCAGGCGGTGGATAAAGGCCGGCGCCGGCCCGATAATCTCTATATCGGCTATGCCTTTAGAGTCTATCTCCTGGCTTAAGCTCCGCTTCATTCTCTCCGCCTCCCGCTGGCAGAGGAGGTCGTTGGTATAGCTGTAGGTAAGGCAGGCCAGCCGGCTGAAAGGGGGGTTGTGCAGCTTAAGCCGGTATTCAACTTCCTTATTATAGAAGGCGGCGTAGTCGTGTTTGGCCGCCGCCTGAATGGCGTAGTGCTCCGGGGTGTAGGTCTGGATGATAACTTTGCCCCCCTTTATCCCCCGCCCGGCTCTCCCCGCCACCTGGGACAGGAGCTGGAAGGTCCTCTCCCCGGCGCGGAAGTCGGGCAGGTTGAGGGCGGTATCGGCGCTGACCACCCCCACCAGGGTGACCAGGGGCAGGTCCAGCCCCTTGGCGACCATCTGGGTGCCGATTAGAATATCCGCCTGGTGGCGGCGGAACTTGCTTAAAATTTCGTCATGGGAATATCTGCCCCGGGTAACATCGGTGTCCCAGCGCAGCAGCCGGGCGGTGGGGAAATTATAGCCCGCCTCCTGCTCCAGCTTCTGGGTGCCCAGGCCCAGGAATTTCATGCTGCGCCGGGCGCAGCGGGGGCAGCTCTCCGGCACCGGCGTATGGTAGTTGCACTGGTGGCAGACCAGCCTGTCCCCGGCGAGGTGATAGGTGAGGGGGACATCACAGCGCCGGCAGCGGAGGACAAAACCGCAGCTGCGGCACTGGATAAAGGTTGCCGCCCCCCGCCGGTTGAGAAAAAGGATAACCTGCTCATCATTGGTCACCGCCTGGCTTATCGCCTCGGAAAGAGAGCGGCTGAAAAGGCTGCGGATGCCGGCCTTAAGCTCCTCTTTTAAGTCCACCACCTCCACCTGCGGCAGGGCGGTGCCGACACGGGGGGTAACCCGCCCCGGCAATGTAAGCAACTGATAGTCCCCTTTTTGGGCGCGGTAATAGCTCTCCACATCGGGGGTGGCGCTGCCCATAACGACCACCGCCCCGGTTGATTCCGCCAGCTTCAGGGCGACATCGCGGGTGTGGTAGCGGGGCGACTTATCGGGCTGCTTGTAGCTCCACTCGTGCTCCTCGTCAATAACGATAAGCCCCAGGTCGGGCTGGGGGGCAAAGACGGCGCTGCGGGGGCCGATGACGACGTCAAATTTCCCGTCCCTGATGCGCTGCCACTCGTCGAACTGCTCACCCAGGGAAAGCCGGCTGTGCAGCACGGCCACCCTGCCGGGGAAGCGGGCGGCAAATCTCTCTATAGTCTGCGGGGTGAGGGCGATTTCGGGGACAAGGACAATGCCCCGCCTGCCCATTTTCACTGTTTCCGCCAATGCTTGAAGATAAATTTCGGTCTTGCCGCTGCCGGTAACCCCGTGCAGGAGAAAGACCCCGCCTTTACCCCCCGACAAGCCGGACTTAATCTCGGTAAAGGCCGTCTTTTGGGCCGGGGTGAGGGCGAGGGGATAAGATAGGGTTATAGTCTGCCGGGCCAGCGGATCACGCCTGACTTCAACCTGCTCAAGGCTAACTAAGCCTTTATTAACCAGAGCATCAGCTATTACTTTATTGCTATTGACATTCTTTCTGGCCTCCGCCCAGGGCACCGGGCCTCTTTGTTTGGCCAAATACTCCAGCAGGTCTGCCTGCTTTTTAGCCCTCTTCTTATGCAGGCCGGCGGCCTCATTACGGGCTTCATCGGCGCTCACGGCCAGACACAGGTAAGGCTCCAGTTTCGGTTTAGCCTTAACCGGCTCCAGCTCATAGCTCCTTGCCGCCAGCCCCCGCCTTACCAGCTGGGCGATGACGCTTTGAGCCTTTTTCTTGCCTAATACTTTCTCAATCCGCTTTAGACTGACCCCCTCCTGCCCCCCAAGCAACTGCCAGACCTGCCCCTGCTCCGGGGTGAGGGTGGACAAATCAAAATCACCGGGGATGGGTCTGGCGCTGATAAAGGTAAGCGGACGGCGCTCAAAACCGGGCGGCAGCATTAAGGCCACGGCGTCAAAGAGGGGGGATAGATAATGCCGGCTTATCCAGCGGGCAAGCCGGACGTGGGCCGGGGATAAAATGGGGCGGGGCTCGATAACCCCGGCAATATCTTTAGTCTCCTCCACGGCGGGGGAGCCGGTTAGCTCCAGAACGACGCCCTGGAGCAGCTTATCGCCAAAGGGAACCCACACCGCCTGCCCGATAGCAATGCCCAGGCCGGGGGGTAGGCTATAGCTGAATGTCTGGCGCTGGGCTATCGGCGAATTGACGCTAACCTCAGCATACCGCATCCCTTCCCCTATTCTTTCACCTGCTTTTCCTTGGTACGGGCCGCCTTGCTGCTGAGCCCGCGAAGGTAATAGAGCTTGGCCCGGCGCACCTTGCCGTGCCGTGTCACCTCCACCTTTTCCACCAGCGGCGAGGCAAAGGGAAAGGTATGCTCAACGCCTATGCCCCGGGTAACGCGCCTGATGGTGAACCGGCCGCCATCGGCGCCGCGGGTGACCTTGATGACCACCCCCTGGAATAGCTGGGTGCGCTCCTTGCCCCGCTCGGCAATCTTGGCGCTGACCTTGACCGTGTCGCCGGGGACGAGGGTGGGGATATTTGGGTTTGCCTTACTTTCGAATATCGTGCTCGTATCCATAATAATACCTCAATTTCTGTACTAAAATTTCTGTACTAATCGCTTTTCCTCCGGGCTTAGCTCGACTTTATCAAGCAGCTCGGGGCGGCGCTCGACAGTCCGCCGTATAGACTGCTCCCGCCGCCAGGCGGCAATCAGGGCGTGGTTACCGGAAAGCAACACCTCCGGTACCGGCCACCCCCGGTAGCTGTCGGGGCGGGTGTACTGGGGGTACTCTAATAACCCGGCGACGTGGGAATCCTCCAGTGGCGACAGCTCCGAACCCAGCACCCCGGGCAGCAGCCTGACCACGGCATCAATGACCACCATAGCCGCCGGCTCACCGCCGGTGAGGACATAATCGCCGATGCTTATTTCGTCGGTGGCCAGATGCTCACTTACCCGCTCGTCAACACCTTCATAGCGGCCGCAGATAATAATCATGCGGCGGTACTTTGAAAACTCCTCGGCGATTTTCTGGGAGAAGAGCCGCCCCTGCGGGTTGAGCAGGATAACCGGTATATCGGAATCCCCCTTTATCGCCTCAACGGCTTCAAAGATTGGCTCGGGCTTGAGCAGCATGCCGGCGCCGCCGCCGTAGGGATAATCGTCCACAGTACGGTGCTTATCGTGGGCCTGGTCGCGGAAATTATGCAGGCTTATGCCGACCAGCTCCTGCTCTATAGCCCGTTTGATGACGCCGGAGTCAAAAACACCCTGGAACATCTCGGGAAACAGGGTCAAAATATCAATCTGCACTTGTCTAATCCTCACCCGCGCCGGGGGCGGGGTGCTCGGTTATATTTCCTTTAATAACATCCACCGCGTGGGGCAGCACCGGCATTATCACCTCCAGGCACTCGGCAACGGCTTTGGGGCTGCCCGGCAGGTTTATTATCAGGCACCCTTTCCTCATCCCGGCCACCGCCCGGCTCAGCATGGCTTTAGGGGTAATGCCAAAAGACCGGACTCTCATCATCTCGGCCAGGCCTGGAACCTCTTTATCTATCACGGAAAGGGTGGCATCCGGGGTAACGTCGCGCGGCGCCAGCCCGGTGCCGCCGGTGGTCAGGATAATATCCATGTGGCCCATGTCGGCCCAGTGCTTAAGCTTTTTAGCAATAACATCCGCCTCATCGGGAATCACCTCGTAGCCGACTACCTTACAATCCACAGCGGCAAAGCTCTCCCGGATAAGCGGCCCACTCCTGTCGGCTCGCTCACCCCGTGATGCCTTATCGCTGATGGTGATAATACCCAGGTTAAACATAAACACCGCCCTAAACCTAAAGTTAAGACAAATTCTATTTTATCACATAAGGATTATATAACAAAATATAACAATTTTATAAAATTGCCCCAAAAGGGTCTTGACAAATGGGGGTAGCTATGATGTAGAATGGTAAAAAGTGGTAAATCGTGGTGAATTGTGGTATGGTAGGGATTAATATATGTTTTTCGGCGAATTTGAATACAAGATAGACGAAAAGGGCAGGGTACCAATCCCGCCCCGTTTCCGCCGACTGCTCAAAGATGGAGTGGTGCTGGCGCCGGGGGCGGAGATGTGCATCACCATTTACCCCCTGGACGAGTGGAAGAAACTGGCGGCCAGCCTGACCAGCAGTGCCGTCAGCCGCAGTAAACTGAGAAGGCTAAAGAGGGCCCTTTTCGCCACCGCCTTTAATCTCCGCATGGACCCGCAGGGAAGAGTAGCCCTGCCTACCGCGGTGAGGGAATATGCCGAGATTGTAGATGAGGTGGTCGTCGCCGGAGCTAATAACTATCTTGAGATATGGAATAAAGTGCATTGGGAGGAAGAGAAGGCGATCAGTCAAGAGCAGGCCTGGCAGATCATAGAAAGCCTTGAGGAGCCGCAATGAACCTGACCATGTCGGCACTCGGTCATACTCCGGTGCTGCCGGAAGAGACTATTGAGGCGCTGGCGGTTCAAGCTGGCGGCCGCTATATTGACTGCACCCTGGGAGGGGGCGGTCATGCCGCCGCCATTCTGGAGCACAGCTCACCCGGCGGGCAGTTACTGGGCATTGATGCCGACCCCGCAGCCGTAAAAGCAGCCAGGTCAAGACTGGAAGCCTATAGCGGCTCAACCGTACTGGTCAACCAGAATTTCATAAATCTAAAGGCCATCTGCCATAAATATCATTTCTCCCCCGTGCACGGCATCCTCTTCGACCTGGGGCTCTCCTCGCTCCAGCTTAATGGCGACGGCCGTGGTTTCAGCTTCCGCCATGACGCCCCGCTGGATATGCGTTTAAATCCCCAACAGCCAATCACCGCCGCCGATATTATTAATACCTCCTCCGAGGCGGAACTGGCCCGGCTGATAAAGACATTCGGCGAGGAAAGCCGCTGTAGCCAGATAGCCCGCTATATCGTACGGCAGCGCCCGATTAAGACCACCTTTGAGCTGGCTGAGATAGTAGAGCAGGCTGCCGGCGGCCGCCGGGGCCGGATTCACCCCGCCACCAGGACCTTCCTGGCGCTGAGAATAGCGGTCAACCAGGAGCTTGAGAACCTTAAGGCGGCCCTGGAGCAGGCGGTCGACCTCCTCGGCCTGGGGGGCAGACTGGTGGTTATCAGCTACCACTCCCTGGAGGACCGCATCGTAAAGCAGTTCACCCACCAGGAGGCCAGCGGAGAAACGGCCCGACTGAGGCTGGTCAATAAAAAGGTTATCACCCCTTCCCTGGCTGAAATTCAGTTTAATCCCCGCAGCCGCAGCGCCAAACTGAGAGCGGCGGAGAGAATAACCATGCCCAAGGAGGCGAACAGTGAATAAACCCTCGATTGAGTACCAGAAGATGATGACCGAGATAGTCTATGTCAACCTGCCCGGTCCCGACGAACCCAACCCGGGGATGACGGGCGGCGAACTGCTGCACGGTTTCCTGGCGGAACTGCACAGGGCACCCAATGACGATACCAGGGCTTTCGTTAATGCTCTGTGCGGCAAGTGGAACGTGCGCTACAGAGAAGGTAAGGAATAAAGGGTTAAGTAAGAAAAACATACTATTTCAAGGTGGTCAACCTGTTGCTTTGCCCTAAGGCGAGGGTAGAAGCCACCTAAAGGGGAGGTTGAATATGTGAAATGAATACTAATAGAACAGAGACTGGAATCTGGTTAAAAAGGAGGGGTGATGAGCAAGCGTAATATTTTAAGTTCCATTGATGTTGGCACTACCAAGGTCTGTACCACCGTAGCCGATGTCGACGAAGCCGGCGGCATCCGGGTTATAGGCGTGGGTATCGCTCCATCGCAGGGGCTGCATAAGGGACTGGTGGTCAACATCAATGAAGCCAGAGAATCAATTCGGGAGTCAGTTAGGAAAGCAGAGCATACCAGCGGGCACAAAGTGGAATCGGCCTATGTCGGTGTCACCGGGAGGCATGTGACCTCGCTGAATAACCGGGCAGTTGTCGCCATCACTCGCAATGACCGCCTAGTGCGGCCTGATGACCTTAAAAGGGTCCTATCCAGCGCCCGGGGAGTTAAACTGGCCAATGACCGAAAGCTGCTCCATGTTATTCCCCGCGGTTACGCCGTTGACGGTCAGTTAGGAGTCAAGAACCCGATAGGGATGCACGGTTTCAGGCTTGATGTTGAGGCGCACATCATCACCGCCGCCGTGACCTCGGTTCAGAATTTGATAAAGTGCATCCGCAGCATCGGCATAGATATTGACGACCTCGTCCTCGAGCCGCTGGCCAGCAGTGAGGCGGTACTATCCGAGGATGAAAAGCAGGTCGGTATCGTTCTGGCTGATATCGGCGGCGGAACCACCGATATCGCTATCTTCAGAGAGGGGAGCATCTGGCATACCGCCATTTTGCCGGTAGCCGGTTACCAGATAACCAGGGATATAGCCATTGGCCTGGGGCTGCCCTTTGACGTGGCCGAAGAAATGAAAAAGAAGTATGGCAGCGTTACCCCGGTCTACGAAGGACAATCCTCCCATATCGACAGGGATACCCTGCTAACCAACGGACACGGTGTTTCTCACCAGGACCTGTGTGACATTATCCGGGCCAGGGTAGAAGAAATCCTGAGGTTGATATTACTGGAGATGCCAAATGCCGAATATGAAACGCTAGTCCCCGACGGCATAGTGCTCACCGGCGGTAGCTCTAACCTGGCTGGCATAGAAGCGCTGGGACGCAATACCCTGCAACTGCCGATAAGGGTGGGGCTCCCCATGAATATATATGGTATCTCCGATGCCCTTCAGGACCCGGCATACGCCACCAGCGTTGGTCTGCTGCTCTGGGGAGCAAAATATAAAGGAAAGCGCACCTGGCGGGGCGGCGGCTTTGGCGGCGGCCTGCGGAATATGTTCTCCAAATTCTTCCGCCTGTTCCGCTAGGTATAATCTATAATTAATAATAAGGTAAAAAGGAGGAGGAGAGATGGCAAAAGCAGCTTTTAACCCCAGTCCGGCGAGAATCAAGGTTATCGGCCTGGGCGGTGGTGGTTGCAACGCCATAACCCGCATGGTCAGGGAGCAAATTCGGGGGGTGGAGTTCATCGGCATGAATACCGATGCCCAGGCTCTATCCGTCACCGAAGCTCCCATCCGCGTCCAGCTCGGTGAGAAGCTGACCCGAGGACTGGGCGTGGGCGGTGACCATAACGTCGGTCAGAAGGCAGCCGAGGAAAATCGGGACGAAATCAAGGAGATTCTGACCGGGGCGGATATGGTGTTTATAACCTGCGGCATGGGCGGCGGCACCGGTACCGGGGCGGCGCCGGTGGTAGCCGAGGTAAGCAAGCAGACCGGGGCACTCACCATCGCCGTGGTCACCAAACCGTTCACCTTTGAAGGCGTCCGCCGCAACGAGGTGGCCGATGACGGCATTGTCCGCCTTCTGGGCAAGGTTGATACCCTTATCATCATCCCCAACGACCGTCTGCTTGACCTCTGCGACTCGAAGACGGTGGTGGATAATGCCTTCAAGATGGCTGACGATGTGCTCCGCCACGGTGTTCAGGCGATAGCCGAGGTTATCACCGTGCCCGGGTTGATTAACCTTGACTTTGCCGATGTTAAGACGGTTATGCATGACGCCGGTCCCGCCTGGATGTCTATCGGCTTTGGTTCCGGTAAAAACCGGGCGGTGGAAGCGGCCAAGGAAGCGCTGGCCAGCCCGCTGCTGGATGTCTCTATAGCGGGAGCAAAGGGAGTGTTGTTCAACGTGGCCGGCGGTACCGGCCTTACCCTGTTTGAGGTTAACGAGGCGGCCGACGTAATCAAGGAAGCCGTAGACCCGGCGGCTAACATCATCTTCGGCGTGGTTCAGGACCCCACCATGGGGGACGAGATGAGAATTACCCTTATCGCCACCGGCTTCGCTTCCAAGCTTGGAATGGCCGGAGTTAGCCGGGAAGACGAGTTCACCGAACTGCTAAAAGGTCTAAAGAGCGAGGAGGAACTGGATATGCCGGCTTTCCTGCGCCGTCCGATGTTCAGCCACCGGCGCCAGGCGGTAACGCAGTCGACCAAGCTGGTGCATACCCCACCCGGCGTGCCCTGAAAATAAAGTAATTTAAATAACATACTAATATACTAAACGGATACCAGACTTTAAGGCTGTAGGGCTCTATGCTCTATAGCCTTTTTGTTTTCTTTTTTGGGCGGGCAAAGATATGGCTTTCAACCTCACTCCCTGTATCCCCCTCTCCACTCTTGGAGAGGGGGAAGTTTTTTTCTGAAAAGGGGCTGCGCCCCTCTTAAAATTCCCGCAAATTTTTTGACAAAATTAGAGGAAAAAACCCTTGACAAACACTACATATTGTGTTATCTTTGTCTTTACCCACAACATAGTGTAGTATTTGTCATGAACTGTCCTTATTGTGATTATACCGACTGCAAGGTCATAGACTCCCGTGATGCCGGCGATGGGATACGCCGCCGGCGCCAGTGCCTTAAATGCGGCGCCCGTTTTACCACCTACGAAAGACTGCACCCCGGCAGCCTCTTCGTCATCAAAAAGGACGGCCGCCGGGAGGAATTTGACAGCGCCAAGCTGCTGACCGGCATCCGCAAGGCCTGTGAAAAGCGCCCCCTCCCCACCGGCACCGTGGACAAGCTGGCCGACGATATTGAAGCCGAACTTTACCGCCAGGGCAAGGCGGAGGTGCCCGCTACCGCCGTCGGGGATATGGTAATGGAGCGGCTAAAGGGCCTGGACCACATCGCCTATATCCGCTTCGCCAGCGTCTACCGGGACTTCACCGATATCACCACCCTTAAACGGGAGGTGGATACCCTGCTCAATGCCGGAACCCAAATCTCTCCCCCACCCGGCCAGCTGCCCCTGCTGCCCGATGAGGAGCTAACCGCCGCCGCCAGGGGCCGGAGGAGG